>VFSW01006291.1_pt1 | contig 17472 bp, 14 predicted proteins | sample 5358111 | NCBI WGS metagenome assembly VFSW01 (sample SAMN11554181, study PRJNA540505) | mine drainage metagenome | isolation source: sediment from site ElyBrook_90M | place: USA: Ely Copper Mine, Vershire, VT | collected 2017
GCGAAATATTCCTGGATGGATTGTTTCTACATGACCTTCGTCACCATCTCGACCATCGGGTACGAAGAGGTCGTGGACGTGAGGCAGTATGAATATGGCCGCCTGTTCACCGTATTCATCGGCATCAGCGGCATCGGCGTTCTGGGTTATGTGTTGTCCATGTTCACCGCCTTCATGCTGGAGAGCGATCTGAATGTGTCATTGCGGAGAAGAAAGATGCTGAAGAAAATTGCGCAGCTCAAGAATCACTACATCGTATGCGGCGCGGGGAGGGTGGGCAGCAACGTGGCGCATGAACTTGCGATGACCGGGCGCGCCTTCGTGCTCATCGACGATGACATGAATGTGATCGAGCACTACCTCGAGAATCATCCCGAACAGCTATACATACACGGCGATGCGACGGACAACGATGTGCTGCTCGCCTCGGGCATATCCCGTGCGGCAGGCGTGTTCGCCGTCGCGCATGAAGACACAGTTCCAACCTCGTGATCAGCCTGAGCGCGAAACAGCTCAATCCTCATTTGCGCGTGGTGGCGCGCTGCCACGAGATGAAGAATGCGGAAAAAACCCGGCGCGTCGGGGCGGACGAGATCATCTCTCCGGATTACAGCGGCGGCTTGAGCCTCGTGTCCGCGATGGTGAGGCCCAACGTGATGAATTTTCTGGACGAGTTGCTGAAGTCGGACAGCAAGCTGCGCATGGAAGAGATACGGATTCCGGACAGCCTCGTGAACAGGCCGCTTGACTTCCTGTATCGGGAGAACAAGGATTGCATGGTGCTTGCGATCCAGAGGCAGGGTGCATGGCAGATCAATCCTTCATCCGACCATGTGCTGCAGGGCAGCGACGTGCTGATGCTGATGACCACCCCTGAAGGGCGCTCGCATCTCGAACAGCTTATACAGGGGATAGCCTGATCTCAATGCAGGCGATCAGGGCGCGCTGAAGAATCCGATCGCTTCGGCCTGCTCCCGGGTTCTTTTCATCGGCGGCAGGCTTTGCCAGATGCGCTTCCCGTATGGTTTCGTGATGATGCGCGGATCGCAGATCATCAGAACGCCCCTGTCGTTCTCGTCGCGGATCAGGCGTCCTGCGCCCTGCTTCAGGGTGATAATCGCGCGCGGCAGCTGATATTCCATGAATGCGTTGCGCCCCTGCCTCGTGATCTGCGCGATGCGTGCAGCCAGAACCGGATCGTCAGGCGGTGCGAAAGGCAGCTTGTCGATGATCACGAGCGAGAGCGCTTCTCCCCTCACATCCACGCCTTCCCAGAACGACTGGCTGCCCAAAAGCACCGCGTTGCCGTGTTCGCGGAAACGGCTCAGGAGCTCGTTTCTCGAAGCCTCTCCCTGCAACAGCAAAGGATAATCGAGGCCGCGCGACGCGAATTCGGTTTGCAAAATCTCATGGGCGCGCTGCATCGCACGCAGACTGGTGAACAAGAGGAAGGCGCGGCCGCGGCTTGCTTCTATCATCGGCAGCGCAGCTTCGATGACGGCCTCGGTATAACCCTCGCTGTTGGGTTCGGGAAGATTCTTAGGCACATACAGCAATGCCTGCTCTGGATAGTTGAACGGGCTGTCCCAGCAGGCGGTTCTTGCATTCAATAGCCCCATCTCGGCTTGGTAATGCGAGAAGTCCTGCTTCACGGCCAGTGTGGCGGAGGTGAAGATCCATGCGCGCGCCGAGCCTCCTATCTGTTTCTCGAAAATCTCCGCGATGGACAGCGGCGTGGAATTGAATTGCAGCGAATGATGGAAGACTTCCAGCCAGCGCACTTTGGTCTCATCATTTTCATCCTGCCACTGCCTTAGCTGCTGGAAAAACCCCTGCGCGCGCTGCCAGCAGTTCTCAAGCCCTTCGCTGCGCTCCGCCTGCTTTTCCAGCATGACAGACAGCGCTTCCAGTTTTTCTGCAAGCTGCTTTATCGCGGGGGCGAATGTCTTGAAGTTCACTGTCGCATCGGCCGGCATGCGGCCTTCCTTCTTGAACACCAGGCGCATGTCGCGCGCGGCCTTGTCCAACTCATCGCAGGCCTTGGGGAGTGCGGCGAAGTCCTTGGCCGAGGTGAACGCCTCGATGCGCGCATCCTGTGCCAGATCCAGGAGCTGAGTCGTGGACAGGTTCTCGCCGAAGAACAGGCTCGCGGTTTCCGGAAGCTGGTGCGCCTCGTCGAAGATCACCGTGTTGCATGCGGGAAGGAGCTCTGCGACCCCTTCATCCCTTAGCATCACGTCTGCGAAGAACAGATGGTGATTGACCACCACGATATCGGCCTTCATCGCATCAAGGCGCGCGTGCAAGACGAAACATTCCTTGTGGTTCGGACATTCCTGGCCCAGGCAGTTTTCCCGGGTGGACGTGACCTGCAGCCAGATCGGCGCATTTTCCGGCACGTCCGGCACAAAGCTCTTGTCTCCCGTGTCGCTGATTTTGGCGTATTTTTTTATCCTGCCCAGGTGCCTTACGTCTTCCTTGGTGGCGAAACGGCCATCGGAGAGCGCGCGTTCCAGATGATAGTGGCATACGTAATTGGCGCGCCCCTTCAAGAGCGCGATCGACACAGGGGCTTTCAGCGCATCGCGCACCCTGGGCAGGTCCTTCTGAAACAACTGGTCCTGCAGGTTCTTGGTGCCGGTCGAGATGATCACCTTGCCGCCCTTCAAAAGCGCGGGCACGAGATAGGCGAAGGTCTTGCCGGTGCCGGTGCCTGCTTCGGCGACCAGGATTTCATTGTGCTCGATCGCATCGGCGACCGCAATTGCCATTTCGCGCTGCTGGGTTCTAGGGCGGAACGAAGAGACTTCGGTGGCAAGCGGACTGTGTTCAGAAAAAAAATGCGCGACTTCTGCAGACATGATCTTGTTGAGGATAATATTCAGCCTTGATGGTATCGCAAAGCGGGTTCTCGTGGCGGAATATCGATCCGATGGCAAGCGCGGATCATGCAGATTATCCGATTGTGCGTTATCGTATGCGCTGTTGATGGAGAAGGCATGGCAAAGACAAAAACGATTTATTCCTGCACGCAATGCGGCGGGCAGACGGTAAAGTGGCAGGGGCAGTGTCCGCATTGCATGGCCTGGAATTCCCTCGTCGAGTCGGTGGCGGAACCCGCTGTCAAGGGCGGCAACCGGTTTTCCGCGCTCGCCGCATCGGGGCAGGTGCAGATGCTCTCCGATGTGGCGGCAGAAGAAATGCCGCGCACTCCGACCGGCATAGAGGAGTTCGACCGGGTGCTGGGCGGCGGCCTGGTGTCGGGCGCGGTGGTGCTGATAGGCGGCGATCCGGGCATAGGCAAGTCCACGCTGCTGCTTCAGGTGCTCGCATATCTTTCCGGAACGCACAATACGCTGTATGTGAGCGGAGAAGAGTCGGCGCAACAGATCGCGCTGCGCGCAAGGAGGCTTGCGCTGGATGCGCGAAACCTGCGGCTGTTGCCGGAAATCCAGCTTGAGCGGATACAGGCGACCATCGCGCATGATCAGCCTTCCGTGGTGGTGATCGATTCGATCCAGACCGTGTATTCGGAACAGCTCACCTCGGCGCCGGGTTCGGTCGCACAGGTGAGGGAATGCGCAGCGCAGTTGACGCGCATCGCCAAGAGCCAGAACATCACGATGATACTCGTAGGCCATGTGACCAAGGAGGGCGCGCTGGCAGGCCCCAGGGTGCTCGAGCACATCGTCGACACGGTGCTGTATTTCGAGGGGGACACGCATTCGAGTTTCCGCCTGATACGCGCGTTCAAGAACCGCTTCGGCGCGGTCAACGAGCTGGGCGTATTTGCGATGACCGAGCGCGGCTTGCGCGAGGTGAGCAATCCTTCCGCGATGTTTTTGTCGCAGCACGGTTCGCAAGTTGCGGGCACCTGCGTGATGGTGACACAGGAGGGCACGCGCCCGCTGCTGGTGGAGATCCAGGCGCTGCTCGACGAGGCGCACAGCCCGAATGTCAAAAGGCTGTCTTTGGGGCTGGAGCAGAACCGGCTTGCGATGTTGCTTGCGGTATTGCATCGCCATGCGGGCATCGCCTGCTTCGATCAGGACGTATTCATCAATGCGGTAGGCGGGGTGAAGATCACCGAGCCCGGAGCGGATCTCGCGGTGATCCTGGCGATGGTGTCTTCGTTGCGCAACAAGCCCTTGCCCGAAAAAATGGTGGTGTTCGGTGAGGTGGGACTGGCAGGCGAAGTGCGTCCCGTTCAGCGCGGTCAGGAGAGATTGCGCGAGGCGGCCAAGCTGGGTTTCACTCACGCGATCATCCCCAGGGCCAATGCGCCCCGCCATCCGATCGAGGGCATCTCGGTCATCGCGGTGGAACGCGTGGAAGAGGCGGTCGACCGGATGCGTTATTGACTCGGCAACTAAATATTAAACTTAATTGATAATTCATTGTCAGATTGTGTATGGAAAAACAAGACGCGAGGACACTTCCGATGCAGGCATTAGCCGAAAGGCGCAGGCGTGCAGTCAAACTTCGGGAAAAGGGGATGCCGGTGAATGACGTTGCGCGCGAGTGTGAACTATCGCGCGGCACAGTGATCGCTGCACACAAGGCATATCGTCTGGGCGGATGGGCGGAAGTGGCATTGAAGCCGCGCGGACGCCCGACGGGAGTTGGGAGGCGGTTGAGTGGGGAACAGGAGAGCGAAGTCCAGAAGCTTATTTGCGACAAGACCCCCGACCAGATGAAGATGCCTTATGCGCTGTGGAGCCGCAAGGCGGTGATGGAATTGATCGAGCAACGGTTCAGGGTAAAACTACCTGTCAGGACGGTTGGCATGTATTTGGCGCGCTGGGGATTCACTCCGCAAAAGCCGATGAAAAAAGCGTATGAGCAGCGCCCGGCCGAGGTGAAGGCGTGGCTCGAGAACAGTTATCCGGTGATTGCCGAACGCGCCAAAGCGGAAGGCGCTGAAATTCACTGGGGAGATGAGACCGGATTGCGCAGCGATGATGTGCGCGGACGCTCTTTTGCGCCAAAAGGTAAAACGCCCGTGGTGCGGGTCAACAGTAAACGCGAGAACGTGGGGCTCATCTCTACGGTCACGAACCGGGGCAAGGTCAGATGGATGGTATTGAACGGTGCGCTGGATGCGGATCAGCTCATCGTGTTCCTGAGGCGGCTGGTGAAGGATGCCAAGCGCAAAGTGTTCCTGATTCTGGATAACCTGCGTGTGCACCATGCTAGGCTGGTCAAGGCATGGCTGGCGAAACATACCGACGAGATCGAAGTGTTTTATTTGCCGAGTTACAACCCTGAATTGAATCCGGACGAAATGCTCAATGCCGATCTCAAACAGGCGATAACAAACAAGGCGCCTGCACGAACGAAGGGGCAACTGCTCAAGGCGACGACCAGTCACCTGCGCAAGCTACAGAAATCGCCCGAGCGTGTGAGAAGTTACTTTGAGCATGCCCCGGTAAAGTATGCAGCTTGAGTTTAACAATTTATTGCCGGATCAATATAATCCGTATTTCTAGTGACTTAAGCCAGACAGGCTGCTAGAGAATTTCGCTCGGAAAATGCGGGATATGTTACTTGACTGTTTGGCTTGGTTATGTAAGATGGCAATACGCAATGGTCATTTGGCTGCATTGCGTAATTGACTGTTCACCGTTGAACAGATTGAAACAGTTAACATGCCGGTTATTTACTTGCAGAATTAGCTTTGACTTCTGCAGAAACGGATTATGTCATGGCTACCTTTTTCGGAATTGACGAATTAACCTCGCAAGGTTTTATTGACAAGAGAGTTGTTTGTTTCCCACACACGCCAGATGGAAAATTGGACTTGCACGCTATTGTTTCATCCATCAAAAACGAAGATATAGTTTTTATCAAAAGTTGCACTCCTCTGTTAAATTTGCATATCAAGGCAGTAGGTATTGTGATGTCAGATTATCCAAATGAGAGCGATTTAGGAGTATGTCTGCCAGTTAATTGGGTATGGCAAGGTGAGAAAGTCCTGAACAACGTTGATGAAATAATTTTGTTGTGTGGAGAGGCTCTATACGAAGAACACAACATCCAAGTACAAAAGGAGATCATTGACTTGCTTCCGGAAAAATACCGATTGCCACAAGTGTCTTAAAGGCATAAACCCAAAATGGAACCGCTGTTGCTGTCTGGTTTGAGCCACCCCGACACACCGGTTTCTGGTGTGGACTTTTACCACATTTTCAATTTTCCTTTGCGATTACGTTAGCAAGCGCAATAGCTGATCCGCCGTCAGCGCCAATATGCCGAACATCAGGTGCGACATCACTTTTTCGTGCCCTCTCACCCGGATGTGCCGATCACCGAAACTGTCCTTCAACCTTGAATTCGTGCGCTCCGCCTGACTGCGTTCCTTGTGGCGCTCGGCTTCACTGGGCGAGAACTCAATCTTCTCACCACGACGCGGATTATGATCAATCAGCGGCACCTGTCCCAACGCCTTGCTGTGTTCCCGTAAAACCGTGCTGCAATAGGCCGCATCCATCAGATGTAACAGTTCGTCACCCGCTCTGCCGTCATCAACGATAACGGAATGGCCGCAAGGCTGTCGTGCATTGAGGCGCTGGTGAGCAACGCGCTCACCGGAATGCCGCAATCTGCCGTGTCGATATGCAGCTTATAGCCATCCCAACTGTTTTTATAACCCTGTGCGTTGCTCTTGGTGCCCGTATCGCATTGACGCGGCAATGATTCCAACAACTGTTCCAAAGGTAGGCCGCGTTGTTGTTGCAGCTTCGGCGTCAACGAGCCCACTTCCTGCTTCAATTCCGGCAGTAATTTGTGTTGCAATACACGCCAGCGTTGCATGATTTCGTTTCGTTGCGTAGTATTCATATCGGGCGCCGATTGAGTCTTGAGAACCTTGATTTTGCCAGCAATGGCCGTCCATTTTCACCGCTTTTTAGTCTATAAATTCACATCGAGCGTTGGGTTTTGCAAGAGGCGCTACGAAAATTTCCGGACATTTCCGGTTCGAATAGAAGATGGAATTGTGCAAATTGGATCTGAATCCTCGTAAGCGTGAAGGAGCAAGAATAACTTAGTTTGTTGCGTGTACATTCTCTTTGATAAAGGGGTTTAGTAATGTCGCAATATTCGCCCATGTATTAGCCAGAACAATTTCATTGAGGGTGAAATGCACACAAGAAAAGAGCGCGATTCGTTTGGCACCATTGAAGTACCTTCCGAGCGTTATTGGGGCGCGCAGACCCAACGATCACTGGCGCATTTCCACATTTCATCCGAACGTATACCAGAAGAGCTCGTTCTGGCTATTGCTGAAGTCAAACGTGCCTGTGCAATCGTCAATTGTGACCTTGGTTTGCTGTGTGCGGAGAAAGCATACGCCATTGTGCATGCGGCAGATGAAGTGCTGGCTGGTCAACATACTCAAGAATTCACGTTAGCGGTCTGGCAGACAGGATCGGGTACACATAGCAACATGAACATGAACGAGGTGCTCGCCAACCGCGCCTCGGAGCTGCTTGGAGGAGTGCGAGGTGAAGCACGCCTGATCCACCCTAACGATGACGTTAATCTTGGTCAGTCATCCAATGACATTTTCCCCACGGCGATGCATGTGGCTGCTGTCATCGGCATCCAGCAAAGACTGCTTCCGGCTTTGAGCACATTGCGCACAACCCTAAAAGAGAAATCAAACAGATTCGCTGATATCGTTAAGATTGGACGCACGCATTTGCAAGATGCAGCCCCGCTGACAATGGGTCAGGAATTTTCTGGCTATGTAGCGCAACTGGATTTTACGGAGTCAATAATCATCGCAATACTTCCTTCGCTCTGCGACTTGGCTGTTGGCGGAACGGCAGTGGGAACAGGACTTAATACGCATGCCGAATTTGGTGGCCTCGTCGCCACCGAATTGGCAAATAGAAATGGATTGCCTTTCAAGAGTGTGGATAACAAATTTGCCGCGTTGGCCGCTCACGACGTCCTAGTGGCTGCACATGGCACACTCAAGACGCTTGCATCCGCGCTAATGAAGATTGCGAACGATGTGCGCTGGCTGGCTTCAGGCCCTCGCTCAGGGCTAGGGGAAATCAGCATCCCGGAAAACGAGCCGGGCAGTTCGATCATGCCCGGTAAGGTGAATCCAACGCAGTGTGAGGCACTGACCATGCTGTGCTGCCAGGTCTTCGGCAATGATATGGCTATCACAGTTGGTGGGGCCTCAGGCAACTTTGAATTAAACGTGTATAAGCCACTTATCGCTTACAATTTTTTGCAAAGCGTACGACTACTCTCCGATGGCATGACAAGCTTTGAGAAGTATTGTGTACGCGGTATTGAAGCTAACAATGATCGAATTGCGAAGTTCGTGGAAGAATCATTGATGTTGGTGACAGCGCTCGTGCCGCATATAGGCTATGACCGCGCAGCTGAGATCGCTAAATGCGCGCAGCGTGACGGTAGTACCCTGAAAGAAGCGGCACTGGCTCTAGGTTATGTCACTGTGGAAAATTATGAACGCTGGATTCAGCCAGATAAAATGACACATCCCGTCCTTGGGCGGCGATTTAAAGGCGGTCAACAATGATGTGCTTAAGTTAGTTCACAACATTCAAGCAAGCATATACAGGGTATGCAGGATTGCGCATCTAGGGTCACAATTAGTGACTCACATTTGTTGAGCGAGATAATACTATCAATCAAAGGTTGAAGGCGATCTGAAATATCCATTGGATTGTTCGGGAGACAAAATGATACTGATCGATCAGGAAGAGAAAAATGCCTTCTATAGGGTGTTGGAGAAATTCAATCTTCCCGCGGAGGACTTTGACCTTATTGACACTGATACAACCGACCCAAAGACAGACGAAATTATGGCACTGACGGGGTTTGTCGTGGTTATAAGAAAATCTATAAATCAGAGCATCGAGTACCCGATTGGTGCAAGTACGCCATGGACTAAAAGATTGGAGATGGACATTTCAAAAGGCTTGTTTGGGAGTTGATTGATTCCGGTAATAAGTACTGAGGACACTGGTCACGAACTAGGGCAAGGTCAGATGGATGGTGTTGAACGGCGCGCTGGATGCGGATCAGCTTATCGTATTTCTGAAGCGGGTGGTGAAGGATGCCAGGCGCAAAGTGTTCCTGAGTCTGGATAACCTGCGTGTGCACCATGCCAAGCTGGTCAAGGCGTGGCTGGCGAAACATACGGATGAAATTGAAGTGTTTTGCTGGCCGAGTTACAGCCCTGAATTGAATCCGGACGAAATGCTCAATGCCGATCTCAAACAGGCGGTAACAAACAAGGCGCCTGCACGAACGAAGGGGCAACTGCTCAAGGCGACGACCAGTCACCTGCGCAAGCTACAGAAATCACCCGGGCGTGTGAAAAGCTACTTTGAACATGCTCCGGTAAAATATGCGGCTTGAGTTTAACAAATTGTTTCCGGATCAATAAGTTGTGCTGTTTTGTGTCTGGAGTTAGAGTTCGGCATGACGACCCCAGCCGATAGAATTGGGGCAGATCGAGGAGATGCACGATGTTGCTGTTGACCCTGCTGCTTGCAGTGGCCGTATTCATACTGCTCGCATTTTTTCGCGCCACGGTACTGAGCTGGCTCTTGGCCTTCATGGTGATCGTGCCTGTCGTCGCGATCCAGGCAAGACTCTCGCAGACGGTGATTCAGGTCGTTTATTTCCTGCTCGTCTCGTGCGTCATCCTGTTCGGCATTCCCGTTTTGCGCCGCAAGCTGGTGAGTGCCGCGCTGCTCAAGCTGTATCGCAGGATACTGCCTGTCATTTCCGCGACCGAGCAGGAAGCGATCGACGCAGGCAGCGTATGGTGGGACGGGGAGCTGTTCAGCGGCCATCCGAACTGGGACAAGCTGCTGGCCTATCCGAAATGCGGACTGAGTGCGGATGAGCAGGATTTTCTCGACAACGAGGTCGAAGCGCTCTGTTCGATGCTCGACGACTGGGACATCACGCACAACCTGGCCGATCTTCCTGAAAGCGTCTGGCAATACATCAGGGAGCGCGGCTTCTTCGGCATGATCATTCCGAAGGAATATGGCGGCCTCGGGTTTTCTGCGCAGGCGCATTCCGCGGTGATCGCAAAAATCGCGTCCCGCTCCGGCACTGCCGCGGTGACGGTGATGGTGCCCAATTCTCTGGGTCCCGCCGAATTGCTGTTGCACTACGGCACGGATGAGCAGAAGGAAAAATACCTGCGCCGCCTGGCGCGCGGGCAGGAAGTGCCCTGCTTTGCGCTGACGGGCCCTTTTGCGGGATCGGATGCAGGCGCGATTCCAGATTACGGTATCCTGTGCAGGGGCGAGTTTGACGGGAAGATGAATGTGCTGGGGGTGCGCCTGAACTGGGAGAAACGGTATATCACGTTGGCGCCCAAGGCTACGCTGCTGGGCCTTGCATTCAAACTGTATGATCCGGACGGACTGCTGGGGGATGAAGTGAATCGCGGCATCACGCTTGCCCTGATCCCGTCCGGGACTGAAGGCGTCAGGATAGGCCGCCGCCATTTCCCGATGAATTCGGCTTTCCTGAACGGGCCAACAGAGGGCAAGGAGGTGTTCATTCCGCTGGAGTTCATCATAGGAGGGGCTGCGCGCATCGGCCAGGGCTGGCGCATGCTGATGGAATGCCTGGCTTCTGGGCGTTCGATTTCCTTGCCTGCAAGCAGCGTGGGCGGAATGAAGATGGCAGCCCGCACCAGCGGTGCGTATTGCAGGGTGCGCAAACAATTCAATTTGCCCATAGGTCAATTCGAGGGCGTCGAGGAGGCGCTCGCGCGCATCGGTGCGCATACTTACATGACGGACGCGGCGCGCGGTTTTACCGCGCTGGCGCTGGATATGGGGGAGAAGCCTTCGGTGATCTCGGCTATCATCAAATATCATTCCACTGAACGCGGGCGCTGCGTGATCAACGATGCGATGGATGTGCATGGCGGCAAGGGCATCAGCCTTGGGCCTGACAATTATCTGGCGCGCACCTATCAGCAGGTGCCCATAGGCATCACCGTGGAAGGTGCGAACATCCTGACGCGCGCACTGATGATCTTCGGCCAGGGCGCGATACGTTCTCATCCCTATGTGCTGAAGGAAGTGCAGGCATCTGGCGAGGCGGATCACGACAAGGCGCTGCGCCTGTTCGACGATGCGCTGTTCGGTCATGTTGGATTCGTACTGTCCAATGCAGCGCGCAGCCTTGTGTTCGGATTGACGGGCGGGCGCGGCATCCATGTGCCCAGGGGCGTGGTATGCCGCCGCTATTACCAACAGATGACGCGATTCTCCAGCGCGTTTGCGCTGAGCGCCGACCTTGCGATGGCGGTGCTTAACGGGTCGCTGAAACGCCGCGAGAAGATTTCTGCGCGCCTGGGTGATGTGCTGAGCCTGCTTTATCTGTGTTCTGCGACGATGAAACGCTTTGCCGATGACGGTCGGCCGTCCAGTGATCTGCCGCTGGTGCACTGGGCGATGCAGGATGCGTTCTACAGGATGCAGCAGGCATTGGGCGGCGTGATACAGAATTTTCCGAATCTGTTCATACGCTGCATGCTGAGGGTGCTGATCTTTCCGCTGGGCAAGAGGATCAATCCCCCGTCCGACAGGCTGGGGCATGAAGTGGCCCGATTGCTGATGACTCCGGGCGAGGCGCGGGATCGCCTGACCTTGGGTATGTATATTCCAAAGGACGAGACGCAGGCGATCGGCGCGCTGGAAGCCGCACTCTTATGCACCCTCGAATGCGAGCCGTTGCAGGCAGAGCTTGTTGCCGCGCACCGTTCGGGTAAGCTTTCCGCGATGGAGGAGTTGCAGCGCATTCTGGAAGCGCGCGACATCGGCCTGATCAGCGAGGAGCAGGTGCGGCTGCTTAAACGCGACCATGCGCTGCGCCGCAAGGTCATCATGGTGGACGACTTCGATCACCGTGAGTTGCAGAGGCCGTGAGCATGGAGACGATGGGGATGGATGATGTGATTTCACCGGATGAGGCGGGCAGCCTGCACGGGCTGTTTCTGGAACGCGTCAAGCGCACGCCGGACAAGGTCGCCTACCGGTATTTCCGGCACAATGCCTGGCGCGAGTTCAGCTGGCTTCAGATGCAGGAGCAGGTGGCGCGCTGGCAAGCGGCGCTGTCAGGACTCGGGCTTAAACGCGGCGACAGGGTGGCGATCATGCTGCGCAACTGTCCTGTCTGGATCATGTTCGACCAGGCCGCGCTGTCTTTGGGGCTTGTGACCGTGCCGCTTTATACGGTGGACAGACCGGACAACGTCGCATACATCGTGAATGATGCCGATGCGAAGGTGTTGCTGTTTGAAAACGCGGAGCAATGGCAGGCGCTGCGCACGGTGAAAGAAAAGCTTTGCGGGGTGCTCCGTTTTGTCAGCGTTGAAAATCTGCGCAGGGAGGAAAGTCTGGTCTCGATGGCGGAGTTCCTGCCCAAGCAGGCCGGGCTGCTGCCGCCGGTTCCCTGTTCGATCAACGATCTGGCCAGCATCATCTACACCTCGGGCACGACGGGCAAGCCCAAGGGGGTGATGCTGACTCACGGAAACATGCTCGCCAACGCGCATGCCTGCCTGGACACGTTCGCGGTGAGAGGCTGTGATGTGTTCCTGTCCTTTCTGCCGCTCTCTCATACCTTCGAGCGCACGCTTGGCTATTACCTGACCGTGATGGCCGGCGCGACCGTCGCATTTGCGCGTTCGATACAGCTGCTTGCTGAAGACCTGCAGAGCATACGTCCGACCCTGTTGATCTCCGTGCCGCGCATCTACGAGCGCATCTATGCGGCGATCCGCAACCGGCTCGAGGAAGGGTCCTCGCTGAACCGCAGGCTGTTTTATTTTGCAGTGGATACCGGTTGGGCCTATTTCGAGCATCGCCAGGGAAGGGGGGACTGGCAGCTGTCTTTTCTGCTCTGGCCGCTGCTGCAAAGGGTGGTCGCGCGCAAGGTGCTCGGCAGGCTGGGCGGTCGCCTGCGCGTGGCCTTCAGCGGAGGCGCTGCACTCTCGCCGGAGGTCTCGCGCGTGTTCGTGGGGCTGGGCCTGCCCATCCTGCAGGGATACGGACTGACCGAGACCAGCCCCGTGATCAGCGGCAACAGCCTGGATGACAATTATCCGGACAGTGTGGGCTCCCCGATACGCGGGGTGGAGGTCAGGCTTGGCGAGCAGAATGTGCTGCTGGTGAAGGGGGCGAATGTGATGCGGGGCTACTGGAACAATCCGGAAGCGACGAAAGATACGATAGATCCAGACGGCTGGCTCAATACCGGCGATATTGCAACGATTTCTTCAAGCGGGCATATTTATATCACCGGGCGTATCAAGGAGATCATCGTGATGTCCAACGGCGAAAAGATACCGCCCAACGACATGGAGCTTGCGATCTTGCACGATCCCCTGTTCGATCAGGCGATGATTTTCGGCGAGGCGCGGCCATATCTCGTGGCGCTGGTTGTGCTCAACCCCGCCGCATGGCTGCATTTCGCAAGGGAGGTCGGAATCCGTGCAGACATGCCGGAAACCCTGACCGACAGCCGTGTCGAGGCCAAGGTGTTGCGGCGCATCGCGCGCAGCCTGCGCGGCTTCCCGGGCTATGCGAGGGTGAACCGGGTGTTGCTTCTGAAAGAGTCCTGGAACATAGACAATGGGCTTCTGACCCCCACGCTGAAAATCAGGCGAGATGAAGTGGCAAAACACTATGAATTCCAGATCGCGCAGCTCTACGAGGGGCATTGAGATGAGGATCCGCAGGGTGGCCGTTTTGGGTGCAGGCGTGATGGGTGCGCAGATTGCGGCGCACCTCGTCAACGCAAATGTGGAGACGCTGCTCTTCGATCTGTCGGGCGGGGATGATCCGAACGGCAACGTCACTCTCGCGATCGAAAAACTGAAGAAGCTCGATCCTGCACCGGCCTCCAGTCCGGCAAGGCTGGGTTATATACAGGCCGCGAATTACGCGCAGCACCTTGAGAAATTGCGCGGCTGTGATCTGGTGATCGAGGCGATCGCCGAGCGCATGGACTGGAAGTCCGACCTGTACCGCAAGCTTGCCCCGTATATCGGCGGGCATGTGATATTCGCAAGCAATACCTCCGGGCTTTCGATCAATCAGCTCGCGCAAGCCTTCCCGGAGCACCTGCGCCATCGCTTCTGTGGCATCCATTTCTTCAATCCGCCGCGCTACATGCATCTGGTCGAGCTCATCTCATGCAGGGAGACTGAAACAGGGCTTATGGACCTGCTTGAGACTTTCCTGGTCTCTACGCTGGGCAAGGGCGTGGTGCGCGCAAAGGACACGCCCAGCTTCATCGCCAACCGCATCGGGGTGTTCTCGATGCTCGCCACGCGATACCACGCGCAGCGCCATCATCTGGGCTTCGATCTGGTCGATGCGCTGACCGGGCGCTACCTCGGGCGACCCAAGAGCGCGACCTTCCGCACGCTGGACATCGTGGGGCTGGACGTATTCGCGCATGTGGTCAACACCATGCGCGAGAATCTGACAGACGATCCGTGGCACAGGCATTTCGAACTGCCGGACTGGTTTGCCTATCTGGTGGACCAGGGCTCGCTGGGACAGAAAGCCAAGCGCGGCATCTACCAGAAGATAGGCCGGGAGATCCATGTGCTCGATCTGCACACGAACGAATACCGCCTGTCCGATGCGAAGGTGGACGAGGGAGTGATGCGCATCCTGATGGAGCGCGACTGGGAAAAGAAGCTCGCAGGATTGCGCGCGAATCCGCATGGCCAGGCGCAATTTCTATGGGCGGTGTTCAGGGATGTGTTCCATTACTGCGCGCTGCAACTCGAATTCATCGCCGACAACGCGCGCGATCTGGACTTTGCGGTGCGCTGGGGTTTTGGCTGGGATCATGGCCCGTTCGAGATATGGCAGGCGGCGGGCTGGCAGAAAGTCGCGGGCTGGATCGCATCGGATATTGCGGCAGGCCTTGCGATGTCCGATGTGCCGCTGCCTTCCTGGGTTCTAGATCCCGATCGCGCAGGCGTGCATACGGCAGAGGGTTCCTATTCCCCTGCTGCAAAAGCCCGGCAGGCGCGCTCCAAACTTGCCGTTTACCGCCGCCAGATATTCCCGGACAGGCTGACAGGCGAGGTGTACGTATATGGCGAGACGGTGTTCGAGACCGAAGAGATGCGCATGTGGCACATGCATGACGACATCGCGATCGTCAGTTTCAAGAGCAAGATGCACACGATAGGCAACGGGTTGCTCGATGGCATGTTGAACGCGATCGACGAGGCAGAGAAGAATTATTCCGCGCTGATCCTGTGGCAGACCGAGCCGCCTTTTTCCTATGGCGCGAATCTCCTGCAGTTGATGCAGGGCATGCAGACGCCCGAAGAAGGCTTCCTGGGCCGCATGAAACAGGCGGCAAGCCGCGTCAAATACACCATTGCCGGGGGAGGCGGACTGGGCGAGGTCATTGGCGCTGCGACCGGCAATGTGCCCGAGGTCGAGGCGGTGGTCGAAAAATTCCAGCAGGTGTCGCAGCGGATGAAATATGCGCGGGTGCCTGTGATCGCGGCGGTGGACGGGCTGGCGCTGGGTGGCGGCTGCGAATTTTCCCTGCATTGCGCGCGCATCGTCGCAACATTGGAGAGCTACATCGGCCTGGTCGAGGTCGGCGTGGGCCTCTTGCCTTCGGGCGGCGGATGCAAGGAGATGGCGCTGCGCGCATCCTGTGAGGCCAGTCGCTTCGCCAATGAAAACCGCATCGACGTGTTCCCGTATCTGCGGCGCTATTTCCAGAGCATCGCGTTGGGCGAGGTTTCTAGGAGTGCCGAGCTTGCGCGCGAGATGGGCTATCTCAGGGAATCCGACCGCATCGTGATGAACCGCTTCGAGCTTTTGCATGTCGCGCGCGAAGAGGCGCGCGCGCTCAATGCGACCGATTACAGGCCGCCTTTGAGAATGAACCGAATCGCGGTCGCGGGGCGCACCGGCATCGCGACGCTGAAGGCTGCGATGGTCAACATGAGGGAGGGGGGCTTCATCTCGGATCACGACTACGAGATCGGTTGCCGCATCGCCGAGACGATGTGCGGCGGGGATGTGGAGGCCGGCACGCTGGTGGACGAGCAATGGCTGCTGGATCTCGAGCGCAGGAACTTCATGGAACTGCTTTCCACTTTCAGGACGCAGGACAGGATAGAGCACATGCTAAAGCACGGCAAGCCGCTCAGGAACTGACCGCCTGTGCGACATGAAAATTTATCATTTAAAAACCGTTTTCATAGTATCGTCGTCATCAACGAATGAGCCGATGGAACAGAAAAGTATTGAGCCATGAGCAATCCAGTCGATATTCCATCCGTTGCACACGTGATCCAGCTGGCGGTGGCGCCGGTCTTCCTGCTCACTGGCATAGGCGCTATTTTGGGTGTATTGTCGACCCGGCTTGCGCGCGTGATCGACCGCTACCGTCTGCTTTCCGAGGTCGATGGAAAGAAGTGCGACGCGCAGGATAGGGAGATGGTGAATCTGCTGGAACGATCGAGATGGATACACAGGTCCATCACGCTTTGCACCTTGTGCGCGCTTTTGGTGTGCGTCGTAATCGCGGCGCTGTTCGTGGGTTCGGAGCTAAACAGGGATCCGTCCGGGCTGATCGCGGTGTTGTTCACCGCGGCCATGCTGGCGCTGATTTCAGGCCTGGTGTGTTTCCTGCGGGAAATTTCGATTGCAACCGGCGTGATCGCGCGTTCAGATCGCTGATGCACGGTTTTGTGGAATGAAATGGGGGATGGACAGCATATGTATGCGCTCGATGTGAATCAGGCCGATTTCGATACGCAGGTGGTTGCCGCTTCGCACAGCCTGCCGGTGGTGATCGATTTCTGGGCGCCGTGGTGCGCGCCTTGCAAGTCTTTGAAACCCATACTGGAGAAGCTGGCCAACGAGTATGCGGGGAAATTTCTGCTGGCCAAGGTCAATTCCGATGAGAATCCGGAGATATCCGCGCGTTATGCGGTGCGCGGGATACCCGCAGTCAAGGCGATGATAGGCGGCAAAATCGTCGATGAATTCACAGGCGCGCTGCCCGAGGGGGAAGTGCGCGCGTGGCTTGAAAAGATCATCCCCAGCCCCGCGGAAGAATTGCGCCATGCGGCAAGACAGCAGGCGGACGCTGGCGATTTTGCCGGCGCGTTAAGGCTGTTGGGCGATGCCGCAAAGCTCGATCCGGCAAATGAATGGGTGCGCGTGGATGCGGCCGGGATATTGCTGAACGTAGGGGAGAATGCGGAGGCACTGCGTCTTCTGGAAAGCGTAAAGTCACCCGACGTTCTGAAGGATGACCGCGTGTTGCAGCTTGTCGCGAGAGTGAAGTTCGCGCAGACGGGAGTGCCGGGAGAGGATGAAGCTGCGCTTGCCGCAAGCATCGCCTCGAACGGGGACGATCTCGACTCCCGGCTCAAGCTTGCCAATTTTCTGATCG
>VFSW01006292.1_pt1 | contig 17471 bp, 15 predicted proteins | sample 5358111 | NCBI WGS metagenome assembly VFSW01 (sample SAMN11554181, study PRJNA540505) | mine drainage metagenome | isolation source: sediment from site ElyBrook_90M | place: USA: Ely Copper Mine, Vershire, VT | collected 2017
CACCAGCTACTGGAATTTCGCGAGGCGCTGGCTCGAAAAAGAATTCGTCTGAGGACCTGGAATACAGAGGGACGATGCGGATCGCCAAGCCATGACGGACCGCGAGTGGAGGCGCGCCTGGGAGATTTACCTGACGGCCTGGGAGCTTCCCGAGGACGAAAGAGGCTCGTATCTCGCCTCGATGGACATCGAGCCGGAATTGTCGCGGGAAATTGTCTGTCTGCTCGAAGAACCGGAGCACCGGACGGAATCCGGCCTTACACCCGGAACCCGAATGGGCCGCTACGAAATCCGCGGGGAATTGGGGCGGGGCGGCATGGGGCAGGTTTACCTGGCGCAAGACACCGACCTGGGACGCATGGTGGCTTTGAAGCTTCTGGCGCCGGGCGTGGCGGTGACGCATAATGCCCTGGAGCGGCTGATTCGGGAGGCGAAAGCCGCTTCCGCGCTGAATCACCCGCACATTGTCACGGTCTACGAAGTGACCATGGAGGGCGCGGATGTGGCCGTTGCCATGGAACTGGTGGAAGGTGAGCCTCTGTGCAACTACCGCGGCAGCCCCCAGCCGCCGCAGCGAGTGATTCACTGGGGCCGGCAGGCCGCGAAGGCGCTGGCGGCAGCTCACGAGCGCGGCATCGTACACCGCGATATCAAGCCGGAAAACCTGATGGTTCGGGCCGACGGATATATCAAGCTGCTGGATTTCGGGCTCGCGCGGCAAGCGGTGCCGGAAGGCATGGCGGGTCCGGCCAACATCTCGGGCCTTCTCTCCGGCACGCTCAATTACATGCCGCCCGAGCAGATACGCGGAGAACCGGCGACCCGCGCGGGCGACATATTTTCGCTGGGCGTCGTGCTGTTTGAACTGGCAGCGGGGCAGCATCCATTTCTCGCCGGATCCCCGATTGACGCGGCACAGGCGATTGCACACAACGAACCGAAAGCGCCGTCAACCCTGAACCGGGAAATCCCGCCGGCGCTCGATTCCCTGCTGCTGGATATGCTGGCGAAAGACCCGCGGCGGCGGGTTTCCGCCCAGGAGGTGGACCGCCGGCTGGCCGAAATCGAAGAGAGCGCGGCCAAGCCACCGCGCCGATTCGGGAAGCTCGCAACGGCAAGCCTGGCGGCGTGTGCGATTTTGGGCGCGGCGTTTGGTTTGTTGCGGGACCGGATCTTTGCGCACAGCGAACCGGAGTTTACGCAGATCACCACACAGACGAGCGAAAACGGAGTGACGGTAGCGGCATTGTCGCCGGATGGCAGGGACCTGGCTTTCGCGACGCCGGAAGGGCCGGTGGAGGTGCGGCGGATGAGCGACGGCGTCACGCGGACGCTGAACACTCCCGCCCAGGTTCGCGTGGACCGCATTGCCTGGTTCGCGGACGGCCGGCGCCTTCTGGTGAGCGGCCTTCTCGACGAGCGGCTGGGAATTTGGGAGATTCCGGCGGGCGACGGTGAGCCGCGCGCGATCCTCCGGGATGCCATGGAAGGAATTCCCTCGCCGGACGGCGCTCGCATTGCCGTGACCAGCCCGGATGCAGCCACGATATGGGTGGTTGATTCGAAGGGAGGCTCTCCGAAATACATTCGGAGAGGGGGCGACGCCATCACATTCTCTTCGCTGGTCTGGTCGCCCGATAGCAAACGCGTATCCTACCAGCGGCAGGAATATTCACCGGCGAAAGACCGGCAGGTGGACCAGGGATCCGCTCAACTGGAGAAGAACTACCGGTTCAGTTACGAATCGGCAGAAGTCGAAACAGGCCGCGTAGTGGCTTCCGCCCCCAATGTCGTCATGAATTCGGCCTGCGGGTTGGCGGACGGGCGGGTGCTGTTTCTGCGATGGACGTCATTCGACAAAACGCTGGTTCGCGAGATCTGGCAGTTGCGAACGGATCCGAACACAGGCAGGCTCCTGGGGCCGGCGCGGGCGCTCACACACGGCACGAACCAGACGCTTTCCTCGATTTCCGCGGCGAATGGCGGAAAACAGGTCGTGGTGGTTAACTGGTCCAGGTCGTGGCCTCATATCGATGTGGCGGACTTGCCGCCGCCCGGGCAGCCGGTGCGGCTGCTCCACATCCGCCGTTTGACGTTTGCGGAAGGGGACGAATATCCGCATGCCTGGACACCGGACAACCGGGCGGTCATCTTCGAATCGAACCGGAACGGCAATTACGATCTGTTCCAGCAGTCCCTCGGGCAGCGCGAACCCGAGCCATTGGTGGTGGGGCCAAGCGAGGACGTGATGCCGCAGCTTTCGCCGGATGGCAAGTGGGTGCTTTACCGAACAGCCGATGGAGGCGAGCGGCGGTTGATGCGGGTTCCTGTTGGAGGTGGCAAGCCGGAAACGGTTCCGGTTCACATTAAATGGGACGAGTTTCACTGCCCGGCGCGGGCGGAGGCGCCCTGCGTGCTGAGATCCGTGGAACACGGCCAGTTCGTTTTTCGCGAGCTGGACCCGGTGCGGGGGACCGGCGCGGAGCTTGCCAGAACGGCCTGGAGCCCGACCGTTGTCGGAGACTGGGCGATCTCTCCGGATGGGCGGGAAGTGGCGATTCCCAATCACGATCCGCGGGATGGAAAGCTACGGCTGATCCCCCTGGGCGGCGCCGAAGGGAGGCACGAGAAGACCGTTACGCTGGAGGGGCTGAAGAATGTGCTGGGCGTGGCGTGGGCCGCCGACGGCCGGTGGTGGTTTGTTTCGGTCGGGAGCAGTTTCAGCGCGTCGCGGGTGGACGGCAGGCTTCTGGCGTATGCCGACTTGACAGGCCGGACCTCGGTGCTGCGGGGATCGATCGGCACGTTTTACGCGGTTCCCTCCCGCGATGGGCGTCACGTGGCGTTTCCCGAGCAGACCGGATCGAGCAACGCCTGGATGGTTCGCGGGCTCGAATGATTGGAGGAGCGAGCCAATGAAGAATCTATGGCGTGATGGCCTGCGTGGTGGGGCAGAGAAGCAATGAAATCGGCCTGCGGATGGCCCTCGGAGCGACTGGCCCAACACGTCGGGGACAGACCGGCCTGAAAGCGGACACCCCGTGGGCTAGTACATAGTGGCCGTTCGCACACAGAGCGGTACTTCCCCACTGGAAACCGGCTCCGCTCATAGTGGTATAATCTCAACTTATGTCGGTTCCTTAATTGCCAGCCGGGAGTGCCACACTCCCCTTCCCAATCCTTCGCTGCGCCTCGCAGCGCGATCACTTCAAACTCAAGGAGTTCCCAGGATGAGAAAACTGTTATCCAGTGGTTTGGTATTGTTTGCGGGTGTGGTGTCGCCCATTGCGCTACCCCTCCGCGAAGCCCCGAAATCGCCGACCGCCGACTACCGCAAAGATCCTCGTTTTCAAGCACTTCACAAGTTTTTTGAGGCTGGAGATTGCCCCGCTAAAGAGTATGCCCACGCATTTCTGGAAGCTGCGGATATTTACAAACTGGACTGGCGGCTTTTACCCAGCATTTCGTTTATCGAATCTACCGGAGGGAAAGCCTCGCAGAACAATAACATTTTCGGCTGGGATTCCGGGCGGGCGCACTTTTCCAGTCCCACGGCAGGGATTCATACGGTGGGATACTATTTGAGCCACGCCATCCAGTACAAACGCAAGAGTCTGGATCAGTTGCTGGCAACGTACAACCCAGCCGGCGATTATGCACAAAGGGTGAAGTCCGTCATGCGACAGATTGCTCCGGTGCAATAATCGTCAGACCACTGCCAGTCTGGGGCGCTGCTCAGGCCCCCATTCGTACGGCCATATACAAAGCAGCGAACAGGAGTACCGATAACACCGCAATCACGCTATATCGAATAGCGCGCTCCTTGTTGCTGGTCTGTCCCTGTTCGTCGTGTCTGATCTGATCCGCGAGGCTGTCAAACATAAGGTACCTCCTAAAAGGCCGGTATCAAAACCTGGATACTCGCGCGCGAATCCCGGGATCCTTTATTATTAAGACAGCCCGATTGTAGACCGTTTCGGCAAAAGTTCCAAGAGCCAATTCGCACGGCGGCAAAAATCGTCAGCCGGTCGCGGACGTTGACAAGCTCCGCTGAGTCGGCGTATATTTGCTAACATACTGATCTCTCAGTGGTTTGCTAGTAATCGCCACATGGTCTCATCGAACCAAGAACTCGGGGATTACGGAACGAACATATTGCCACTGGAACGGAGCCTGCCGCAGACCTCGAATGCTCTGCAGTACACGGTGAATCAGCAAGCGGTGGAGGCGTAATGGCCGTAGACCAAAACAAAGGGCAAGCAGACCCGGAGCTCGACAACTACGAGCATCTACTGGAAGACTATAGTCACTTCGCCCCGCCTGCGGCCGATGAGGTGCTGCCCGGAACTATCCTCAAGATCACGGCAAAGGACGTGATCATCGACTTCGGCTACAAGTCCGAAGGCATCGTTCCGATTGAGCAATTCCAGACCCACAATGGGGAAATAACGGTCAAGCCGGGCGACGTAGTTGACGTAATGATCGACACCGGCGGGGAGCAGCCGGAAGGTTACGTGCTGCTATCGCACACGCGCGCGTCGCGGCTTCGTATTTGGGACAATCTGGACAAGGCCTTCCAGGAACAACTGGTGATTTCCGGGCGCGTGCTGGGGCGCGTGAAAGGCGGCCTGGCAGTGGACGTGGGGATCAAAGCGTTTATGCCAGGCTCGCAGGCGGATCCGCGTCCGGTCCACAACCTTGACGCATTGATCGGCCAGGACATCCCGGTAAAGATCATCAAGCTGAACCGCCGGCGTGGCAATGTAGTGGTTTCACGCAAGATGGCGGTGGAAGAAGAGATCAACATCCGGAAGAGCGCCACGCTGGAGCACTTGTCGGAAGGCGCTGTGGTAACCGGGACGGTGAAGAACCTGACCGAGTACGGCGCTTTTGTGGACCTGGGCGGGATCGACGGACTGCTGCACGTCACCGACATGTCTTACGGGCGGGTGACGCACCCCTCGGAAGTGTTGCACGTGGGCGACGAAATCACCGTTAAGGTGCTGAAGTTCGACCGGAATAAAGAGCGGGTCTCCCTGGGAATCAAGCAGCTCGAACCGGACCCGTGGGACACGGTGATTGAGCGGTATCCGGTGAACGGACGAGTGATCGGGCGGGTAGTGAACGTGACGGACTACGGCGCGTTCGTGGAGCTGGAGGCGGGAGTGGAAGGCCTGATTCACATCAGCGAGATGACATGGTCGCGGCGGATGAAGCATCCCTCGAAGGTGGTCAAACCCGGCGATCAGGTGGAGGCGGTGGTACTGGAGGTCCATCCCAAGGACCGCCGGATTTCGCTGGGGCTGAAACAACTGGAGCCGAACCCGTGGACCACCATCGACAGCCGATACAGTGTGGGCTCGGTGGTGGAAGGGCGGGTGCGGAACATGACAGACTTCGGGGCGTTCATCGAAATCGAGGAGGGAATCGACGGGCTGGTACACGTGTCGGATCTTTCCTGGACCAAGCGCGTGAAGCACCCGTCGGAAATTCTGAAAAAGGGTCAAATCGTACAGGCGGTAATTCTGCATATCGATTCTTCCGCACACCGGCTGAGTTTAGGAATCAAGCAGTTGCAGCCGGACGCCTGGGAGAGTTACTTCCAAAACCATCAGGTGGGCGATGTGGTTCACGGGCGGGTCTGCCGGCTGGCGAGTTTCGGTGGATTCGTGGAACTGGCTGAAGGGGTCGAGGGGCTGTGCCACTTCTCGGAAGTGCCTGGATTTACAGGCCGAAGGGGCTCCGACCAACCTCCGCTGGCAATCGGGCAGGAACTTGACTTCAAAATTATCAAGATGAGCGAGGCCGAGAAAAAGATCGGTCTGAGTCTCCGGGCCGTGGCGAATGACGAGGAAAAAACGCGCCTGGAGGATTATCAACGCCAGGCGGCGGCCGCAACCAGTACGATCGAGGAAGTCATGAGCCTCAAGGATCGGAACCTGGAATAACTTGCAATTTCTTTGTATTCACGAGATACTGCGGTTTCGTAAGCTATTGAGACGCTAGGAGAATGCGATGACGAAGGCCGATCTGATTGAAGAAGTCTCCCGGGTAGTGGAGATGACTAGGAAGGAATCCGAAGTCATCGTGGAGGCCATTTTCGACAGCATCGTGAGATCTCTGCGCACTGGCGATAAGATCGAAATCCGCGGTTTCGGCAGCTTTCGAACACGCCAGCGGCAACCACGGATCGGGCGCAACCCGAAGACCGGCGCCCGGGTTGAAGTGCCGGCCAAGAAGATCCCTTACTTCAAACCCAGCAAGGAATTGAAGGACGTTGTCAACAACTCGGCCACTCCGGCGCCTGCCGGTGGCGGGACGCCGCCCACGCCCACACCCGAGCAGGTTCCCAATCCCTAATCGTGGACTATCTCTGGACTCCCTGGCGGTATCAGTACATTACCAGTTCCGATAAACCGTGTGAGTGTGTCTTCTGCGCGGCAGCGCGAGGTAGCGACGATCACAAAACGTTCATTGTGCATCGCGGCGCGGCGAATTTTATTATTCTGAATCGTTTTCCGTATACCAGCGGGCACGTGATGGTGGTTCCCAACCAGCATGTGGCGACACTGGAGGAGTTAAGCGAAGAGGCGCTGCTGGAGATGTTCCGGATGGCGCGCGACTGCGAGCGTCATTTGCGCGCGGTGTATCGCGCCGAGGGTTTGAATCTGGGAATGAACATCGGAAAGAGCGCGGGAGCGGGGATTGCCGGACATTTGCATTTACACGCATTACCGAGGTGGACGGGCGACACGAACTTCATGACGGTGGTGAGCGAGACGCGGATACTGCCGGAAGACCTGGAGACGACCTGGCAGCGTCTGCGGGCGGCGTGGGGGAAGTAGGGCACAGGTCCCGTGCTACACTGATCTCGTGCAGAAGAACCTGACACTCGTTCTGGACGAGGATCTGTTGCGAGCCGCGCGCAAAGCCGCGCTGGACCGCAACACGTCTGTCAATCAACTGGTTCGCACCTATCTGGAGCAACTGGTACGGGAGACCGATCGGCGGCAGGCGGCGATGGCGGACGTGGAGGATATCTTCCGCACGACCAGGATTCGGACCGGCCGGATCAACTGGACGCGGGACGATTTACATGAGCGATAGCGAGCCGGGAGCATCGTTTGTCGATACTAATGTTCTGGTATATGCGTTCGCCGGCAACGACCCAAAACGATCGCCGGTGGCTCAACAACTCCTGAGAGAGTTGATGAAGCAAGACACCCTACGAACGAGTACGCAGGTATTACAGGAACTGTTTTTCACTCTCACTCGCAAGGTCCGGCCGCCGCTGGCCCCGGAGCAGGCCCAACGATATCTGGACCGGATAGCTACGTGGCCGGTGGCCGTGATCGATTACGGCGCCATCCAGGCGGCGGTTGACCTGACGGCGCGGCACAGTCTGGGGTTCTGGGACGGGCTCGTGGTGGTTACAGCGGCACGGAGTGGGGCCACACGGCTGTACACTGAAAATCTCAAGGACGGCCAGAGGATTGTGGGGCTGGAAATCATCAATCCCTTCAAAGCTGCCAGAAGAAATTGAATTACTGCAACTCCTGGCACATGCCGGGCATACCGCGGCCCAGCATTCCCAGGTTGGACATCCCCAGGTCCGCCAGATTCAGACGGCTTACGGCATCTGCCGCGCCGCCGGCGCAGGCGGCTTTCACGCGGGTGCGGATGGTGGCGAGGGTGGTGACCCACTTCTGCAAATCGGCACGTTTGGCGACGTTGCCGTGCCCAGGGATAACGATGTCGAAATCGTAGTTCTCCAGGATCTTCCGCACGGTGCCGTCCCACTCCTTGATGCTGCCGCCGTTGGCGGTATCGCAGAACGGGGCGCCGCCGGAGACGAACAGGTCGCCGGTGTGCACGACGCGCTCGGAGGGGAAGTAGACGATGGCATCGCCGTTGGTGTGGCCGCGGCCCAGGTAGCGGGCGCGGACTTCCTTTCCGCCGGCAAAGACCTGGGTTTCGTCGCTGAAGGTGATGCGCGGCAGACCGGGCTGTTTGCCGGTGACCATATTGGCGCGGGCGTTCTTCTGGATCAGGATTTCGGCCCCGGCCGCGAGCATGGCTTCGTTGCCGCCGGTGTGATCGCCGTGCTGGTGAGTGTTGATGACGTAGCGCACCGGCTTATCGCTGACGGTCTTGATTTTGGACATGATCTGGGGGGCGTCCTGGGCAAATTTGTCGTCCACCACGACGACGCCATCACTGGTGGGCATGACGGCTACGTTGCCGCCGTCCTGCATGATCACGTAGAGATTGGCGGTGACCTTTTCCATGGTCAACTGCGCGGGCGGATTCTGGCTCCAGGCCAGCCACACGCCGGCCGCGGCCAGCGTTACCAGGGCAAATCGCAGCAAGGGAGCTTTGCGCATATCTCCACGAATATACCTCAATGTTTGGCCAGCGGCGCGGTGATTTGCGAAACGATGTCGGGCTTGGAGGAATCGCGGACCAAGTGCGGGTAGCGCTCGCCGCCGTGGTAGTCGATGCGGTGCGTCTCGAAATATTCGCCGTTCCTGACCAGCAATTCCAGAGGTTTGCCGGACGCGGTGGCCGCGACCGCTTCGCGCAGCACCGTGGAGTTGTACTGGCGATTGTTCACGGCAATCAGCTTCACGGAAGGGGAAATGCCGGCGGCGCGCGCCGGGCCGCCGTAGGAGATATCGATGATGGTTCCGTCGTCATCCCTCACCTTCAGGCCGATGGAGTAGCTCAAGTCCACCAACTTGTCGGTTTCCTCGTAGTCCTTCCACATATCGGAGCGGGTGCCGTCGTAGACCAGTTTCCAGCCGCCGTTTTCGATGCCGCCGAGGGGCGCGTGCGGCGAGGTGGAATGCAGGCGCTGGTTCCAGAAGCCGGCCCAATCGTAGGGCAGCACGGCGTTCAGGCCGGCCACGACGTCTTCGAACGTATAGGTTTTCAGGGCGGGTGCGCCGCCGGGTCCGCCGTGGAAAGCGCGGCAGAAATCGTTCAGCGATTTGGCGCCATTGCTCTTCTGGCGGATGAGGACGTCGGCATCCAGCCAGATCAGCGAGCCTTCGGGATAGTAGTCGGTGCCGCGGCGGTAGTCGGCATAATCGTCGATGGCGTTGTAGAGAGTCTGCGCGGCGATGGCGGTATCTTCGAGGGGACGCCAGCGGCGGCCATACTGGTTATCGAGCGCGGCGGCAGTCTGGGCGAGGGAATCGCGATACTGCTCGGGGGTCCAGAGGCCGCTGCGCGGCGCGAGCACTTCGCCGAGATAGTTGGTGAGGCCTTCGTAGACCCACAGCAGGTCGCCCTTCATGGGGACGTCGTAACCGCCATCGTGGCCGTTGCTGACCAGGCCGGCGGGGCGGCGGAACTTGCCGTTCCAGGAGTGCGTGAATTCGTGCGTCAGCAGGGCCGCTTCGCGGTTGCGCGGCGCGGCGTCGATCAGGGTGCGCTCGCCCACGCGGTCGTCACTGGATTCGTGGTGCTCGAGTCCGAAGTGAGCCACGTGGTCGCTGAGCGTGAGCAGGAAATGATAATCGCGATAGTGGCGGGAGCCGAACAGGGCGCCGGTCTCGGCCACCAGATTTTTCCAGGCCGCGACTGTTTCGGCGGGTGCGTCGAGGGCGCGATCGCTATCGGCGGCGATGTGGATGAAATGGGGGGCGCCGCTATCGCTTCCGAGGTCGAGCGTGCGGTAGTGCCTGCCGGTGGAGACCGGCGAATCTACCATGGTGGTCAGCGAGGCGGGTTGGAATTCGATCTGGTTGGCGGTTTCGCGGCGGATGGGCAGGGCGGTGCCGTACTTCCAATCGCCGGGCACCGTCAGGTTGGCCTGGTATTGCAGCTTATCGGCGTCGGCTCCCTGCGGGTAGAGCAGGAACTGATTCCAGTTGAGCACGGCCAGTTCGGTGGTGGCGGAGGCACCGGCGGCGAAGTTGCCGGCGGCGTCGGGAGGCGAAAGAAAGTCGAACGCCACATCCAGCGCGGTGGCTCCGGCGGGCACATCCACGTGAAAGGCGAACATGTTCACGCTGTTGCGCTTCCAGGGCACGGTGCGCCCCTCGCTTTTGATGACGAGGCCGACCACCTGAACCAGGGGACCATCGGGCATATGATCGCCGGGAATCCATTCGGGGTACAGCAGGGTCATGGGTCCGGGCTTGGCGGGCAAGGTCATTTGGACGTGGAAGACGCGGCGGGCGGCATCGGTCGCGTCGACGTGCAGGGGGAGGGGCGTCTGGCCGAACACAGAAGATGCAAAGAAGATTCCGAGGAAAAAAGAACGCATGTTGTAGAGATTGTATCAACGCGGAAAGCTTGCCCTTACGTCTAACTTACGGGTGATACGATGAAGCTCGTTCTAATTGCGGCCGCCCTGGCGGGGTGCGCGGCGGCCCAGGGACTGACCGACGTCCCACCGATCCTGCAAATAGTCCGCAAGCCGGGCACCGGCGGAAACGGCACCCTTCGTCCGTACAGCGACGCCAAAGCGGCGGTGGATGTGGTGGGGATGACCGCCATCACGGGGCTGCCTGAGACGTGGGGGATTGAGCTGCACCAGACCTTCGCGGAGATCGAAGATCTGGACCACGCCCTGGCATCGGCCCCGGTGAACGGCGCGAATTACGCGCAGCCCACAGCGGAGGACATTCTGGCGCCTTCGCGAACCATGATCCTGCTCTACCAGCCGGGATGGAGCTACCGGCCGCAGGAGGCGGTCCGCCGCTTTCCGCGGGCGCGGTATTTCCACGTCTCCATTTACCGGATGCAGCCCGGTTCGGAAGCCGACCTGGGCGAGTTGATGCGCCTGAGGCGGCACGAGATGGACAGCGTCAACCTGGATCGTCCGGATCTGGTATACCGGGTGGTTTCGGGAGCGCCTTCGGGGACGTATATCATTCTCTCGCCGATGCTCTCTTTGAAGCCTCTGGACGATGGGGTGGCCAAGCTGCCGGTATTCGCGGAACCGCTGGCCGCGGCGGAAGCCGCGAGCACCAAGAACGCAGCGTCGAAGGAGCTGAGGCGGGAGCATCTGCTGATGCTGGGGGAGCCCAGCCAGAGCTACGTGTCGGACGATTTTGCCGTGGCCGACAAGGAGTTCTGGCGCGGGAAAAGCGGAGGCGGCGGTCCGAGGCCGCAAGTCAGGGAATAGTTCTACAATGACTCCTGATGAATCGCGAGCTCCTCATTCAGTGTCCGGATGGTCAGATGAAGACCATGCCCTTGCAAAAGGACCGGATTTCGGTGGGCCGGTCGAGCTCCGCCGAACTGTGTTTTCCGGAAGATGCGGGCCTGTCCCGGCAGCATTTCGTGTTTGAGCCGGAAGGCGACGACTGGACGGTTCAGGATCTGGGGAGTAAGAACGGCACCTTCGTCAACAACATTCCATTAAAGGCCCGGCTGGTGCTGACGCCGGGCGACCGCATTACGGCCGGACACCTGGCGATCGTCTATTCGCCGGACGCCAGCAGACAGGCGCAAGGCGTGGTGGTGTTTGACGTCACGGACAGTTCGGCGCCGACCACATCGACGGTGGTCACGAGCCTGGAAGGCGTGCTCAGCAACCAGACGATGGCTTTCGAAAGCGTGGCCCCCAAGGGGTCGGCGCCGTTGCAGGCATTGATCCGCGCGGGCCAGGAATTGAGCGAGAACCGGCCGCTGGAGGAACTGTTTCAGGTAATTCTGGACCTGGCGATTCAGGCCGTCAACGCACAGCGCGGCGTACTGCTGCTGCTGGAAGGCGGCGAACTGCTGCCGCGGGCTTATAAGGGCGAAGGCTTCCGCATCAGCACCGCGGTGCGCGACAGGGTGCTCAAGGAAAGGTCCAGCGTGCTGGTGCGCGATGCACAACTGGACGACGCGTTCAAGGGCCGGATGAGCATTGTGGAGCAGAAGGTCCACACCATGATGGCCGTGCCGCTGCAGGCCAAGGACCGGATCATCGGCCTGATTTACGTGGATTCGCCGTTCGTGCTGCGGGAATTCACGAAAGACGACCTGAATCTACTGACGGTAATGGCGAGCATCTGCGCGGTGCGCATCGAAAACGCGCGGCTGGCGCTGGTGGAAGAAGGGGAGCGCATCATGAAGCGCGACCTTTCGCAGGCGGCCGAGATTCAGGGCCGGATGCTACCGGCGCAGGCACCGATTGTGCCGGGAACAGACCTGGCCGGTTTCAACGTTCCCTGCCGGACGGTGGGCGGCGATTATTACGATTTCTTTCCCTATGCGGACGGGCGGCTGGGGTTGACGCTGGGCGATGTATCCGGCAAAGGCATGCCCGCGTCCCTGATGATGATGGCATTGCACGCGCGCGTGCAGGTGCTGGCGGAAGACCCGGGCAATCTGGACGCGTTCATGGCGCGGCTGAACAAGACGACGTGCGCCAACTGCCCGAGCAACCGGTTCATCACGTTTTTCTTCTGCGTGCTGGACACCAACACGGGCGACCTGGCGTTCGCCAACGCGGGCCACAACCCGCCCATCATCATCCGGAAGTCTGGCGAGGCGCAGATGCTGGAGGGAGGCGGTCCGGTGCTGGGCATTATTCCGTACGCGCCGTACAAGGAGATGCATGAGCGCCTGAATCCGGGGGACATGCTGGTGATTTACAGCGACGGCGTGACCGAAGCGAACAATGTGAATCACGAAGAATACGACGAACAGCGGTTCATCGCCGTATTGCAGGCGAATCGCGGGAAGACGGCGGCGGAGATTGTGGCGGCGGTGACGCGGTCGCTGAATGAATTCGCGGCGGGCGCTCCGCAGGCGGACGATATTACGCTGGTGGTGGCCAGGCGGGTGTAAGCGCGGGGCTATCATGGTTCCATGAAGCTCCTCTGTTGCGCCCTGGTGGCGGCCACGGTCTTATCCGCACCGACTTTTTCCGCGGGACCGGCCGAAGACCAGGCGATTCAGGAAGCCATCCAGCAGGGTCGACTGCCGGGGGCGGTGCTGCTGATCGGGCACGATAACCAGGTGGTCTACCGTAAAGCGTACGGCGACCGCGCCGAGGTGCCGAAGGTGGAAGCCATGACGACGGACACCATCTTCGACCTGGCATCGCTGACCAAGGTCATCGCCACCACCACCAGCCTGATGAAGCTGTTCGAGCAGGGCAAGTTCCGGCTGAACGATAAGATTACGGAATACATTCCGGAGTTTCAAGGCGGCAAAAGCGATATCACCATCCGCCAGTTGTTCACGCATTTTTCCGGCCTGGCGCCGGACGTGCCGCTAGTCCCGGTGTGGAGCGGGTACGAAACCGGCATGCACCTGGCATATACGGATAAGCCCGCCGGGCCCGCGGGTGTGCGCTTCGTGTACAGCGACATCAACTTCGAACTGTTGGGTGAACTGGTGCACCGGTTGAGCGGCGAGATGCTGTCGGAGTATGCCAAGCAGGAGATTTTCCTGCCGCTGGGGATGAAGGAGACCACATTTCAACCGCCCGCCGCATGGATTCCACGCATCGCGCCCACCGAGCGCCTGGGCAAAGACGGACCGCCTTTGCGCGGCGTGGTGCACGACCCGACGGCGCGCTATATGGGCGGAGTGGCGGGCCATGCAGGCCTTTTTTCCACGGCGGACGACCTGTCGCGCTTCTGCCGGATGATGATCGATGGCGGCGAACTGGACGGCGGACGCATCGTCAGTCCGCTGACCATCAAGAAATTCACCGAGCCGCAGACTCCGGCGGATCAGCCGATTCTGCGCGGTCTGGGCTGGGATATCGACTCGCCGTACGCCACCAATCGCGGCGAACTGTTCCCCATCGGATCGTTCGGGCATACCGGGTTCACGGGCACATCGGTGTGGATGGACCCTACGACGAAGAGCTACGTGATTCTACTGGCGAATAGCGTTCATCCCACGGGGCGGCCTTCGATTGTGGCGCTGCGCTCGCGCGTGGCGACGATTGCGGCGGCGGGGTTGGGCGTGCAGGTTCAGGGCGTCACGCTGACGGGATATAACGAGACAACGGCGGGCGCGGGGCAGCGCCGTGAGATCAGCGGCCGCAACGGGGCGACGCGCACGGGACTGGACGTGCTGGCGGCGGAGAAGTTCCAGCAGTTTGCCGGCAAGCGAATCGGGCTGATCACCAATCAGACCGGCGTGGACCGGGAGGGGCGGCGCAATATCGACCTGATGCGGGAGGCGGGCGTAAAGATTGCCGCACTGTTTTCTCCGGAGCACGGATTCGCGGGCGCGCTGGACCGGCCCGGCATCGAAGACACGGTGGATTCCAAAACGGACCTGAAGGTATACAGCCTCTACGGCACGACTCTGCGGCCCACGCCGGAGATGCTGCAGGGCGTGGACGCGCTGGTATACGACATTCAGGATGTGGGCGCGCGCTTCTACACATACGAGAGCACAATGGCGTATGCACTGGAGGCCGCGGCGAAGGCGGGCATCCCATTTTTTGTGCTGGACCGGCCGAACCCGATCACGGGCACGCACGTGGAGGGGCCGCTGCTGGATGCAGGGAACAAGTCGTTTGTCGGGTCTTTCGCCGGGCTGCCCACGCGGCACGGTATGACGATGGGCGAACTGGCGAAGATGTTCAACGTGGAGAACAAGTGGAGCGCCAACCTGACCGTGATTGAGATGCAGGATTGGAATCGCGGCGACTGGTTCGATTCCACGGGGCTGCCGTGGGTCAATCCTTCGCCCAACATGCGCAGCCTGAATGCCGCGATTCTGTATCCCGGGCTGTGCTTCCTGGAGTACTCGAAGAACTACTCGGAGGGCCGCGGCACGGATGCGCCGTTCGAGCAGACGGGCGCCGATTTCATCAACGGGCGCGCGCTGGCGGAGTATCTGAATAAACGGCTGATACCGGGCGTGCGCATTTACCCGACCACATTCACTCCGGCCGATTCGAACTTCAAAGGGGTGCGCATTGAAGGCGTGCGGTACGAGATCACCAATCGCGATGTGTTCGATTCCACGCGGCTGGGGTTGGAGATCGCGGTGGCGATTCAGAAGCTGTATCCGGGGAAACTGGATTACACGCTGGGGAAGCGCCTGATCGGCAGCGACGATGCGATCCGGCGGATTCAGGCGGGCGAGGATCCGCGGACGATTCAGGCAAGCTGGCAGGATGCGCTGTCGGAATTTCTGAAAGTGCGGGCGAAGTATCTGATCTATTAGTTTTCGACCGGCCGGCGCCGTTCACGATACTCATTTTTGCCAGTGCGCTTCCGCGAGGTCCATCGGGTCCGTTTCGGCTTCGATCTCGGGTTCGTATGGCCACTCGTCGTTGGGATTATCATCCGGGTGGGAGCTTCCACATCGCGGCGGGCGGACGGTGGCCTGGAGTGGCTGTACGCCGCCTCGGGCGATAAACTGTACCCGGCGCCATCTGCGGCGCAAGGGCTTATTTCCCTGGATGCCGGTGAAGTTGCCGCGTCCGCAATTGTAGCGTCACTTGGAGAACTTCAGTTCCTTCTTGAAGGCCTCGAGCGAGTTGTAGACGATGGGGCAGTAGCAGGCACGATCGATGAACTGCCACATGCGGCTGGCGATGGAACCGGCGCCGCGAACCAGGTGCGGAAATTTCTGGCAGGTTTCGGGGCGCGATTCGTAGACGGTGCATTCGTTGCCGTTCAGGAAGATGCAGCCGGCTTCGTCGGAGCGCCGCAGGATCAGACCCTCTTCCTCGCTTTGTTCGGTGTAATCGGCGAGGAATCGCTCGGGCTTGATGCGGAGGGCGCGCGCCAACCGCTCCACGTCGCGTTCGGCCAGAGTGACAGTCGCGACGCGGCAGCAGTTGGCGCACTCGGTGCAATCGATCTGGGCTTCGATTCCTTCGGCGACGCGGCGCAGGATGCGGTCCGAATAGTCGCGCGATTTCATATGGCGGCGGTAGCGCTCGTTTTCGTCGCGCTTCTTTTCGCCCAACATGCGAATCTGCACCAGGTCGGTAAGCATCCCTCTCAGGGTAGCAGGCGCCTCAGAAGACCAATGATGAGCTTTCCATTTCGGAAATAATACTCGCGAGTGAGTTCATAAGTATGAAGCGCCACGCCGCAGGGCGCATGATATGATTGGCCGACCTTATGGAAAAAGTCACGGGCATTGGCGGATTGTTTTTCCGCGCGCGAGATCCGCAGGCGCTGCGCCTTTGGTATCAGCAACACTTGGGCATAACGCCCACACCGCGCAAACACGACGAGCTGCCGTGGCAGACGGAGGCGGGGATAACGGTGTTCGAGCCGTTTCCCGAGACCACCGATTATTTCGGCAAGGACGGGAAGGCCTGGATGGTCAACTTCCGCGTGCGCAACCTGGAAGCCATGGCGGCCCAACTGCGCGCGGCGAATATCGAGGTCAAAATAGACCCCGAGCACTATCCCAATGGCCGATTTGCGCGGCTGTACGACCCCGAAGGGAATCCCATCGAGTTGTGGGAACCGGCCGGACGTGACGTGAAACAATAAACCCTGCTAACCCCGCGGCAAAGCGTCCGTCCAACAGCCGAAGGGCTGGTGTACTCCATGTTTCGGGACTTACGGCACACCGTACGGGGGCTTTGGAAGCAGCCCGCCTTTACGTGGATTATCGTGCTCACGCTGGCGCTGGGGATTGGCGCCACGGCAGCGGTGTTCAGCCTGATTCAAGGGGTACTGCTGACGCCCCCGCCATACAGGCACCCTGAGCAACTCGTGCTGGTGCACGCGGCGCGGAGCGACGGACAGAAACTGGCGAGCTTTCGCGCCTGGCCGGCACAGCAGTGGACGGAATGGCAGCAGCAGGCGAAATCGTTCGACAGGATCGCCGCATATGCCTGGCTGTTCAATTACGTGATCAGCAACGATGGCAGCGAATCGATCGAAGGCATGCTGGTGACCAGGGACTACTTTCGCCTGACGGGCCTTCAGCCAGTACTGGGACGTACGTTTCTGGAGTCCGAGACCAAGCCTGGCGGGACTCCGGTGGTGGTTCTGGGGTACGAGTTCTGGCAGCGAAAATTCAACGGGGACCGGAATGTCATCGGCAAAACCCTGCGCATCAGCCGTTGGGACACACCACCCACGGTGATCGGCGTGATGCCGCCGGGCATCCGGTTTCTTCCGTCCCCGGGCGAGGCAAAAGAGCCGAATTACAACGTGAACGCGCTGGTGGACTATTGGATTCCCGTGACGCCGAACCCGGATCAGCGAAAGAGGCCCTCGTGGGACGTGGTGGGCCGGCTGCGAAGCGGAGTTACGCCGAGGCAGGCGCAGGGAGAGCTGGCGGTGATCGCGGCACGGCAGGCGCAGGCCGAGCCGGCTTTCGAAGGCATCACGCCGGAAATCGAGCCACTGGGCAGCGAACTGAACCGCGACGGCGGGCGCATCCTGTTTCCGCTTTTGGGCGCGGCGGCGCTGGTGCTGCTGATCGCCTGCGGGAATGCGGCGGCGCTGCTGTTGGTGCGCGGCTTGCAACGGCAGCAGGAGTATGCGGTGCGCAGCGCCCTGGGGGTGAGCCGGGCGGAGTTG
>VFSW01006293.1_pt1 | contig 17470 bp, 15 predicted proteins | sample 5358111 | NCBI WGS metagenome assembly VFSW01 (sample SAMN11554181, study PRJNA540505) | mine drainage metagenome | isolation source: sediment from site ElyBrook_90M | place: USA: Ely Copper Mine, Vershire, VT | collected 2017
CGAACGCGACCTCGCGCGTGTCGGAAGCGTTCCAGCCCACCTTGGAATACTTCTTTGAGACCGAGAGGCCCGGCGTACCCGACGGGACGATGATGGAAGAGATCTCACTGCTCCCGTCCGGCCGACTTCCCGTCACGGCGGCAGCGATGACAAATCCGGTGATGTTCGTACCGGCGTTGGTGATGAATGCCTTCGTGCCGTTGAGGACCCAGGTCTCACCCTCGAGGGTCGCTGTGGTGCGCACAGCACTGGCGTCCGACCCACCACCCGGCTCGGTGAGGGCGAAGGCCCCGAGCATTTCGCCCGTTGCGAGTTTCGGCAGCCATTCGCGCTTCTGCGCTTCCGTACCGAAGCGGCAGATGGGCATCGCGCCAAGAGAAACCGCGGCCTCCAGCGTGATCGCCACGGAGCTATCGACTCGCGCGAGCTCCTCGATGGCGAGGCACAGGGTGAAGTAGTCGCCGCCCATGCCGCCGTACTCTTCGGGGAAGGGCAGTCCGAACAGGCCCATGCGGCCCATCTCGCTCACGATCTCGTACGGGAACTTGTCCGCCTCGTAGTACTCGCCGATGACGGGCGCGACCACGTCGTGCGCGAACCGCTCGACGCTGGCTCGAAACTCCTCGAGATCCGCAGACAACCGAGGTCGGCTCATGAAACGCCTCGCAGGTCAGGGCAGTGGAATTCGAATCTGCCGCTAAGTTAACGATCGTGAACTACTTGCCGGGGCACGTCCACAGCAAGCTCACGTTGCGGCCCTCGGTATGCATGCGACCCCTCGCGGATACTCAACGTGCCGGCCGAAACGCCGAGGAGATCGACTGAAGGATGCGCATCGTTGTGCTGGCAAAGCCAGTCCCCGACGCCGGTCAGGAGCGTCTGCGGAACGACTTCCGCATGGATCGCGAAGCGACCACTGAAGTCATCAACGGCAACGACGAGTACGCCCTCGAAGCTGCGCTGAAACTCGTCGAGGCCAGCCCGGATGGCGGCGAGGTCGTGCTTCTCGCGATGGCCCCGGACCACGCGCAAGAGACGCTTCGCAAGGGCCTCGCATTGGGGGCCGCCAGCGCAGTGCTGGTCACCGACCCGGCCCTCGAAGGCTCGTGCGCTCTCACGACAGCGCACGTACTGGCCGCGGCATTGCGCGAGCTTTCGTTCGATCTGGTGATCGCGGGCGTCGACACGTCCGACGGAGGTGGGGGTGTCGTGGCGGCCGGCGTCGCAGCCCTCCTTGGGCTCCCGTACCTGTCGTACGCGGCGCGGATCGAGCCGTCCGACGGCCGCGTCCGCGTCCGCCGGATCACTCCCAACGGGTACGAGGTCCTCGAGGCGCCGATGCCCGCCCTGATCTCCGCAACCCAGGCGCTCGGCGCACCCCGCTACCCGACGCTCAAGGGGATCATGGGGGCCCGCCGTAAGGAGATCGTCACCCGCCCGCTCGCGGACCTCGACCTGGCGGGCGCACGCGCGCGGGGGGTCGAAGTCGGGGGCGCGGCTGCCACGTCGCGGGTGACCGGCAGTCGTCCGCGGGCGCCGCGCGGCACGCCAAAGGTGGTGCAGGGCTCGCCCGCCGAGGCGGCTCAAGAGGTAGTGACATTCCTGGCCGAGCGGAGACTGATCTGATGGCCGGTGCGATCTGGGTCCTGGGCGAGTCGAAAGGGTCGGATCTGGCGCGGGTCAGCGCGGAGATCGCCACTCTCGGATCCGCTCTTGGCGCGGCCGCCGGCCTCGACGTTGTTGGGTTGGTCGCGGGCGCGAGCCCGGATGGCCTCGCGGCCGAGTTCGCGAGATACCTGCCGCTGGTCCACAGCCTCGCAGTGCCCGAAGCGGCCGAAACGGCATTCGCGTCGGCCGTCGGACCCTCGCTGGCCGCGCTGGTCGAGCGTGAGCAACCCGCCTACCTCCTCGTAGGGGCGACATCCGATGGTCGCGATATTGCCGGGATACTCTCCGTACTCCTCGGCTGGGGCGTGATCGCGAACGCATCGGCCATCCTGTGGCAGGACGGCCGGCCTGAGGTCGAAGTGAGCATTCTCGGCGGCAAGCTGTTGACGACGAGCGTGTTCACGGGCCAGCACGGGATCATCACGGTCCGGCCCACCAGCGTCACGGCCGAGCCACTGGCTTCGCGCGGCTCCGTTGTCCCGGTCACAGTCTCCCCTGAAATCGCGCTGCCGGCCGTGACGGTCGTTTCGCGGGTGGCCGAGGAGTCCGAAGCGGTCCCTATCGATGAGGCTCGCGTCATCGTCTGCGCTGGCCGTGGCGTGGGTGGCCCCGAAGGCATGCATCTCGTCCAGGCCCTTGCGAACGAGCTGGGTGGCACCGTCGGCGCATCGCGGGCGGCCGTTGATTCCGGCTGGATCCCGTACAGCCAGCAGATAGGCCAGACCGGCAAGACCGTGAAGCCACGACTCTATGTCGGGCTCGGTGTTTCCGGGGCGATGCAGCATATGGTTGGAATGCGGACGTCGGAGACGATCGTGGCTGTCAATCGCGACGCCGAGGCTCCCATCGCCGAAGTCGCCGACCTCGTCGTGATCGGCGATCTGTTCGCTTTCGTCCCGGCGCTCATTTCCGCTCTGCAGGCACGTTCCACCTGAACGAGGGCCGGCGGTATGTGAGCCGCCTGGCAACAAGGAGATTTCGTGACTGAAGCGCTCGCTCGCGTGCCGTTCTGGTGGCTCGCGATCCCAGTCTTCTGGGGATCAGTTGCCCTCTTCGCGCTCGAGGTCGTGCGGCACCTGCGGGTGATGGGCGCGGTGCGCCCCGCGGCCCCCTTCCGGGACGTTCCCCGGCGGCTTGGGGCTGTCCTCCGGTATGCCATCCTCCAGACGCGCCTGTTCCGGGACACCCGTGCGGGCTTGATGCACTACGCGATCTTCGCCGCCTTCGTCCTCCTCAGCACCGGCGTCGCGAGCGCCGGCACGGGCGGTCTGGTGGAAGCGATCGTCGCGTGGCCGTTCGGTGGGGCGATCTGGGCCTTCCTGCTTCTGGCGCGCAACGTCGCGGCGATCGCGGCTCTCGCCGGCCTGGTGTACGCCATGGTCCGGAGGCTCGTCACTCGTCCGGCACGCCTTACCCTGTCGCGTTCGGGGGTGGCCATCCTCCTCCTCATTGGGGCGATCGTGGCGGCCGAGCTCGGCGCCCTGACCTTCGAAGCCGCGCTCTACGGCCCATTGCCGGGAGCGGTTGTCACCAACGCCGCAGGGTCGCTCCTGGTGCGGTCCGACCGAGGCCTCCTGCTGCTCCTCTTTGGAGTCACCTGGTGGGTTCACATTGCCTGCGTCTGCACCTTTCTGATCTGGCTGCCGCTGACCAAGCACTTTCACGTAGCGTCGAGCTTCTTCAACGTCTACCTGCGCAAACTCGAGCCCCGGGGCGCACTGCCCGCAATGGACCTGGAAGCGGAGGACGCTACCTTCGGTCTCAAGACGCTCGCCGACCTCTCCTGGAAGGACGTCCTCGATGGGCTGTCCTGCACCGAGTGTGGACTCTGCCAGGATGCCTGCCCCGCCTACGCGACCGGCAAGCCCCTCAACCCCAAGGCGCTCATCGTTGGGATTCGGGAGCTCACGACCGAGGCCGAACTCGGTCTCCACCTGGTGCCGGGCCCGTCCATTGGGCACGCTCGCGTAGCTGAGGATGACTCTCCACGGCCCGTCGTCTCAGGGCTCCCCCTGGTGGACCATGCGATCTCGTTCGACGCGGTTTGGGATTGCGTCACCTGCGGGGCGTGCGTCGAGGCCTGTCCGCTCCTCATCGAGCACGTCGACAAGATCGTCGGGATACGGCGCAACCTGGTCCTCGAGGAGAGCCGCTTTCCGGCCGAGATCACTACCGCTTTCCGAGCGATGGAGAACCAGCAGAACCCGTGGGGCCAGCCGGCCTCGGCTCGACTCGACTGGACCAGGGGCCTGCCATTCGAAGTCCCTGTGGTCCGAGACCTCGCGAAGGCGGGGCGGCTCGACGAGATCGAGGTCTTGTATTGGGTCGGCTGTGCCGCAGCTTTCGACGAGCGCAACAAGCGCGTGGCCCGGGCCTTCGCCACGTGCCTTCATGTTGCAGGGGTCAAATTCGCCGTCCTCGGTGAGGAGGAGGCCTGCACGGGCGACCCGGCTCGACGGATGGGCAACGAGTACGTGTTCCAGATGCTCGCGACCCGGAACATCGAGACGTTCGAGAAGTACGGGCCGCCGCCCATCGTGACCGCCTGCCCCCACTGCTTCAACACTCTGGCCAACGAGTACCCCCAGTTCGGTGGCCGCTACGACGTGAGGCATCACACGAGCTACCTTGCCTCGCTTCTGGCTTCGGGTCGGCTTGCGACTCGGGATCCGAACGCGGCCGAAGCCGGCCAGGCCGAAGCCCGCCGGGTCACGCTGCACGACTCCTGCTACTTGACGCGCTACAACGAGATAGTGGACGCGCCTCGGGACGTCCTCCGCAGCGTGGGGTCGATAGAGCTCGCTGAGATGAGTGCGCACGGCAAGCAGACCCACTGCTGCGGCGCAGGCGGCGGGCGGATGTGGATGGAGGAGACGCGAGGCACGAGGATCAATGCGGCCCGGACTCACCAGGTCCTTGCGACCGGCGCACCGACCCTGGCGACCTCCTGCCCCTTCTGCATGACAATGCTGCGTGACGGGCTCGCCGACGCCGGAGCCGGCGACAAGGTCTCAACGCTCGACGTTGCCGAGATCCTCGCACCCGTGGCCATCTCTGGGCGGACCGCCGGGTCGAAGAGCGGTGAGCTGCCGGTAACTCGGGCCGAAAGGTAGGGACCCCTTGACCCCAATTCTGCCGCCAGTCACCTACGACAACCGCGGACCGGTCGCCTGGGTCACCATCGATCGGCCGGAGGCCCACAACGCTCTGAACGCGGAGGTCCGTCGTGGACTCTGGGATGCATTTGCCCGGTTCAACGCCGACGAGCAAGCGTCCGTGATGGTCCTGACAGGCGCCGGCGACAAATCGTTCTGCGCCGGGGCCGATCTCAAGGAAATGGCCGAAACCGCGATGACCGTGCCCCCGCCGGACTTCATCCCGCAGATCGGTCGCAACGTTGAAGTCGCCAAGCCGGTGATCGGCGCCATCAACGGGGTATGCCTCGGAGGAGGATTCCTTCTCGCGCAGAGCTGCGACCTCCTGGTTGCATCGAGCACGGCGACGTTTGGCATCCCAGAGGTCCGCGTGGGAAGGGGCTCGCCCTGGGCAGTTCCTCTCACAACGATGGTCCCCCGAGCGATCGCAATGGAGATCTTGCTGACCGGGCGGCCCATCACGGCGCAACGCGCATATCAGGTCGGGCTGGTGAATGAGATCGCAGCTCCGGACGAGCTCGTGGCTCGAGCCCAGAGCCTTGCCGAGACGATCGCGAGGAACGCCCCGCTGTCAGTGATCGCAGCCAAACGCACGGCCTACTTGGTGGCGGGCGAGCGTATGGCCCAGGCGTTCGACGAGGCAGAGGATCTGTGGCGGCCGGTCTACCTCAGCGCGGACGCCCAGGAGGGCCCGCGCGCGTTCAAGGAGAAGAGAGAACCGATCTGGCGTTCTCGCTGAGAGCGCGTCCGCGGAAGCTACCCCACCGATAGGGGCATTTCCCGCAGATCTGGAGCGACGGCGAACGTCGGTTCGGTCATGGCGCGGACCTGCTCGACACTGACTCCTGGAGCCAGCTCGCGCAAGAGCAATCCGTCGGGAGTGACGTCCATCCAGGCGTGGTCGGTACATATCGCGGACACGCAGCCCCGTCCCGTCAGCGGCAGGCTGCACGTGCGCAGGATCTTCGGCTGCCCCTCGCGCGTGACGTGCTCCATCATCACGATCACTCGCCGCGCTCCCATGACGAGGTCCATGCCCCCGCCCATGCCCTTGATCATCTTGCCGGGCACCATCCAGTTGGCCAGATCGCCGCGCTCGGAGACTTCCATCGCCCCCAGGATCGCCAGGTCTATATGACCGCCGCGAATCATGGCGAACGACTCGGCCGACGAGAAGTACGCGGTGCCCGCGATCTCGGTGACCGTCTCCTTGCCGGCGTTGATGAGGTCTGGATCCTCCTCGCCTTCGAACGGGTAGGGCCCGATTCCGAGCATTCCGTTCTCCGACTGCAGGACGACCTCAATCCCGGGCGGGACGAAGTTCGACACCAGGGTCGGCATGCCGATTCCGAGATTGACGTAGAAGCCGTCAAGCAGCTCAAGCGCAACGCGCCGGGCGACCTGCTCACGAGTCAGAGCCATCAACTCACCCTCGGGCGAACCGTCCGCCGCTCGATCGGCTTGCGGAGGCCCTCGGCCAGGACCAACCGTTGCACGTAGATGCTCGGGACATGGACGGAATCGGGGTCGAGTGATCCGACGGGAACGATCGACTCCGCCTCGACGATGGTGATCGCGGCCGCGGCGCACATCATGGGGTTGAAGTTGCGAGCGGTGCGCCGAAAGACCAGATTGCCCCAGGTATCCGCCTTCCAGGCGTGGACCAGGGCGAAATCGGCATGCAGCGGGCGTTCGAGGAGATACTCCATGCCGTCGAAGGCGCGGACCTCCTTCCCCTCCGCGACCTGTGTCCCCACCCCGGTTCGCGTGTAGAAGCCGGCGATTCCGGCCCCGCCGGCCCGGATGCGTTCCGCGAGGGTGCCCTGCGGTACAAGCTCGACGTCCAGCTCTCCCGACAGGAACTGGCGCTCGAACTCCTTGTTCTCCCCGACGTAAGAGGACACCATGCGGCGGACTTGCTGGGCTTTCAAGAGCACGCCGAGGCCCTCGTCCGTTGTTCCGCAATTGTTGGAGATGATCTCCAGGTTGCGCACACCTCTGCGGTGCACGGCGGTAATGAGGTTCTCGGGGTTACCACATAACCCGAAGCCACCCACCATCAAGGTCGCCCCGTCCGGAATGTCCGCAACAGCGGCGTCGGCGCTCGGCAGGACCTTGTTCATGCGTCGGCGACCAGGTGCAGCGACGCCAGGCCGCGAACGTCGCCGCGGGCCTTCCATGTCGGCGGACGCTCGGGATCGACCCGGAAGGCGGGGAAGAGGTCGGCGAAGCGCTCGATCATGATCGTCAGCTCGAGCCGGGCGAGGTGCTGGCCCAGGCAGAGATGGCGGCCGTGGCCGAACGCGACATGACGGTTAGGTTGGCGGTCCAGCACGCAGCGTTCGGGATGCTCGAAGACGCTCGGATCGTGGTTCGCGGCGCCGTAGCCGAGCAGGACGACGTCGCCGGCAGGAATGGTCTGGCCGTACCTCTCGACGTCATGTGCTGCGTTGCGACCGAAGACCTGAACCGGCGACACGATGCGCAGGAGCTCGTTGACCGCCGTGTGCTTGAGCCCGTCGACGTCGCCGAACAGCTGCGCGCGCACCTCCGGATGCTCGGCGAGATACAGCAGGCTCATACCCATCGCGCCCGAGGTCGTCTCGTAGCCCGCGAGGAGCATCAACATCCCGAACTGGCGCACCGCGAGGTCTGATAGCCGCTGGCCCTCCACCTCCGCCTCGAGCAGCACCCCGAGAAAGTCGTCGCGAGGCTCCTTCTTGCGCTCCTCGATGAGGGCGCCGATGTATGCTTCCGCCTCGCGCGCCGCAGCGGCGTGGTCGTCAGCGTCGAGCAGGGCGTTCGAGTACATCCGCTCGACCCAGTCGAACCAGCGTCCCTCGTCCTCTTCGGGGAGGTTCATAAGCCGCGCGAGCGAGCCGAGCGACATGGGGTGGGCGAACTCCCTCATGACGTCGCCGCCGCCCTTGCGGGCGTACGGCTCGAGCAACCTCGTCGCCAGCGCTTCGAGGTCGGGGCGCAGGGAGTCGATGCGGGGCTTCGCGAAGACGGGGTTGACGAGCGCTCGATACCGGCTGTGCTCCGGTGGGTCGAGCTCGAGAGGCAACAGCGGGTCCGTGCGCGGCTGGGTCGAAGGGATGAGCGTCGTGCCGGGGACAGCCGACGTGAACGACTCGGGGTCGTTCGCCGCGGCCGTCACGTCGTCATAGCGCGTCAGCACCCAGAAGCCGCCGTACAGGTCCGAGTGCACGAGCGGATGCTCCGCCCGCATCGGGCCGAAGACGCTCTCGGGATCCTTGACGAACTTCGGGTCGTGGTGGTCGAAGCTCATAGCGCGCTCCTAGTCGGGGAAGGCCTCCGGGCCGCGTTCCTTCAGCCGCTCGGCCTCGCCGGCCGCTTCGCCCGAGTCCGCCGACGGCAGCCACGAGTATGGGTAGCGGTCGTCCTCGAGCGCCGTCGCCTCGGCCGTCAGCCAGAGCGGGTTGAACGTATCGACCATGACCGCCAGCTCGTCGGTGCCCTCCTTGCCGATCGAGGCCTCGACCGTGCCCGGATGCGGCCCGTGCGGAATGCCGGCCGGATGGACCGTGAACGACGAGATCTCGACCCCGCGGCGGCTCATGAAGTTGCCCGCGACGTAGTAGATGATCTCGTCCGAGTTGATGTTCGAGTGGTTGTACGGCGCCGGGATCGACAGTGGGTGGTAGTCGAACTTGCGGGGCACGAACGAGCAGACGACGAAGTTGCGGCCCTGGAAGGTCTGGTGGACCGGCGGCGGCTGGTGGACGCGTCCGGTGATCGGCTGGAAGTCGCCGATGTTGAAGATGAACGGCCAGAGGTAACCGTCCCAGCCGACCAGGTCGAACGGATGGCGGCCGAAGCGGTAGGCGGTCAGCTTGCCGCGCGCCTTGACCGCGATCGTGAAGTCGCCGTTCTCCGCGTGCGGCTCGACCCATTCGGGCGGGCGGATGTCGCGCTGGTAGTAGGGCGAGTGCTCGAGCAGCTGGCCGTAGTCGTTGCGGTATCGCTTCGGGGGCTCGAGCTCGCCCGGCGTCTCGAGCCAGAGCATCCGCTGGGGGCCGGCGTCGGGTTCGAGCCGCCACGTGGTCCCGATCGGAAGCACGACGTAATCGCCCGGCCCGTAGCGCAGCGGCCCGAAGACCGTGGCCACGATCCCGCTCCCCTCGTGGACGAAGAGCATCTCGTCGGCCTCGCCGTTGCGATAGAACGACCCCGGCGCCATCGGCCCGCTCGGGAGGACCACGCCCATCGTGACGTCCGCGTTGGTGAACAGCGGGATGCGGCCGGTGACGACGTCTCCGCGAGGGGTGAGGGCCCCGGTCTTCACCAGGCGGTGGCGGTGAGGCCCCGAATCCTCGCCGGGTGCGCGCGCCACGTCCACCTTTGCCAGCAACTCGACCTGGTGGGTTTGCGTCGGCGGCGCGAGGTGGTAGAGGAGCGAACTGCGGCCGACGAAACCCTCGACGCCGAACAGCTCCTCGGCGTAGAGCGAGCCGTCGGGGGCACGATGCTGGGTGTGCCGAGTGTGAGGAACGCTGCCGCGCTGGACGTAGAACATCGAGCCACATCCTCCTCGGTTATGGGCCCAGTCTAGGTCGCCCCGCGCGGCAACCCATCGGGTCGCGCAGGCCGATCCTGAATCGTGGTCTCGAGGACCCCCAGACGCTCAATGGCCAGGGCGACCCTATCTCCCGGCTGCAGCCAGCGGCCGAGCCGCTCCTGACCGACCTCGAGCAGGCAGCCGGTGCCGACGGTCCCGCTGCCGACCACCTCGCCCGCTCGGAGCCTGACGTCGGCCGAGGCGCGGGCCAGCATCTCGCCGAAGGAGAAATGGATCGCGGCCCAAGACCCCCGGCTGATCTCCGTGCCGTTTACCGTCGCGGTCATGGCCAGGTCGAAGCCCTTGCCCGCTCTGGCATCCGCGAGCTCATCGGGCGTCACCAGCCACGGTCCGATGCTCGCGGCGAAGTCCTTGCCCTTCGCCGGCCCCAGCCGGACCGCCGTCTCGTCGCGCTGCAGGTCGCGCGCCGACCAGTCGTTGAGGACCATGTAGCCGCCAATTGCCTCCTCGGCCATGGCGGCGGGCAGGTCGCGGACCGGCGTGTCGACCAGCGCCGCCACCTCCAGCTCGTAGTCGAGCTCGGTGGATCCCGCGGGCGCCCAGACTGGGTCCCCGGCGCCGCGTATCTCGGAGGTATTGGAGAAGTAGAAGATCGGGAGGCGGTACCACGCCTCGGGGACGACGCCGCCGCGCAGGCTCCACACCGTGGCGACGTGCTGCTCGAAGGCGTAGAAGTCGCGCAGTGCCGGCGGATCGAGGATCGGCGGGCCGAAGCGGAGGTCGGCGGCGTCGAGGGTCAGATCGTCGGCTTCGCCCGCGCGCGGGTCCTCGTCCGCGTCGGGGGCCGGGAGGCGATCCGGGTCGCGGGCGAACGGCTCGACCAGCGCGGTCAAGGCCCCGACCCGGAGACCCAGGGCCAGGTGGGCGTCCAGGGTCGTCACGGGCTGGCGGAACCGGACCGAGCTGTGCGGCAGCTCGGGGTCGCCGGCCACGAGCCGGCGGCGGGCTACTTCGAGGTCGAGCCACCGTCCGTCGGGCACGGCCGAGGCCAGTCGCCACGGTGCTCCTGCCGGCGCGTTTCGCTCCCGAACATGGGCCAGCTTCACGCCGCGAGTGTAGGGCGCAGCCACCCATACGGCCACACATCGCGGCCGGGCGCCCGCTCGGCGGATCGCCTAGAGGTTGCCGCGCTTCGCCTGTTCGCGCTCCAGCGCCTCGAAGAGCGCCTTGAAGTTGCCGACCCCAAAGCCCCGCGACCCATGGCGCTCGATGATCTCGAAGAAGAAGGTGGGGCGGTCCTGGATCGGGCGGGTGAAGATCTGCAGCAGGAAGCCCTCCTCGTCGCGGTCGGCTTCGATGCCCAGCTGCTCGAGCGTCTCGTACGGCACGCCGACGTCCCCGACGCGTTCCTGCAGTCCCACGTAATACTCGTGGGGCATCTTGAGGAACTCGACGCCGGCGTCGCGCAGCCGGGTCACTGTACCGACGATGTCCTCGGTCCGCAGGGCGATGTGCTGCGTCCCGGGGCTGCGATACCAGTCAAGGAACTCCTGGATCTGACTCTTCTTCCGACCGTGGGCCGGCTCGTTGATCGGGAACTTGATGCGACCGTTGCCGTTGGTCATGACCTTCGACATCAGGGCGCTGTATTCGGTATGGATGACCTTGTCGTCGTAGTGGATCAGCTGGGCGAAGCCGAGCACGTCGCGATAGAAGTCGACGAACCGGTCCATATCGCCGAGCTCGACGTTGCCGACGCAGTGGTCGATCTCGAGCAGCGACAGCCCGCCGGCCGCGGCTGCCGGGCGCTTGACACGGCGGAAGCCCGGCGCAAACGCACCGTGGTACTCGCTGCGGTCGATAAACGAGTGGATCACCTCGCCGTACGTGTGGATCGCGCTCCGGCGCAAAGTGCCGTCCTCGTCCGAGCCCGCCTCGGCGAATTCGAGGTAGGACCGGGCGCCCCGGCTCGTCGTCTCGTGCCAGGCCGAGCGGACGTCGTCGACGGCGAACGCGATGTCATGGACCCCGTCGCCGTGGAGCCGGACGTGCTCGGCGATCTCACCGTCCGGGGTCAGCGGCGCCGTGAGGACGAGGCGGATGTCGTTTTGGACCATGAGGTACGAGGTCCGGTCGCGGACGCCTGTCTCCAGGCCCGCGTAGGCCACCGGCGTGAAGCCCCATAGCGCCCGGAAGTAGGCGGCCGCCTGGCGGGCATTGCCTACCCAGAACTCGACGTAGTCGATGCCCTTGAGCGGCAGGAAGTCCTTCGCTTCGGCATAGGCGTTCGGGTTCACCCTCGCGCCCGAGCCGACGGGCCCCTGGAGAGTGGTCATGACGTACTCCTTCGAGCGCCTCGCCCATTACCGGCATCCGCGTTCGGCCGGCTCCGGTTTGGACGCGCGTCCGGCCCGTCCGGCAGAGCTGCCGACGCGGTCCTGTCCGGCGCAACACAAGCGCGACGACCCGGGACCGATACCGGTGGGCCGGACTTGTTCGGTAGCGTTGAGTATGCGAACGATCCCGGGTGAGCCACATCGTCGGCCTCGGTAGTTGCGGGCGGCGGACCGGTGGTCAGCCGGGCGAGCGGCGACACGGGTGGGAGGCCAGGCAATGGCGGTGATCAACGGTCACGTCGACAGGCTCCGGGCCGCCCGAGACAGGATGACCCGGCTCAGGGCCTTCGCTGAAGTGACGCCCCCGCCCCCCGAGGAATCCGCGACGGAGCATCCATGGCTTGCCCGCGAGATCGTGGCCCACGCCGCCGAGATGCTGCCGTACTGGATGGGCGAGGTGGAGCGGGTCCTCGCCGCGGACGCCGAGCCGGTGCCATTTGGGCGGACGGCGGCCGACGAGATCCGGACCAAGACCGTCGACCGAGACCGGACGCTCCCTCTCTCGGAGCTTTATTCCCGCATCACGGCGGGGGTGGATCGCATCTCCCCGCTGCTGCTCCGGATCGACGACGCCAAATGCGCCCGGCGAGCCCTCCATCCGACTCTTGGCGAGATGTCGTTGGAGGAGCTGATCGAACGCTTCCTGTCGGGGCACCTGGAGGAGCACTGCGGCCAGCTCGAGCGAGCCCTCGGAGTCGAATAGGTCCCCTCCACAGGGCCGCCACACGATCGGCCGCGGACCATGGGACCGTCACCGCAACCGCGCAGCCGCTACGGCGACCGCGAGTGCGCCATTGCCACCGCGGATTGCTACCGGTTTGGGACAGAATGGGCCGGCTTCGGCCAGAGAAATGGCCGACTCACGCTCAGAATCGTGGCGGAGAGGCAGGGATTCGAACCCTGGGACCTTTCGGTCAGCGGTTCTCAAGTTTAGGCCATAGGGTTCGCCGATGGTCGCCTAAGACCGATCCACGGTCAAATCGGCGGTTCGGCCCCGACTCGAATTCGCCGGTATTCGCCTCTGTTGCTACCGGCCGTTGCTACCGGTTGCGCCACGGTCGATCGGGTCAATCCGCGCGGAACTTCCAGCCTTCGCTTCGGATGAGATCGGTGAACCGCAGGCAGTTGATCCCCAGCTGACGGCAGATGAAGGGAATCTTGGGATGATTGTCGTTGCCGTCGTCGCCCTCTCCGGTCACGACCTTTGCCCGCCTCAGCTTGGCTATCGCAATGACAAAAGCGTCGGCTTCGTTCCGGCCCTTGACCTGGCCTACCAACCGCGGAAAGGCCGCCAGGATCGACTGCACTTCTCGGATCACGACCCCGTCGGTCGGGACGATGAGTCTCCCCGTGGTGTCCTTCTCGCACCAGGTTTTTACGACACCGGTCTTCTTCTTGGCCTCGACCCAGACCTCCTCGGACACGAAGAACCTGCCAGCAGCGATGAGGACGGCGACCTTCTCCCAGATACCCGGGAACGCGTCCTCGAAGTAGAAGCGTTCCAGCCCATCCAACAATGCGCTCGTGTCCACCGAGTAGCAGCAGGGATCAGTCACCGGGCCGCCTGCTCCAGCTTCGGTATCTGCTCGTAGCGAACATCAAGGTAGTTGGCCACGTCGAGCGAGGAGATCGTCCGGCCGCGGAAGGCTTCCATTACGGTGCGGATATATCCGTGTCCGAGGTCTCTTGCCTTGACCATGTAGAAGGTTGGGCCGCCCTCGCTCTGGCGCTGCGCCGCCTTTGCCGCCACAAAGCCAGACTCGAACTCCGGCTTAAGAGCCCAGTAGAGATCCCACTTTGCCTTGCCCAAAGTGATGAGGCGGAGGAGCATGGACTCCGCGCTCGTCCCGAACGGCTCCGCGATCGTCGCCAACTCAGCCGTGGTCCATCGCTTGTCGACTGAAGCCAAGGACACGCTTCGGATGTGATAGAAGGCATCTCGAGGCATCAACGCTGCGGCGGCAACTCGGTTGCAGTACAGCTCGATGCGATCCTCGGGCTGAACGTTGTCGCGCTCCTCGTGTAGATCACACAAGCCACCGGCGTTCAGCGACAGGTGTGCCAGCTCGTGTGCGAGGGTGAAGAGTCGGCCAGCGGGGAACTCTGAACCGTTCAAGGCCGCAATCGGGTGCGGCCAAGCTGAGACTGAGAACCCACGCATTTCAGCGGGCTCCACTCGCTGAGTCTGGACCACAAGGATGCCTCGGGCCTCGACCGCATCGATCCAGCCGGCAAGTGCCCGACCGGAGCCTGGCCATCGCGTGGGAACGCCGAGCCAGTCGCGGATCTGGCGGCCTGCATCCTCCTCAGACATCTCAAGTGTCGTCCCGGGCATCGGACTGACGCCTTCGTCTGCTCCGCCCAGATCGGCTATCTCCATGAGCACGTCGCGCTGGGACAAGGCACGCCAGTACTCGGCCGTTAGCTCGGGTGATCTCGCTCCCGCAGCACGTCGCAGGCCTGACCTGAAGTCCCTCAGCGCCGCGAAGTCCTTGGCGGGCTGCGGGAGCAGCAAGACCACCAACGGCCGTTTGTACACGGTGGAGATCCGTCGGAGCTGTGCGAGAGACGGAGAGGTCGCCCCCGACTCCCAGTTCTGCAGAGTGGCAGGAACGACCCCTATCTTCTTGGCTGCCCGGGTCTCGTCGAAGCCGATCGACTTTCGTGCCCAAACCAATACAGACGGTTCGACCTTGATGGGCTCCGCGCCCCTGGTCTCCCCGTCCTCAGCTTCTCCGGAGCGGTCCAAGTCGTCGCTCATTGCTACCCAACAGGCTACGACGCGGAGGCAATGGCTCGCCGGCGATCCTCGCAATTTCAGGGCGTCGGCCCAATCTCAGGCGCATACACAGGGATTTGTCGGTCGTGCCCAGATTCGGCCCCGGGTCGCGGTGGTTGCGTCTGGCACAATCTCCCTGTGAGTACCTTGAGACGTCTGCTGCCCGTCGTGGTCGTCTCTTTGGGAACCGCCGGCCTCGCTTTTGCGGTCGCCGTACTCCGCGACATTCGGGTCTCGGACGCAGGCGTTCAGGGCGCGATCGTCGGAGGACTGGCCGGCGTAATAGGCGCAATTCTGGGAGCTGCGGTCGGCGCCCTGAACACACGAGCCGCCGAGGAACGTCGCTGGCAGCATGAGGAGCAGACCCGGCGACGAACACAGGGCGAGGAGAGGGCGCCTGAGGTACGAAAGGAGCTCTTGGCTGCGGCCGACCTTCTCTCGGCTGCGGCAGGAGCGGAGCGATCGAAGAAGCTGCCCCGGAGCCATGGTGTCCCGTGGGAACGGCCCGATGTCGCCGACATTCAGAGGCACACTCAGAGGGCAGCGGACCTTGCCGTGTACATCCCAGAAGGCAGAGTGCGCACGTTCACCAAGATGGCGGTCAAGGGCCTTGAGAACTGGGATGACGCCAACGACGGCGGCGCTGACGAACCGTGGATCATGGCCGACCTCGTCAAAGACGAGGTCAACGAGGTGTTCGGCGCGTACGGCCGTGGAGATGAGCTGCCGGACGCCCCCTATGTGGTCAAGCTCGTTGCTGGGATCGACAGTTGGTGGGACGAGATCAGCCAACTCGAGGAGGAGCATCGGCAGCGTGAGCTTGAAGCCAAAGCTGTGACAGGAAAGCCCGTCAAGGCGTAGTGGCGAACGGCCTTCAGTTCGAGGCAAGGTATGTCGCGCATCTTCCGAAGAGACCAACCCGGGCGGCGATGGATCGCCTGGAGTTGATACGCTATCCGGACAGGAGGGGCTCATGCGTGATGACTTGACCGCGAGACGATACCGCATGGCCTACGGCTGGACTGCGCGGGCCGAGGTCGCCCCCTGGGATGATGACGCAGTCACCGCACTCGCTTACGCGGTCGAGGGTCTCAGTCCCGCCCTGTCGAGCCTGCGGCTCAAACAGAAGATCTCGGTGCGGCGCGGCGTCGGGGTGTTTGGGAACCTGCTCGAGCGAGCCTGGGGAGATCCTCACTTCTTCCGTTCAACCGTCGAGAAGGCATCACACCACCCGAGCATCCTGGGCAATGAAGTGGCCGAGGTGCAGTATCGGGTCGAGTCGAATGCCAAGGACGGTGATGATCCGGCCTTCTTTGCGATGTTGTGCTGGACCACACGACAGGATGTCTTTGGCGGGCATCCCTATCGGCCGCCGCAGAATGCTCCCGCCCTGCGCTACATCGCCCTCGCGATCGATGACCGTCGGATCGACGCCTCGATCGGCCCTGCGGCTTTTGATCAGGTCGCCGCGACCCTCCTGGCGACCCTCGGACCCGCGTCGGGCGGCGTGCTCATGGACCGACCTTGGCGGTTCGATGCGCCGTTCAGTGACGTCTTCGGTGCCGGCGGGCCGACTAATACCTACGACAATCTCTGGCGCATCGTGCCCGATCGGGACGGCTATATCGACCTCGACGGCTGGCGGCCGACATTCGACATTCAACTCGCGGACTACGACTCTCATCCGGTCGAGAGTAGCGGGCGTCCGCATTTCCTCTCGCGACTGGCCCGGCTCGTGCGTCAACCACCGAACCCGTCAAGCGACTCCTCGTCAGGCAGCGACGCCAAGCGCATACCCGCGACCCGCAACACAAACAGCAACCCTGTGGCTGAGCGCGATGCTCTCATGAGCGATCTGACGCGGCGCCGATTCCGAATGGCGTTCGGATGGGCAGGTAGGGCAAGCGTCGACCCCTGGGACGACAAAGCCGTGATCGCCTTCCAACACGCAATCGGCCGGCTCGGCCTGGCTCTGGGTGGTCTCACGCTCAGCCAGTCCGGCTTCGTGAGCGGGCGACCTGGCCGCACTGAACGGCTTCGCAAACGCAAATGGTCCGAGCCGTTCCTCGAAGCCTATCGGTCGAGGATGCTGGCTGAAGTGTGGAATGTGGAGCTGTTCCTGGAATCGGAGCCCATCGAACACGGATTCTCCGAGTTCTTTGCGAGCCTCTACTGGTCGACGACCTGGGAGACGCAAGGCGGTTTCAGGGTCCGGCCGCCCGGCCGGGAGCCAGGGCTTCTATACTTCTGCCTTGCCATCGATGCGAAGCGGCTGGACGCGACGATCGGCTGGGAAGCTTTCGATTTCTCGGCTGTGGAGCTGATGACGGCCTTGGGGACAGAAAAGCGCGGCGGCATCATGGTCGATGTCCCGTGGCACATGGAAGGCCCGTTCACTGAGGGCTTTGGCCAGGGCGGTCCAACGGTCGCCCGAATGAACCTCTTTGCAAGGGCACCGCATGTTGACGACGCGGTCGACCTCGACCACTGGTCGCCCGAGTTCGACATCCCGTTCTGACTGCCGAGAACTGACCCAATTCTTGACCCAATATCTGGGGTCAATGTGGGTCATTCGGCGAGCGAAGCGAACAGCCTGACCAGGTCGGCGTGCGCGTAGAACTTGGCGGAGAGGGTGAGATTCGAACTCACGGGACTCTCGTCCAGCGGTTTTCAAGACCGCCGCAATAGACCGCTCTGCCACCTCTCCGCGGCGCGCGCGACGAACTGTACCGCCTGGCGGCGGAGCTCGCGAGCCCCAACTCCCCCGCCGCGGACCCGCGCCGACCTGCCGGCGGAGCGCCTCGGCCGCACGCGCCCCGCGCCCGCGCCCGTCCCCGCGCCCAGGGCTACTTGCCGTCGCGCCAGGCCAGCATCTCGCGAGTCAGCTGGCTCGTCAGCTTGGAGAAGCTCTGGCCCAGGCCCATCGCCG
>VFSW01006294.1_pt1 | contig 17470 bp, 12 predicted proteins | sample 5358111 | NCBI WGS metagenome assembly VFSW01 (sample SAMN11554181, study PRJNA540505) | mine drainage metagenome | isolation source: sediment from site ElyBrook_90M | place: USA: Ely Copper Mine, Vershire, VT | collected 2017
GGGATGCGGGGGTACGGCACGACGGGGTGTACCGTGACCTTGTGAGTCGTGCGCGGCGGGCGCTTGATCGCGAGCAAAACGAGGCGGCGATCCAGCTTGCGACGCAGGCGATTCATGCCCCGCACCGTGGGAGCAGTGCCGAAGCGAACACGGTGCTGGGTCTGGCGTACATGCGCTCGGGGATGCGCCAACGGGCGACCGATGCGTGGAACATGGCGATTCAAGAAGACCCGTCCAACCGTGAGGCACGTGGTTACCTCGAAGCCGCAGGGGTAGCGTCGCACCCGTGACGAAGAGCACGCCCCGAGCTTTTGTCCGACTCGCAGCCCTGTGCATGGTGCTCGGTGCCCTCGGCTGGGTCTGGGAGTTCTTTGCCACCCAGGCCCCCTCGTCCCCATGGAACGTCCCGGGTCTGCCCATCGCCGTCGACCACTTTGCACTTCGCGCGTGGATCATGGCCTTTGCCATCCTTGCAGGGACACCCGCACGCCCGCACCGGGCACTCTTTCCGCTAGCGTCCGTAGGCTGTGCGTTTTGGCTGGGCGCCCAGGCCGTGTCGGCGCTTACCGGGTTGCTGGGGGTGCAGATCCGCGACGCCCGGCACGCATCGGCGGTGGTTCTCGCATCAGGGCTCGTCGGCGGGGTGCTGCTGGGAATCGCCCTGGGGATTGCCTTGCGCCAAGGGCTACGGGACGAGTCGTAGTCCTGCTGTCTCAAGCAAGCGCCAGGTGATGGCTGGGACGGCCAGGGAAGACAACGCTGCGCTTTCGTAAAGCATCCCTGTCGGTACGTCTGCGGTCACGGCGGCGGTAAACACCCGGACGACCATCCGTGCGTGGGTGAGAACATGCACTACGTCGCCTGCGAAGCTTATCTTTCGGAGAACGCCCGGAGGTTGCACCGCGTGGGCGAGCCAGCGGGTGCCGGCACGGCCAGGGTCGGGAATCAACGGCGGGAGTAACATGCCCTGCCAGCGGCCGTCGGCGCGGGGCGTGAGCCATACACGGGCAGGGGGGGCCTGGGCGATCCCGGCGCACCTGCGCTCGTTGCGGGGTCTCTCCGGCGGGGGCTTCTCGGGGAAGCGTGTGGGGGCGCCGCGGGCCGGGGCCTGGCAATGGGTGCGTACGGGACAGCGTGTGCAGTGGGGCGTGAGGGGGGTGCACACGGTCGCGCCGAGTTCCATGAGGGATTGGTTGACGTCACCGGGGGGGTCGGCGTCGGCGTAGGCGCTTGCAAGGGTCTTGAGGGCACGGCGAACGGGGGGGGTGCGCGGGTCGCCGTGGAGGGCATGGATGCGGGACAGCACCCGTTCGACGTTGCCGTCCATCGCGGGGACCTTGAGGGCAAAGGCAATGCTCCCGATGGCCCCGGCGGTGTATTCCCCAATACCGGGAAGCGCGCGGAGGTCGGTGTAGGTGCAGGGGACAACGCCATGGTGGTGGGTGAGTACCCGTTGGGCGCCAGCGTGGAGCATCCGGGCACGGCGGTAGTAACCAAGCCCTGCCCAGAGGGCGAGGACGTCGGACACCGGCGCTTCGGCCAGCGCGGTCACCGTGGGAAAGCGGGCAAGGAATCGGAGGTAGTAAGGGACGACGGTGTCTACCCGGGTTTGCTGGAGCATGACCTCGGAGACCCAGACCGCGTAGGGGTCGGAGACCCCGCGCCAGGGGAGGCCCCGGCTATGGCGGCGGTAGTGGCTCACGAGTGCGGCTCGGACGGTGAGAATGTCCGTCATTCGGGACACGGGGTGCAGGGGAGCCCGCGGGCGGACAAAAAACCGCCGGGGGTGGGTGCTTCAGACGGGATACCGGGTGCCTGGTTCGCGTATATAGGTCTGGGCGGCCCGTGCGTCGCCGCTGGGAGGGTCACGTTGATCAAGTCATTCCCCCTCGCGTTGGCCCTTGGCGTATCGCTGTTGGGATGCGCCATCCACGTCGAGACACCCAGGCTGACCGTGCAGCAGATGGAATTCCGAGGCATTGACAGCAATGGCCTCGCGTTCCACGTGAGGTTCGCGGCGTACAACCCGAATACCTTTGCGTTGGGCCTCCATGATCTCAACGCGCAGTTGTACCTGGAGAACAACCCATCGGGGTCATCCGTGACCGCGCTGCCGGTGACCCTCCCCCCGATGCGTGAGATCCCGGTTGACGCAGACGTCGTGGTGCCATGGAGCGGCGCACCGTCGTACCTCCTGGCGGCCGCGGCGTCGCCGATGGTGCATTACACCCTTGCGGGCACTGTGCGTGCCGAGCATTACCTCACGGTCACGTCGAGTTTCCAGTACCAAGGGACCGTCCCGCGGAGTTTCTTTCTCCAGAGTGCGGCGAGTACGGTCAACGGGTTGCTGAATGCGATTGTCCCAGGGCTGGGGACGGTGCAGGTGCAGTGAGGGGCAGACGGCCTGAGTGGCTTAGAGGGAGAGCGAACGGAAGCGCCGGACGCTGAGCCAGATGAGGGCGATGCACATGGCGCAGAGCGAAGCGCAGGGACGCCAGAGTGCGACCGGCCCGGCCCCGCGGAGGACGACACCCCGCATGATCTCGACGAAGTACGTCGCGGGAAACAAGTGCCCGACGATTTGCAGTGCAAAGGGGAGCGACGCGAGGGGAAAGATGTAACCGGAGAGGAGGATCGACGGCATGATGAAGAGCTGCAAGGTTTGCTGCGCTTGCTGTGCGGTCTGCGCCCGTGTCGAGACGAAGAGCCCGATGGCAAGCAGGGCGAAGATGTACACCAGGGACATCACGTACAGAAACACCAGGTTGCCGTGGATGGGCACCGCGAAGACGAAGTGCATCACGGCGAGGATGCCGGAGATCTCACCGATGCCGACAAAGAGGTAGGGGGCGACCTTGCCGAGCATCAAGCCCAAGGGGTTGATGGGGGTGACGAGGAGTTGTTCGAGGGTGCCGCGCTCGCGCTCACGGACGATGGCCAGGGCGGTGAGGATGCTGGTGACCATCTGGAGGAGCACGGCGACGAGACCCGGGATGAGGTAGTTGGCGCTGCGGGAGTCGGGGTTGAAGAGAATGACGGGACGGGCTTCGATCTGACCGGCGGATGGACCTGCACCCGCGCGGGCGACGGCCCGGGCGAGGGAGTCGGACAGTGCAATCCCGGACGTTGCGCCGAGCGCCGTGGCAGCCACCGAGGACTCGGAGCCGTCGATGAGAACAAGAACCGTGGCGTTGTCCCCGCGGGTGATCCGGTCGTGGTAGTCGGGCGGAATCTCGACGGCGACCATGGCGCGGCTGGAGACCACCTCGGCGCGGGCGGCACCCGGGGTGTTTACGTACGAGAGATCAAAGGTGCGCGAAGCGTCGAGCTGACCGATGAACGCGCGGCTTTCGACGGAGTGTGATTCGTCGCAGATGGCCGTAGGGATGTGCCGCACGTTGGTGTCCATCCAGCCGTAGAGGGTCATCTGGATCATGGGCATCACCATGGTCATGATGAGGGTGGTGCGGTCACGGCGGATGTGCAGCCATTCTTTGTAGAAGACGGCGCGAAAGCTGGGCCACATGTCAGGGCCTCGGGGGCTGTTCGGCGGCGCGCTCAAGGGCGGCGGCGCGGGTGAGGGAGACAAAGACGTCTTCGAGGGAAGGGATGATGGTGCGCACGGCGTTGACGGTGTGTCCGTGCTGGCCGAGGGACTGGAGGACCACGGGGTCGGGGACGTCGGCGTCGACGACAGCGTGGACGCTCTGGCCAAAGATGGTGGATTCGTGGACGAAGGGTAGGTCGCGCATGGCACGGAGACACGCTGCGACGTTGCGGGCTTCGATTTCGATGCGGCGGGTGCCCGGGCGGTTGACCGCGGGGAGCGCACGGAGGTCGTCGGGGCGCCCGGTGGCCATCATTCGGGAGTTGTAGAGGTAACCGACTTCGCCGCAGCGTTCGGCTTCGTCCATGTAGTGGGTGGTGACGAGCATGGTGATGCCCTCGGCGGCGAGGGAGAACAAGAGGTCCCAGAGTTCGCGTCGGGCGACGGGGTCGATGCCCGCGGTGGGCTCGTCGAGAAAGATCACCCGGGGTTCGTGCATGAGGGCTGCGGCGAGGGCGAGGCGTTGCTTCCATCCGCCGGAGAGAAGCTCGGCGCGGCGTTCGAGGTACGGCTGGATGTGCGTGAGTTCGATCACACGGGCGCGGCGGTCGGTCAGGCGCTTGCCCGTCAAGCCGTACACCCGGGCATAGAAGGTAAGGTTCTCCCAGGTGGTGAGGTCTGGGTACAACGAGAACCGCTGGGACATGTACCCGATGTTCCGACGGATGGAGGTTCCCTCGCGTTGGACGTCAAAGCCCAGGACAGACGCCGTGCCTTCGGAGGGCGGGAGCAGCCCGCAGAGGATTCGGATGAGGGTGCTCTTGCCTGACCCGTTGGGGCCCAGGAGTCCATAGATAGTGCCCTTGCCCACGGCCATGGAAACGTCTTGCAGCGCAACGAAGTCACCAAAACGGAGGGTAACCCGGTCGACGGCGATCACTGCGTCTGCCGCGACCGCGGGGCTCATGGCGCCCGCCGCGGAAGTCTTACGGTCACCGACATTCCCGCGCGGAGGGTCCCCCGGCCTTCGGTGATCCCGAGCCGCACGAGAAACACCTCGTCCGCGCGCTCGTCTGCGGTCTGCACGTTTCTCGGTGTGTACTCCCCCACCTGGTTCACATGCTGCACCGCCGCATGAAACGGATGACTGGGATAGGTATCCACGGTGAAGGCCAGTCGCTGGCCCACCCGCACCAACCCCAGTTCGGTCTCCGGCACATACGCCCGGACAAACATCTGGTCGTCTTCCACCAATGTCGCCGCCGTCTGGTTGGCCCCGAGGATGTCCCCAGGCCGAAGATCCAGCGCCTCGACCACGCAGTCCGTAGGCGCCACGATGTTCGCTTCGGTGACATCAATCTCCGCCTGAGCGAGCTTCGCCTGCGCTTCGGCCAACTGCGCTCTCGCGGCACGAATGTCTTCTTCCCGCGACCCCGCCCGGGCGTTTTGCCACTGCGCCCGCGCTTCGATCTCCCGCGCCCGCGCCTGTGCAATGACCTCGGGGCGGTTGCCATGCACCAGCGCATCAAGCGCATCCCGCGCGGCGTCCCGGTTGGCCACGGCTGTCTGCTCCGTCGCCCGCGCGCTGTCGTACTCCGCTTGGGACAGCGCCCCTGAAGCGAGCAGTCCATGGTCCCTGTCGAGAGTCTCTCGCGCGATGCCCGCCTGGCTCTCGGCCGCCGCAAGCTGCGCGCGCGCCCGTGCGATGTCCTCCTGTCGTGGTCCTCGTGCGAGTTCGCTGTACGCCGCCGCGGCGGTCTCCTGTCGCGCCGCGTACGCTTCGATCTCCACTGCCCGCGGTCCGTTTACCGCCCGTTGGAGCAGCGCGTCGGCGAGTGCCACGGCCGCCTGCGCTTCGGCGCGCTTGGCAAGGATCTCCGAGGGCTCCAGCGCGACCAGAACCTGCCCCGAATGCACCCTGTCTCCCTCGTGCACGGCGACGGTCAATACCCGTCCACCCACACGTGAGGCGACCTGGATGGTTCGTACTTCGACCATCCCACCGATCTCGAGGGGCTGTCGCGCCGCCCACGCGCGTTGGGCGAGGTATCCCCCAAGGGCCAGCACGGCGAAGCCACCGAGGATGGCAAGACGCTTCGATGGCCTGGACTCACTCATGGAGGCACTTCCTCGGGACGGGCGGGAGACGGGTACATCACCGCCAGATTGGATGCTCGTCGGGTGCCTTCAGGTCGGCTTTGAAGACACCATGCCCCGGAGCTGGGTGATCAGTTGCAGGGCGTCCAGCGGGGTGAGTCGGTCGGTGTCAACGTGGGAGAGGGCGGTCACCACGGGATGTTCCATGGCCGGGGGTATAGGGGGTACAGGGTCAAAGAGTCCAGGCTGCCGGGGCGGACGGCGCATCGGTCCTTCGCCACGCTCCAGGTCTTTGAGAACCGCCCGTGCCCGGGCAAGAACAGGCTCGGGCATCCCCGCGAGGCGCGCCACGGCAACCCCGTACGACCGGCTCGCCCCGCCCTCGGACAACTTGTGCATGAACACAATGTCATCCCCTGTTTCCCGGGCCGAGACATTGACATTCAGCACATGCCCGCGGGTGTCCGCCAGCGCGCACAGTTCGTGGTAGTGCGTTGCAAACATCGCCCGCGCGCGCACGGTGTCATGGAGGTACTCAGCCACGGCCCACGCGATCGCGAGGCCGTCAAACGTACTGGTGCCCCTCCCGATCTCGTCAAAAATCACCAGCGACCGGGCAGTGGCTCCCCGGAGGATCGAAGCCGTCTCGGTCATCTCCACCATGAACGTGCTTTGTCCCCGGGCGAGGTCGTCACTCGCGCCCACCCGGGTAAACACACGGTCAACGCGGCCAATGCGAGCCTGTCGAGCAGGCACGAACGACCCCGCCTGGGCGAGCACTACGGTGAGCGCTACCTGCCGCATCAACGTGCTCTTACCCGCCATGTTCGGGCCTGTCACGAGCCACAAGCGCTTGCCCTTCATGTCCAGCGAGACGTCATTGGGCACAAACGATCCAGGCTCCAGGATGCATTCGACCACGGGATGCCGGGAGTCCCGCAGGGTGATCTCGCTCCCGTCATCCACTGTGGGACGGACATAGTCATGGCGGTGCGATACCTCGGCAAAGGCTCCAAGGGCGTCGCCGTCGGCAAGGACGTTTGCGAGGCGTGACAACCGCGCCACGGCCATCGCGACCCTCCCACAGAGTTCGTCAAAGCGCTGTCTCTCAAGCTCGCGGACATGCTCTTCGGCCTCGAGGATCTCGGTCTCCAGCTTGACGAGTTCGTCGGTGGTAAACCGCTCGCCGCCCGCGACCGTCTGTTTGCGGCGGTAACCCTGGGCTGGCACGAGGTGCAGGTTGGCCTTGGTGACTTCGATGTAGTACCCAAAGACCTTGTTGAACCGCACCTTGAGGGAGTTGATCCGCGTCGCCTCCCGCTCCCGTTGTTCGATCGCCAGGATGACATCGCGACTGTCGTTGGCGAGCGAAAGCCAACGATCGAGCGCGGTGTCAAAGCCCTTGCGAAACACTCCGCCGTCCTCCAGCGCAGCGGGCGGCTGGTCGGCGAGGGAGCCCTTGAGCACGGCCAGGAGGTCTTCGCAGGGGTCCGTCGGTCGGAGCGCCTTGAGCGCCTCCGCGGCGTCGTCTCGGGCCGTGAGGGCAGCCACCACGGCGGGGATATTCGTGAGGCCGTCCCGGAGCATCCCAAGGTCGCGCGGGGTGGCTGCGCCGAGGGTGGCACGCACGCCAATGCGCTCGACGTCGGGGATGGCTGTCAACGCCGCGCGCAGGGAGCTTCGCACGTCGGGGTAGGTAACCAGGGCGTCGACGGCGTCGTGGCGTTGACGGATCCGACGAATGTCCTGGAGGGGAAAAGCCAGCCACCCGCGCAGCCTCCGCGCGCCCATGGCGGTCACCGTCGCGTCCACGTGGTGCAACAGCGAGCCTTTCTTATCGCCGCGGACCGAGCGAAAGATCTCCAGGTGCTGCTGCGTGGTCTCGTCCAGGTGCAGATGGTCCCGCGGGTCTAGCCTTGCGATGCGTTGCACCGAAACCTTGCTTTCGGGCTGAGCATCCTGGGCGTACCGCAGGGCCATGGCCGCGGCGCAACGGGATGGCACGGACAGCCCGTCGAGCGAAGCCCTAACCTCGGAGTCCACCAGGGCGTTTGAGAGTACCGTCACGGCGCTGTCCGGCGTGATGGCCGCGGTCCCACGGATGAATACCCGGGCAAGGATCTTGAGCCATGGACGGACAACCGTCTCGGCGTCCCCGGGGCACAACACCTCGCGTACGTCGAGGCGCGAGAGCTCGCCCACGAGGGCCATGCCGTCGGGGAGATCGACGGTAAATAACTCGCCTGTGGTGAAGTCGTAGGCTGCGAGTCCCCAGGTGCCCGGGAGGCCAGGCCCCGTTTCTGGGGGGGCGACGGCGGCGAGAAACTGGTTGGTGCGCGCGTCGAGGGAGTCTCCATCCATCACGAGGGCGGGGGTGTACACCCGCACCACGCCGCGGCGAACGACACCCTTGGCCTTGGCAGGATCTTCGAGTTGTTCGCACACGGCGACGTTGAAGCCTTGGTCCAGCAGGCGAGGGATGTACATCGGCGAAGCGTGGTGGGGGATCCCGCACATCGGGACGGCGTCCGCGTCGTTCTTGTTACGGGACGTGAGCGTAAGATCCAGGGCCTTGGCAGCCGTCAGCGCGTCGTCAAAGAACAACTCGTAGAAATCCCCCATGCGAAAGAACAACAAGGCATCCGGGTGGTTTGCTTTCTCCCGAAGGTACTGTTGCATCACGGGCGTCTGGGCGCCCTTGGGCGGATGGGTCGAGCGGTCCATTCGACAGCCCTCGCGCGGGTCAGTTGAAGAGCCGGGTGCGGGTCAGCGGGTCGATGCGGTACTCCACCAAACCATTTTGCCCGTTGTCCACCACGTAGATTCTACCCACTGGACTGACAAACTGTGCGGCAGACGGCAAGAGTCCAGTGCTGAGAAGCATCGGAGTGTAGGCATTGGTCACAGCGAACGCATACTGAAAATCTCGGATGGAGCGGGTCTCGCAGACGGTGCCAGGCTGGGCTGAGCACACACCGTTGACACACGTTGAACCCACGCAGCAGTCCTGGTCGATCTGGCAGTGTCCGTTGCCCGTCATCGTGGGGACGAGGCCCGGATAGATCTGCATGCAGAAGTAATCGTTGGCAAACGCCGGGGTGGTCACTCGAGAGTAGCGATCGCCGGACAGGGGGCCCATGCACACGCGCCCTGCGGGGCAATCCACGAGGGGTTGTGCGATGGAGCAGGTCGTGGCGCCAAAGTGCGCGAGGCACTCGGTGGCCCGTTGGACCGAGGCAGACTGAATGACAGGGTTGATGACACACGCACCGGTGGTGTCGGGCTCGACGGCGTGGAGGTAGCCGGCTTGCGCTCCGACAGCCACCCACTGGCCCGACGCCCGCACCTGAAATCTTGCGGCCTGGGGGTAGCAGGTCTGGACGAGATCTGCGGTGACCTCGGGGAGAGAGTCCGTGGGGACTGCGAGGGAGAGAACGTTTTGTGTCGCGGAGGTGACGGTGAAGTCGCGGTGCACGGGGGCGGTTCCACTGCCAAAGACCGTTGTGCACTGGGTGAGTTGCTGGGCAGACAGCGAGGCGTCTGTGGGGTCATCGACGATGGTGACGATCTCCTGGCCCGCGCCGATGGTTCCGCGGTAACAGAACTCCGCGCCGGGGACGCTGACGGACAAGAGCCCTCCGGGGGAGGTGGTAAAAGACCCGCCGCCAAGGTCAAGCCCCGGGAGCACGCCTTCGTACGTGACCGTCCAGGACTCGTTGCGGAGGGTAAACACGTCGGCGTCACTGACGCCCGCGCAGCCCGAGGGGAGCTCACGTGAGGCGAGGCGGACCCCAAAGTCACTGAGTTCGTTGGCGGTGGAAGTGGCGGTCACGGGATCGCAGTCTTCATCCATGATCGAGCGCATCCCAGTGCACGCGACCCGTGGAATGTTGAGTCCCGAGGGGACGGTCGCGAGAACCGCGATGGGGGTAACAGGGGTGATACGGGACAAGGACGAAAGAATCGGGGCGTTGTTGACCCGCGGAGCTTCGGTAAACGACAGCGCCGCGCGAGGATAGTGCCGAGCCTGGCGATAGAAACACGCTTCGCTGAGGGCCGCAGCGTTGCAGTCGTTGATGCGGCAATTGTAGTCGTAGTCGTCGATGTCGACCACGGCAAGGTTGCCGTTGCGCAGCGCCACGCCGAGGAATACCCCGTGGAGTTCGCCCGGGCCGGCGCCCTGCGCGATGGGGCAGTTGAAGGACGTTCCCGGGGGTGGCTCGCAGGGAATGTACGGGGGATTGCTCCCGTCGGGGGTGACGTAATAGTCCTGGGTGACGATGGTGGTGATGGCCGACGCCGGGGAGGTGAGGTCGAGGCGATACGGATCCGGCGCCGTGGGATCGAACTCGCGCACGCTGGTGATCGGGCCCGCAACGCACCCGGCGTCGGAGCCTGCGTCGGAGCCTGCGTCGGAGCCTGCGTCGGAGCCTGCGTCGACGCCTGCGTCCGTGGGTACGTCCCCCGGAAGGATGTTGGCATGGACGCGTACACCGCGAAGGAGATCCCAGCCGTAGACCGCCCCGTCGATCGCGGAGATGACATAAAGATACCGGGTCGAGGCGCAGTGGTCGGGGTCGGCGTCGGGGTTTGGGCACGCTGGGCTGCGGCGGACCATCGGGACGAACACCACGGAGGTGGTCGGGACGCCGATGTTGAGCCGCGAGGTCTCTTGGAGGGTCATGCCCGTGGCGCCCATGGGCACCGGGGTGAGGACGTGGACGTAGGGGTTCTGGTCGTCGGCGACGTAGAGCGTGTGGAGGTTGGGGTCGGCGACGATGTTCGAGGGTTGCTCGGCGGCCATGGTGACCGGGTGGCCGGGCGTCGTCGCGAGGGATGCGTCGAGTCCCGCGTCGGGGAGTATACCTCCGTCGGCTGGGACCCCCCCGTCGCCCGTGGCGGGAACGCCCACGGGGACAAGTCCCTCGTCCACGGGGTTCATCGAGTCGGTCACGTCGATGACCTCGATGGCACCCTCGTCCGGGAGGGTAACGTACAGCAACCGCTGGTTGTTGATGGTGTCCAGGGCGAGGTCTCGGGGAGAACCCGCCAGGGGAACCGTTCCTGCGTTGGGCACTTGCCCGCCGTCCCCCAGGGGCTGGCGGATGTACAACGCATTGATCCGCGAGAGGGTATGGTCTTGGCTGTTGGCCACCCAGATCACGGGCGTCCGCGGCGGCGTGGTCGTCCCCGCGGCCGTTGTCGGAACCCAGGTGTCCGCGACCAATGCCGTCGGGAGTCTACCCACGGGAATAAATGTAATCCCTGGGATGGAGGCTACGTTGTCCACCAGGGACACCCCGGCGATCTGTGCGAGGTCCACCACGGCGACTTCACCGCGGTCAAACTGCGTGACCAGGGCGTGAAGGTGGTTGTTGAGATTGCCGGTGGTGCTGTTGCCCTCGGCGCCGTTGTCCGCGTCCGAGAGTTGACAATTGGTGGCGTTGACCGGAAGCACGGGACTCGGATCGATGCCCGGGACGTAGGTCGTGGGGTCAAAGGCGATGTCAAAACACAGAAAGTCTACGTCTACGGGGCGGTCAAAGTTGGACGTGGCGTTGACCGCCGCGTTGGTCGTGCACGCCGTTGCTGCGACAGCGAAGAGCACCCCGAGGACGTACCACCCGAACTTCACAACGTAACCTCGGGCGGCACTGGGTACCCGATGGTCAACACCCGATGGTGAAACCTTGGGTTGGGCCGTCCGTTGAGCGTCGGCCGGAGGTCAATCACTTCGACGGTCGAATCAAGAAAGTCTAGGACGTACAACAACGGCATCGTGGGATCGAGGACCGGCTGGTGCGGCCCACGATTGGTATAGATCTCGTCGGTCACGACGTGGTTGTCTGGGTCGACCACGTAGATTTTTCGGGCGTCGTACGAGACCACGTACACCGTCGTGTGCTGGGTACTGGCATCGTACACAGGGAGCACCCGGGATGGCCCAGGCGCCACGGGGATCACGTCGGTGACCATGGGGTACGTGATGCTGTGGATGTCGACGACGAGGAGGGCTTCGGGCGAGCGGCTGGCAACGAAGGCCCGGGTGTGATCCGGCCGCGGGTCGATGGCCACGGATCGGTTGTTGGCGCCGGTGTTGAGCCCAAAAACAGGCGCCTGGGCGTCGAGGTACAACAACGGTCGGGCGTCGGACACCGCGGGGTTGCCCCCGTATGCTTGCAAGATCGTAAAGCTCGGATCGGTTTCGCTGACGGACAGCCAGGTGCTCCGAGCGTTGCTGTTGGCCGGGCGGGGCACGAGCGCCAGGGCCGAGAGCCCGGGGGCGAGGTTGAGGACGGTGTTGACTAGCTGGACGTGTCCCGCCGTGGGACCGACGTCGAAGGCCGTGTCACGAAGAACCACGGCGTGCGGAATCGTGGGGTCGGTCTCCTGGCTGACAACGGTGATCCATCCGCCGTTGGGATCGACCGAGAGCGCGGACGGTTCGGGTGGGAGGGTATCAACCTGCGAGAGACTCTGGGCGGGGTCAAAGCCCACGCGGTGGTCGTCGGCGCACACGTTGTTGGTGCCCGGGGGACCGCAGTCGAGGCTGCCGTCCGCGCCGACGTTGAACCAGGTGACGGTTCCGTCGCCGCTCACCAGCACGTACAAGCGTTTGGAGGCCGGGTGACCGTTGCGCGCGGGGTACGCGGCCATCGTGGCGTCCAGGGCAAAGGGGTTGACCAAACGGGTAAACGAATGGTTGATGAGCCCGCTTGTGTCCGCGGAACCACGGACGTCACAGTCGAAGACGGGATACCCCGCGGCGGTGTCTTGTTCGGCCGTGGGTGTTGTATCCGGAGAGCACCCCGCGGGAGGCTGCGCGCCGATGAGCGCGCGGACGTGTTGAAGGTTTACAGCGATGACCGTGCCGGCGTTGTAACTCAGGTCGAAGTCCGCGCTGACGACGTACAACCAGTCGCCCGCGGGATCGATGGCAGCGGCGACAGGGTAATAGAAACTGTCCGTCGGCGGGTTGGTACCGTTGTTCGCAGGGCAACCCAAGAGCCCGAAGACGGACGCTGCGACCAGGACGATGAACGCGGTGAGCCGAGGCATGAAGCGCCGGGAGGCTAGTCAACGCCATGCATCAATGCAAGGCGCGGCGACGTCCCAGGCAGGGCAAACGCCTCCCATCCGTCCCGCCCGCTTTGCTCGGCACGCTTTCGGAATGTTTACCGACGCCTCGGTTCTTGACCCCGTGCCAGCGGGTACTTCAGGGCGCGTGTTCGGACCCGTAGCGGCCGCGCGGTTTTGAGCCCTGCGGACCTTCGTGGTAGGGATCGACTCCATGCTGCGTCCCTCCTGGTCGGTCGTGTGCCTCGTTGCTGCTTTGCTGGGTGTCACCGGCTGCGGGAGCAGTACGCTCACCACGGCAAGCTGTTCTCCAGCGTGTCGGGTCGGGTACGCTTGCGCTTCGGGGGTCTGCGTGTCGGCATGCAATCCACCCTGCGCGGCCTCCCAGACGTGCACGGTCTTTGGCTCTGTCGCCACCTGCGTCAATGTCACACCGGGCTCCGACGGGGGGACGCCGATGACCGATGTCCCCGGCTTGGATTCTCCGACGGCCGCTACGGATACCCCGCAGGGCGCTACGGACACCCCCGTCACAGGCTCCGATGTTTCCCCCGGCACCGACACCGGAACCCCTGGCGACGGTGGCCTCACTTGCGGACACCCCGGGCAGTCGTGCTGCAACTACCGCTTCTGCGGCGCGGGTGTCGAATGCGACGCCGTGATCTCCGGCGGGAGCATCACGTCGTCCATGTGCTCGGCGTACACCCGCGGAGCGCTGGAGTGCGACCGGCCTTCGGATTGCACCGGCGGTCAACAATGCGCCGCGGGCTTCTGCGGGATGCGCGCATGTTTCCAGTGCACGCACCCGACCGGGACAACGGCCGTGGGGGGCCTGTGCTCCGACGCTTCGCAATGCACGACGGGCAACTGCGCCATGGGACAGTGCACGGATCCATGCACCACCGACGCGGACTGTACCGTCCTCGGGACAGGCTGGGCGTGCACCGCGCTGACGTACTCAGGTCTCTCCTCTTCGACGACCAGCGAGTCGTACGTCACCCACGGCACCTGCGCCCGCGGGTGCCAGCGCAACGGGGACTGCACCACGGGGCAGTCGTGCTCGCCCAACCTCAATTACCTCACCGACCACATGGATTTCATCTGCCGGGCGATCTTTGAGATTCCCCAAGCCGACGGTGGCGTTCGCCAGGCCGATCCTGCGGGCGTGATGTGCACCAGCGGGAGCACCTGCCAGTCTTTCTTGTGTCTCCCCGAGGGGACGATGGGGGTGAGCTACTGCACCGCGCCGTGCATCACCGATAGCGACTGCCCCACGGCTGCGCCGCACTGCAACACCCTCTCGGTGTTTACCCCCAGTGGCGCACTACAGAGCCTCCACGGCTGCTACGTCATGTGAAGTTCGCGCTCGCGGACGCAAGCCACCGGCACGATCAGAACGGAATGTCGTCGTCGGTGCTGATCGCAGGGCCGTAGTCGCCCCCTGTGGAAACCTGTGTGGGTGCAGGACGCGCGGGCAACGGCGCACTCCGTCGTGGGGCCGTGACGGGGGTCTCCCGGGGGCGCGATGACAATCCGTCAACGCCCGAGAGATCCCCGCGGAGACGCGCCGACCAGGCACGGGCCCGCGCGGCGTCAAGTCGGCTCCAACGGCTCTTGGGCGAGCCGTTCTTGTCCACGGCGCCGGATTCGTCGTCCCGCTGCGCAAACCACTCGTAGGCATCCGCGAGCATGTCCAGAAACTCTGGCTCGCACGCCGAAAACTTTCGACCCTTGCAGTCTGTCCCGGTCCAGCGTTTGGGGACAAAGCGCACCTCGGGGTCGCCCCGTGGTCCGTCGATGTCCGGGTCGATCGCCGTGACTTCTGTTCCGCCACTGTGGGCACTCCCCGCTGCGGCGATGCGCCCGGCGCTGCCACCGCGCATCACGGCCAGGAGCGCATCCAGCTTCTTTTCAATCCGATCGAGGCGTTCTTCCAAAGGGTCCATCGGTGTTCTCATGCGAGGGCGTAACGATCTTGCCACGCGCCGTCGGGCTCCACAGTGCGGCACCTTCGCCCAGGATGCCACCCCCATGGGACGCGCAATGACCCTTCTCGGATCGAGGACTCTGAAACGCCCGGCTACCCCCACCTCCGTGAATCGCATCCGGCAACCTTCGAACCGAAGTTTGTACCCCTCGGGTCCTCGGGTTGGGGGTTGTAGCCCCGTAGGAGGTGTCATGAGAGATCGGTCGCGAGGACCATGGATCTCGAACGGGCGGTGGTTTAGTCTCCCACGACTCATGGCACTTCCTACGGTTGCTTCTGTTCGTGCGAGCGTCGATGCCGTCCTCGGAACCTACGACGCCAGTTTTGCGGGCCAGTCCCGCGCTACCCGAGACATTGCCCTTCTCGATCAGTTGATCGCACGGTTGCGGGCCGCTCGGGTGGAGATCGACACGATCCCCGGGGGAGGGAAGTCTCCCGAGGTGGCCACCCTGCGAGAGACCCTGAGTACAACCGTGGAGTTGTACACGGCGGAGAGAAAGCTCATCGAGGAGGCCAGGGCCCTCGGGCCGGCGTTTGGAGAGTTTGCCGCGCTGGGGGGAGACGCCAACCTGGTGTTCGGGATGTACCGTCGGCACTTTGCGGGAAAGAACCGTGCGACCCGGGACCTTGGGCTGTTGGCTGAAATGATCGCGGATCTCGAACGGATCCGCGCGGGCATGGCCGAAGTGTCGGAGCACCTCCCCAAGGGTTCAGACGCGCGGACGGACATGGACATCGTGGCGCAAAACCTCAAGATGTACGTCACGGAGCGCGGGGAGATTGTCGAAGGCCGTGGGCTGGGCACGCCCGACGAGCAAGCCGGGATCCTCGCAGAGGTGGCCAACGGACAGTTTGGGGTGTACCAGAACCACTTCGCGGGCAAGTCACGGTTGACCCGTCGGCCAGGGCTGCTCCAGCGCGTGATCGACAACCTTGTGCAGGTGCACGACCGGATGCAGTTGCTGCGGCAGCAGGGGCTCGTGACGGACTCTCACATGCAGAACATCACGGTGGTTGAAAACGCGCTGAAACAGTACCGCATGGAGTTGGGCGAGGTGCGAAAGGTACGCGAGGCGACCCCGTTGGTGGACATCATGGGGGCCCTTGGGGGCGGCGCCAACGAAGTGATGGAGGCGTACAGCAGGAACTACGAGGGACAGCGGAGAGAAACCCGGGATCTTGGGTTGCTGAGCACGCTCTGTGACCAGATGGCCGAGATCGGGAAGCAGATGGCGGACATGGACCGGGCTGAAGCCAATGAAATGAACGCCAGGAACCTCGGGATCGTGACGAATAACCGGGTGATGCTAGAGCGGGAGTACGTACAGATCGAGACGGCCCGAGGCGGAGCCCCGGCGAGCGTGTGACAGCGCAGTGACTGCTGGGACGACGGGGTCGTACCTGTGATATGCCATCGCGGATGGCTTCGCGGTCGGAGATCCCTGCTGGAACCGTCTTTGGACGGGACTTTGAAGTGATCGACCACCTCGCGTCGGGGGGCATGGGGACGGTGTACGTCGCCATGCAACGCTCGACGGGTAAAAAGCGTGCGTTGAAGGTGATGCACGGTCGGCACGAGGGGGACGATCGCACGCGACGGCGCTTTGCCCAGGAGGCCCGCGCGGGCGCTGCGATCGAGAGCGATCACATGGTTGAGATCCTCGGGGCAGGTGTCGACGACGACACCGGGCTCCCGTGGATCGCGATGGAACTCTTGACGGGCCAGGATCTCAAGGACGTCTCGGAGACCCGCGGGCCGCTGCCGCAGGCGGAGGTCTTGGAGATCTTTCGGCAGATGTGCCACGCGCTGGCCGAAGCCCACCGAGGGGGCGTGGTCCACAGGGATCTCAAGCCCGAAAACATCTTTCTCGCCAACGCGCGGCGCGAGGGGGTTCCCTTTACGGTCAAGGTCTTGGACTTTGGCATCGCGAAGCTTGTTGCAGAGACCACGGCGGCGTCGTCGCAGACGCAGGCCGTGGGCTCGCCCCGGTGGATGGCGCCCGAGCAGGCCGACCGCGGCGGTGGCATCTGTCCCGCGACCGACGTCTGGGCCATGGGCCTCATCGCCTTTCAACTCCTGACCGGCAAATGCTTCTGGATGACCGCCAGTTCGCCGTCTCCCACGGTGATGGCCCAGGTGTGTGAAATTCTCATGGATGCTTTGCCCGTCGCGAGCGCGCGGGCCGAGCAACTCGGTGTCGGCCACCTCCTTCCCCCCGGCTTTGACCCATGGTTCTCCCGGTGCGTCTCCCGTGACATCGAAGCCCGCTATCCCAACGCCGCCGAGGCCATGACCGCCCTCGCACCGATCCTTGCAGATCCCCATGACAACGGCCCCCACCCGCGGTCCATCGTCCCTTCGACCGCCACCACGCCTTCACGGTCTGCCCGTTCGTCCGTGGCCACCGGGTCCATCGCCAGCATCCCCGCGCCTGCGACCGCCCTCGCTGGCCTCTCGCTCCCGATCTCCCCTGGGGCCGAACTCCGCTCGCTCTCCGACCACCTTCCAGTGTCTGAATCCCCAGGCACCGGGACATCCTCCCGACCGAGCGCGACGTACATCCTCGGCGGGATTCTCGGCGGCTTCGTTGTCGTGGGCCTCGCCGTCGCGGCCCTGTCCCATCGCAGCCTCCGTAGCGAAGCAGCAACGCACCCTGGGCGCCTGGCGGTTCCCTTGACCACGGCGGTGCAACAGTCTCCCGGGACGCCTCCCTTGGAGACGCCGCCCCCCCCGCCATCCCCCCCACCCGAAAACGAAAGGG
>VFSW01006295.1_pt1 | contig 17463 bp, 16 predicted proteins | sample 5358111 | NCBI WGS metagenome assembly VFSW01 (sample SAMN11554181, study PRJNA540505) | mine drainage metagenome | isolation source: sediment from site ElyBrook_90M | place: USA: Ely Copper Mine, Vershire, VT | collected 2017
ACATAAGACGGGGCATCGTCGCCCGCGGCTGCGCTGGCGTCGTCGGTGGAAGAGCGGGAGGCGACGGTGCCGTTGCACGCGAGCGCCCATGGAGCAACGGCGAGGAGGGCAAGGAGATCCGGTGTTTTCATCGACGTCGCGTTCAGCAACGAGCGTTCCGGCTCGAAGGCTGCGAGATACACGCGGACTTCCCCGCTGGGCACCCCTGTCCCGGACGGATCTCGGGTGTCCGCGGACACCGAACTTCTGGGCCGACTCGTGGCAAATAGGGTATAGACCGGAGTCAACCCCCATGACCACCCCTCTCCACGCTCACATCCAGCAGCTCGCCGCCACCTTTGCCGACTCGGTCCTCGCCGCGATTCGCTCCGCGTCCCTCGACGAGCTTCTCGGCCAGCCGCGTTCGGATGGCGCCTTCCGTCCTGGCGCTGCGCACGGGTTCCGGAAGCAGGGAGGGACGTCGGTAGCACCACCGGCGGTCTCCAAGCCGAAGTCGGCCGCGAAGTCCCCCGGGCGTCTCGCCCGTCGCTCTCCGCAGGAGATCGCCAGGGTGGTCGACCAGGTCGTCGCGCTCGTGAAAAAATACAAGGACGGCCTGCGGGCGGAGCAGATCCGCGCCGAGCTAGGGCTTCTTTCCAAGGAGATGCCCCGAGTCCTGAAGGACGGCCTCGCGGCGAAGAAGCTCGCGAGCAAGGGACAGAAGCGGGCGACGACGTATTTCGCCAAGTAGAGCGGTTCGCGCGCCCGGCAGGATTCGAACCTGCGACCTACGGCTCCGGAGGCCGTCGCTCTATCCAGCTGAGCTACGGGCGCGAACGGTCGAGTAGAACTAGTGCATCGCTCGACACGGGTAAAGTCCCGTCACACCGCTGGCGCGGCCGCCAAAGAACTTGAGCCCAGGCGGCGGCGGACGCAATGTGCCAAAGAGACGCATTTCATGCACACGAAGGGAGCCCGACGCATGCGCAGGCCTCACCTCGAGCTGGATCCGGACGACGAGCGGCTCGTCGCCGTCGTTCGACACATGCACTTCTTCGGAGGCCTCCCCATGCGCCGTATCGTCGCGGAGCTCGAAGCCATGGGGTTCGTAGATCCACGAGGACGGCCGTTCCCGCTGTCGCTCGTGTGGTCTATCGTCCACACCTTCCGAAGGACGCCCCCGAAGGCGGGTGGATGAGTGCCCCGAGCGGTGGTGGAAGGGAAGGGAAGCGAGTCTTCGACCTGAACGTGCTCGCCGCCGGCCGGGGCGTGGAGTGGAGTTTCTGGCGGGAGGGAGTCGAGATCTACCGACTCTATGGGGACGGGCTCGCCGGACCCGCGGCGGCGCTCCTTCGTTACTCGCCGGGCGCCGAGGTGCCCCTCCACGAGCACGGCGGGTACGAGCACGTCTTCGTGTTGTCCGGTGCGCAGGAAGACGCAGCGGGCGTCTACGTCGCGGGCACGATGGTCGTGAATCCGCCCGGGTCCCGCCATCGCGTGCGAGCCGCCGCTGGGTGCACGGTTCTCGTCGTGTGGGAGCGTCCGGTGATCCTCGTCGCCCCCTCTACGGCTTCGCCACCATCAGGAGCGAGATGATCGCGACGAGGCCGACCATTGCCCACGCGAGGCGCTCGGCCCGGAGCGCCGCCTTTTTCTTCAACGCTCCGCGCATCATCCCCGCCAGGGCGCCGACGATCAGGACGAGGACGCTCGACGCGCGAAACCATATCGTCCGCTCGAAGGGCGGCCCCACGACGAGCGCGATCAGGACGCCGGTCGCGAGCATGACGAGGAGGCTGTAGTTGAAAAAGACGAGCAGCCGGCGTAGGAGCGCGGAGGTCTCTTCGTGCGGGGCCAGGCGAGCGGAACGGGCGAGGGGCGCGATCGCGGCGATCTGGCCGACTCCGAGGACAGCGGTGACGACGTGAATCCAGCGAGCCAAAATGAGGGTGAGCACGGAGCCATCTATAGGGCTCCGGGGCGCTCGAGGGGAGCGGTCTTGCTCCTCCCGCCTCACCGCCGGCGAGCCGCGTCGTCCCGTGCAGCGTTGCCGCGGTATTCGCGCGAGGGCGACTCGAACCCGCAGCTCGTACCGTCGGTGATCTGCACCTGGGCCTCCCAAGGCAGACCGTAGCGCCCGGCGGCGAGATCGCGCATGTATGTGTACGGACAGTCGCCGGCCCCGCCCCGCACGGCGACGAACCCGCGGTGGCCGAGCTGGTAGATGTTGTTCTCCACGCCCCAGGTGCGGCGGGCCTCGGCCACGAGGTCCGGGCGGACCTCCGCGGTCACGATCTCGTCGGGGACGCCGCTTCCGGTCTCGAGGGGCGTGCCGTCGAAATTCACGACCATCGCCTCGCCCATCGAATTGAACACGCCGTCGGAGCCGCACATGCACACGCTCGCAGTGACCATCAGGTTGCAGAACGCGTTGGCCTGGTTGGTGATGCGCCAGGCATGGCGAATCGGCCCCGTGTATCCGGCCGTCCGCAGCATCACGTCGGCTCCCTTGTAAGCGCACTCGCGCGCCATCTCGGGAAACATCCCGTCGTGGCAGATGATGAGCGCGAGCTTGCTCCCGTTCGGGCCGTCGCAGACGGGAATGCCGAGGTCCCCCGGCTCCCACGGCTCGACGGGCGTCCATGGATGCATCTTGCGGTAATAGAGGCGAAGCTGCCCCGAAGCGTCGATGATCATCCCGCTGTTGTATGGATTGCCGTGCGGGTTCGCCTCCATGATGGAAAAACAGCCCCACACGCGCTCGCGCGCGCACGCGGCCTTGAAGAGGGCGACCTCCGGCCCATCCATCCGGCAGAGGATCTCTTCGCGCGTGTCCATGCTCAAGCCATGGAGCGCATATTCCGGGAACACGACGAGGTCGATGCTCGGCATCCCCTTCTTGGCTTTGGTCACCATCGCGTCGATCTTGCCGACCTGACGACGCAGGTCGGCGGCGGTCGCCACGACCGGTAGCTGTAGCTGGACGAGGCCGATCACGACCCCGTTCGGAGACTTGTTCAAGCCACCGAGTCCGCTCATGGGATCTCCTTGCCCGGGGCACGCTGCCCCGTCCGAGCGAAAGTACACGGCCCGCGGTTTCGTTTCGGTTTCTGGGGGTCGGTCAGTCCGATGCGAGCGAGTCGGCTTCTTCGCGCGCAAATCCTCGTGGGAAGAGCGTCAGATAGGCACGCGCCGCCCGCGCGGCCGCGGCGCGATCTCCCGCCTCGGAGAGGATACGGAACCGCTCGACGTAGGCATCCTGGGCGAGCGGCGAGTGCGGGTAGCTGCGAACGAACTGCTCGAGCGCGTCGAGCGCATCGGCAGACCCCCCTCGTTTTCGAGCGCTCATCGCTTCGGCGAACAATCTGTTCTGGTCGGCAAGGTCAGTCTGCGCGATGGCAGGCGCAGGGACGTCCGCCGGCGCCGCAGAGGGTGACGACGGCGCGAGCGCCGGGGGGGAGGGATCGAGGAGCGGCTTCGGCGCAAAAGGGGAGTGGGTCGCTGCGACGTGAACGTCCGCGGCGATCGGCATTTCGACCGGCCCGGCCGGTGCGGAGCTCACGCACTTCGCGGTCGAAGACGGGGCCCCCGGCGGAGAGGGCCTCAAGCCCGCCTCCCGAGGACCCGCCGACGGTGCGATGCGCGCTTCGACCGGCGGATCGTGGCCGAGCTCGAAGCGCATCACCTTCCATCGTCCCGCCGTCCGCGCCAGACCGGCCCCCACCGCGAGCAGCATCAGGCAAGCCGCCGCCGAGGCGACGGCCGTCCCACGGAATCCCGTGTTCCAAGCGCGCCCTCCCCGGACGGGGCGCACCATCGCGTGGGAGACGACCCTCACCAGGCGCTCGCGCCGCTCCTCACTACCGCTCACCACGTCGGCTGGCATGAGGGCACGACCCCAGAGCGCCAGCACCTCCGGGCGCTTCGGCCCGACGGTCGACTTAGTTGTCACGGTCTGCCTCTCGCGGGGACTCCGCGGCTTGCATCCGATCCAGGAACTCGCTCCTGGCGCGCACGAGCCGCGATTGCGCGGCAGCCGTGGAGATAGTGAGCATTGCCGCGATCTCGACGAGCTCGTGCCCGAGGACGTCGTGGAGCACGAGGACCATCGCTTTGTCGGGGTTCATCGCGGTCAGGTGGGCCTGGGCCAGCCGAATGCGCGCGCGGGCGCCCATCTCGCGCTCGGCGTCGCGCACGAGCTCTGCGGACACGGGCGCCCCGTCGTCGGCGACGCAGGAGACCTCCACGGGGTCGAAGACGCGTCGCGCGGACTTGCGGGAACGCAAGGCGTTGTATGCGACGTGCGCCGCAACGGAGGATGCCCAGGTCGCAAGGCTGCAGCCCCGTGCGAAGCGGCCGCGCCGCAGAGTGAGAATGACCTGCTCCAGCGAGGCTTGCACGAGGTCGTCGTGGTCCGGCTCTCGCCTGCCGAGGACGCGATAGAGCGTCGGCTCGATCGCGCCGATGAGGCGGTCGTGGAGAGCTCGCGCGCGCCGGGTGTCGCCCTGCATGACCGCCTCGATCAACGACTCGTCATCGAGAGGCCCTTCCGGCTTCGCAGCGGCCGGCGGCGGCGGTGCGAGCCGAAGCCAGCGCTTCCGCACCGGGACGCGATGCAGTTGACTCACGCGGGCCTCCTAGGGGATGGCATATTGAACTCCCAACTGTACCGCGAAATCGATCGCCGGGACGAGGGCAACCTCGAGGCCATGTTCTTCGACGGCCGTCGGCCCGGTCAGCTCACGCAGCTCGACACCCCCGACGACGCCGAACGCGTCCGATGCCATCCACGCGGCGTCGAGCGCCTGGCCGAAGCCGAATGCCCAGCGCCCGGCGTGCCCCGCGGCGCCGCTCGCGTCCTCCCCGGTCGCGTCGATGTACTCGATACGCGGCTGAACGCGCAGCGAGAAAGCGAGGTGATTCCAAAGTTGCGGCGCGAGGAAGCCCACACCGAAGCAGGCGCTCGGCCGCAACACGTCGATGTGATTGTTCTGCTGGGCGCTGAATCCGACCGCTGTCGACAGCAGCCAGCGCGCGTCCAGTCGCCGCGAGGCTCCGAGTTCTCCGCCCAGGGCCGCAGGGGCGCCCTCGATGCCCCTCGCCATCGAGAACCGCCCGTCGAGCCACCATGGCCCCGTTCGCTCGGAGGCTGGCGAAGCGGTCTCCCGAGGGGCCGAGGAAGCAGGCACCGCGGGCGGGCTTGTCTGGTCTTCCTCTGCGATGATGTCGCCCACCACGATCGCGATCGCAAAACCGGTCGCCCGCCACCGCTCGACGGGGGGGTCACCCTGAGAGAAGGCGAGCTCGCGCGCTTTGCGCTTCTCTCCGTTCTTGCCCCGAAGCCTCACCTCGACGCTTGCGAGGGGGTTTTCCGACTCGTACCACACGACGGTAGCGTGCGCCGCACCTCGGCTCCCCGGCGCACCCGGGCCTAGGACGCATCGAGCCTGTCCCTGCATTCCGAGGTCGCAACTCTCGAGCAGCGCCTGTACTTGCGGCGCGGCGACCTCGGCGACGGAATCAATCTCGACGACGACGGCCGTTTGCATGTCATCTGCAGGTCTGATCGGAGTCGCAGACGGCGCCGTCGGGGCAATCGGCGTTCGTCGTGCAGACGCAGTTTTCGTTGAAGCATACCGGCTGATTCGCGGGGCACTGCGACGAGGTCACACAATCCGCGCATACTCGTTGGCTGTCGCAAACGTCCGGAGCCGGGCAGCCGCCGTCCGGCGCGCAAGGGACCGAGCAGGTGTAATTGACCAGATTGCACTTCGACTCGGACCCCTGGGTCGCGCAGTCGCTCGGCCCCCCGAGGCATTGCACGCACACGTGGAGCCCCGTCTGGCACAGGTGGTTCTCGCCGGGCGGGCAATCGTCGTTCGTCCAGCAGCCGCTCTCCGTCGGCCCAGTCTCTCCGGAAGCGTCCGCTGCGGCGTCGTCCGTCGGGACGGCAGCGTCCGAGCTCGACGAATCATAACCAGGAAAGAGCTCGAGCGTTTGGGGGCCGCAGCCGAGGACGAATGGCAACGCGGCAAAACTCGATACCGATCGCACATCCCGCCTCGCCACGCGACCGCGCACAGCCTGCCATGGCGCTTCCGTGACAGCAAGGCTGCGACGCTCCGCCGTCCGTTCCAATTGAAAACATCTGTCGCTCTCGGACGGTGAGCGCCCTTTCTCCTACACTCGCGCTGTTGAACGCGGGCTCCCGTGTTGCGATTAAGGTGGCGCACTGCCACGGCTGTGGTGTCATGGAAAGAGTGTCGCGCATCGTGGAGTTCCCGGTGGCCTTTCTGGCGACGTGGGCCGTGGCCTGCGGTTCGAGCCCGACTCACGCCAGTGGTTGGGGCTATGAGGGCGAGATCGGCTCGCCAGTGGACACCGGGTTAATGGGGACGGGATCATCCGACGATGGATCCGCCGGTGTGGGGTCGTCGAGCGGTGGGAGCACCAGCGGGGGGACGGGCAGCAGCAGCGGGACGGCGTGGGCCGGCGGGTCCAACGGCGGCAGCGGTACGAGCACCGGCGGCGGGAGCAGCGGCGGCAATGGATTGGATGCGGGCGGCAGCGGCAGCGGCGGCAGCAGCAGCGGGGATGCAGGCGCCGTCAGCAAGGTTGACTCGGGAACGAGCAGCGGCGCGGTCGACGCCGGCGCGCAGCCTTGCAAGCGTGGCATCGCCTCGAACGCAGCGCCGTCGAGCGCCTTTTTGCCTGCGGCCGGCAAGCCCGGGATAACCTGGTGGTACGACTGGGGCAACCAGCCGTCGAACGGCGCCGCGCCCGGCCTCGAGTTCACGCCGATGATCTGGGGGGCCTCGGGGTTGAAGGGTCCCATTCCGGCGGCCTCCCGCTACGTGCTCGGGTTCAACGAGCCGAACTTCAAGAACGAGGCGAACCTGACTCCCCAACAGGCCGCGGCGGACTGGCCGTCGGTCGAGGCGCTCGCCAAAGCCAAGGGCATTCCCATCGTGTCCCCGGCAGTCAACTTCTGCGGCGAATGCACCGTTCCCTCGATTACCGATCCCTACACGTACCTCAAAGACTTCTTCGCAGCGTGCTCCGGGTGCGAGGTCGACTACATCGCCGTCCACTGGTACAATTGCGATCTGCCCTCGCTGCAGGGCTATATCGAAGGGAACGGGAGCGGTCTCCAGGGCTTCGTTCAGTTCGGAAAACCCATCTGGCTGACCGAGTTTGCGTGCGACAACAGCCACTCGGTCGCGGATCAGCGGGCCTACATGCAGGCGGCGGTGCCCTACCTCGAGGCGAATCCGCACATCTACCGCTACTCCTGGTTCAACGCGACACCGATCCCGAACGCGCTGCTCATGAACTCCAACGGCACGTTGACGTCCCTCGGGGCCACCTACGTGAGCCTGCCGGCGAGCTGCAATTAGAGGTGCGGCGCCCGCGGACTACACGTGCGCTTCTTGGAGCGACGCGTTATGCCCCTGTGCCGCCTCGTCCTCCCGCGCCGTTCTTTTCGCGAAGATGAGAAACATCACCGGCACGAGGAAGAGCGAGAGCAGCGTCGACGACGTGAGCCCTCCCACGACGGAGAGCGCCAAGGGCTGATTCGCCTCCGACCCTCGCTCGAGGCCCACCGCCGTCGGGATGAGTCCGATCACGGTGGCCAAGCTGGTCATCGCGATCGGGACGAACCTGGACCGCGCCGCCGCGACGATGGCCTCCACCTTGTCCGCGCCCTCGTCGTTGAATCGGCGGTTGGCGTCGTCGACGAGAAGGATGCCGTTGGACACGGCGATTCCGATGACCATCAGGATGCCCATGAGCGCCGTGATCGAGAATCCTTGCCCGGCCGCCATCAGCGCGAGCACGATACCGACGAGCGACACCGGGATCGTGAACAGCATGACGAACGGCAGGCGCAGCGACTTGAACTGCGACGCCATGATCATGAAGACGACCATCACCGCGAGGCCGAGCGCGAGCCCGAGCCCGCCGAAGGTCGTGCGCATCAGCTCCACTTGGCCGACGAAGCGGAAATCGACGTGCTGCGTGCGCGGGTTTGCGCGCAGCGATTTCTCGAGCTGGTCCGCCGCCGTACCGATGTCGCGGCCCTCCGTCTGCATCAGGACGTGGGCGACGCGGGCGAGGTGGTTGCGCTCCACCGCGACGGCGCCGAGCCGGCGCACGATCTCGCTTTGTGCCCGCAAGAGTACCGGCTGCCCCGCGACGCCGACCCGGATGGGAAGGGCGCCGAGTGCCTGCGTGTCGGAGATCTGCGCTCCGTCGTAGTACGTCACGACGTAATACGATTGGCCGTTGTGGGAGTCGATCCAGACGCCCGGCAAGTTGATGTTGCCGAGCGTCGCCTCCAGCGTCGTCTCCGCCGCCTCCCGCGACGTCGTGTCGACGAAGCCTGCCAGCTCGCGGTTCGTGTCGACGTGCAGCTCGGGATAGTCCGTTTGCAGGGAGGCCTTGACGTCGCGGACGCCCTCGACGGTGCGTGCGACGTCTGCCACGGCTTGCGCCTCCTCATTCAACTCCGCGAAGTTCTCGTTGTGAACCTCGACCACGAGCGGCGCCGTATAGCCGTTCGCGAATACGCTCGCGACCAGGCCCCCCGGGTACTGGAGGACCTCCACTCCCGGGAACTCGCGCGTCAGGATCTCGCGGACCTTCACCGCGAGCTCCCCCTGGGAGAGCGTGCGATGCTCCGGATCCGAAAAGGCGAGCTGCAGCGTGCCCGTGTTGGGTGCGACGTTGCTGTTCGTCAGCAAGGCTCGCGCGTTCTGCGGCATGCCGTTGTTGGCGATCGACATCTCCACCGTACCGGGGGGAAGCTCGCGCGTGATGGCCTTGCCCATCTCGGCCATCGTCTTCGCCGCGTCGGCGACGGACGCGCCCGCAGCGACGCGCACGTAGAGCGTGTCCATCGATTCGTCGATCTCGGGGAAGAACGTGCTCGGCAGTCGCGCGGCGACCCACCCCGCCCCGACGACGAGAAACACCGATGCTCCTATAATCGTATAGCGGAACGGGAGGACCCTCCGCAGCAAGTGGGAGTAGCCCTCCGCCGTCCGATCGATCAGGGCCTCCACGGCCTTCCCGAAACGACCGTGCTCCGCGTGGCCGAGGAAATACTGACAGGCGACCGGCGTGACGGCCATGCTGACGAAGTACGAGGCGATCATCGCCACGGCGACGGTGATGGCGAGCGGCGCGAACAGCTTGCGAGCGAGCCCTGCGAGCAGCACGACCGGCAAAAGGACGGCCATCGTCGTCAGCGTCGAGGCTAGCACCGGGAGCGCTACCGCGTTCGTTCCCTGCAGGGCCGCCTCCCGCGTCGACAGGCCCATGCGCTGGTGGCGATGGATCGACTCGAGCACGACGACCGCGTCGTCGACCAGCCGACCCATGGCGAGCGTCAGGCCTCCCAGCGTGAACGCGTTGAGCGTCTGGCCGGTGGCGTAGAGGACGATGAGCGTGATGGCGAACGAGAGCGGAATGGCCACGGAGACGATGAGCGTCCCCCGCACGCTCTGGAGAAAGAGCAGGATCACGAGCGCGATGAGTACCAGTGCCTGAAAGACTTCCTTCTTCAAGCCCTGGTAAGTGCTCCGGACGAAGGTGGACTGGTCGAAGTAGACCTTGGCGTGCATTCCCGGCGGCAGATCCTGGAGGCCGTCGACGATCTTTTTCACGGCATCGACGATCTCGATCGTGTTCCCCCCGGGGATGCGCAAGACCCCGAGGTACACCGCGTCTTGACCATTGACCGCGACCGATTCCGTCTCCGGAGTCCCGCCATCCTCCACGCGCGCGACGTCCCGGATGAGCACGGGCTTGCCGTTGATGACCTTGACGGGGGCTTCCCCCATCGTCTTCACGCGCTCGGGGATGGCGTTCGTGTAGACGTTCGCGTCGAACTTGGGCGCGAGGAGCTCGCCGGACGGGAGCAGCGCGTTCGAATTCGCGACGGCCGCCGCGATATCGTTGGCGGTCACCCGGCGTGCTTGCGCTTTGACCGGATCGACCACGACGTTGATCTGCCGCATCTGACCGCCGTAGGGCGCGGCGCTCGCGACTCCGGAGATCCCCTCGAGAAGCGGCTCGATGAAGTTGAAGGCGTAATCGTAGAGCTGTGGACCGGTGTAGCCTGCGCCGCTGACGACCACTTCGCAGACAGGGGCGTTGGAAGGATCGTATTGAAGGACGAACGGGGGCAAGACGCCGAGGGACTTTGGGATCGCGGCCATCGCGAAGCCCGCTTGCGACTGCACGAGCGTTTGGGCGCCGTTGAGATCCGTACCCCATTTGAGCCACACGTAGATGACGCTGAAGTTGTTGCGCGAGAGGCTCTCGACGTGATCGACGCCCGGCGTCGCGCTCACGTACTTCTCCAGGCGCCAGCTAATCGTCTTCTCGACGTCCTTGGCCCCGAGTCCCGGCGCGAGCGTGCCGATGATGAGCACCGGCGGCGTGAGTTCGGGAAAGGTGTCGACGGCCATGCGGGGCGTGACGACTGCGGAGAAGACCACCAGCCCGACGCACAGCATCAAGATCGCGATCGGGTTGCGCAGCGAGAGGCCGGTCATTTCTGCGTACCGTTGGTCGCGGACGCTTCGGCCGTCGCATCGAACGCCACCGGCTTGGGGGCCACCGCGTCGCCGTCTGCGAGGATCGCGCGGCCTTCCGTCACGACCGGCGTGCCGGGCTTGAGCGTCGTGTCGACGTAGAGCGTCCCCCCGCGCTCGCCTTCCACCTTGTAGGTCACCTTGTGGGCAACCCCCTTGTCCACGACGAAGACGACGGCCTTCTCGCCGTTGATCGACGCCGCGTCGAGCGGGATGGCCATGGTCGGGTGCGGTTGACCGACCTCGATGCGAACCTCACCGGTCGTGTTCACTGGGATGCGACGCTCGGGATCCGGTATGTCGACCTCGACGTGAACCGTTCGCGTGTCGCGGTCCGCGGCTGGCGAACGGCGCGAGACCGACGCGGTGAATGTCTCGTTCCTGGCGAGCAAGCGGACCGAGAGCGGAGCCTTGGGCTGCACGATATCGAAGTCGTCCTCCGGGACGTCGAACGTCATGCGCACCGTGGAGCGGTCGACCACGGATACGATCGAGGCCCCGGGCCTTGCGAAGCCGCCGGGATCCATCCATCGATTGCCGATCTCCCCGTCGAAAGGCGAGCGCAGGATGCAGTCGTTCACCTCGAGGCCCGTCGCGGTCAACTTCGCTCGTTGCGCTGCGAGCTGGGCCTCTTCGGACGCGCTCTGCGCCTCCTTCTGCTCCCACTCGTTCGGAGATACGAAGCCCCCGTCGAGCAAGCTCTTGAGCCGCACGGCTTCGTCGGAAATCGCCTTCTGCCTCGCGTCGATGGCGCGCGCTTCGGCCGCTACGGCCATGCTCCCTGCGCTCGCGTTGCGGCAGTCGAGAGTCGCGAGCACCTCGTTTCGCTTGACCACCGCGCCCGGCCGCACGAGAACCGTGTCGATGTAGACGGAGATGAACTGCGGCCCGACGTTGGCCTCGATCCAAGGTCGTAGGGTCCCGATGTACGTCCGCGATTCGCGGTAGGACGTCTCTTGGGCGACGACGACGGTCACCGGTTTGGGCATCGACGCCATGGCGACGTGGTTGACCTTGGACTCCGCCCGGTGCACGAGCAGCGCTCCGGTGCCGAAGATCGTCACGACCCCCAGGGCGATCGTGATCCGAACCGTCGACCCCGGCTTCACAGTCCCTCCGCGATGGCGCGCCCGAATGCCGCGCGTGCCCGTGCCAGCTCGAATTGTCCCAGCGTGAACTGGATTTCGGCGTCCGTGCGCACGGCCTCCGCGTCGGCGAGCTCGACGGCGTTGCCGATCCCGGCGCGGAATCGAGCGTCGGCCTGGTCGTAGTTGGCCCGCGCGGCGACGACCTCGTTCTGGAGGGCGGAGAGCGCCGAGCGCGCCACGTCGACCTGCGCATACGTTTGCCGGACGTCGGCGACTTCCTGGAGCCGGGTCGTGCCGATGTCCTCGCGGCGGACCTGCTCTTCGCTGCGGGCGGCATCGTGTTGCGCTGCGATGGTGCCGTCGAAGAGGGGCCAAGAGAGCATCAGGCCTGCGTCCCAGTTGGGAATGTTGGGCACCCAGCCGTCTCCCTCGGGTGTGCCCGTGCTTGCGGGCGCACCTCCCGCGCGTCCCGAGATCGTCGCCGTGAACGACAAGTCGGGCCTGAGCTCGGCGCCGATCGCGCGGGTCTTCTGCTCCGCGGCCTTGAGCTGTGCGACGGCCGCGGCAAGCTTCGGGTCCCGCGCCTGCGCCGCCTGGATCGCGTCGGCGAGAGCGGGCATCTCGGCGGGCTGCGGCGCTTCCGCGGCGACGTCGACCGCCATGTCCGGAGCGGCGATGGCCGCGGAGAGCACGCTCTGCGCGACGGCCAAGCTGCCCCTCGCGCGAACCCTGTCGACGTCAAACCGCGCCATGTCTGCCTCCGCGCGCGTCAGCTCGATGGGGGACCGAAGGCCCGAGTCGACTCCGCGCTTGGCGAAGTTGCGATGGACCTGGGCACGCTCGAACGCCTCGTCCGAGGCCTTCACGATCCCCTTGGCGGCGAGCACGGCGAAGTATGCCTCTTCGACGCTGAAGTCGATGTCCAACCGCTCGGCGTCCGCCGAGTGCGAGGCGACCTCCGCGACCGCGTCCGCGGCAGCGGTCTGTGCGGCGATTCGGCCGAAGTCGAATACCTCTTGAAGGAGGCCGGCACCCGCGAACGTCGACGCATAGGGAGACCAGCCGGCGTGCGATGGCGAGAGGACCGTACTGGTCGCTCCGATGCGCGGCACGTCCATGAAATTGGTGGCCAAGTACGTCCCCGTAGTGTTGTTTGCCGTCATGCCGTAGAGCTGGGCACTGAGAGCGATGGTCGGCAGCCACTGTCCGTTCGGCACCTTGGCATCCGCGAGGCGGGCCTTCACGCGTGCAAGCGCCGCCCGGATCGCGGGCTGGTGCTCGTGCGCATAGGAGAGCGCCTCCGCCATGGTGACCGTGCGCGTCGGCGGCAGCGGCGGGTGGGGCGGGGGTGCTGACTCGGCGCGAGCCGTTGCCGGCTGCAGTAACAGCGCCCCCCCGGAAAAAAAGAAGATTGCGGAAGACATGAGTCCCGGGACAAAACGCATCGGCTCGCGCAGCTAAGCAGCTCGTATGCCATGAGTCGGCCGTGGACTGGCGCGCATTTCGGCAGGTCGGCCCATCGGGGAAGCGGAGAATTTTCTCCCGGAGCAGGGAAATATTCCGTGTTCCGGCGTGCGCGGGTCTCCTTTCGTCGTCGATTGTGCGCGATGCACGGGCCTGCAGCGATGGCGCGTGGGTTGCGTACGCTTCGCCTGCCGCATGTTTGCCCGTGCATCCAGCGCCCCGGGTCAGCGATCTCGATCTGCGATCGCAGGGCGCCGAAGTTGGCCGCTCGTCGGCTGGATGCTCGTTGCCATCGTGGTCGTCACTGGGCTCGCGTGGTGGGACGAGGAGCGGGAGGACGACGCGGCGCTGCTCGATCTCGAGAACGAGCAGGCGACGCTGGCGGCGAGCGTCGCCGCGGGCTTACGCGCGGAACTCGCGAGCGTCCGGCTGCTTTCGGAGGCCTACGTCGTGAATCCGAGCGCGGCGGTGACCCACCTCGTGAGCGGCATCGAAGGCCGCGGAGATCTCCTGGTCTTGGTCGAAGGCCCCGAGGACGGGCCGCTTCATACGATCGAGGGCCGGCCCTTGCCCTCCGCCGCCATCCTCGAGGCCATCCACGGCGGTTTCACGGCGCTGCGTCTCACCAGGCAGCAAGCCGCGGAGATTGGACTCGCGGCGCGCACCTCCGTCGCCGGGATCGCCCGTGTCGACGCAGGCAAGCTGGGACGATGGGGCATCGTGACGGTCGCCTCGGCAGCCAGAGAGCGCGATCGCGAGAAGCGCACGCAGCGGAGGCTCGTCTTGAGCGTCGTCTTGGCCTCGGGTCTCGTCCTCGCGTTCGGCGGCTCCGCGCTTCGCAAACAGCGCAAAGAGCTGGAGCTCGAGCGTGAGCTGACCATCGCCGAAGCCCAGCGGCTGCGCGACGAGCAACTCCTGCGCGCCGAGCGCGTGGCCACGATGGGCACTTTTGCGATGGGAATCGCGCACGAGGTGTCCACACCGCTCGGCATCATCGTCGGCCGCGCCGAGCAGCTGCTCTCGCCGCGGCAGCGAGACGACGAGCGGGCGGAGCGGAGCGCTCAGGCGATCTTGAAGCAGGCAGAGCGCATACAGCACATCGTGCGGCGCTTCCTCGACATGGCGCGCGGAGGGCCGCCGGCGTTCGAGCGCACCGATCCGGCGTCGATCGTGCGCGCCGCGGCCGGGGCGGTGAGGCATCGGTTCGCCAAGGCGAAGGTCTCGCTCTCGGCGGACATCCCCCCCGCGATGCCCGTCATCCAGTGCGACAAGGACCTGCTCGAGCAGTCCATCGTGAACCTCTTGCTCAACGCTTGCGAGGCGTGCGCCGCTGGCGGGCACGTGGAGGTCAGGGCGCGCGCCGATTCCGAGCGCGTCGCCTTCGTCGTGAGCGACGACGGAGCGGGGATCAGTCCCGAGAACGCGGCCCGCGCGACCGAGCCGTTCTTCACGACGAAGTCCACCGGGTCTGGCGCGGGCCTGGGCCTCGCCATCGCGGCCGAGATCGTCAAGAGCCACCGCGGCGAGCTGACGATCGGGCCGCAAGGGCAAGGGGGAACACGCGCGCAGATCGAGATTCCGATCGCCGGAGGAGGTCCGAATGGGAACGCCCCGTGAGGCGGGTCGCGTGCTGGTGGTCGACGATCGAGACGAGATGGCGGAGATGATCGCGGAAGACCTCTGCGCACGGGGGTATTCCAGCGTCGCCGTTTCTTCCGGACGCGAGGCCTTGCGAATGCTTCGCGAAGAGCGCTTCGATGCCCTTGTGACGGACGTCAACATGCCCGAGATCGACGGCCTGACTCTCCTTCGCGCGTCCCTCGGCCTGGATCCCTCGCGGCCGGTCATCCTGATGACGGCATACGAGGCGCTCGGCACGGCGATGGCCGCCAACGAAGAGGGGGCGTACAAATACCTCGTCAAACCATTTCGGCTCGACGAGCTCGCTCTGGCTCTGAAACGCGCCCTCCACGGCCGCTGAACTCGAGGGGGAGCCGGCCGCGCTCCCCTCGAACGAGACTATCCCTGGTGTGGCGTCGCTGCGACGGCCACGGCCTGCGTGTAGCTGAGCGTCACGTTGTCGCCGGGCGAGATGTTCGCGAGGCGCTGCTGGAGACTCGGATCCGTGACGATGAGTGTGTGCATCTGCCCGTTGGGGCCCTTCACCCGTACGGTATTGTTCTCGTGGTCGATCGAGACGATCTGCCCCGTCATCGTCGTCTGCTTGGCCGTGACGCCGCCGCGGTTCACGGTGGTCGATTGTGGGGTCGTCGGCTCTCCTTTCTTGCCCACCGCGACAGCGACCTCCTCGTAGTATGTGACGTCGAGCAGCTGGCCGGGGCGAATCTTGGCCATGTTGATGTCCGGCCCCGCCTTCACGTCGAAGGTCCCGCCGTGCGGGTCCTCGAACGTGATGATGCGATTCGCCCGCTCCACCTTCGCCGCTTTGAGCGTGGCATTCGTCGTCTGCGACATGCGCGACTCGGTTTGCGGCTGCTGCGTTCCTTGGTTGCCCTCCTTCGGGCTCTGGCCCTGTTCGTTTTGCTGGCCCTCGTCACGCGCGCTGGCCAGAGCCGGCACGAGTGCCACACTGAGGGCGAGCGCGCCGGCCGTCATGGCCCTGAACGCTCCGCAGACTCCAACGATGTGCCCTTTCCGCATCGGTCGACTCCTTTTCCCTTGTGCTGTGGCCTGAGCAGGCCATGCGGCCTTCACGCACTGCAAGCCGCGGGCTCGTCAGACGCCAGAGGTGTTCGGAGGCCGTCGGAGGCGCTCGGGGACGCTCGAGGACCGTCATGACCATCCCTACATCTCCTCGTGTCTTTGGCTCGACTGGCCTTGCGCAAGGTTGCTACGATTAAGAGTCTGCCGTTGCCGAGAGAACCTCATGCGCGCACTTTCGATCGCAGCGTTCGCCATTTGTCTCATCGTTCCCCGGGCCGTCCGTGCGGAGGCGCCGCACGTCGACGGCGCCACGGTCGTGCGGGGCGCCGGGCGCTTTCGCAGCGAGGCTGCCCATGACTGGAGGGCCGCCTCGGCTGGGGCGGTGATGACGGGGGGAACGACGGTCGAGTCCTCCCCCGACGACCCGCTCGTGATGAGCCTCCCCGACGGCGTCGTCGTATTCATGGAGCCCGGCTCGCTCGGGCGGTGGATGTCGGCCGCGCGCTTGCCCAGCGAAACGAACGGCTGGACGCGCGGATATCACCTGGTTCTGAACGACGGCGAGATCGACGTTCGCATGCCGGCGGGGCCGAAAGGCGCCCATGCGTTCCTCGTGTCGACCTCCGCGGGCACGCTGACCGACTGGCGCGGCAAGCTCCACGTCATGGTCCACCACGACACGACCGCCGCGGCGATCTACCAGGGGGCGCTCGTCGTCGGCTCGAACGGGCAGGGCTTCCCGGTGTACGACGGCGCAGGCATCCTTCTGCGCAAGGCGCTCGACCCGGACAAGTCGCGCTCCATCCCGCCCGCGCCGAAGTGGAGCGCCGACCGCGGGGCGCCTTCGTTCGTGGTATTGCCGGGCGCCTCGTCGGGGACGATCGGCTTCTCGTGGGAGCCGGTGCAGGGTGCGGCGAGCTATCGCGTCGCGATTGCCGTAGACGACGCGATGGAGCACGTCGTCCAAAGAGCCGCCACGTCCGACACGAGCTACGTCCTTACCGAACGCCACGCGGGCATGCAGTACTTCGCTCAGGTGCGCGCCGTCAGCGCCGAGGGGATCGTCGGCGAATGGTCGACGCCGCGCCCGCTCCGGGTCATCCACTACGCGCTCCCGCCCGGAGCGCTCCTCGCGCGCGACGGCACCATCGTTCTGCCGCCGGGCGCGAGCCTCACGCTCTCGGACACGGACGGGGTCGACGCCGCGTACGAGGACGTGGAAAGCCCCGCGAGCCGCATCCCCAACGTACCGCTGTACTGGGCGAAGCTCACGGGCGCCCTCCGCTTGCCCGCCGACACGCCGATGCGTCTCGTGCACCTGCGCGACGCTTCGATCGGCTCGCAGACGGTGCTCACGCTCGCGCACCGCGAGATCCGGGCCGACGTCGATCTCGAGCCGAGGAACCCGGCCCCGGGCTCGTACGTCGACGCGCGCATCGTGGTCTTCGACCCTTCGGGCCGCATCGATCCGGCGAGCGAGACGGTGACCATCCTGGCGCAGCGCGACGCCGACGTGATCTCGGTCGGGTGGAAGCAGACGGGGAGCACATGGGCCGGGCGAGTGCCGGTGGGTCCGGCGGGGATGGGCGTTCTGCGCGTCGTCGCGAAGGACAGCCACGGGGTGGAGCTTGGTTCGGGGTTCCTGGAGCTCGGCGGGGCACCGTAGG
>VFSW01006296.1_pt1 | contig 17460 bp, 13 predicted proteins | sample 5358111 | NCBI WGS metagenome assembly VFSW01 (sample SAMN11554181, study PRJNA540505) | mine drainage metagenome | isolation source: sediment from site ElyBrook_90M | place: USA: Ely Copper Mine, Vershire, VT | collected 2017
GTCTTCGGATCAATCACCGGCACCGTCTGCCCGGCGTAATCCACGAACGTCTTTTCTCCGGCGCGGTGTTCATGCCTCAGCACCACGTCCAGACCGCGCTGCCATTCGCGGTAAAGTTCGCAGTACCAACTGTAGGCATAGCCCAGCGGGTTGGCCTGCTTGTACTCTTCCCACAGAAGCTGAAGGGTTACATTCTTGCGGCCCTTCAGTTCCTTGTGAATCGCCGCACAGTCCGGAAGACAACGTTGTTCCGGCGACGCGGCCGGAGGCGGCGGAAACAAGCGCCGATCCAGCGCCACGTCATCCAGGCCGGCAGGCAACGGCCAACTCAGACCCGCCGATTTCAGCCGCTCCAGATATCGCTGCACTGTGCTCTTGGCCACCTTGCAGATCTTGGCGATCTGCCGCGGGGCGAGGTGGGATTCAAAGTGGAGGCGTAGGATTTCTCGCGTGTGTCGCATGGGTAATCTCTTTTCTGGCAACATGTTCTCCTTTGATTTCAGGAAAACATCTGCCTGGGATTACCAACGACGCCTGCTCAGACCCTGGCCCACTTCACCGTTACGTTGCATCTGGGCCACGATTACGGTGCTTCTGGGCCATCGTTCCATTCGATGTGGGCCGCGATTACGCCATGTGGGCCACGATTACGGTGAAACAAAAAATGCGGCCCACATCAGAACGGAATCCCGGCCCACATCACACCGGAATCAGTGGCCCACATCCAATGGAATCACCGGCCCACATCGACCGGAATACGCATCCTGCAAAGCAGCACGTCAACTGAGACCGGAACATAGCATTCAGTCTTAGTGCGGTTTGGTTCCAGTTCACGGCCCGCAAGTACCTTGGCATGGCCGTGGACAAGCTACACGATGTTCCCCTTTAAGAAAGCAGACTCGTTAACTCCATTAACGTCACGTACGCATTTGTAAACGGCACTTCGCGTGAACCACCTGTTTGAAGCGTGTGTTATTTGTCCACGCTAGGGCACTCAGGCCCCTTATCTAAATTACCTTTCTCTCTCCGCGGTTCCCCCCTCTCTCATATTCCGTCGAATACAGCCGATGAGCTTCTTGTGCTCGGACTTTCTTCGCGTACGCAAGGTCGTGCTCGAACAAAGCAGAGGGATTTTTTGTACGCGAATCAAGAGTCACCGATGTAGCGCATAAATCGTTACCGCGGTACCTATTACCGTCGCCCCGGCCCGGTGCGGTACCCGCATGCGGAGATCGACCTGCAAAAGATCGCGCTTTTGAATCTCAGGTAACCGACAAGGTAAGTAACACACGCAAAGGAGTAATTGCGAGTTACAGCAGTGCTGGTCCTACTGCAAATTGTCTTCGCTAATCAGGAGTATTCACCTACGATGATCCCACATTTCACCTGATTACAGAGATTCTTTGCTGTCGCAAGTATCAGTGTGCAGCGAAGTCAGAGGCCGATGGCCTTGGTGAGCAAATGGCGTCACTCACAAATCTGCTGACTCCAGCGAGCGAGATAGCAGCTTCATCAGAGGCAAGAGCGCTTGATATCGAACCTCGCTTATGAAGAGTGCCCCAATCGCGCATGGCTACGAAAGGATTGCCAATGCCGGAAATAATTGCAAGTTTCGAAAACCACTGTCAACTGCATGTAGATGAGCCTTCCAGTGACCTTCATTTGGCGCAGTGTCTGCCCGTCTCGACCACAGTAAACGTAGACTGTGCCCCTTCAAGAGGACGATACCTATTCGCAAAAAGATCATTCCTCCCGTCGGGTATTCATCTCGGTAGCGCGCTATATGAAGATAAGCCTTTCCTCATCAACGGTGCGAAAAGATTACTAACGAAGAGCCGCGCGGTCCATGGCAGCACAGCCAGCCTGCTTTCATTGCCGGCAAATCCGAAAGTAGGGAAGACAGACACAACAACTCATACAGTCCTTTCACGAAATAACCACCGACTGACTGTCTTGTTCGCATTGTCTGTTGTCGTTCCTATAGGTACTCTGCTGCAGGGGTGCACATCCTCTCAACGAATCGTTGTAGCAGCGGCGAAACCGGCAATATCTGCAGTTTCCATGCAGCCGACATCCGCCAATATTCAGGTCGGACAGAATATTCAGTTCGCAATCACCGGAGCTACCGCTGTTGATCAATGTACGTGGCAGTCGTCCCCATCATCTATCGTGACCTATCTCGGGAATGAGGAGTTTCAGGGGTCTCAAGTGGGCACGGCACAGGTATCGGTTACATGTAGCGGGTCGTCCGCCTCGGCGAATGTTGTTGTAGCCGCACAGCAGCCGTCTGGTCCAATTCAGATTACAAGTGGAGGGACTTACTCAGGAAATTGGAACAGTACTGATCCGAACACGCCCGCGGTTACAATCCGCACAGACCAACCCGTGACGATACAAAATGCCGTGATCTCTAGCAGGGGAGGGCTCATTAGTGTGAGCGGCGTCAAGACTGGCGCAAACGTTATAATCCACAATGTTACCGGCACGGCACTTGATCCTGAAGTCGTCGGTCTACCGCGAGGGGTGTTTATATCTGCCGCGAACATTACATCCTTGATAGTTAAGAATTGTTCAATCTACGGATCTAGTTCCGGAATTAAGGTGACTGGAGCAACACCCTCAACCCTAAAGATATTGAATAACTTTGGCAGCAATCTTGAAGACAGGGCAAGCGACGGACAGGGAGGCCTTCTGACCACGCGGCCAGTCCTGGGACATTTCGTTCTTTTGAATAATGTCTCTGCACTTGCGGGCGCTGAAGTCGCGTGGAACCGAGTCGTACAGGCCATAGGCCAAACGTCAACGGAAGACGTTATCAACATCTACGCAAGCCACGGGGCGCCGGGAAACCCAATTTGGATACACGACAATTACTTGGAGGGTAGTTCTTCCCCGATGATTAATGGGAAGTACTACACTGGCACAGCTCTCATCACTGATGGTAATTCTCTGAGTAGCACCCAGCCAACGGCCTACATTGTTTTTGAGGCTAACCAAGTCGTTGCAACCGCAGGATCGGGTCTTGGCATTGCATCTGGGCATGACATCACCGCGAAGGCCAATCGTATAGTCTCTTGCGGCATGACTAGTTCTGGTCAATGGTATGCGTGGGGAGCAAGCGCTATTGGCATATGGAATTACTACCAAGTTGCAGAGTTTTACAATAATACGATAAGCGGAACAACGGGAGGAATGGTTGGACCTGGTTCTAATAGTACGCCTTCAGCGTTCGACATTTTTGTTAATGCTCCGGATATGGTAGATCCCACCAACTCAGTAAGTAACAATGACTTTACCGATCCATGTTTGTCTGGGGGAGGCGTGAATCTTCAGGCAGAAGACGCCGAGAGGGAATACTGGGCAGCAAAGATTTCTGCGGCGGGCGAAGCAATCGGCGATCAGCACCTAGCTACGCCCTGAATACGTACGTAAGTAAGTTAGCCCATACCGACCGGTAGATAGGCGTGCTTTGAGCATGAGCAAGGCGACCACTCTCCCCATGTTTCATCAGCAGATGGGGAGCTTTCTATCCAGAGAGCGGGAGATGATATCGCCCACTTCCTGCCATGTCTTGAGTTTGCTACGGTCCGGTGGGGAGACGGATTGCGTGAAGATCCTGGCGAGCGCCGTATCAAAGCTATCTGGGGACATTGGGTCAAAGATATCCGATTCGGCAAGTAGTTCAGGGGCACAGCCGGCATACTGTGAGCACAGTACCGGAACTCCTGCCCACATCGCCTCGTTGACCACTAATCCCCACACGTCTTCGAGTGTGGGAAAGACGAATACGTCAGCTGCTCGATAAATTTCGTTCAGGATGGGCTGCGACTGGTTGGGGAGAATGAAAAAGTGCTCAATGCGATTCTGCTTTGCCAGTTCAATCAGGTGATCGCGCTCAGGCCCTTGTCCAACAATCGCTAATGTGAAATCGATCCCGCGGGCTGCCAGACGTCCGCAGGCTTCGATCAGCTTGTGCAGACCCTTGCGCTGAATCAATTGCCCGACAGTGAGAATGACCGGTCGAGGCTTCTGCTTGAACCAATCCGTCGGATTCGAGGGAAGCTGAAGGAAGGTCTCCTGTGGAACGCACAGTTGAGTCTGTAAAATCTGCTTGCGCGTTGCGCCTATCGACTCCAGATACTCTGTTGAGGTAGTGCCGCTGCTGATCCACCTATTCACATTTCGGACAATGACGGCCCTTAGGTAGGCTCTCCCTTTAGTAATGAATCGTTCGGAATGGATGGTTCCTTCCCACCACACCCAGACCGGCACGCGCGCCAGCTTTCCGTAGATTATGGCGATAACCGTGCGGAGTCCCATTTCATTGGTGACAATAGTGTTAGGCCTGAAGCGCAGGAGCCACCACACCAGCCCGAGGTTTATATGTACATACGAGGTGTCTAATATGCCGGTAACGCCAGTTCTCTTTCGTAACGGAATCTGAATAGTGAAAACTTTGTGAGCTTTGAGTGTGGGAGGCGTTTCGAGTGTCCATGTTCGGTTTGCTTCTGTGCCGCCATGTAAAATCACGGCATCAAATGTCTCCGCGAGGAAAGAATAAATGGGGAGCCGATATGGCGCAATCACATTCACAAGGATGGCAAGCTTTTTCATTGTGTGGCCTTTCCGAAAACTCGCTTAGCCTCGACGCTAACTTCGTGTGTAATGTACGTACTCGATAATGAAAGTGATATATCGGAGCTATCTTGTTTGCAGAGGTGAAAGATTCCTCAAAATGAAAGCTTGTTAGGAAGGATGGAGCACAAATATTCACTGTAGGGTACAGTCAACGCGCAGCTCTGTGGTCGTCTATGGCTGAGTTGTAAATATTCTCCAAGAATGCATAGTTTGAATTCGCTGTATACTTTGTCTCAAACTCACATCGGCCGTGATGCCTCATTGCCCGGAGTTCATCCGGGTGCGTGAAGGCCCACTCTATTGCCACCGCTAGCTCGTCGCTACTGCCTGGAGTAAATAGCCTTCCAGTGGCCCCATCCGATACCAATTCCGCCATGGCGCCAAGGCGAGATGCAATAATCGGAAGACCCGCGGCAAAGGCCTCCACTAGTACCAATGGAAACCCTTCGTACCAAACCGATGGAAGGATTAAAATCTTAGCATCTGCCATCAACTGCGAAACTTCGCACTTGCTACGCATGCCAAGCCATTCAATTCCATGCACCGTCTCAGCTGCATTCTTTACCGTATACGCCAACGGCCCTTCCCCAACGATCTTCAGACGACGACCGGTGGTGAGTTGGCTCCAAGCGGAGAGGAGCGAGCGAATTCCTTTCTCTTCTGACAGACGGCCAACAAACAGCGCATAGTCGCCATTTCCCTCGCCGATTCCTGGATCGGGATCCACAAAGTTTGGCTTGACGACAATCTTGTCTCCTGGCAGGCCACCTTCGATGAATTTGTTGCGAGCAAATTCTGTGAGTGCAATGAAGCGGGTCACTGTACGATTCCATGTCCCGCAGGCGCGATGGACTGATAGCATATTCGCTACGGCGGCAGTCGCAACTCTGCTCTGACGATAACAGGCATGTTGTATAGCAGGCCATGGAACGGCCTTTCCCATACAGTCTTCACAGGTAGCCCCGTCTCTGAGAAATGTAGACGCTGGGCAAAGTAATCGGTAGTTGTGCAATGTCTGAATAACTGGGATGTTGGCTTTATGACATGCATAATGAATCGATGGGGACAGGCGTGGAAAGAAATTGTGCACGTGAACCAAGTCAGGCTTGAACTGATCTATGCGCTCATGAACAGAACGCGAAGCTCCAAATGAATATATACACTGAATTGCCGTCCTAGCTGCATCAGTCCAGCGCACAATGCCATCATTATGCTCTTCCATGACTTCAATGTCGTGGCCCTTCGCACGCAGCAACGAGATTTCTGCTCGTACTACGCTGTCTTCGCCGCCTGCCTGCTGATAGCGGTTGTGAACAAAAAGGATTCGCATGGTACTCGGCATATGGGCTCAGTTCTTCGGCGTCCACGCGGCCATTAGGGAAAGGTCCGTCGGAGCTCGATCAAGTGCTTCATAGATGTGGGTCTTATCGCGGTGCATCTACTGCGCTGCGGTCTCAGGCAAGCATCCATACTCTAGGAGATTTGTTCGCGGATTATGGCTACGAAGTCTTTGATCGAGGAGTGTCGCGAGACTGTCCGGCAAGGAGTCGCCTATATCCATGGCTGTGCCTAGGAAATTAATAGGCAAGGTTTGCGCGGTTGAATGAGCTGCGACTACTTGGGAGACGTAGTCCATACTGCGAGAAGAGAGGGAATCTTCCGATTGTTGAGTCTTCTCGTTTCCCCACAATGTATAAAGCCCATTTCTCTCCGTCAGTTGAGGTTTATACCAAAGATAGGGGCCGCCCGAGAGAAAGCTCGCCACTAAACTATAGGACGAGATGGAGCAAACACGAAGGTCTGCCTGCGCCATGAGTAAGAGGTCGCTGCACTCGGTTAGGCCGCTCTGAGGAATTTGCCCAGGATTAAATCGACGAACTGCTTCTTCGAAATCGGGTCCGCCACGATCGGTGAAAAATCGAAACTGAATCCGATCGCCGAATTGATTCTGCAACGCTTCGCATACCCATAGATACCATTCGCCAGGGATCAGAGTATTAAACTTTCCGCGAGCGCTCTCACCGGCGTTCACAGTGGAAAAGCCATCTCCTCCGGAGCGCATATGTACAGCGACGAAGAGTTTATTACGTTCCAGGGTGGAGATGACCTGGTATAGGTTACGGAGCGCATCCCTACTATTCAGCAGCTTTGCAAGCAGAAATGCGCGAGCGTTGCGAATGGACGGATAGCCGCCCCACATGCCGCCTACGCTGACTACATAGGAGCCCTTGCGTGTTAAGCCACGGGCTTCCGCCCACCGCTCGATAGCAGAGCCGAAGTCAACTTCACCGGTAGCACGATAATCTTGCTCAGTAAAGGTATAGTGCGGCAGGCGCTGTAGTGCATCTTCGAGTAGGAAATCGAGTCTCGAAGTGCCAAAATTGCGGTAGTACCGCCGCTTGTTGATTCCCCATGAAGGCCCCACGAGATGTGCGCCGAGGACTTGGCTCGCGATCCACCCCTTGGCCCAGGGAAGCATCTCGTTCCCTAACCCCTCACCACGCCGCCCATGCCTTTTCGCAACTACAAATCTCATTTCGGGGTTCCCCTTGAACCGACGTCCTGCGTTTCGATTACTACCACGGTCTAATGGATAACCTCCGGAGGGCGCTATCTCTCGAATCAACTCACTACCGAAATCTCTGCGATTCGATTGCGCAAGGCAGCGATTCATAGTCCGGCGGCCACAAATACTTCTGAACAAAACCTAAGATGGGGCGGCAGCGACTGGAATTACTGGCCCCCCTTGCAAGCGAAGTCGCTGCACATAAGGGGCCGGGAGATGAGACGCATAGCTCAGCATAAAGCGAACCGCGTGACGTCCGAAGACGAAATGTCCCGCAAACCAAATTGCGCAACCAAACAGCGTAGTTGAAAGAACAAACAGCACGCCAAGACGAAGCCCTGCTCCCCAGGTGAGCATGCGAAGCAACTGGTCGGCCGACCATATTACGCAACCAAAAACGGCAGAGAATCCAGCTCTCTCGAGGACGAGCAATGATGCCGTAGCCCAGGAGATGCCTAGCAAACGAAAGGTAAATGCCGCGATCATCACTAACCGGATCAGCATGATGCCAAGCAGTGCCCACGCGACACAAACCAGTGAAACTCGCGCGGCTGCAAAGTAGGCAACGGCCGCTACGCCGCAACTGATTGCCTGGGGCCAGAACTCCAAATCTGGCCGACCCAGCCCACAAAGGATCGGACCGAGGAGACAGTGAACTCCGTACAATGGCATGGCGATAGCAAAAGGAATCATAAGGGGAATTACACCGACCCACTTATCACCATATAGGCCAATGATAGTCGTTCCGGGGATCAACGCAAAAGTGGCATAGGCAGCACCCAGCACACCGAACGCTATGCTGATAACAGACAATGTGAGGTCGTGCATCAGACGCTGCCGATCCTGTAGCTTGGCCGTGGACGATAGCAGCACCGATTGCATACCGTTCACCACGGTGCCGACCGGTTGATATGCAAAGTTGCAGGCTCTGCCGTAGAGGCCTAGCGCGACCGGGCCAAGATGGGAGACTGCCAAATTGTCGAGGTTTGAGTGGCCCCAGTTCGCAACATTATTCGCGATGATTGTGGTGCCAAATGTGGTTATGGAACGGTCTGGAAAACCAAAGATAGGCACCACGGGGTGGCGTGCAGCCGCGTAGAGTAACACGGAATTCAGGAAACATTGAGACAGATACGCTAGCACTAAGCTCCACACGCCGGCTCCGTGAACTGCGAGCGGAACTCCTACGATGAGGTAACCGAAGAGATAGCTGGCCAATCCTGAATATTGAATGATCTTGAATTTCATTGCGCGGCGCAGCAAGGCCGCAGATACCAAGCCCGTTGACTGAATCGCCATCATCAACGACATGGCTTGAATTACGTGCACTGCGGATGGGTCATGGAACTGCCTGGCTATCCATGGCGCGAACAGATAAACCAGGGCGGTTGTGAACGCACCTATGCCAACCTGGCAGGTGAATGTCTTACGTATGTCGACCGAATCAACGCTGGGCTTTTGGATCAGTGCTTGGCCGAAGCCGCCATCAACAAACAGATTGATAAATCCATAAATAATGGTAGCAATGATGACCTGCCCATACGGTCTTGGGCCAAGAATTCGCGCAAGCACGATGCCAATAACGACCGAGCAGATGCTGGAGCTGATGCCCCCAAAGTAGTTCCAACGCACCCCGGAAAGTGCGGACGCAGCTATGCCCGATGGCCTTGAAGTCAATAACTTCTCCTGTTTGCTCATAGAAGTGTGGGTATCGCTGTGTTCAACTTCGGTTCTCCGCTATCGGCATGGCGAGGGACTTGGTGTCCAGCCGGCGGTATAGCTCGAAGGTGTTCTACAGTGCGTTTAACGTGTATGGAATGTGGCAAAGTTAGTGGGTAGGTCCAGAAGGTAGGCCGCGACAACGCAGACACGTCGAATCCATCCCCTGGCTTTCCCTATCAGGCGGAGTGCTGCTGCTGGACACCGTAGTGAAATCTCAATCATTGCGGAGCGCTTATTGAACTGTTTTTGCCACCAATCATATAGGTAGAGTGCATGAGGCCGCTGGCCTGCAAGCAGGGTGGCGACTATGGCACTCTTTTCCCGCCGTGCCACGTAACTGGTTGCGCGTTCCTTTGCGATCAGAGGGACAGTCGTGTCTTCCACGATCTGCACGAGGCTTGCCCCTAGACTGCCGGGGGTGTAGAGGGTGGCGCTCTGATCATGTCGAACACAGAGTCGGTTACTCGCATCAACATGCCAGACGGAAGTTGGAACAGGAGAGTAAACAACGGGGTAGGCCGCGGCCATCCGCATAGCCATATCGATATCCTCGGCGTACATTTTGCGCTCACCTCCCACTGCCTCATATCCATCCTTGCGCACGACAACACTGCAGGTCTGGATACAACCGTGAGGTAACCGGAAATAGTGTGAGAGGACACAGGTGCGGTGCGACAGAAAACGTCGTGGCACACGGACGCACCTTCTCCACCCTCCTCCACGATCGATCCAGTAGGCAGAAAATAGCATTCCTGCTTCCGGGTATTTTTGAGCAAGTCTTGCGAAAAGTGCTAGATGGTGCGGTAGCAGTTCATCATCGGCATCCAAAAATGCGATACGTTCCGCCCGAGCGAGTTCGACGCCCTTGTTCCTCGCTGCGGCCACGCCTTGGTTCGGTTGGCGGTACAGACGAATGCGCTCATCGGATCCGCAAAACTCTGCGGCAATTGCGGGGCCGTCATCCTGGGAACCGTCATCGATGATCACGACCTCAAAATTCTTCAGTGTCTGCGCCTGCACCGAACGGAGGCACCGCGCAATCTCAGCCTGCTTGTTGTAGAGAGGGATTACAACAGAAAAGTCACATGGCATTTACTCACCCCGAGCCATAGCGTACCAGTGTTAGATGTTGCAGGACGATGAACATCGCGAATGTGCTCCAACTAGGGCTTTAAGAAATATCAGTAATCTGGTTAGTCATTTGAACTGGAAGCGATGCTTCCTCCTGCAATGTCACAGGAGGAGCCGCAAAATCAGTTCGAGTAAGTCGATCTTTTAAGCGCAGTATCGGCTTTTCAAATGAATACCAGGATAGTGTAGCAACGGCCGTCGTGATTGCAAGCGACAAGACGGAAGAAGGCATTCTGTATATCAATGAAAGGTGTATTAAATACGCGCAGTAACTGATTCGTCCAAAAAAGCGCAGGACCGCGCTGCGAAGAAGTCGCGTGAATCTCGATCCTTGCCAATAGAATGCGAATCCTATTAGGCAGCCAAAGAACAGGCTCGTAGACGTATCCTTGAATGCCTTTCGCAAAAGTGCGATGTGTAGCATCGGAAGAAGAATTAGTGAAACTCCAATGCAGACAATGAATAGCGTTCTGATCTTACTAGAGTAGCGCGGAATCGTAAATGTAATGACTGCGAGGCCAGCTCCTGTGGCGAGACCGTCCAGACGACCAAGTGTCATCGCATAGGGGTCGATGCCGTGCAAGTAGAATAAGACTCGCATTAATGGGGCCGCCGCAATCAGCGCGACAGCGGCCCAGCCAACTCTCTTGGTCGAATGGAGGAGCCAAATTACCAAAGGCCAGACTAGATAGAATTGCTCCTCTATAGCGAGGGACCATGTGGTGCCAAGAATGGGTGGTGCTTTGTCAAGCGACCAGAAATTCTGAATATAAAGCATGAAACGATATGCCGGGAATTCTGCGTGCGAGAAGGAAAATGCCGGAGTGAGATAGGCTACTCCTAAGATCAGAAAATATAACGGCCAGATCCGCAAAGCGCGACGTGCGTAGAAATTGCTGAAGAAATGTGCTTTGCCGACGCTGCCCAGTAAGATGCGCGTGATCAAAAATCCGCTCAAGACAAAGAATAAGCCGACTCCAGGAACAGCAAGTAAAGACCCCATGCGATAGGCATGGCCAACCATAACCATGATGATCGCTATTCCACGAATGCCATCAAGTTCCAATAGGTGCCCGTGATTGTCGGGCTTGAAAACTGCTGGGGTGGATGTTGTCATCAGGTTTCCTCTCGTCAACCTTTCTGATATCAACTTGGACGAAGAATAATGAGTGTGCTTGGCGCTCTGTAGGGAACGAACAAAGCTGCCATTCCGTTTCGCCAGATCTGATGCCGGTTAGTACATGGCTCGCACTGCAGAATGTCAGGCCATCAAAGGGATGCTTATTGGACAAAGAGAGCTGTGCCGTTGCGCAGATAACATTGGGATACGTGGAAGGGCTAAGCGGCTGTCAAGTATGCTTTCAGGCTTTGCGGAGACTCTGGGGCACCATTTAGGCTATGCGGTATCACTGGCATTGCGCAGACACGCAACCAGAGTTGAGGTGATTGTCTTCACATAGGGAGAGACAGCGTAATATGGCCACCGCCAGCCATAATGACGCCGTGTAAAGAGTAACCACTCCTTCACGGGAACGCCCTTTGGCGACATCAGGCTCCTCCATCGGCTCGCGAAGGGCGCATTGAGATCGCGCCAGGTTCCAGCGCTCGCGTTTTGGGAGCACTCGCCAATATAGCCCGGTGCCACCACCACTTCGAATCCGGCGCGCTTTGCACGCAGTCCATAATCGACATCGCCAAATTGATGGCGAAATCGCTCTTCAATATTGCCCACAACTGTTACAACCTCCGCAGGGATGAGCGCAAAGTTCCCGTTCATTGTGTCGCAGGAGATGGATTGGGAAGGGTCCGGCAGAGCCTTCTCAAGCCGTATGGTCAATCCGCTGGTCCGTTTGGCAAAGCCGCCATAGCTGTGCTCTCCGGTAACTTGCGAGCGCGTACTGCCTACCACGATGGCTGGCTTGCCGGTGGCCAGCCAGCCTCTGGCGCACGCGACGACGCGCTCCACGGCGTCGTCGTACAGAATGGTGTCGTCATTGAACCAGATATAGGCGTCGAATGCTGTCTTCATCGCAGCGTCGAAGGCGACCCTCATGCCGCCATTCCAAAAGAGGGTTCCGTCCCCATGCAGAACGTGCACCTGCGGGAAGCTCGACCGCACAGCGTCAGCCGTGCCGTCTGTGCAGCCATCGTCCACAAGGAATACGGAGAGCTGAATGTCTTCAGCTCCCCGCTGCTGGAAGAGCGAGGCCAGAGAAGCCAACGTAAGCTCACGTCGATTGAACGACGTCATCAATACTGCAACGCGATGGATTGGCATCCGTTCTCCGGATCTAACTAGCTGCATCGGGCACCGTCGTTACTTCCCACTCCGCGTCTTCCTGAAGGGCACTTGCTTCTTCATGTGCGTTCAACCCAAATATCATCGCAGTCGCAATGCCGAGCAGGGCGTAGGCATGCGCGTCAATGGAATAGGTGATTCCAAACACGAGCGAAATCAGGACAACAATAGTCCAGGCCGAGGTGGATGGATAGAACGCTGTTGGGTCTACTTTAGTGAGTCGCCAGAGCCTCACAAGTGACCTGAGGCCGAAGAGCAGGATGAACAGCGTGCCCACTACGCCTACCCGCATATACTCCTGCACATATTCGCTATGCGGAGCCACGACTAAAATTTGATGGGACACCGGATCGATACGCCAGTAGCCGTTCCCCATGCTCTTCCCCACCGCGACGGTAAGGACGTTCTGCTCATCATCCAGGAGAAGTTCCTTCCAACCGTTTATGCGCCATTCCAAAGTGTTAGTATCCGTAGCTGATTGCGAGAACTGACTCGTGTCGACGAGTCCCTGTTCGCTGCCTCCATATATTGCAAGTCCAGCGACCGCAAGGCCTGCGAGCAGAGCGGCGGGCAGAAGGCGGCGGAAGAGCTTAGCGTCGAGCGGTAGCAGTGCCATTGTCCCGGCCAGGAGCATCATCCACACCGTGCGGTGCCGGAGGTAGATGGCGACCGAGATATACATCACCGGCAGTAGTGTGCTTAGTAGGCCACTCTTCCGGTAATGAAAGTTCGCCAGTGAGAGAAAGCCGCAGGTGGCGATCGCTGCTGCGCCGGTTGCAGGGAGATAACGACCATCGGCTGCTTCTGCTGCATCTAAATGCGCCGACGAGCTCATTCCCACAGGCAAACCCACTGCTGCGAGTGCCGCAACCAAACAAAGGGCAGCGCCAAAGTAGAGGTACATCCGGACGTACCTGTGTACTGACTGTTCATCAGTCGGAGCGGTTAAGAAATAGAGCAAACCGAGTAGGGGGGGTATGAAGCCCCTTGCTTCGTTCGAGGCGGTCAATACGCCGTTCGAGAAAAGGCCGCGCACCAGACTGATTGTGAAGAACGCCACATACCCGAGGGCAAGAAAGCGGGTAGCGTTGAGACTCTTTAGCCTTTGAGCGGTTCGAATTACACCTGCGATGAGCAGGCAGATAAACACAGCGTCTCCCAGGTCGAGATGGACACTTCCGAGAAGGCCACTATTCATCCCAAATGTAAGGTTAAGGAGTTCAACTGCAAGAAGGCTCATCAACGCGAGGTCGACGCGCCGCGACAGGAGGTAGATGTAGTACAGCGCGAATATGAGTGCTGCAAGTACAACGAGAACTGTCATAGCATCTCTACTGCCGAGGAGGTTGTTCCGTGGATGATACGGGTACTAGGTTGCAGGTCTCAGATAACCATCAGATGTACGATGGAAGATACCTATGCTTGCTGTTCAGACACTGGGAAGGCTTTTGTAAAGAGCCTCATACTTGGCCATCACAGCGTCCAGGCGGTAAAGAGACAACGCACGCTCATACCCAGCTTTAGCCATACCATCACGAAAGGTTGCATCACGAGCCAGTTGGACCATTGCTTGCGCCATCGCTGCTGGATCCCGCACATTGACAAGGATGCCGCCTCTACCGAAGCCCAACATCTCGCGCATTCCAGGTGTGGTTTCTCCGGCGATAAACGCCTTCTTGAGTGCCAAGCCCTCGAGCGCGGTCATCGAAAAGGCTTCGTCCAGCGAAGGGTGCACAATTACGTCTACCTCTTCGCTTACTCGCTGCAACAGACTCTGGTATGGCAAAACGCCCACGAAGGTAACGCCCGCATCGAGGTTCTTCTGAATTGCCCATTTCTGAGCCGGACCGTCCTGCTCGTAGTCGAGGCCGAACATCAGGAGTCGCACGCCTGGAACCTGACGCTGGACGATGTTGAAGGCTTTGAGTGCAGCAGCAGCATTCTTTCGCCGCGACCAGCCTTGGAGAATGGTTGCGAAGGTGATCTCTTCGCTGCTTCTTCGCGAGGGCTGACTGCTCATCTCAAAGATCGAAGTTGGCAGCCCATTGGGAACTACCTTGATCTGTGCACCTGGCTTGAGGTAGCGCCGGAAGTGCGAAGCTGCATCCTCGGAAACCGCCGTGAAGTGCCCTCCACGAAATGCGACTTCATACGCCATGATGAGCCGGGCTGCACGATGCAGGTCGCGAAAATGACGGAGCACCATCCAGGGAAGATCGTGTATCGTGACCAGCGTCGGGATACCTGAGGCAAGAGCGGCGAGTGCAAACTCGTAGGTCCAGTGTGCATGAATCAACTGACATTGATCCTCGACCATCATCTGCTTCAGTTGGCTTCGCTCAGCTGCGAAGAGATCCCTTGCGGCGCCTCTTGGACGCTGCCTGGCAATCCGAATCGAGATATTCTCTCCGCGGAACGTCTTGGGTGCATCGATTTCCCGCGCGGTCGTGTAGATGGTTACATGGTGGCCGCGCCTCATCAACTCCTGAACCCAATCGGCGGATGGCGCAAACTGATACCCTGCCGGCATGTTCGCCCCATCTGTCACCAAGTGACGTAGAAGTTGTAGTGACACGGGAGATGCGAAACCTAGATTCATATCGACCGTATTATCCTTACGCCCCGCAGCTGCAAAATGCTTATGTGATGGAAACATCTGCGCGGCTTTCTGTTAAGGCTCTACTAACTCTTCCGGTCGAAGCTCGCGAATGACCTTACAAGGATTTCCAGCTGCGATGCAGTTTTCCGGAATGCTCTTTGTGACGACGCTTCCACCGCCTATCACCGAGTTATTTCCGATGCTTACACCTTTTAACACAATCGCGTTCGTTCCGATGAGCACTCGCTTTCCAATTCGGACTGCGGCGATGCCGATTGTTGGATGCGAGTGTCCAGCACGGTGGGCCGGATAAAGTGAATGAAAGTCGGTATCGGCAATCGTAACATTCGCACCAAGCAGTGTATCGTCGCCGATTTCGATCAGCCTCGCAGCGCAGATAGAACCTCCAGATATTCCTACCCGGTTTCCGATTCTGATCTTCGCTCCGGCAGCTAATGTTCTAAGCACAACCGGGTGATTGACGCCAAGGGCTGTTGCATAGCTCACTGAAACAAGTGTGACTCTCTGACCAAGAGTGATTTCGCTGTTTGGATAAAGGTTGACAACGGGCTTGCCAAGAGCATGTAGGTCTTTGCCAAAGATTACACCGGCAGACCGGAGAGTCATGCGGCCCCGCAGGCGACTGACAGCGAAGCGAATGGAGCGTGCGGGATCAATACTCTTCTGTGAGTTCATCTACTGCCTCTCTCCGGAACCCGCCTTGTTAGGTTAACGCCAGTCTACGGGACGCGGAACACAGCTGCTGATGTCGCTGCGCTTATGACGTTGGACCCGTTAATGAGAACTGACTTCCAGGTACTGGTCGGGACGTAGAGAGCATCGTTAAGCTGGAGTTGGATGGGCGTAGCACTACCTGTTTCCATCTTTCCAAGGGGCACCCGGAACTGCACATACGCGTTCCCCTGGCGGCGAACGACTACAGCCCAGCGCGTTGAAGCCTGCAGGGTCGTTCCACCGGCCAGCGAGATGGCCTGAATGACACTGAGCGATCCGCTGTTCACCATCAGGTAGCCGCCGGGCTTGATTACAGCGCCCAACACGTAGATGACCCCTGCCCTGTGAACAAGTACTGTTTCGCCGGGGTTTACCATGACGCTCTGCAGGACAGTCGGGTCGCTTCCCTGTGCATACGGAATGTGGCGGGAGGTGAGCTCACCATTCTCGGCTCGATGTTGAATCTCGACGTCATTGCCAGCTGCGATCGTTTCCCCGCCTGCCAATGCGAGCACGTCTCCAAGGGGCTCGGGAGCCAGCAACTGGATACGGCCTGGGCCATGCACCTCACCCAGAACAGATATGTTCTTTGCTGCGAACTGCACGACGTTGAGTGTTACTTCCGGAGCTTGGAGTATTTCCTTGTCCACTAAAGCCTTGGCAATTGCATTCTGCGCTTGCGACAGCGTATCTCCTGCAATATGAAGGCTTCCTATCAGGGGAATCGTAACGTCCCCCTGTGCGTCGATGCGCAGTTGCGTGGACATCTCGGGAGTATTGTATACATCCATCTCTAGTAGATATCCCGGTGCAAGTTTCAGGCTCTCAAACCCCTCGGGCGTAGCAGTTAATCCAGACTGATTCGAAATTGGCGGCTGCTTTGATGACGGGGTCGCAGCTTCATCGATGGTTGCAGCGACCACGGGCGATGTTTGTTGTCCGCGGCCTTGCATGGGCATGAGGAGGCTCAGTACTAGCCCGATGAGCGCACCTATCACAACGCTCTGGTATGGAATTCTATTTCTTCTCTTCGACATAGTAACCGCTCCCTTCGCCGTAGTATCCGTAGCCTGAGTAGGCTGCAGACCTGGCACTGATGGCATTCACGACAATTCCAAGAACGGACGCCTTGGGTGTGCGCATGAGTTCTAAGCTCCTTCGCAGTCGGCGTTTTGTCGTTTTGTTTGAGCGCAAAACCAGAACATATCCGTCGACTAGTGAGGAAATCAGCTGTGCGTCTGTTACCAGCAGTACAGGTGGACTATCGATAAAAACATAGTCGAAGTCATTTCTCAACTGAGCAACCAGATCTGCGAAGCGTTTCGATCCGATGAGTTCCGAGGGGTTTGGCGGGTGGGGGCCGGTTGGTAACAGGAAGAGCGTATCTATCTCGGGGCTCGGAATCAGTACTTGTTTATAAGGCATTCCGCTTGTCAGGCAATTGCTTAGCCCAACATCATTTGAACAATTGAAGAGTGTGTGAGCCCGAGCCCGACGCAAATCTGCATCAAGGTAGAGGACCCTATCGCCCTGAATCGCAAATGCTGCTGCCGTGTTGAAACATGTTGTTGACTTACCTTCTTCAGGCGAGCCACTCATAATCAACATTACCTTGGGAGGTTCTTCAGCTCGGCTCATAAGCAGGGCAGTTCGAAGCGTCCGATAGGCTTCTGAGATATGAGAGCGCGGCGCTCTTAGCAGCCAGGAATTTGACTTGATCTCTGGAGTGTCAGGGTTCTTTGATGTGAACCCGTATTTGCTGATGGTACT
>VFSW01006297.1_pt1 | contig 17460 bp, 17 predicted proteins | sample 5358111 | NCBI WGS metagenome assembly VFSW01 (sample SAMN11554181, study PRJNA540505) | mine drainage metagenome | isolation source: sediment from site ElyBrook_90M | place: USA: Ely Copper Mine, Vershire, VT | collected 2017
GTCAACACGGTCAGCGTGCTCCTGAACCAGGGGGGCGGAACGTTCGCCGCGCAGGTGACCTATGTCGTGGGGAGCTACCCCTCCTCCGTGGCGGTGGGGGACTTCAACGGCGACGGCAAGCCCGACCTCGCCGTGGCGAACTTCTCCGACAACACGGTCAGCGTGCTCCTGAGCCTCTGCCACTGAAAGCGGGGCTGACGCGCGGTCTTTGGTTGTCCCCGCGCCCCCCGGTCGTGTACAAGCGAGCGAATTTCGAGCGTTGGAGGGTTCTACGGCCACTCAGCTTCGTGCCTATGTGTTTCTCGACTCGCTGCAGCCCCAGCTCGCGGCGCTGACGGGGACGACCTCGCGCGGGTTTTTGCCCGTGCCGGGCGTCGCTTCGCTGTTCGTGGAGATCGCCCCGGGCATGGCGATCCACCAGCTCATGGACGCGGCCCTGAAGGCCACCCGCGCGCTGCCCGCGGCGATGGTCGTCGAGCGCGCCTTCGGCATGCTCGAGGTCCACCACGAGGACAAGGGCGAGGTCCACTCGGCCGGCCAGGCGATCCTCTCGGCCCTGGGCCACGTGGAGACCGACCGGCTCAAGCCGCGCATCGTCTCGAACCAGATCATCCGCTCCATCGAGCCCACCCACGCCCAGCTCATCAACCGCATCCGGTTCGGCTCGATGCTCGTGCCGGGCGACAGCCTCTTCATCCTCGAGACCGAGCCCGCGGCCTACGTCGCGTTCGCGGCCAACGAGGCCGAGAAGGCCGCGCGGATCCAGCTCATCGAGGTCCAGACCTTCGGGGCCTTCGGCCGCCTGTACCTCGGCGGCGCGGAGGCGGAGATCGACGCCGCCGCCTCGGCGGCCGTGAAGGCCATCGAGGGGATCAAGGGCAAGGAACACCCGAGCAAGTAGTCGCGCTTCTGGCTTCAGCAGCTTCAGCTTCATTCACTCGAGGAGGTCGCAGTGGCAGACGCATTGGGCATGATCGAAACCCGTGGGTTCGTGGGCATGGTGGAAGCCGCCGACGCGATGGTGAAGGCCGCCAAGGTCGAGCTGGTGGGCTACGAGAAGATCGGCAACGGCCTGGTCACGGCGATCGTGCGGGGCGACGTCGCCGCGTGCAAGGCCGCGCCCGAGGCGGGCGCGCGCGCCGCCGAGCGCGTGGGCGAGCTGATCTCGGTGCACGTCATTCCGCGGCCGCACGTGGCCGTCGACGCCGCGCTGCCGCTCGGGCGCACCGGCGAAGCCAAGGCCGAGCTCAAGAAGTAGCCGATGCTGCTCGGGAAGGTCATCGGCACGGTCGTGGCGACCCGCAAGGAGCCGTCGCTGGAGGGGCTGCGGCTCCTGCTCGTCCGCGGCCTGGATCTGGACGGCAAGGCCACCGGCCCGCTCGTGGTCGCGGTCGACGCGCTGAGCGCGGGCGTGGGCGAGGTGGTGCTCTACGCGAGCGGCTCCTCGGCCCGCCAGACCGAGGTCACCAAGGACCGGCCCGTGGACGCCACGATCATGGCCATCGTCGACCAGGTCGAGGTCGACGGGGCGCTGCGCTACCAGAAGTAAGCCATGGCGACGCTGACCCCAGACGAGCTCGACGCCCTCGCCGACCGCGTGGCGGCCAAGCTCTCCCGAGCGCCGCGCGGCGCCAAGCCCGCGCCCCGCGGGCGGGCGCGCCCGTATGGCCTGGCGACCCCGGCGCCGGCGTGCGGGCGCACGCACGCCGGCGTGTTCGATGACCTGGACGCGGCGGTCGCCGCGGCCCGGGCGTGCCACGAGCGCCTGGTCGACAGCTCCCTCGACCTGCGCGGCAAGATCATCGCCGCGATGCGCCAGAAGACCCGCGACCTGGCCGAGGAGCTCGCGCGCGACGCGGTGCGCGAGACCGGGCTCGGCCGCGCCGAAGACAAGGTGAAGAAGAACCTCCTCTGCGCCGACAAGACCCCGGGCATCGAGATCCTCGAGCCCTGGACCAAGAGCGGCGACGACGGGCTGGCGATCACCGAGCGCGCCCCCTTCGGGGTGATCGGCGCGATCACCCCGTCGACCAACCCCACCGAGACCATCATCAACAACGCGATCTCGATGATCGCCGGCGGCAACGGGGTGGTCTTCAACGTGCACCCGTCGGCGAAGGGCATCAGCCGCCGCTTCATCGAGGGGCTCAACGAGGCCATCGCCGCCGCGGGCGGCCCCACGGGGCTCGTGGCCTGCATCGCCGAGCCCACCATCGAGAGCGCCCAGGCGCTGATGAGGCACCCCGTGGTGCGGCTGCTCTGCGTCACCGGCGGCCCGGCGGTGGTCAAGGCGGCGATGAACTCCGGCAAGCGCGCGGTCGCCGCTGGCCCGGGCAACCCCCCCGCGCTGGTCGACGAGACCGCCGACCTCGAGCAGGCGGCGAAGAACCTGGTCGCGGGCGCCTCGCTCGACAACAACATCGTCTGCATCGTGGAGAAGGAGATCTTCGCGGTCGAAGCGATCGCCGGGGAGCTCAAGGCGCAGCTCTTGAAGCACGGCGCGGTCGAGGTGCGGGGCCCCGCCATCGCGCGCCTCGAGCGGCTGGTGGTCGCCGAGGACGCGCACCCCTCGCGCGACTGGGTGGGCAAGAACGCCGCGGCGATCGCCCGGGCGGCGGGCATCTCGTGCCCCGAGGACGCGCGGCTGCTCGTGGCCGAGGTGGACGAGGATCACCCCTTCGTGCAGATCGAGCTGTTGATGCCGGTGATCCCCTTCGTGCGCGTGCGGTCGTGGGAGGAAGGGCTCGAGGCGGCCCTCCGCGCCGAGCACGGCTTCGGCCACACCGCGACGATGCACAGCCAGAACCTGACCGCGCTCTCCACCATGGCCCGGCGCATCAACACCAGCATCTTCGTCAAGAACGGGCCCTCCTACGCCGGGCTCGGGCTGGGCGGCGAGGGCTACACCTCGTTCACCATCGCCTCGCCCACCGGCGAGGGACTCACCACCGCGCGGACCTTCACCCGCGAGCGCCGCTGCACCCTCAAGGACTCGTTCCGCTTCGTCTAGCCGATGGCGAACGCCCCCAAAGCGGTGGGCCCGACCCTGGGCGTGCTCGAGATCGACGGCCTGGCCCGCGGGATCATCGCCGCCGACGCCGCCCTGAAGAAGGCCGCGACCCAGGTGCTCTGGGCGGGCTCGGTCACCCCCGGCAAGTCTCTGTTGCTGCTGCGCGGCGAGGGCGCCGAGACCGAGGAGGCCCTGCGCGCCGCCGCGGCGGTCGCCGACGAGCGCCTCATCGATCAGCTGCTCTTGCCGCAGGCCCACGCCGAGGTCTGGGCGGCGCTGGGGCCGGCGCGGCGAATCCCGATGCTGGCGGTGGGCATCGTCGAGACGCTCGGGGCGGTGGGGGCGCTGCGCGGGCTCGACGTCGCCTGCAAGGCGGCCGACGTCGCGGTGGCCTCGCTGCAGCTCGCGCGCGGCATCGGCGGCAAGGGGCTCTTCACCCTCACCGGGGAGCAGGCTGCACTCGAGGCTGCGCTCGACGCGGCGGCGATTATACTCGGCCCGGGCTTGATCGAACGCCAGCTGATTCCCCACCCGCACGCCGATCTGGTACCTACCGTCCTGCCCGCTTTCGACTGACCACACCCTCAACGGAGAAGCGCCATGCCTTTCGTCGCACTCGCCATCGCCGCCGCGCTGTCGGCCCACGCCCCCAACACCAAGGTGACCTGGTACGAGCAGGCCACCTTCCGGATCGAGACCCCGAAGGGCAAGGTCCTGGTGATCGACCCCTGGCTCAAGAACCCGAAGAGCCCGCTCAAGGACGAGGCGGACCCGGTCGCGAAGCTCGGCAAGGTCGACTACCTGCTCGTGACCCACGGCCACTTCGACCACGTCGCCGACGCGGTGGCGATCGGCAAGGCCACCGGCGCGAAGCTGGTGGCGGCGATGGAGCTCGGCAGCTGGCTCAAGGTCGCGGGCTACCCGGAGAAGCAGGCCGGCTTCGAGACCCTCGGCGAGCCGGGGAGCCCGGTGAAGCTCGGGGACGACGGCGAGGTCACGGTGACGATGATCGCCGAGCAGCACAGCTCGGGCTTCGACCAGGGCGACGGCAAGCCGCAGTATGGCGGCGTCCCGGTCGGCTTCGTGATCCAGATCGAGAACGGCCCGACGATCTACCACACCGGTGACACCGACGTGTTCTACGACATGAAGGATCGCATCGGCGATCGCTTCAAGATCGACGTGATGCTCGCCTGCATCGGCGGCCACTTCACCATGGACGCCGACGGGGCCGCGCTGGCCGCGACCTACGTGAACCCGACCACCATCGTCCCGATGCACTTCGACCTCTTCCCGGTCTTCACCGGCACCCCCGAGAAGCTCCGCGCAGCCCTGAAGGCCAGGCACAGCAAGGCGAAGGTCGTCGAGCTGAAGCCCGGGGTCGAGCAGCTCTTCTGAGCTACGCCTTCCTCAAATCGCCGCGCGGCGCGCAGAGCTCTCGGTCACCGGCGCCGACAGGCGCCCCAGCCGGGAGTCCGGCCGCAGCAGGGTGGGAATGCCAGGTCGCGCAAGCGGCGTGGCAGGGAGGGCGGCACGCCCTCCTCCGAAAGCAGCGCGGCCGACGTGTTCTCTCGTTTGGGTCGCGACCTCGGGGGCCGCGCTGAGTCTCCTCTCCGCCAAGAACCTCTCGGTCTCGTTCGGTCCCCGGGTCCTGTTCGCGAACGCGACCTTCACCCTGGGGCCGAGCGACAAGGTGGGGCTGATCGGCCCGAACGGGACCGGCAAGTCGACGCTCCTCAAGATCCTGGTCGGAGCGCAGAGCCCCGACACGGGGGGCATCGCCTTGGCCCGCGGCGCGCGCCTGGGCTACCTGCCCCAGGAGGTCGCGGAGCTCCCCGATGGCCCATTGCTCGACGTCGTGCTCTCGCTCGTCCCGGGGCGCGCCCTGCTCGAGCAGGAGCTGCGGGAGGTCGAGCTCGGCCTCGAGACCGCGACCGAGGAGGCCGAGCAGCTGGAGCTTGCCCAGAGCCTCGCCGATCACCACGCGTCGCTCGATCACTTCGAGGAGCGCTTCGGCCGGCACCGCGCGGAGTCGCTCCTCGACGGGCTGGCCTTCAGGGATCTCACCCAACCCATCTCGCAGCTCTCCGGCGGCTGGAAGATGCGCGCGGCGCTCGCCTCGCTCCTGCTCCAGGATCCCGAGGCGCTCCTGCTCGACGAGCCCACCAACCACCTCGACGTGCCGACCCAGGAGTGGTTCGACGGCTTCCTCCAGCAGAGCCAGCGGGCGCTGATCCTCATCTGCCACGACCGGCAGTTCCTGAACCGCCACATCGATCGAGTCTGGTCGCTCGAGCCCGAGGGGCTGCGCAGCTACGTCGGCAACTACGAGGCCTACCTCTCGGCCCGGGCGCTCGAGGAGGTCCAGCTCGAGGCCCAGGCGGAGCGCCAGACCCAGAAGCGCGAGCAGCTCCAGGAGTTCATCGACCGCTTCGGCGCCAAGGCCTCCAAGGCCCGCCAGGCCCAGAGCAAGCAGAAGCTCCTGGACAAGATGGACGACGTCCAGACCCTCGAGAAGCGCGCCACGCTCTCCTTCCGGTTCGGCGAGGTGCCGCATTCCGGCAAGGAGGTCGTGAAGCTCGAGCAGGTGTCCAAGGCCTTCGGCCCCAAGGTGCTCTACCGGAACCTGAGCGGGTCGATCCTGCGCGGCCAGCGGGTGGGCATCATCGGCGCGAACGGGGCGGGCAAGACCACGCTGCTGCGCTTGATCGCCGGCGAGCTCACCCCGGACTCGGGGACGGTCACCCTCGGCCACAGCGTGCAGCTCGGCTACTACGCGCAGCACCACTTCGACGTGAACTCGGGCAGCGAGGGCAAGCGCACGATCCTCGAGACGCTCTGGGCGCTCGCGCCGCAGCGGCCGGAGTCGTTCATCCGCTCCTTGGCGGGGCTCTTCCTGTTCTCCGGCGACGCGGTCGAGAAGCCGCTCTCGGTGCTCTCGGGGGGCGAGCGGGCGCGGGTCGCGCTGGCGAAGCTGCTCCTCGTGCCTCGCAACTTCCTGCTCATGGACGAGCCCACCAATCACCTCGACCTCACCTCATCCGAGGCGCTGATCGAGGCGCTGAAGGGCTACCCGGGCACGCTGATCTTCGTCTCCCACAACGGCAGCTTCGTGAACCAGCTCGCGACCCACATCTGGGACGTGAGCCCGGAGGGCGTCGAGATGCAGCCCGGGAACCTCGACGATCACCGCGACCGGTTGCGGCGTCGGGCGCGCAGCGCGGCCGCGGAGGCCAACGCCAGCAAGTCCGGGCCTGCGAAGGCGGCGCCCGGCGGGGGCCCCGGCGGACCCAAGGACCAGCGGCGGGCCGAGGCCGACGAGCGCAAGGCCAGGCAGCAGCGCGAGAGGCCGCTGCGGGACGAGCTCACGAAGGTCGAGCGCCGGGTCGCGGAGCTCGAAGCCGAGGACAAGGCCGCCCAGGCGGCGCTCGCCGATCCCGCCCTGTACCAGGACTTCTCTCGCGCGCGCCCCTTCATGGAGGCCCACCAGCGCTGCAGCACGGAGCTCGAAGGGCTTTACAAGCGCTGGGAGCAGCTCCAGAGTCTGCTCGGGCCGACCGCTCCCGCGGCGTAGGCGGTCGACGACGAAGGCCAGCCGTCCACCAGCCCATTGCCCTCTTGCCCTTGGGCGAGGGCGATGCCGGGTCGAGAGTTGACCTCTCGCGCGAGACGGAGGGACAACAAGGACCATGCGGCGCTGGCTTGGCGTGATGCTGTTGGGGCTCGGGGGCTGTCTGTACAGCTTCGACAACCCCGTCGAGACCGCCGCCTCCGGGACGCTCTCCGGCCAGGTGGTGCTCGTCGATCCGGCCCCCGATCAGACCGTGACCACCGGCCGCGTGAAGGTGCTGTGGTCGGGCGGGCTCGCGGTGCCGCTCGACGCCACCGGTCGCTTCGCGTTCCTCGGCCTGCCCGACGGCGTCTACACCGTGACCTTCGACGTCCCGCCCCTCGCTTCCAACGACCTGCCCTTGAGCGGCATCCGCCCGGACGTGCGGATCTTCGTCGCGAACGGCCAGCCGAGCGCCGTGGACTTGAAGGCCCTCTCGCTGGAGGCCGCGGCCACCCTGTCGGGGACGGTGACTCGCCTGGACGGGACCGCCGTCGTCGCCGCCTTCAGACCCGATGGCGGGGCGTACGAGGGCTACGAAGCGAGCGTCGCGGCCGACGGCACCTACGCCCTCCGCGTCCCCGCGGGCGCCCACGACCTCGTGGCCTCGACGGCGACCAGCTCGGCCACGCAGACGGTCGACGTGGCCCCCGGCGAGCGACGAACGCTCGCCCTGGCGCTCGCCCCGGCGAGCGGAGGCGCCCAGGTGACCGGGCAGATCGTCTTCGGCGGGCCCGGGCTGGGGGCGACGAGCGCCGCGCCCTCGGCGTTCACCTCGGGGATCGCCTTCAGCGCCACGAGCAACGGAGCCGCGGGCGCCAGCGGCATGGTCACGGTCGCCCAGTCGGGCGCGAGCTCCAACGCCCAGGTGGCCGCCGGTCAGAGCGGCGGGCAGGTCGTCGACTTGACCCTGACGCTCCCGACCCAGGCCGCCGCCGGCCTGGCGAATGGTCCCGGGGGCCAGACCGAGGGGCCCTACGGTCCGCTGACGCTGCCCCAGCTGCCGCTCATCGCCGGGCGCGACACCGACCTGGGGCAGATCACCTGGCTGCCGCTCGCGACGCTCGCGCTGAATGGAGTCGGCGACGGGGGGTGAGGCGCCCGCGCGCCCATTTGACCTCCACCAGAGAACGCGGTCAAAGGGGGACTAGCCTTGGCGCGCCTGATCCCCATCCATCCGGAGCACCCCGACCCTCGAACCATCGCCGAGGCGGCCGCGCTTCTGTCGCGGGACGCGCTGGTCGCCTTCCCCACCGAGACCGTCTACGGCCTGGGCGGCCACGCGCTGCACGAGCAGGCCCTGGCCGCGATCTTCGCCGCGAAGGGCCGGCCCGCGACCCATCCGCTCATCGCCCACGTGGCGGACCTCGACGGCGCGCGGGCGTTGACCGCCGCCTGGCCGGAGCTGGCCACCTCCCTCGCGCGGGCCTTCTGGCCCGGACCGCTGACGCTGATCCTGCCTCGCGCCGCGCACGGCCCGGCGGCGCTGTCCGGGGGCAAGGCCACCGTGGCCGTCCGCTGGCCCGCGGCGCCCGTCGCGCAGGCGCTCATCCGCGCGCTCGGAGCCCCCCTCGCGGCGCCGTGTGCGCACGCCTCCCAGGCGCTCTCGCCCCCCGCGGCGCTGCCCGTGCCGCGGGGGCTCGGCGGCCGGATCCCGCTGATCCTCGACGGCGGCCCGTGCCGCCTGGGGCTCGAATCGACGGTGATCGATCTCTGCGCCGCGCGGCCCACGCTCTTGCGCCCTGGGGCCCTGCCGGTCGGCGCGCTGCGCGGCGTGATCCCCGATCTGACGCTCGGGCCAAGCGTCGCCGAGGGCGAGGCGCAGCGCCATTCGCCGGGCCAGGACGCGGTGCACTATGCGCCGCGCGCGCGGCTGCGCGTGTTGCCCCGCGCGGAGGCCCTCTCCCTCGCTTCGGCCGCGCGGACAGGCCTGCTCCTCCGCGGAGGCCGCGCGCCCGATGGCCTCGCCCCGGTCCACGTGCTCCCCGAAGACGCCGAGGGCTTCGGCCGTGCGCTCTTCTCCGCGCTGCACGCCCTCGACGCGCGAGGCGTGGAGACGATCTATGTCGAGGCCCCGCCCGCGGACGAGACCTGGGCGGCCGTGCTGGACCGGCTGCGGCGAGCCGCGCGCTGACGTAAAGACCGCGGAGTCTGCGCCCCACGCCACCGATCCCCCGCTCCCCCTGAAACGAGTGGCGATGGGTGGAATCGAACCACCTACCCAGGGATTATGAGACCCTTGCTCTACCGGTGAGCTACACCGCCGTGTCGCGAAGCGCCGGGGACAACTACCGCAGCTTCGCCGAGAAGTGAAGAGGCCGCGCGGACCTCGGCCGCGCCCCTGCCCCCTGAACGGCTAGGAGGGATCGGGGAGCTTCTCCCGCAAGGCGTCCGGCGGGTCCTTCGGCTTCGAGCCACTCTGGCCGCTCTCTTCTTCGACCTCTTCCTCGACCTCCTCCTCCACCTCTTCCTCGGCGTGCATGAGCTCGCCGAAGGTCACGCGGTGGTGATCGGCGGAGATGTGCTTCGAGTTGAGGAAGAAGAGCCCCAGGGCGATCTGCTGGATGAACTGCCCCGCCCACAGGACGTTGGCGTAGGCGGCGCCGCGGGCGTTCTCGGTATCGGCGAGGAACAGCGAGAGGCCGAGCTGGGTGAAGGCCTGAAAGGTCCCCACCATCCCGGGGCCCGCGGGCAGCATCACGCCGATGACGAGGACTCCGAGGCAGGTGAGGGCCTGCAGCATCGACAGCTCGATGCCGAACCCGTGCGCCAGGATCAGCATCCCGAAGGCGTTGATCGCCCAGTAGGCGGCGGTCAGCAGGACGATCACCGCGAGCGCCCGGGCCGAGGGCAAGGCCCGGAGGCCGCGCACGAAGGAGTCGATCAGGTAGCAGATCTTGTCGGCGATCTTCGGGGACACCCGGCCGGCCGTCGCGCGCACCAGCTTGAGCGCCTGATCGCGCGCCACGTAGGCGACGATCAGGAACCCGAGGAGCGCCAGGAAGAAGAAGAACATCGCGTAGCCGCCGCGGCGCACCCACTCGATGTTCGGGCCGCCGACGGGCACGCGGATCAGGAGCGTGACGAGCAGGGCGGCGACCATCAGGCCGTCGAGGACCCGCTCGACCACGATCGACGCCATCGCCGCGGTGGCCGAGACCCGGCCCGGCACCCGGATCAGGTACGGGCGCGCGAACTCGCCCAGCCGGAAGGGCAGCACGATCAGCGCCATGAACCCCACCGCGCTGACGGCGTTCAAGCGCCGGAAGGTCATCTTCTCCAGCGGGGCGATGAGCAGCCCCCAGCGGACGGTGCGCAGCACGTGGATGATCAGCAGGATCACCGAGTAGGGCAGCAGCCACCAGTAGTTGGCCGCCTGCAGTTGCACCCAGATCTGGCCCAGGTCCTTGCCGCGCAGGGACCACCAGATGAAGGCCCCGCTGAGCAGGAGGCTTCCGCCAAAACGAAGGGTACGCTTCACGGCTGGCCTCTATATCCCATCCGGGGGCGCTTCGCCTCTCAGCAAGCGACCCGGGTTGTCGCGCAGGAGGCGATCGGCCGCCTTGCGCTTCTCGAGAAAGGCGATGGCCTCGGGGATCCACCGCTCGGCCCCCACGGGCCCGTGCAGATCGCTGGCGGCGATGGCGTAGAGCCCGTCGGCGAGGAGCTGCTCGGCGAGCTTGCGCGCCTTGGGGCCGTAGCGCCCCAGCGGCGCGCCGAGCTCCAGCTGCAGGAGCGCGCCGTGCGCCACCACCTCGCTCGCGCGCTGCGGGTTCTCCTGAAACTCGAAGCAGCGCTCGGGGTGGGCGACCACCGGGGTGAGCCCCTTGAGCTTGATGCGGAAGATGAGGTCCAAGAGCGAAGGGAGCGGGGCCTCGAAGGGGGCCTCCACGAGCACGAACTTGCCGGCGCCGATCGGGCGCGGCTCCCCCGCGGCGAGCCGGGCGAAGAAGAAGTCGTCGAGCTTGTTCTCCGCGTTGGGGTGCAGCGCGAGCGCGATGCCTGCCCGTTCCAGCGACGCCTGGAGCTCCAGCCGCACCAGCGCCGCCTGCCCCGCGTCGATGAGCTCGGGCCACGCGTGGGGGCTGGGGGCGACGTCGCTGAAGCCCGCCGCGGCCAGGATCCGCGCCATGGCCAGGCTCTCCGCGAGGCTCTTCGCACCGTCGTCGACCTCCGGGAGGAGGTGGCAGTGCAGATCCACGTAGCCGCGGGATTCAACCATCCGGGGAGCGTGTAACAGAGCGGTCCGGCGACGGCAATCGACGAGCGTCGCTCGGTGGAGGCGGTGCTCAGTGCAGCGTGGGCTCGCTGTCCGACCCCTCGTCCTCCGCGAGCCGCTCCTGCGCCTCGCCTTCCTGGAGGGGCTGCGTGGGGACGCGGTACTCCTCCCCCAGCCACTTCCCCAGATCCACGAGCCGGCACCGCTCGCCGCAGAACGGGTCCCAGCGATTCTCCGGCCGGCCAGCGATCGCCCGGCCGCAGGTCACACAGCGTCGCACAATGCCGCACGCTAACCATTCTTGTTGGACGACGCCAGCGGGCAAATGCTACACACGCGATGTGCGCAAAGCTCGCATCGTCTGCACCCTCGGACCCGCCACCACCTCGCCGGCCGCCATCACGGCGCTGGTCGAGGCGGGCATGGACGTGGCGCGCCTCAACTTCTCGCACGGCTCGGCCGCCGATCACCGCAACCGCTTGAATCTGGTGCGCCAGGCGGCGGAGCGCGCCGGGCGCCCGGTGGCCATCCTGCAGGATCTCCAGGGCCCGAAGATCCGCGTGGGCCGCCTCAAGGGCGGCCGCGCGGAGCTCACCCCGGGCCAGATCGTCACCATCACCACCAAGGACATGCTCGGCAGCCGGGGCATCATCCCCACGACCTACGACGGCCTCCCCGGCGACGTCCGCAAGGGCGAAGCGGTGCTGCTCAACGACGGCCGGCTGCGCCTCACCGTGCTCTCGGTGGGCCGCACCGACGTGAAGTGCCGGGTCGAGGTGGGCGGGCTGCTCACCGACCAGAAGGGCATCAACTTGCCCGAATCGGACGTCAGCACCTCGGCCCTGACCGAGAAGGACGTCCAGGACGCGCTGCTCGGACGCGAGCTCGGCGTCGACTACATCGCGCTCTCCTTCGTCCGCAGCGCCGAGGACGTGACCGCGCTGCGCAAGGTCGTCGGCAGCGGGATCCCGCTGATCGCCAAGATCGAGAAGCCCCAGGCGGTGGATCGCATCAGCGAGATCGCCGCCGTCGCCGATGGCGTGATGGTGGCTCGCGGCGATCTGGGCGTGGAGCTCCCGCTCGAACGCGGCCCCCTCGTGCAGAAGATGTGCATCGAACGCACCACCCACGAGGGCAAGCTCGCCATCGTCGCCACCGAGATGCTCGAGTCGATGATCGAGTCTCCCCGGCCCACGCGCGCGGAGGTCTCGGACGTCGCCAACGCGATCCTGGACGGCGCGGACGCGGTGATGCTCTCGGGTGAGACCGCCACCGGCAAGCACCCCATCGAGGCGGTCAAGACCATGGGGGCGATCATCAGCGAGGTCGAGCACAGCCCGCGCTTCCGGGCGCGCCCCGCGCCCGCCCTGGACAGCAACGACAGCTTCGCCACCGCCGTCGCCCGCGCCAGCGTCGCGGCGGCCCAGCAGCTCAGCATCTCGACCATCGTGTGCTGCACCGAGACCGGCCGCAGCGCGCGCCTCCTCAGCGAGCACCGGCCAGCGGCGCGGGTCGTGGCCTTCACCCCGCGCAGCGAGACCTACCGCCGCATGGCGCTGTACTGGGGGGTGACCCCCTTCGTCATCCCCTCCTATGCGACGACCGACGAGATGCTGCACTCGGTGTCGCGGGTGCTCGTCGGCCGCGGACTCGCCCGCCGCGGGGAGGCGGTGGTGATCACCTCCGGGGTGCCCGGCCGCATCGGCAGCACCAACCTCATGACCGTGCATCGGCTGTAGACCCGACGGGGACATGGGGCGGGACCGAAGAAAGAGACGCTACCGCGCGGACTGCCCGGCGCAGATCGTGGTCCCCGACCTCGCGCCGGCGAGCGGGGTCGCCATCGACCTCTCCCTCGGCGGCGCCTTCCTCGAGACCGAGGCGGCGCTGCCGCTGGGCCTGAACGTGCGCGTGCGCCTGAGTCCCGCGGGTCACGGCCCCTTCACGCTCAGCGGGCGCATCCTGCGGGTCGGCCACGCCGAGAAGCCCCTCCGCCACAGCGAGCTGGACTTCCTGGTCGTGCGCGCGGTGGGGCTCGCGGTCAAGTTCGAGCCCCTCGACAAGCCCAGCGAGCGGCGCTTCGAGGCCTTCCTGCAAACGCTGGACGAGCAGTAGCCGCCGGCCGGCCGGACCTACTTCTTCAGGTGGTCCATGAAGTCCTGCACCGAGAAGACGCGGCGCTCCACGCAGAGATCCAGCGCGGCGCGGAGCGCCTTCTTGCCCTGGGCCGTGCTCTGCTCCAGGGCGCGCAAGAAGCCCTGCTGCTCGGGCGTCAGCTCGAGCGGCGGCTCGGGAGTCGGTTCGGAGACCTCCACCAGATCCGCCTCGGCCCAGTCCGGCTGCACGGCCTCCGGCGGCTCGGCGGACCCCAGCTCCACGCCGTCGAAGTCGACCTCGTTGGCCTTGCCGGCCGCCAGGAACGCGGAGACTCCCGACGGGCTGTGGGGGTTGGGGTGCTTGTCGAGCATCTGCTCGATCTGCCGGTAGGAGGCGACGCCAATCTTGATCTCGCAGCCCGCCTCGGCCTTCAGCTGGGCGCGCGCGGCGTCGTCCTGGGGCTCGGCCATCGCCACCACCAGCGTGCGGTTCAGGTCGCGCAGCTGGAACGGGAAGGCGAGGATCTGGCGCAGCAGCGCGTCCGGCACCTTGCCCCGCGCCTCGGGCTCGACGTCGATCTGGGTGAGGTCCACCGCCGGCAGAGAGAGGGCCCGGGCCAGCACGCGGGCCCACCGGGCCTCGTCGAGCACGCCCAGCTCATGACAGATGCGGGGGAGCGACCCTCCCCGCCGGGACTGCAGCTCCAGCGCCCCACGGAGATCGGACTCGGAGACGAGCCCCGAGGTCTGCAGCAGCCGGGCCGGGTCGAACGCCATCGGCTCAGCCGATCACGCGGAGGTTGGCCCCCCGCGTGCTCTCCGAGGCGATCGGGACCAGGTAGTCGCCGGTGAAGCAGGCGTCGCAGTACCCCGAGCGCTGCTGCCCCACGGCGCGAAAGACCCCCTCGATCGAAAGGTAGCCGAGGGAGTCCGCGGTGACGTAGCGGGCGATCTCCTCGGTCGTGTGGCTCGAGGCGATCAGCTCCTGCCGGGTGGGCGTGTCGATGCCGTAGTAGCAAGGGAAGAGCGTGGGCGGCGAGCTGATGCGCAGGTGGATCTCGGTGGCGCCCGCCGCTCGAATCATCTTCACGATCTTGCGCGAGGTCGTGCCCCGCACGAGCGAATCGTCGATGACCACCACCCGCTTGCCGCGCAGGACGCTGGTGACCGAGCTCAGCTTGAGCTTCACGCCGAAGTGGCGAATGGACTGCTGGGGCTCGATGAAGGTCCGCCCCACGTAGTGGCTGCGCACCAGGCCCAGGTCGAACGGGACCCCGCGGGCCTCGGCGAAGCCGATCGCCGCCTGCATCCCGCTGTCGGGGACGGGGATCACCACGTCGCACTCGGCCGGCTGCTCCTTCGCGAGCTCGCGGCCGAGCCGCTTGCGCACCTCGTGCACGGACTGCCCGAACAGGAGCGAGTCGGGGCGCGCGAAGTAGATGTGCTCGAAGACGCAGCGTCCGCCGCGCACGCTCTCGGCGAAGCGGCGCCGGGTGAGCCCGCCCTTGTCGAGGATCACCATCTCGCCCGGCTCGACCTCGCAGAGGTACTCGGCCTCGATCAGGTCCAGCGCGCAGGTCTCGCTGGCCATGACGTAGCTGTCCCGCAGCTTGCCGATCACCAGCGGCCGGAAGCCGTGGGGATCGCGGGCCCCGATGAGCTGATCGCGGGTCAAGAAGAGCAAGCTGAAGGCCCCCGCGACCTGGCGCAGCGCCACGCCGATGGCGTCCGGCAAGGTGGTGTCCGGCGCTCGGGCCCGCTCGCGCGCCAGGAGGTGTCCGATGACCTCCGTGTCCGAGCTGGAGTGAAAGATCGCGCCGGTCCGCTCCAGCTCCGAGCGGATCTCGTCCGCGTTGACCAGGTTGCCGTTGTGGGCGAGGGCCATCGCTCCGCGCTGGTAGTTGAAGAGCAGCGGCTGCGCGTTGTCGAGCTCGGACGGCCCGCAGGTGGCATAGCGGACGTGCCCGATCGCCCGGTCCCCCGTCAACCGCTGCAGGGCATCGGCGTCGAACGCGTCCGCGACGTGGCCCATCGCCCGCTTGACCCGCAGCGCCTGGCCATCCGAGGACACGATCCCGGCGGCCTCCTGGCCCCGGTGCTGCAGCGCGTGCAACCCCAGGTAGGTGAGGTTCGCCGCCTCGGGGTGGGAGAAGACGCCAAACACACCGCAGTGGTCCTTGAGCTCCTCGGCTTCGCCCATCGTGGTGGGTAGTATGGGGCCGGGCCCCATGCAAAAGAAAGTGCGCAGACGTTCCTGGATCCTGGCCGGCGCCTGCGCCGGGGTGGTCCTCGCGGTCGCCGTCGGCGCGCGCCTCTGGCCCACCGAGACGACCTCGGGGCCCGTGCCGGTGGCGGCGCGGGTCGCCGCCGAGGGGCCGCTTCGAATCGGGGCCGCGACGGTCCCATTGTCCCTGCACGCCCCGCTGCCACTCGCCGGCTTCGGGCTCTTTCGAGCGGAGGCGGCGCGAGTCGACGCGCTCCCGCTGGGCGCCAGCGCCCTCAGCTTCGGCCCTTTCGCGATCGTGTCGGTGGACCTCCTGGAGATGCCCCACGCGATCCAGGCCGCGATCAGCGCGCGGCTCCCCGGGCGGATCGTCTGGCTCTGCGCCACCCACACCCACAGCGGGCCCGGCGGTTACGATCCCAGCCCGCTGGCGCAGCTCGCCGGGGCGCGCCGCTTCGACAGCCAGATCTTCGAGGCCGTGGTCGACGCGGCGGTCTCGGCCGTCGCGCAGGCGGAGCGAGCCGCGGTGCCCGCCACGCTCCGCCTGGCGAAGGCGAGCCACCCCGAGCTGAAGCGGGGCCGCACCTCGGGCGCCACCCCCGATCCCGCGCTCTGGCTCCTGCAGGCCCGTGCGCTCGACGACCAGCCGCTGGCGCTGCTGCTGGCCTTCGGGGCCCACCCCACCTTCGTCTCGCGCCGGGCGGCGACGCTCTCCCCGGACTGGCCCGGCGCCACCGCGCAGGCGCTCGTGGCCCAAGGGGCGGGCGCGGTGGCGCTCGTGGTGCAGGGAGCCGGCGGCGACAGCAGCGTGGCCGGCCCCGCGACGGCGAGCGCCTATGCGCAAGCGCTCACCCAGGCGATCGCCCGCTCCCCCGCCGCGCCGAGCGCCGGAGGCGCGGTGAGCGCGGAGATTCGTCCGGCCACGGTGACGTTCGCCCCGCTCCTCGGCCTGGGCACCCGCCTCACCACCGCGGTCGGCGTCGCCCGCGTCGGCGAGGCCGCGCTGGTGTGCTTGCCCGGCGAGCTCACCGGGGCCGCGCTCGCGGACCTCGAAGCGCGAGCCCCGTGGCTGCGAGACGCCCTGGTCCTCACCCTCTGCGGCGACGAGCTCGCCTACGTCGAGAGCCCGCGCCTGCAAGCCAGCGGCGGCGGCGAACGGCTCGTGCTCTTCCCCCGCGCCGTCGAGGAGCTCGGCGGCGCCCTGCAACAACCGCCCTGAAGCACACCTCATGCCACGCTCAAGCCGCCGGAACCACTGGGAGCTGCTCGGCTCTCGAGCTTCACCCGCTCGCACCCCCTTCCCCCATTTGCACGCCCAGGTCCCCCGTGGTACGTCTTTCGGGTCGCTCGCACAGGAGCGTTGGGGTCGCTAGAAACACCAACTGTTTTGAAGGGTTCCGAAAGGAAGACGTTCGAATCGGGAAAGCTCACTGACCGAAACCGCCACGGGCGACATCCTGCCGAAACAAAAAACGGCGCGCCGGTGGCGAACAGCCAGAGGGTTCCCGCGATTCGAAAATGATTTGAAATCTTGAGGGGTGACGGCCGACGCGCCGATCCCCCCGCGGGCCAACGCGAGCCCTTTTCTCCTTTCCAAGCCCGAACGTCGCTTCCGCGTGAGCGATCGGGCCAAGAGCGCGGTATCGACATGAGCATCGTTGGCCGCGCAGCGCCTGCGCCGGCTTCTTTCGCCTCTTCTGGCCGAGAGATCCGCGCACGCCAAAGGCAACCACATGGAAAACGTACTGGTCATCAACGCCTCGGGTGGAGAGACCCGCGTCGCGCTGGTCGAGAACGGCCACATCGCTGAGTACTACCTCGATCGCAAGCGCGATCGCGGCATCGTCGGGAACATCTACAAGGGAAGGGTCGTCCGGGTGCTGCCCGGCATGCAGGCCGCGTTCGTGGACATCGGCCTGGACAAGGCGGCGTTCCTCTACGTCGCCGACGTCTTCTACGATCCCGACTTCAGCGACCAGGAGTTCGATCTCACCGAGGGGGAGCACGCCGAGCACGAGGAGGCGCCCGCCCAGGAGAACATCGAGGAGCTCGAGGCCATCGCCCAGGCCGAGAAGGCCGCGGCCCAGGCCGAAGCGCCCGCGGCCTCGTCGCCCTCGGCGCCGCCGCCCGAAGCCGCCGCCGAAGGCGTGGCGGCGGCCGCGGCCCAGGCCAGCGAAGCAGCCGACGATGAGGACGAGGACCGCGAGGGCGGGGCGGACGACGACGACGAGGAGGAGGACTCGGGCGACGACGACGAGCCCGCCGCGACCGCCGCGACCGCCGCGCCCGTCTCCGCCGAGC
>VFSW01006298.1_pt1 | contig 17459 bp, 31 predicted proteins | sample 5358111 | NCBI WGS metagenome assembly VFSW01 (sample SAMN11554181, study PRJNA540505) | mine drainage metagenome | isolation source: sediment from site ElyBrook_90M | place: USA: Ely Copper Mine, Vershire, VT | collected 2017
GTTATACTCTTAGCTTTCGCTTACGTAATCAATGTGAGTCGGCTGGACGCTTACGCTTTTTTATTGACTTTTCTATGTTAATATTAATAAATTATCAATTAAATCAATATACTATTATTTAACTACACTGTCTCACGCTGGCTCAACAGGTTTCAGCCGATGCCACCACGTCCTATGCATCTGTGATTATCGGCAGCCTTTTTGGTATAGTGTGATTATTGGGCGGTAATGACAGGAGTAAGTATCCCCCGGCAGCCGGGGGCTTTAATTTGTGAGCCGCTCAAAGCGGCTTAATGGGGTCGCTTACGCGGCCCCTGCTCTTGTAGCCTGTAGCCACCTTTCGGTGGCCGGTCAGCGCCAATGACCTGCGATACTGAATACTTCGGCGGGATCAATATCAACATGTGCACATGATCAATCATCAAGTGACCCTCTTCTATCCGGCTTTCCTTATATTCGGCCAGCCTCTTGAATACCTCACCAAGGTGCGGCCTTAACTGCTCATACAATGTTTTTCTTCTACACTTCGGAATGAATGCCACATGATATTTGCATTCCCATTTACTATGGCTTAGGCTTTCGCTGTCGTCCATCTCGATTCTCCCTTCTTCGTTTGCTTGGCGGCTCACGATTCAGAGTGTCGCAGATGGACTCCCGTAAATGTCAAACTTCTACTGCCACCCCGGCATAGCCGGGGGATTTCCTATGATGGGTTAACGGATTCTGACATTTATCAGAACTGATTGCATTCCATGGCGAGTCTTTGTTTATAAAAGCGTACTAGATTACGTCCATCTTGTTTGGCTTGATACATTGCCGAATCAGCCCATTTCAAAATGTCATCGTATGTACCAGTTTGCTTAAACAGTGCCACGCCAATACTTGAACTGCAATGATGCTCGATGATCGCATTTGCTTCATGATCCAACTTCAGCACATAAGGTCGCCCAAGTTCGGTGCGGATTTTTTCGGCGATTAGAGAAGCCAGTCTAATTGACTCAGATTCGCCCTCATGTAGATCACTCAGCATGACGACAAACTCATCCCCTCCTAATCTCGCAGCGGTATCGGTTTCTCTCAGACATGCAGTGATACGACGTGCAACCTCTTGTAATAGTAAGTCGCCTGAGGAATGACCGTATGTGTCATTCAGCGATTTAAAATTATCAAGATCCATGAACATGACCGCACCATAACTCCCACTACGCTTTGTTGCGATGAGCGCCTGATTTAACCGATCATTTAGCAAGCGTCGATTGGGAAGATTCGTCAATGTGTCATAGAAAGCCAGTTTGTGAATTGCCTCTTGATTCTTTTTGCGCTCAGTAATGTCCAGAAAGGTCGCGATTGCACCTACTACAACACCATCCCTCACGATTGGTTGCGACCAGTATTCCACTGGTATGGCTACACCGTCTTTACGCCAAAAGACTTCATCTGCGACATTGATTTTTTCTTTAAGCAGATATGCTGAATACATTCTGCATTCCTGAGCAGGATACCTACTGCCATCGGCGTGCGAATGATGAATAAGTTCGTGAATGTGCTTACCGATCACTTCATCGGCATTTTCATATCCCAAGATATGCAAAAAGGACTGGTTTACAAAAGTGCAGTTACCCTTGGTATCAACCCCATAAGCGCCTTCCGCCATCGAATTGAGGAGGTAATTTAATTTTTCGTTCAGTCCAAGCATCTCTGCTTCGGCCTGCTTACGATCAGTTACATCATCATAAATGGCAACAACCTCGCCTGACGGCAAACGATATACATAATTGTCCCGCCAGCCAGAAATATGATTATCGCTATAAAAAGAAGCGGGAAAATTTTCAGGATGGCCAGTCTTCCAAACGCGCTGCAGCACCGGCAGCAATCCAAATTCTTTTATACTAGGAAAAGCCTCGGTAAGCCGCTTGCCAATAAGATCTTCACGCTTGTAATTGTCCAGCATTTCAGCGGCATGATTAAAATCCAGAAAAATGAAATCTTCGCCGTCATTTTCTGCTGCGTAGACAGCAACGCAACTACTCATATGTTGGAAAATCGAATGAAATAGCGCTTTACTATACGGGACATGTTTTGTTGCTGCCGTTTTAGAATTCCCCATACCTAAATTTATTTCCTGTTGTCAGATTTTTGGCATCAATTGTGACTGTCTGGTTGTAGCCGATACTGCTGACCGTAAGGCATTCTACTCGCCAGTGACTGGTTTACTACAGGAACCAGTCGCTCAAGCTCCGCCCCGCGAAAGACCGCACACAGCCGTCCGCCAGCTTTCCAAATTGCATGCCGGAAAGCAGCAGTTCGCGGCTGACCTGTTAAAAAACTGTATATCCAGTTAATTTTGAACAGCTACAGTTCAGATGCGCATGCCCCGCTCATCGAACATTCCTTCGAACAACGGTGAGCTCAAATAACGCTCACCCGAGTCGGGCAGAATCACGACGATGGTCTTGCCTGCGTGCTCCGGACGCTTGGCCAGGCGCACCGCAACGGCGACTGCGGCACCGCAGGAGATACCCGACAATATACCCTCTTCCTGCGCAAGGCGGCGCGCATACAGAATTGCCTCTTCATTACTGACCTGTTCTATTTCATCGACCAGAGACATGTCCAGCGTGGCCGGCACAAATCCCGCACCGATACCCTGTATTTTGTGCGGGCCTGGTTTCAGCGGCTGACCCGCGCGATGCTGTGTCAGAACAGGACTCGTAGCAGGCTCAACGGCCACGGAAATGATCGCTTTTCCTTTGGTTTTTTTGATGTAGCGTGAAACACCGGTCAGCGTGCCGCCCGTGCCCACACCCGAGACAAATATATCAACGCTACCATAGGTGTCGTTCCAGATTTCTGGACCCGTGGTTTTCTCGTGTATCGCCGGATTGGCAGGATTTTTGAATTGCTGCAGCAACACATACTTGTCGGGATCTGAAGCTGCAATTTCTTCAGCTCTGGCAATTGCGCCATTCATCCCTTTCGCGCCTTCAGTTAAAACCAGCGTGGCACCGAAAGCAGCCAGCAATTTACGACGCTCAAGGCTCATGGTATCCGGCATGGTCAGCATCAGAGGGATGCCGCGCGCAGCTGCAACAAAAGCCAGCGCGATGCCCGTGTTGCCACTGGTGGGTTCGACAAGATGCTTGCCGGGACCCAAGAGTCCGCGAGCCGCCGCATCATCAACCATTGCCGCACCGATGCGGCATTTGACGGAATAGGCTGGATTTCTACCCTCGATCTTGGCAAGTATGGTTGCCGGCGCTCCATCCGTGACGCGATTCAGACGCACCAGCGGGGTGTGACCGATAGACAGGGAATTATTTTCAAACCAGTTCGACATGCTGACTCCAAGATAAAAAGTGCATCCTACAAAACCAACTAGCTACTATCGACTCACGACTGAATCTTGCGATGGCGCATGATAACAAAAAAGCCGGACATGTCCGGCTTTTTTGTTAAGCTTTAAATATTCAAAGCTGATTAGTCTGCGTCGACCACTTCGGCATCTGCGGGACGGTCCATCAATTCAACCAGAGCCATAGGCGCATTGTCGCCCTGACGGAAACCGAACTTCAACAAGCGCAGATAACCGCCGTTGCGTGTAGCGTAACGGGGACCCAGCTCTTCAAACAGCTTGGTCACCATTTCACGGTCACGCAGACGGGCGAAAGCCAGACGACGATTAGCAAGTGAAGGATTTTTTCCCAGCGTCAGGATGGGTTCTGCAACGCGGCGCAGTTCCTTGGCCTTCGGCAAGGTCGTCTTGATGACTTCGTGGCGCAACAAAGAAACAGTCATGTTGCGGAACATCGCCAGACGGTGACTGCTGGTACGATTGAGCTTTCTTAAACCTAAACGGTGACGCATAATTTGCCTCTCTTAACTTCAGTTATTTCACTAGCGACAGCATTAAGCAGCTGCGACTGGCCAGTTTTCCAGCTTCATGCCCAGCGACAAATTGTGCTCTGCAAGAACCTGTTTGATTTCATTCAGCGACTTTCGACCCAGATTGGGGGTGCGCAACAAATCGTTTTCAGTGTACTGAATCAGATCGCCGATGTAATGTATGCTTTGAGCCTTAAGACAGTTGGAAGAGCGCGGTGTCAATTCCAGATCATCCACCGGACGCAGCAAGATAGGATCAACCTGAGGCACATGCTCTTTCTCAACAACGGGCTCGGTACCTTCCAGCGCCGCGAACACGGAGAACTGGTCGACCAGGATGCGCGCAGCATTCCTTATCGCCTGTTCCGGATCAACCGCACCGTTGGTCTCGATCGTCATGATCAGCTTGTCAAGATCAGTACGCTGTTCAACGCGTGCGCTCTCAACCGCATAGCTGACACGGCTGACCGGACTGAATGAAGCGTCCAGCGCGATATGGCCCACAGCGCGCGTCTCGTTCGGCAACTGACGGGAAATCGCAGAAACATAACCGCGTCCCTGCTCAACCTTGATCTGCATGTCCAGCTTGCCGCCGGCAGTCAGATGCGCGATCACGTGATCAGGATTCACTACTTCAACATCCGCGTTTGCACTGATGTCTGCAGCAGTCACCACACCGAAGCCATCCTTCTTCAACGTCAGCACGACTTCATGCAGACCGTGAAGACGCAGCACAACGCCTTTCAGGTTCAACAGAATGTCAACGACGTCTTCCTGAACACCGTCTATGGTTGCATATTCATGCAGCACACCCGCCATCTTGACTTCAGTCGGCGCAGCACCTGCCATCGAAGACAGAAGAATACGGCGTAACGCATTACCCAGAGTATGGCCAAAACCGCGTTCAAAAGGCTCCATGACCACTTTAGCCTGGGTCTCGGATATCTTTTGAACTTCTATGATGCGAGGCTTCAAAAAATCATTGTTATACATAAGCGACTCCGCGTGGATTACTTGGAATACAACTCAACCACGAGATGCTCGTCGATGGTTGCAGGCAGTTCAGCACGTTGTGGGCAGGCCTTAAAAGTACCCTTAAATGCCTTGGTATCCATTTCGATCCATTCAGGAAAACCGCGCGTTTCAGCCGCAGCAATAGCCGCTTTGATGCGCAATTGCGCCTTGGATTTTTCAGCCACTTCGATCACGTCGCCCGGGCGCACTTGATATGAAGGAATATTTACGCGCTTGCCATTAACCAAGAGACCGTTATGACGAACCACCTGACGCGCTTCGGCACGAGATGCGCCAAAACCCATACGGTATGTTACGTTATCCAGACGGGATTCAAGCAATTGCAGCAGCGCTTCACCGGTGATGCCACGAGCACTTTCAGCACGCTTGTAGGTCAGACGGAACTGACGCTCAAGCACGCCATAGATACGACGGACTTTCTGCTTTTCACGCAACTGACCACCGTACTCAGACAAACGCGTGTTGCGGCGCTGACCATGTTGACCGGGCGGATAAGCGCGGCGCTCGACCGCACACTTGTCGGTAAAGCACTTCTCGCCCTTCAGAAAAAGTTTCTCGCCTTCACGGCGGCACTTACGGCATTTTGCATCAAGATTTCTAGCCAAGATCAACTCCCAAATAAATTAGATACGACGCTTTTTCGGCGGACGGCAACCGTTGTGCGGCACCGGCGTGATATCAGAAATGCTAGTGATCTTAAAACCAGCTGCATTCAATGCCCGTACTGTAGATTCACGACCAGGACCCGGGCCCTTGATACGAACTTCAATATTTTTAACTCCGCATTCAGCAGCAGACTTACCAACCACTTCGGCGGCAACCTGAGCCGCAAACGGCGTACTCTTGCGCGAACCCTTAAAACCATTCGCGCCACTCGTAGACCAAGCCAGCGCATTGCCCTGACGATCCGTGATCGTCACGATGGTATTGTTAAAGGAAGCGTGAACATGCGCAATCGCTTCTGCCACATTCTTTTTTACTTTTTTGCGCACTTTCGTGCTTGGCTTAGCCATAATTAAATCCTCTCGCGTTTAAGCAAACTTACTTCTTGGCGCCGGCAATCGCTTTGCGCGGACCCTTGCGTGTACGCGCATTGGTGCGAGTACGCTGCCCACGGCAAGGCAAGCCACGACGGTGACGAACACCGCGATAACAACCCAAATCCATCAGGCGTTTGATGTTCATCGTCGTTTCGCGACGAAGATCACCCTCTACGGTGAATTTAGCGACTTCATCGCGCAACTTTTCGACTTCTGCGTCAGTCAAGTCTTTCATCTTGACGCTGGGAGTCACCCCGGCTGCGGCGCAAATGCTTTGCGAACGAACTCGTCCGATACCATAAATTGCAGTCAATGCAATTACAGCGTGTTGATGGTTTGGGATATTTACCCCTGCAATACGTGCCATGCAGCTACCCTATCTTTAAAAAACGAAAATTATATCATCAAAAACCAAGGTATAACAATCAACCCTGGCGTTGCTTGTGACGTGGCTCAGTGCAAATGACTCGCACAACACGTTTACGAATAACGATCTTGCAGTTACGGCAGATCTTCTTTACTGATGCTTGAACTCTCATTTACTTCTCCTAACTCGATCAACTATTTTGCGCGGAACACGATGCGCGCTCTGCTCAAATCATATGGTGTCAATTCCACCGTTACCTTGTCACCAGGCAAAATGCGAATATAGTGCATACGCATTTTTCCTGAAATATGACCCAAAACCACATGACCATTTTCAAGCTTGATTCGGAAAGTTGCATTAGGCAACGACTCCTCTATCTCACCTTGCATCTGAATTACATCTTCTTTTGCCATTAGCGTGACAACCCACCTTTAAAATTAGCTTTTTTAAGCAGGCTGTCGTACTGGTGAGTCATCAGATACGACTGCACTTGCGCCATAAAGTCCATGGTCACTACAACCAGAATCAGCAAGGATGTTCCACCGAAATAAAAGGGAACATTGAACTTGACGACAAGAAATTCAGGCAACAAGCACACCAGCGTGATATAAACAGCACCTATCAATGTCAAGCGCAACATAATCTTTTCGATATACCTTGCAGTCTGTTCCCCTGGACGTATCCCGGGCAAAAAAGCACCGCTCTTCTTCAGATTGTCCGCAGTTTCCTTCGGGCTAAATACCAGTGCCGTATAGAAGAAACAGAAAAACAAAATTGCGCCAGCGTAAGCCATCACATATATCGGCTGGCCGGGGGAGAGCATCTGACTCGCATCCTTCAACCACCCCATACCAGGCGCGTTTCCAAACCAGCCTGCAATCGTAGCAGGAAACAAAATCATGCTCGATGCGAAGATAGGAGGAATTACACCTGCCATATTCAGCTTCAACGGCAAATGAGAACTTTGTCCGCCGTAAATCTTGTTGCCCACTTGACGTTTGGCATAATTGACCAATATCTTGCGTTGGCCACGTTCAACGAATACAACCAGTGCTATCACAGCAATAGCGCCGACAAACAGGAACAGCACAAGCGGTATTGAAAAGGCACCTGTTCTAGCCAGTTCAAGCGTACTGCCGATCGCATGAGGCAAACCTGCCGCAATACCTGCAAAGATGATCAGTGAGATACCATTGCCCAGACCGCGCTCGGTAATCTGTTCACCCAGCCACATCAAAAACATCGTGCCCGTGATCAGCGTGATCATTGTCGTCACCTGGAACATGCCGCCCGGGTGCAACACCAGCCCAGCCTGGGACTGCAATGCAACCGAAATACCAAATGACTGGAATATCGCAAGGCCCAAGGTACCATAACGCGTGTACTGGGTAATCTTGCGACGTCCAGACTCACCTTCTTTTTTCAAGGCCTCAAGCGTAGGCACCGCAATCGCCGCAAGTTGCATGATAATCGAAGCCGAAATATACGGCATGATACCCAAAGCAAAAATTGTAAATCTTGACAGCGCGCCGCCCGAGAACATGTTAAACATGCCTAGGATACCGTTTTTCTGCGTCTTGAAAAGATCCGCAAGCACTAAAGGATCAATACCAGGCACAGGAATATGGGCGCCTACCCTGAATACGATCAGCGCACCCAACAGAAACCAGAGACGTTTGCTCAGGTCTCCGTATTTAGCCTTAGGTGTATCCTTGACAACCTTGCTCACAGCAGGCCTATTCAGCAATGCTGCCGCCAGCGGCTTCAATCGCTGCACGTGCACCCTTGGTGACGAGCAAACCCTGCAGCTTCACTGCACGGATGATTTCACCGCTTAAAAAAATCTTTGCTGACAATGCACCGGCACGAACAATACCTGCCTGCTTGAGTGACAACAAATCAATCGTATCAACCGGCACATTATCCAGATCACACAAACGCACCTGAACGGTATCGTTGCGAGTCAGTGACACAAAGCCACGCTTGGGCAAACGACGCTGCAAAGGCATTTGACCGCCTTCGAAGCCAACCTTGTGAAAACCGCCTGCACGTGATTTCTGACCTTTATGGCCACGACCACATGTCTTGCCCAGACCGGAACCAATACCACGGCCTACTCGACGCTTTGCGTGCTTGGCACCCGGTGCTGCTTGAATAGTATTAAGTTGCATTATTGAGCCTCGTACTTGACCAGGTAAAACACTTTGTTGATCATGCCGCGAACGCAAGGTGTATCCTCGAGCTCAACAGTATGATTGATACGACGCAAACCTAGGCCGCGCAGTGTATCGCGATGAGATTGCTTGGTGCCAATCTTGCTTTTAATCTGTGTCACTTTGATCGTTTTAGTCATTTCTTACCCCAGTATTTCATCAACGTTCTTGCCACGCTTCGCAGCGATCTCAGACGGAGAATTCAACGCCTTAAGGCCATTCAATGTTGCACGAACCACGTTGTATGGATTGCTTGAACCCAGACATTTAGCCAGCACATCGCGCACACCCACCGCTTCGAAAACTGCGCGCATCGCGCCACCTGCGATGATGCCGGTACCTTCAGAAGCTGGCTGCATCAGAACCTTGGCAGCGCCGTGCTTGCCGATCACAGCGTGATGCAAAGTGCCGTTCTTAAGGTTAACCTTGACCAGATTGCGGCGGCATTCTTCCATCGCCTTTTGCACAGCAACAGGAACCTCTTTCGATTTACCCTTGCCCATCGCGATGCGGCCGTCGCCATCACCCACAACAGCGAGTGCGGCAAAACCCATGATACGTCCACCCTTGACAACCTTGGTGACGCGATTCACGGCGATCATTTTTTCGATCATGCCATCATCGCGTTCCTCTTTTTGCATTTTTCCTTGCGGCTTAGCCATTGCTCAACTCCAATTAGAACTGCAGACCATGTTCACGCGCAGCTTCAGCCAACGCCTTGACACGACCATGATAACGATTACCGGAACGATCGAAGGCGACCTGTGCAATACCCGCACTCTTGGCCTTTTCAGCGATACGCTGACCTACGATGGCTGCAGCAGCCTTGTTCCCACCATTTGCCAGATCCTTTTTGATATCTGATTCAAGACTGGACGCGCTTGCGAGTATCTTGTTGCCACAGGCAGAAATGATCTGCGCATAGATATGCAAATTGGTACGATGGACAGCCAAACGTACGGTTCTTTGTTCAGCGATGCGAGCACGGGTTTTGCGTGATCTGCGCTGACGAGATGCTTTTTTATTCAACATATCCGCCTCAATTATTTCTTCTTGGTTTCTTTCATGATTACCACTTCGTCGCTATAACGCACACCCTTGCCTTTATACGGCTCGGGTTCACGGAAAGCGCGAATTTCAGCGGCAACCTGCCCCACGCGTTGCTTGTCAGCACCTTTTAAAACAATTTCAGTCTGGGTCGGTGTAGCCACCTGCACACCGGCAGGCATCACATAAGACACAGGATGAGAATAACCCAGCGTCAGATTGAGCGTATCGCCTGCAGCCTGTGCACGGTAACCCACACCCACCAGTGTCAGCTTACGCTCGAACCCCTGGCTCACACCCTTGACCATATTCGCCATCAGCGCGCGTACCGTTCCGGACATCGCGTCGGCCTGTTTGGTGTTATTAGTCGATGTGCACATCAGGCTATCGCCCTCATGCACAACCTTGACATCAGCGGTCAGTCTTTGCTTCAAAGCACCCAACGGGCCTTTAATCGAAATTTCATTGGCATCCAGTGCGACATTCACACCACTGGGCACAACAACAGGATTCTTGGCAACTCTAGACATATTTACCTCGCTACGCGACGACGCACAATACTTCGCCACCAATACCATTGGCGCGTGCTTTGCGGTCAGTCATCAAACCCTTGGAAGTAGAAACAATTGCAATCCCCAGACCGTTCATGACCTTGGGAATATCATTGCTACCCTTGTAAATACGCAACCCTGGACGGCTGATGCGCTGAATTTTTTCAATGACCGGGCGCCCGCTGTAATACTTAAGCCCGATTTGCAGTGTGGATTTATTTGCAAGACCTTGTTCGATCTTGTATCCATCCACATAACCTTCTTCTTTCAAAACCTCAGCGATTGCAATCTTCAGCTTCGAAGAAGGCATGGATACGGTGGCCTTTTCAGCCATTTGCGCATTGCGAATGCGCGTCAACATATCGGAGATTGGATCATTCATACTCATAATTTTCTCCTACCAGCTAGCCTTAACGATACCCGGGATTTCGCCACGCATCGCATATTCACGTATCTTAATGCGGCCCAAACCAAACTTTCTGAATGTGCCGCGAGGACGCCCTGTCAAAGCACAACGATTGCGCAAACGAACCGGACTTGAATCTCTTGGCAACGCCTGCAACTTCAAACGCGCAGCTGCGCGCTCTTCATCGCTTAAACTCATGTTGGAAATCGCGGCATTCAATTCAGCGCGCTTTGCTGCATACTTTTTAACGGTATCGCGGCGCTTTTGCTCACGGTTAATCAAAGACATCTTAGCCATTAGTAATCCCTCATTTCTTTAATGGGAGTTTGAAAGCCAACAACAAAGCGCGAGCCTCTTCGTCAGTTTTCGCAGAAGTGGTAATCGTGATATTCATACCACGCAGGGCATCAACTTTTTCATATTCAATCTCAGGGAATATAATCTGCTCCTTGACACCCATATTGTAGTTGCCGCGACCATCAAAAGACTTACCGGGTATACCACGAAAATCGCGGATGCGAGGAATTGCAACAGAAATCAGGCGATCCAAAAAATCATACATGCGATCTTTGCGCAGGGTGACTTTACAGCCAACAGGATAACCCTCACGAATCTTGAAACCGGCGATCGATTTCTTTGACATCGTCACAACAGGCTTCTGACCTGCAATTTTCTGCATGTCTCCCACCGCAAAATCCATCACCTTCTTGTCCGCAACCGCCTCGCCCACACCCATGTTGAGCGTGATCTTTTCGATGCGCGGAACTTCCATGACCGACTTGTAGCCGAACTGCGCCATCAAATCCTTGGCAATCTTTTCTTTGTAAATCTCATACAAACGAGCCATGCCCTATACCCCTTAAGCGTCAACAACTTCGCCAGTGGACCTGAACACGCGTACACGGCGTCCATCTTCCAGCGTTTTAATACCGACACGACTACCCTTTTTCTCGGCAGCGTTATACAACGCGACGTTGGAAATGTGGATTTTCGCTTCTTTTTCAACAATACCGCCAGTCAAACCCTTAACCGGATTCGGCTTCTGGTGCTTCTTGACCTTGTTGATGCCAGACACCAGCAGGTAGTCGCCAAGCACACTCAGCACATTACCGCGATTGCCTTTATCTTTGCCTGCGATCACTATGACGTCATCGTTTTTTTTAATCTTACGCATGTTTTCCTCGAATCTACCTGTTAACGCTAAAGCACTTCAGGCGCAAGCGATACGATTTTCATAAACTTTTCAGTACGCAATTCACGCGTCACTGGCCCAAAAATACGAGTACCGATAGGCTCGAGCTTGGCATTGAGCAACACCGCGGCATTGCCATCAAACTTAACTAGCGAGCCATCCGAACGACGAACACCCTTGGCTGTGCGAACAACAACGGCATTGTAAACCTCGCCTTTTTTCACACGGCCGCGTGGAGCTGCATCCCTGATGCTGACCTTGATCACATCACCAACGGAAGCATAGCGGCGCTTAGAACCACCCAACACTTTGATGCACATAACTGAGCGCGCACCGGTATTGTCAGCCACATCTAAAACAGACTGCATTTGTATCATTATTTTATCTCCAACTTTTTCCGCTTACGGCGGCCAGTTTTGGAACCCGTTCGGGTTAAGGTCGCCGCAAGCGGCGATGCAACGAAGCCGCGTATTATATGCAAATTAAGAAAACTTGCAAGCTAAAATTTCACTTACTGCAAAAAAACATCTAAGCCGATTTGGCAACACGCCAGGCTTTTGTTTTTGCAAGAGGACGACACTCTTCAATCGTAACTACATCGCCAGTATGACACTCATTATTTTCATCATGAGCATGGTATTTTTTTGAAACGCGGATAATCTTGCCAAGCAACGGGTGCTTGACTTTGCGTTCGACCAAAACGGTGACCGTCTTGTCCATCTTGTCACTTGTAACAGTACCGGTTAGGGTACGCTTAAGTTTAGCATCGCTCATGACTGTGCTTCCTTCTGCTTCATAACGGTTTTAATGCGTGCAATATCACGGCGCACTTTGCGCATCTCGCTGGTTTTGGTCATCTGCTGCGTAGCAACCTGCATGCGCAGACCAAATTGAGCCCGAGTCATCGCGAGCAGCTCCTGCTGCAGCTCTGACACAGATTTGAGTTTGAGTTCACTGGCCTTCATGATCATTCACCTACCTGTCTAACAACAAAAACAGTTGCAAGCGGCAGCTTTGCAGATGCCAGCTTAAACGCTTCACGTGCCAATGCTTCATCGACACCATCCATCTCATACAACATCTTGCCAGGCTGAATCTCGGCGACGTAGTACTCGGGATTACCTTTACCATTACCCATACGAACTTCAGCAGGCTTTTTGGAAATAGGCTTGTCCGGGAATACGCGTATCCAGATACGGCCACCACGTTTGATGTGACGAGTCATTGCACGGCGTGCGGCTTCAATCTGGCGAGCAGTCAGACGACCGCGCGCGACAGACTTCAAACCGAACTCGCCGAAACTGACCTTGTTGCCACGCGTGGCAATGCCGGTATTGCGGCCTTTTTGTTCCTTGCGGTATTTTCTTCTAGCTGGCTGTAGCATACTTAGCTCCTGGCTTCTTTACTCTTTTTTCAGGTTCTGCAGCGGCAGGCGCTACTACTTCCTGTCCGATATCACCCTTGTACACCCAGACCTTGACACCGATGATGCCGTAGGTAGTCTTGGCCTCGGAAGTACCGTAATCAATATCAGCACGCAATGTATGCAATGGCACGCGGCCTTCGCGATACCATTCTGTACGGGCAATCTCGATTCCGTTCAGACGACCAGCGCTCATGATCTTGATGCCAAGTGCGCCAAGACGCATTGCGTTTTGCATCGAACGCTTCATCGCGCGGCGGAACATGATGCGCTTTTCAAGTTGAGCCGTGATGTTATCGGCGATAAGCTGGGCATCAATTTCAGGCTTGCGCACTTCTTCGATGGCAAGATCTACTGACTGCAGACCCATGCGACGGCGAAGTTCAGCGCGCAGCACTTCAATGTCCTCGCCTTTTTTACCGATCACCATACCAGGGCGCGCAGTGTAGATCGTGACCTTGGCGCTTTTTGCCGGACGCTCGATGATGATTTTTGAAACCATCGAGGAAGCAAGCTTCTTCTTCAGATAATCGCGAATCTCGATATCCTTGAGCAACATCGCAGAGAAGTTGGCGCTATTTGCAAACCACTTCGAATCCCAGTTCTTGCGAACACTTAACCGAAAACCGGTTGGGTGAATTTTCTGTCCCATAATTTATCCTCAGTTCCCGACGCTAACAGTGATATGACAAGTCTGCTTTTCGATCTTGTTGCCACGACCCTTGGCGCGCGCCATAAAACGCTTGAGCGATGTTGCCTTGTCGATATAGATCACCTTGACCTTGAGCTCGTCGATATCAGCGCCATCGTTGTGCTCGGCATTCGCAATCGCCGAATCCAGCGCCTTCTTGATAATCCCCGCGCCCTTCTTGGGGCTGAAGTTCAAGATGTTGAGCGCCTGGGCTACCGGCAAACCGCGAATCTGATCGGCAACAAGCCGACCCTTTTGCGCAGAGAGGTGTATGTTTTTTGCAACTGCAGTTGTTAAAGTCATCATAGCCCCCTTATTTCTTTACTGCTTTTTTATCAGCAGCATGACCCTTGAAGGTACGCGTCAGGGAAAATTCACCCAACTTATGACCCACCATGTTTTCAGAAATGTACACAGGGATATGTTGCTTGCCGTTGTGCACCGCGATCGTCAGACCGACAAACTCAGGCAGCACCGTGGAACGGCGAGACCAGGTTTTTACCGGGCGTTTATCACTCGTTGCGCGTACTGCCTCAATCTTCTTGAGCAGATGTGCATCAACAAATGGACCTTTTTTAATGGAACGTGCCATGTTTAATTACCCCTTAAGCCTTAAAACGACGACGCACAATCATGCTGTTTGTGCGCTTGTTTCGACGAGTGCGGAAACCCTTGGCCGGTACACCCCATGGGCTGACCGGATGACGACCCGCTGCAGTCTTGCCTTCACCACCACCGTGCGGATGATCTACCGGGTTCATCACCACACCGCGAACGGTAGGACGAACACCGCGCCAGCGCATCGCACCGGCCTTACCGATGGAGCGCAAACTGTGCTCGGAATTACCCACTTCGCCTAAAGTTGCCTTGCAGTCGATATGCACCTTGCGAATTTCTCCTGAGCGCAAACGCAACTGAGCATAACTACCATCGCGCGCCAGAAGCTGCACCGACGTCCCGGCAGACCGTGCCAACTGAGCACCCTTGCCTGGCAGCATCTCGATACAATGGATGGTCGATCCCACCGGTATATTGCGCAGCGGCATTGCATTGCCAACCTTGATCGGCGCATCAGATCCACTGATCAACGCAGCGCCGGCTGAAACCCCTTTAGGTGCAATGATGTAGCGACGCTCACCGTCAACATAAAGCAGAAGCGCGATATTGGCACTACGGTTAGGATCGTATTCCAGACGTTCAACAATGCAAGGAATACCGTCCTTGTTGCGCTTGAAATCGATCAAGCGGTAATGCTGTTTGTGACCGCCACCCATATGACGCGTGGTGATGTGGCCGTTGTTGTTACGGCCGGCCGTTTTTGTCTGCTTTTCGAGCAACGATGCAATCGGCTTGCCCTTGTGCAACTCAGGATTGACTACGCGCAGTACGCCGCGCTGACCCGGAGTTGTTGGTTTAAGTTTAATCAATGCCATGATAATTATCCTTGCTCGCTGACAGCGAAGTTAATTTCCTGACCGGAAGCCAGACACACATAGGCTTTCTTCCAGTTATTGCGACGACCAATAAAGCGTCCCGAGCGTTTTACCTTGCCCTTTACAGACGCAACCTGAACACTGTCGACCTTCACTTTGAACATGAATTCAACAGCCGCCTTGATTTCAGGCTTGGTCGCATCGGTTGCCACTTTGAAAATAACCTGCTCGTGTTTATCGGCAACATAAGTCGCCTTTTCGGAGATTTGCGGAGCGATCAACACTTTCATCAAACGCTCTTGACTGAATGACTGGGCGCTCATGCGAACATCTCCTCAATTTTAGCTATTGCAGCACGTGTGACCACGACGCTTGGGAAACGCACCAGGCTAACAGGATCAGCCTGATATGCTTCAAGAACCAGCACGTTTGGCAGGTTGCGCGAGGACAGATAAAGATTCTCATCCATGCTGTCAGTGATAATCAGCACACGGCCGGCACCAAAACCAAAACCCTTGATCTTGTCAGCCAGAATTTTTGTCTTGGGCGTATCGACTGTCAGATCATCGATCACCACCAGACGATTTTCGGATACCAAACGGGACAGAATCGCCGCAAAACCTGCGCGATACATCTTGCGGTTAACTTTTTGCGTGTAGTTCTCTTCTCCGGTATTCGGGAAAATCTTACCACCACCACGCCACAAGGGGCTGGATGCCATACCGGCACGTGCACGCCCCGTACCCTTTTGTGCAAACGGCTTGCGCGTACTCTTGGCGATTTCGCAGCGGCTCTTTTGCTTGCTGTTACCAGCACGCGCATTAGCCTGATAAGCTGTGACCAGCTGATGCACCAGATCTTCGTTATAGCCACGACCAAACACTTCATCGGATGCAACAAGATTTGCGGATGCAAGACCTTTTTCGTTGATGACTTTAAGTTCCATTATGCACCTGCCTTCACTGCGGGACGCACGATAATTTTGCTGTTTGTGCAGCCGGGAACGGCGCCCTTGACCAGCAACAATTGACGCGCTACATCGACACGGACGATCTCAAGATTTTGAACGGTACGCTGTACATCACCTAGATGACCCGTCATGCGTTTTCCCGGAAACACGCGACCAGGATCCTGCGCCATACCGATAGAACCCGGTACATTATGTGATTTGGAGTTACCGTGAGATGCGCGACCTGATTTGAAGTGATGACGCTTGATGGTGCCCGCATAACCTTTACCCTTGGTTGTGCCAGTGACGTCAACAAGCTGACCTACCTGAAAAATTTCCACACTGACAGTAGCGCCCGCCTGAAGACCATGATCAGGGGCAACTGTAAATTCTTTAAGCGCGCTACCGGCTTCCACACCCGCTTTCGCGTAGTGACCTGCGGCAGCTTTGCTGACGCGGGTGGCACGACGAACACCGTGTGCCAATTGCACAGCGTTGTATCCATCAATACCCATGGATTTAACCTGAGTAACACGATTATTAGACACTTCCAGCACAGTTACCGGCAACGATGAACCGTCTTCGGTAAATACGCGGGTCATGCCAATCTTGCGACCGACAAGTCCTAAGCTCATTTTAATTTCCTCTTGTTAAGGGGCCAACTACAATTGGTTGACCGATTATTTTTACTACTACTGCAACTTGATTTCTACATCCACGCCTGCCGGCAGATCGAGCTTCATCAATGCATCAACTGTTTTGTCAGTCGGATCAACGATGTCCATCAAACGCAGGTGGGTACGAATCTCGAATTGGTCACGTGATGTCTTGTTCACGTGCGGTGAGCGCAACACGTCAAAGCGCTCAATCTTGGTAGGCAAGGGAACCGGGCCATTGACAACAGCACCTGTACGTTTAGCCGTTTCAACGATCCTGGCAGCAGACTGATCTATCAAACGATAATCAAACGCTTTCAGGCGTATGCGAATTTTTTGACTTTGCATAATTTTCTCTTGCTTAGTGCGGCAATGCCGCTAATTAAAGAACAAACTCACGTGAACGCTGCTACGTGAGGGGGCGCATTGTATGCGTATTCGGTGAAACATGCAAGCAAAAATCAGTCACAAGTTATTAGTCGTTAGTCGTTAGCAGGATTTGTCCGTTGCGCGGACTCATCATTAACTAGCGACTCACGTCTAACGACTAGCAACCGCTTCTTTACTCGATAAT
>VFSW01006299.1_pt1 | contig 17458 bp, 14 predicted proteins | sample 5358111 | NCBI WGS metagenome assembly VFSW01 (sample SAMN11554181, study PRJNA540505) | mine drainage metagenome | isolation source: sediment from site ElyBrook_90M | place: USA: Ely Copper Mine, Vershire, VT | collected 2017
ACATATATTTACAGAAACTACTCGAATATCTTTGAATCCAGCCGAACGCCCAATTATTTGCCGATGCAGAATGTGGAGAAGATGAGGTTGAGGATGTCGTCGGTGGTGGTCTGGCCGGTAAGGGAGTCGAGAGCGGACAAGGCGCGATAGAGGTCGAGGAGGATCATCTCGTGGTGGATGCCTCCGGCATTTGACAAAGCGGCATCGGCGAAGGCGGCGAGGGCAGCGGAAACAGCCTGGTGATGGCGCAGGCTGGTGAGCATGCCAGGCTCGCTGGCGGCATTCCCTGTGGCCAAGGCGAGGATACGGGCGCGCAGGCCTGAGACGCCCTGTCCAGTGACCGCAGAGGTGGCGAGGACGGGGATGCCGGCGAGTTCGGGAGCAATGGAGTGAGAATGATCGCCGACATCGCTCTTGTTGACGGCGACAAGTGCCGTGCGATCCCGTACCGCCACGAACAATTCGCGCTCCTCCTCATTGAGTGGCTGGGTAGCGTCGAGGACAACCAGGCCGAGGTCGGCGTCAGCGAGAGCTTCGCGGCTGCGGGCAATGCCAAGTTGTTCGGCGACGTCATGTGCCTCGCGCAGGCCCGCAGTATCCACAAGTTCCAGCGGGATGCCGTCGAGAGAGATGCGCTCAGTGACCGTATCGCGCGTGGTGCCGGGCGACGGAGTGACGATGGCGCGGTCGCGCTCGACAAGGATGTTGAAGAGCGAGCTTTTGCCGGCATTGGGACGGCCGACAATGGCGAGCGTGAGACCGTCGTGAACGATGCGGCCGCGGGAGAAGGAGGCTTCGAGCGCAGTGAGGGGAGCTGTCAGGAGGTCAAGGCGCCGGGCAATCTCGTGCTGCGTTGTGATTTCGATATCGTCTTCGGCGAAGTCGATGCCGGCCTCAAGCAAAGCAATAAGCTCGACGAGAGATCGCTTGATGGGCGCGGCGCGACGGCTGAGCGCGCCGCCCATCTGGCTCGCAGCCTGACGGGCTTGGGTGAGGGTCTGGGCTTCGATGAGGTCGCGAACGGCTTCGGCCTGAGTAAGGTCGATGCGGCCGGAGAGAAATGCGCGCTGGGTGAACTCGCCGGGCTCGGCAAGGCGCGCGCCTAGTTGGATGGCGCTGCGAAGGAGATGATCGAGGACAACGGGCGAGCCATGAGCCGCAATCTCGCCCAGATCTTCTGAGGTGTAGGAGGTGGGTGCCGCAAACCAGGTGACGACGGCCTCGTCGATGCGGTCGGTCCCGGCTCCGCCGATTGTGGAATCGAGCACGTCCGCCAGGCGCGCGCGGCCGTGTTCGAGCGGTTGGCGAAGGCACACGAGCTGAGCGGCGATAGCTACCGACTCCGGCCCGCTGAGGCGCACGATACCAATTCCGCCGCGGCCCGGAGGCGTGGAGACGGCGGCAATAGTATCGGAGGCTGGGTCAGTGTGCGGCTCGAGCATGGCGTCTCTTCATTGTAGGAGCGCGCGGACGATTGGATAACGGCTGATGCCGGGCGCCGGAAGCGGCGGCGGCGTCATGCAACGAGCAAAAACCTTTTAGTAAAGGCGAATAGTATAATTCCGGATGATATAAACCAGGATTCATCGACAGAAATCTGTCGCCAACTTTCTTTGGAAGCCGGGCCTGATATGCAGCAAACTTTTGACGCAGAGAGCGCTTTACTCCGACCGCATATTTTGGTTCGACAATGGAAAGCGCAATGGGTATTGATCGTGCTGATTCTGCTGACGGGCACGGTATGCCTGCGCTCACAGCAATCGGCGGCGCTTGTCGCGTGGCAGGGACGGATCCATAACACCGGCGGCGCACCCGTAGCGGGAGCGAAGATCCGAATGAGCGGCGACGGGACTTCAGCGCAAGCCGTAGCCGGCAAGGATGGAATGTTTCGCATCGGGTCGCTGGTGCCGGGGCACTACCGGTTGACAATTGTGGCCAACGGCCGCACCGCGGATTACGCGGAGACCATCGACCTGGAACCCGGCGCGAAGCCCGTGAGCATCGAACTCTCCGACCGCGGCGAGATTACGGTCTCGATCACGAGCGAGCAGGCGAGCGCGACCGGCGGCGAGGCCCTGTCGAGTCAGGAGGTAAGCGAACTCCCCCTGAACAAGCGGGACTTCAGTCAACTCCTGCTGCTGGCGGCCGGCACCATGACGGATGCGAACGGCGCCACCAACTTCACACAGCAATTTGCCATCAACGGGCAGCGCGGAGTGGAGGCGACTTTTGCCATGGATGGCGCCGACATCAGCGATCCGGAGATGGGCGGGTCGACGTTTTCCAATTTCGACGTGGACGCGGTTGAGGCGATCCAGTCGAGCTCGGGATGGATGGCCGCCGAAATCGGGCATGGCGCCTCCGGATTCACCGATATCATCACGCGATCGGGGGCGAGCGGATTCCACGGATCGATCTTCGAGTTCGTGCGCAACTCGGCGTTCGATGCGCGCAACTACTTTGACCATCCGACGCCGGCGTATCCGGGCCGCATTCCGCCGTTTCGGCGCAACGAGTTTGGATTCACCAACGGCGGCCCGGTGTACATCCCGCATCTCTACGACGGCCGAAAGAGCACCTTCTACTTTGCCCAGTACCAGGGGTTCCGGCAGGTGCTTGGAACGACTCAGGTGATGCCAGTGCCGACGCAGGCCGAGCGCGCCGGGACCGACGTGGTGACGTACGGGGACGGGTCGACCGACACGCTGAACGTGCCCGTGCTCCCGGCAATCGCGGCAATCCTGGCGCGGTATCCCCTGCCAAACAATCCGACGGGTCCTTACCAGGGGCGCACGTACGCTACGCCGTCGAAGGTGGCAACAAATGCGGACCAGTTCTCGCTGCGCATCGACCATAAGATCTCGAGCAAGGACCAGTTTTTTGCACGCTTCAACCTGGACAATCTGACGGGTCCAACGACTAATCCAGATCAGACGGCGGTCGACCCGGCCTTGGGCGGGACGTACATTGACCGCCAGCGCAATGTGGGGGGGACATGGACGCGCGGCGCCACGCCGCGCCTGACGTTTGAGTCGTCGATCAGCATCACGCGCTCCACGCCGGGATTCCCAACACCCGACGCGACCGACCCTGCGGTGAAGTTCAATGACGGCCTGTACGAGGCGTTTAACTCCGCGGGCGGATCGGTGATGCAGGCTTACGGCAACCTGTTCCAAGGCCGTGAAAACGTGGCCTACACGACGGGACGCCATGCATGGAAGGCCGGCCTGGACGTGCGCCTGAACCGCGATACCACGTACTTCGGCATCAGCCCGAATGGTGAATACGATTTCGGCGGCGGGACGTCTTACGCTACCGAGGCAATTCCCTCCCAAAGCGGCAGACATAATATTCATCCGGGCGATCCGCTGCCGGATACGCTCTCTGGATTCCTTTCGGGAAGCGCATTCGTGTACACGGCGGCCATCGCGCCACCGTATTTCTCCAACGGGCAGCACATTGGCCCGGCCGCCATCAACCGCAGCAACTACGCGGCTTACATCCAGGACACGTGGAAGGTGACGGAACGCCTCACGCTCGACTACGGCGTCCGCTGGGACTTGTATACGCCCATCTCGGAGCGCGCCCATCGGACGTCGAGCTTCCTGACGGTAAACGGCACGCAGGATTTTGTGGTCAATCCGCAGCCCGGATACCAGACCAACTACCTGGCATTCGAGCCTCGGGTGCAGGCGGCGTGGCAAGTGGCGCGCAACCTGCAGGCGCATGTGGGCGGCAGCATCATGGCGATACCGCCCAATATATGGCAGGACAATTTTCTGACCGGCTCAACGCCGTTTGTTGTGTACCCGCGCGCGGTGGCTACCGCGGGCGCGCCGATTCCGTATGGATTCACGATCACGCCGAGTCAGTTGCCGCAGACATTCACGCCGTCAGGGCAGAACATCTTTGCGTCGGGAAGTACGAAGGCGGTGGCGCCGAACACGGTCATGGATGTGGATCGCTACGAACAAGACGTGGCAGCGTTGACGCCGGGACATGTGGTAAGCGCGCTGAACCTGAGCGGGATTGACCGAAGCTTCGACAATGCCACGCTATATACGTGGACGCTGGGGCTGGAGCGGAAGTTCGGCAACCTGGTGGGCGACGCCGCGTATGTGGGAACTGCGGCAGAGAAGTTGCCGCGGTACAGCTTTCCCAATGCGTATCCTGGGGCGTCGCCCGGATTCGCGCCGCATACGCAGTTTGGCAGCGCCGGCAACGTGATTGGCGGCTTCGGAGTGGAAAATGTAATTACGGCTGACGCGCACTCCACGTATCACGCGCTGCAGACTTCGCTCTCGGGAACGGTGGGACACGGCGGCCCCGGCATCCAGGCCAGTTATACCTGGAGCAAGTCGATTGATGACTCCAGCATGGTGATTGGAGGCACGGGCGCGACCGGAGCGGTGACCTCGGGATTCTCGCAGAACCCCTTCGATACGCACCCCGAAAAAGGCCCCTCGAACTTCGACGCAACGCATTCCTTCAGCTTGAGTGTGGCCCAGGATCTTCACATGGAAAGCGCGACATGGCTGCGCCCGCTGAGCCGGAAGGTAACCTACGGGTGGGAGCTGCTGAGCATCTCCAGCATCAGCTCCGGTTCGCCGTTCACGGTGTTCTCGGGGATACAGCAGACAGGCTACGGCTCGAACGGGGTCGATCGGCCCGACCAGATTGCCAAGCCGAGTTTATCCACGGCGCGCAAAGTGCGCGAAGACTACTTTGGCGAGGGCACCAATAATGCGGCCGACTTCTTCTCGATTCCGATTGATCTCGCCGGCGGCACCGGTCCCAACCAGGGACGCTTCGGCACTCTGGGACGCAACACGTTCCGCGGGCCCGCCTACTACGACTTCGACTATGCCCTGATCAAGGACACGCCCTTCGGCCAGCGAAGGAGCGGCGCGGAACGGATCGATATGCAGTTCCGCGCGGAATTCTTCAACTTGTTCAACATTGTCAACATGGGGCTGCCATCGAACATTCTGAACGGCTCCGGCTTTGGCGAGATCAGCCGGACGGCGGGCACCTCGCGTCAGATTCAGCTCTCAATGAAATTGATTTACTAGCGCGCACACTCTGATATAAAGGTCTGCACCAACCAGACGGCTGCTGGTGTGCGGGCTCTTCTTCAAGTGAGAGCCGGCTCTAATTTGCCTCACAGGAGAGAGCCTGCGATGAATATCTGCCGCTTGTCCTTGCGATCGCTTTGCGTAATCGCGTTAATTGCCTTCTGCGTCGGGAGCGCCCGCGCACAGCAACCCGCAACTTCATCCGTCATCTGGCACTCGCTGAACATGAGAGTGGAGAAGCCTGAGACGCTGGGCTTCTCGAGCGATCGCCTGGAGAACCTGCACGCACTGATCCAGGGTGAGATCGATCAGAAACAACTCGCCGGCGCAGTGACCATTCTTGCGCGCCATGGCAAGATTGTCGATTACCGGACCTACGGCATGCGCGACACAGCCAGCGGCGCGCCGATGACGAAGGACACGATCTTCCGCGATTACTCCATGACCAAGCCGGTAACCGGCGTGGCCATGATGATCCTCTTCGAAGAGGGCAAGTGGCTGCCCAACGATCCCATCGCTAAATACATTCCCGAGTTCGCGCACCTGAAGGTCTTTAACGGCGTGGACGGGGATGGAAAGATGCTCCTTGCCGATCCGGATCACGCGCCGACCCTGCACGAACTGATGTCGCACTCTGCTGGCTTCTCCTACGGTTCGGGTTTTCCGCAGGTGGATGCGCTCTACCGCGAGAAGAAGGTCATGCAGTCGAAAGATCTTCAGGAGATGATCGACAAGCTCTCGACCATTCCGCTGAACTACCAGCCCAGCAAGGGCTGGACATACTCGCTTTAGATGGACGTTGAAGGCTATATCGTTGAGAAGCTCTCGGGACAATCGCTGCCCGATTTCACGCGTGACCACATCTTTGCGCCGCTGGGGATGAAGGATGCCGGCTTTTACGTTCCGGCCGACAAGCGCAGCCGTTTCGCAACCAATTATCGCGACGACCACGGCCAGCTTGTAGTGACTGGCGCCGGCAGCCCGCCCACCGATTACACCGAGCAGCCCACGATGCCGTCGGGCGGGGGCGGACTCGTCTCCACCGCGGAGGACTACTATCGCTTTGCCCAGATGCTAGCTGATGGAGGAGAGCTCGACGGCAAACGCATTCTCTCGCCGGAGACGGTGAAGCTGATGACGTCGAACCATCTGCCCGCCAACCTGCTCACCGGCGAGTTCGGCATCGGCCAGCACATCATGCGGCCGGGGTTTGGCTACGGCTTCAACTGCGCCGTGGTCTATGACCCAGCCGAGGCCAACCTGCCCGATGGCAAAGGAACCTTCTTCTGGGATGGCGCCGCGGGTACCTGGTTCTGGGTCGATCCCGCCAACGACATCGTCTTTGTCGCCATGATCCAACGCATGACCAGCCCTGACAATCACAGCCTGCTGTATCGCAGCCACTCCGTTGTCTACGCTGCGCTGGTGGACCCGTCGAAGTAACGCCTCACAAAAGGGAGTTGGAAATGACTTTGCATCGATGCACACCGTCACTCGTCCATGCTCTCGCGCTGTCCGCAATTCTGGGTGCTCCACTTGCCATCGGCGCGCAGCAGCCGCACAATCCGCCCACGCCGCGCCGCGCGCTCAACATGGCAGTTGTGACGCCGGAAACGGTCGGATTCAGTTCGCAGCGCCTTGATCGCCTGCATTCACTCATGCAGCAGTCCGTGGACCGGAAGCAGGTCGCCGGCGTCGTCACGCTACTGGCGCGCCACGGAAAGATCGTGGACTATCGGGCTTATGGCGTGCGCGACCTGGCCAGCGGCGCGCCCATGACAAAGGACACCATCTTTCGCGACTATTCCATGACCAAGCCGGTGACCGGCGTGGCCATGATGATCCTGTTCGAAGAGGGCAAATGGCTGCCCAACGACCCCATCGCCAAGTACATTCCCGAGTTTGCGCACCTCAAGGTTTACAACGGAGTGGATGCAAACGGGAACATGATCCTGGCCGATCCTGTTCACCCGCCAACGATGCACGAGCTGATGTCGCACACCGCGGGGTTCACGTATGGATTTTTCGGCAACACTCCGGTGGACAAGATGGTGCGGGACGCCAACGTGTTCGACGCGCCGAACCTGCAGGGGATGATTGACAGACTAGCGAAGCTGCCGCTGCTCTACCAGCCAGGGACGGAATGGAATTACTCGCTCTCGATGGACATCGAGGGCTACATTGTCGAGAAACTCTCCGGCCAGTCGCTTCCCGACTTCATGCGCGATCATATTTATGCGCCGCTGGGCATGAAGGACGCCGGCTTCTATGTCCCCGTGGAGCGGCGAAGCCGCTTCGCTACGCTCTACTGGTGGGACCCTGACACCGGCGCTGTCACCGCCAAGCCGCGCGGATTTGTCAGCCCACACGGTTACGACGGCCCTCCCGCAGTGCCATCGGGCGGCGGCGGCATGGTTTCCACCATCGAGGACTACTACCGCTTTGCGCAGATGTTGGCCGACGGCGGCGAACTCGACGGCAGACGCATCCTGGCTCCGGCCACTGTTCGCCTGATGACGTCGAATCACCTGGAGCCGAACCTGCTGACCGGCCAGTACGGGATCGGGGCACAGCAGATGCGTCCGGGGTTCGGTTATGGCTACAACTGCGCCGTGGAATTCAATCCGCAGGAGGCGAATCTACCCGACGGCAAGGGAACGTTCCTGTGGGACGGCGCGGCCGGTACCTGGTTCTGGGTCGATCCAACCAACGACATCGTATTCGTCGGCATGATCCAGCGCATGGGTGGCGGCTCTCCCAACCTGCAGTACCTGAGCCGCTCGCTCGTGTACCAGGCGCTGGTGGATCCGTCGAAGTAGAATCAGGGCCAAGACGCTGGCTTACTTCAGCAGGTCCAGTGACATTGCAGTCATCGTGGTCACTGCCGTCTCAATCGTCGGCGCGTAGACCGGCGCGAACAGTGGCGAGTGAGGTCCGGGCAGCGGCACGCCCGTCTCTTTGGCGTGCGCAAGCTTGTCCGGATCGGCTGCGCCAAGCCGAAACATCACGCCGGGAATCTTTCCGCCGAGCGTAAACAACCCCACATCTTCCGAGCCCATCACGGAAGCCGCAGTTTCCACGTGATCCGCGCCCTGGGCGGCCACGGCGATGGCGCGCAGGCGCTCGGCAAACGCGGGGTCGTTGTACGTTGCCGGCGTAATCTCCGTCTTGCTCACGGTGACGATGGGCATGCGATCCTGCGGTACGCCGTAGCCCACAGCGATGCCTTCCGCGGTGCGGCGCACGTCGGCAATGATCTGATCGCGCACCTTGTCGGAATAGGCACGCAGCGTCAGCCCCATGGTCACTTCCTCGGGAATGATGTTGCGCTTGGTCCCGCCGTGAATAGTTCCGACGGTCAGCACCGCGGGCTGCTGCGGATCGATCTGCCGCGCGACGATGCTCTGCGCCAGGACAACAAACTCCGCTGCCATGAGCACCGGGTCCTTGCTCAACTGCGGAGCGGAGCCGTGCGCGCCCACGCCGCGCATGGTCACATCGATACTGGTGGAACTGGCCAGCAGCGGTCCGCCCTTGATGGAGATGGAGCCCGCCGGAGTGACCGAATCGTCGTGCTCGGAGAGCACGTAATCAGGCCGGCCGAATCGCTCGTACAGGCCATCCACCAGCATCGCGCGCGCTCCATCGATGGTCTCTTCGGAGGGCTGGCCGATCAACATCAGCGTCCCATGCCACTGCGCTTTGCGCTCCACCATCTCGCGCGCGGTGCCCAGCAGCGCGGTCATGTGGATGTCGTGCCCGCACGCGTGCATCACCCCCACCTCCTGGCCCTGTGCATTGGTGGAATGTAAGGTCGACTCGTAATCCAGGCCGGTCTGCTCCACCACCGGCAATGCATCCATGTCGGTGCGGATAAGAAGTCGAGGGCCTTTGCCGTTCTCCAAAATCGCCACGATGCCATAAGCCTGCGTGCCGTCCTGATACTTGCCCACGTGCTCCGTGACCGTGTAGCCCAGTTTTCGCAACTCGCTGGCCAGGTACGCCGAGGTCTTCTCCTCGTGATGAGAGAGCTCCGGATTGCGATGCAGATGCTTGTAGGTCTCAATCAGCGAAGGCAATTGCGCCTGCACCGAGGTCTTCAGATCCGTGGAGCCCTGCGCACCCATGGGAACTGCGACTGCAAACATACAGGCGATGACGCGAAGCAGCATGAGTTAAGCCTCCTGATGTCAGGCTGGATATCCGCCAGCCTACCACAGCCGCGAGTTGGCGCTCGCGGGCAGCCCAGCTTCACAATTCTTAAGAAACCTCCCTATTGCCATACCATAGGAATGCAAGTAGGCTGAGTTCTATAGGGTTCCCATAGGAGATCGCGATGGGTGGAAAGACCGATGTATGGCAGGGCACGCTGGCGCTGATGATTTTGCGCACGCTCGAAACCATGGGCCCGCAGCACGGCTACGGCCTCGCGCGCCGTATCGAGCAGACCAGCGGCGAGGCCCTCCAGTTGAATTACGGCACGGTGTATCCCGCGCTGCTCAAGCTGGAGCAGGAGGGCTACATTCGCTCGAAGTGGGGCGCGTCGGAGAACAACCGTAAGGCTAAATTCTACGAGCTGACCAAGGCGGGGCACCGGCAGGCACGCAAGGCCGCCGCCGAATGGGAACAGGCCACTGAAATCCTGGCGCGGTTTCTTAAGCCCGCCGCAGCCGGGCAATAGGAGGAGAGAATGCGCAAGCTGCGGGCAATAATTCTTAGGTTTGGGGGCATCTTCTCGCGCCGGCAGGATGAGGAGGTTGAACGAGAGCTCGAGGCTCACATCGAAATGGACACCGAAGCAGGCGTGCGCGCCGGCCTGAGCCGCGCCGAAGCGCGCCGGCAAGCCCTGGTACGCCTTGGCGGCGCGGAACAAGTGCGCCAGGCGTACCGGGAGCAGGCCGCGGTCGTATCTTTGGAAGGCGTGATTCAGGACCTGCGCTTTGCTTTGAGGCAAATGCGCAAAGCCCCCGGGTTCACGGTCACAGCCGTACTCACGCTGGCGCTCGGCATCGGCGCCAACGCCGTCATCTACGCACTGATCGACTCCATCCTCCTGCGCCCGCTGCCTTACGCGCACCAGGAGCAACTCGTGCACATCACGGGCGCAAACTCCCCGGTGTATCCCAAAGGCTGGATTCGCGCGCTGGGCGAGCGCGTGCGTTCATTCAGCGCGGTGGCCGGCTACGGACCCGACGCCGAATCGAACCTGACTGAATCCGACCGGCCGGATCGCGTCTTCGGCGCATCGGTAACGGTGAACGCGCTTGACACCCTCGGCATTCGTCCCGCGGCAGGCTCGTTCTTCCGTCCCGAGGACGCCATCGCGGGGCAGGATCACGAAGTGGTGCTGAATTACGGCTACTGGCGACAGCACTTCGGCGGCGATCCGGCAGTGATCGGCCACGAGATCCGTATCGACGGTGTATCGCGCCGCATTGTGGGAGTTATGCCTGCGGGAGTACGCATCCCTTACTCCGACACGCAGTTTGTGATTCCGATTTCGTTCCGAGCGGACGATCTCAACGATCCGTGGACAACCTTCAATGTCCAGATGTTCGCCCGCCTTGCCGACGGAGTGCCACCGCAGCGCGCCCAGGCAGAGATCCGTCAGCTTCGTCCGCTGCTCGGTTCGCTGTTCCCCTGGCGGATGCCGGACATTTGGGCTTCGGACATGACCGTAGTGCCTCTGCTGGAAGCGCAGACCGGCTCCATGCGTCCGCGCCTGATGCTACTGTTCGGCGCCGTTGGCCTCATCCTTCTTATTGCCTGCGCCAACGTTGCCAACCTCATGCTGGCGCGCTCCAGCGCCCGCGAGCGCGAGATGGCCATCCGCGGCGCGTTGGGCGCATCGGGCGTGCGCCTCATGCAGCAACTTCTCATCGAAAGCGTAGTGCTCGGGCTCGCCGCGGGAGCGGTGGGACTGGGCGCCGCACTGGCAAGCCTGCGTGTGTTCGTGCATCTGCTGCCGGCCGACACGCCGCGCATTCAGGATGTCTCTTTGCACTGGAGCGCATTGCTGTTCACGCTCGGCGCCTCGGTTCTGGCCGGACTGCTCTTCGGCGCCATCCCGTCGTTCAAGCTCGCCTCCATCAACCTGCTGGACACGCTGCGCCTTGGCAGCCGTTCGATGGTCGGCGGCTCGCGCTTCGGCGCGTCCACCATTCTCGTCGTGGCGCAGATCGGCCTCTCGGTCCTGGTCATCACCGCTTCCGGCCTGGTGCTACACAGTCTTTACAAGCTGTCGAACGTTGATCCCGGCTTCCGCACCGATCACATTGTGACCGCCGAGGTCTCGCTTGACTCCAGCACATGCCAGAACAACCAGAACAAAGGCCGTTGCCAGGCTTTCTGGGACACGTTGCTGGCGCGATCCGGCGAAATCGCGGGCGCGGAGACAACAGCGCTGGCCAACGCGCTTCCGCTCAGCGGGCAAGACAACAATTACGACTACGACGCCGAAGATCATCCGCGCGACGCACGGCAGGGCGCGCCGTTCGGCACTTCGCGCATCGTCACCCCGGGTTACTTCGAAGTGCTGGGCCTGCACCTGGTCCGCGGCCGGCTGCTCACCTCCGAGGATGCGTCGGGCGCCTCGCACGCCGCTGTCATCAATCAGCGCATGGCTGAGCGGATGTGGCCGAACCAGAATCCGATCGGCAAACACATCATCGACGTGGTCGACGAGCCGCAGCCCACAGTGTGGGTCGCCGACAAAGCATCGATCATCGTCGGCGTGGTGCGCAACGCGCACGATACCACCCTCGACAGCGGCTATACGGACGAGGTCTATCTGCCGTTGACTCCCGACCGTGAGAGGTCGGCGATGTACACGTTACTGCGCACGCGCAGCACGCCCAATGAGGCTGCCGAAAGCCTGCGCCAGGTGGTCGCCCAGATTGACTCGCTGGTTCCCGTCACGCGCGTCCGTTCGCTCGACAAGGTCGTCGCCAATTCCGTGGCTTCACCGCGCGCCTTGGCTATCCTCCTGCTCGCCTTCGGCGGTTTGGCTGTCATCATCGGCGCGGTGGGCATCTATAGCCTGATCTCGTACGTCGTAAGTTGGCGGGTGCGCGAGATCGGCCTGCGCCTGGCGCTTGGCGCGCAGCGCTGGCAGATCGTCATCGCCATTGTGCGCCAGAGCCTTTTCATCGCCCTCACCGGATGCGCCGCCGGAAATGGCGGCGCGCTGGCTCTGAGCAAGTGGTTGCACAGTTTTCTGTTTGAAGTGAGCCCGCTCGATCCCGTCACCATTGGCGCTGTCACGCTGCTCATGTGCTCGGTGGCATTGGCGGCAGCGTGGATTCCCGCACGCCGAGCCGCGTCCGTGGATCCCGTGATCGCCCTTCGCGGCGACTAAATAGGGGACATTTCCCCCAGACTCTCGTAATGCTGGCAAATCGCGGCGATTCAACTTCCACATGGCTCGGAGCCTTCCCTGATTGCGTACTCTGGTATCAATACCTCAATAGGGGAAATCAGAATGCGCGCAAGTGCTCTTGAGTTTCGTCTGCGAATGGCCATCAATACGGCCATTATTCTTCTGGGTTTCTGGGCGCCGTGGCTGGGCCGGGGCATCCACCAGACGCTCCTGGAGTGGCTTCCCCTCGAGTTGAGCAGGATGGGACTGATGAGGTTCTCCGCCGCCGCCCCGGCCGTCCTCGCGGTCGCAGCCATCTTCGCCGCCCTGGGGGCGCTAATGCGCGTGTGGGGCACTGCCTATCTGGGACCCGCCACCGTGAACAGCCTTGCCATGAAGGCCGGCTCAGTGGTCGCCGACGGACCCTACCGCTACGTCCGCAATCCCCTCTATCTGGGCCTGTGGTGCATGGTGGCCGCACTGGCGTTTCTGATGCCGCCAGGCGGCGCGCTGTTCTCCGTGTGCCTGATAACGTTTTTCCTTGTCCGGCTCACGTTGGGCGAGGAGTCCTTTCTTGCCGAACGGCTGGGCGGGCCCTACCATGCCTATCTGCGCGCGGTTCCCCGGCTCCTTCCGCGGCTCCGCAGCAGCATTCCATCCGGCGGCGCCAGGCCCGTCTGGCTACGCTCCATCCTGGCCGAGCTCACGCCCATTGGCGTATTCATCGCCTTCGCATTCGTCTCGTGGAGCTACAACGCTGACCTTATGGTGAGGGCGATACTGGTCAGCTTCGGACTTTCGCTGGTCATGCGCGCGATGTTGCCGCGGAGCGACGCGGAGCCTACTCGCTCAGAGTAGCCCGACGCCTGCCGATGCGACCCAGGTGCGTCCATTCGAATCCGGCCTGGTACTTGAGCCCGTAACCCAGCAGCCGATCCACAGCAATGTGATTTGCCCAGATCAGCCCAATGGGAAGCAGGCCCCGCGCATGCAGCAGCACGGCGCAGACGCCAAGCGTGGCCGGCGTAGCGTAGGCGTGAATGCTGTTATACACTCGCGATCCCCAGAACGGGCCCGCCAGGTACCCCAGCAGGGAAAGATCAGGCGCCAGCCAAAGCACGGCAAACAGCCACCAGCTCGCACTCGTTCGCGCAAACAGGATGGCCGTCACTGCGGCGATCGCAAAGGCTTCAAAGCGCAGAATGTAGACGACCGAGGCCGGAAGGGTTGGCTGCGCCGATCGCTCCGCCTCGTCACAGGGCGTGGTGCTCATGCAGCCTTCGATGAAGTCGCGGCTTCCAGGTACTCAAAATAATCTCTCTCCAAACTCGGTAGACGAAAAGAGGGAGAAGCCGCAGCTTCTCCCTCTTCAACGCAGTCTTGAATCGATACGTTGACTACTTCTTCGGAGGAGCGATGGTGTCCTTGGCCGCCTTCGCCACACGGAACTTCACCACGGTCTTGGCCTTGATCTTGATGGCCTCGCCGGTTTGGGGGTTGCGGCCGATGCGCGCCTTGCGCTCTGCCTTTACCAGGCGGCCGATCCCGGGGATCACGAATACGCCGTTCTTCTTCGTCTCCTTGATGGCGGTCTCCGCCAGCAGGTCGAGGAACGCCGCGGCTTGCTTGTTGGTCAGTTCGAGTTTCTCGGCCATATGCCGCGTCAGGGCCGTCTTGGTCAGTCCAGTTGCCATGCTGTTGTTCTCCTTCTCGCGCTCCCCGTCGGGGCAGCCGATTGTTGCCTGGGTCTCCGCCGTCCCACTGAATGGAACGGTGCCGCATGGGGGTTTCGATTTCAGGCAACGACTTTACGAAACCCCTGTATTCATGCGGGTTCCAGAGAACCCTGTCGTTGTTCACCATGCGGCTTGGAAGCCGGAAAGTCAACCGAAAAATGCCCGATTTCCACAGGTTTTATAGGTTTTTCTGCTATTTTCTTCCGGAGCGGCCTATTTTTGCCCAATTCAACGGGAATGATGCGTCGCCTTCCGCCATCTCCCAACGTCTTCCGCCCATTGGCCTCCGGCATCTATCGCAGCCCGAAAAGCACCTTCTTCTTCGGCTTCAGTGCCGCCGCAATCGGCGTGTTCAGTGCGTCCACCAGCGGTGCGGCCAGCTTGAAATAGCGGATCACCGTGGTCGCGACTTTCGCGTCCAGCGCCGCCTCCGCCGGCAGGGTGGCCGCCAATCCCCATTGCCGGCAGCGCACCAGGTCCAGCGCCGGATGCTCCGAAGAAAATCCCTTCGGCGGCCGCGTCAGCGCGTTGCCCTCGAACTCCGTGAAAGCCCTCTTGATCGCCGGGCGGGCCAGCAGCTTGCGAAACTCCGAGTGGTTGTCGAGCAGCCAGTGCCGGATGGCCGCCAGTTGCTCCTTCTCCGGCATGTACGCGCCCGCCGCAATCACCATTTCCTTGGCGCTCACATGAAAGTAGTAGCCGGCCCCGGAGGTCTTCTCCAGCCCCTGGTGCGACCACCACGCCGCCACGTGCGTCTTATAGGGCCGCTTGTCGTTTGAAAAGCGCGTGTCGCGATAGATGCGGAACAGCGACTTCTCTGCCGGACGCACATGATTGGGCGCAAACTCCAGCATCGCATCCGTAATCCTGCGCACAATGGCTAGCATTGGTTCCTTCAGCAACGCCTCGAACTCTGCTTTCCGCGGCTGGAACCACTCGCGGTCATTGTGGCGCGCCAGGTTGCGCAAAAACTTCAGCGCTTCGGGACGGAAATAAGGAACAACTCCTGCCGGAGCATGCTTTAATTTGGTAGCCATTTCAAGGAAAGTGTATCGTGAAGCTCTCCACGGCAGATTGGATGCTGGTTTTCAATCGGCGCTGGCTGTCGGATAATCCTGTTGTGACGACTTTTGAACGGTCCATGTCTCCACAAACGAAATACGATTGGAATCCCTGGTGGGCACTCATTCTCGCGTTGCCCTTCGCCTTTGGCCTGGCCTTTTTGATTCCCGAATCACTGCAAGATTCCGCGATAGGCAGCCGACAAAACATGGCCACGGGGAAAGTCACCGCCTACGATCCATACAACCACGATAGTTGCCGGTACACGTTCACTGCCCAGGGAAGGCAATTCACCGCGATCGGCAGTTGCCCAACTCATCCCGGCGTCGTCGGCGCGAAAGTCCCGGTCTATTTCGATCCTGCCGATCCAACAAAGAGCTCCCTTGAAGACTTCTCGAAAGTGAGCAAGCGAAAACAAGGTGTGGTTTTCGTCATGATCTTTGGAGTGTGTGGCGTGACGGCATTCGTCTTCCTTTCAAAATTGAGGCGTCGAGAAGCTGGCAGCTAGGAAGCTAATCGCTCAAGGCTGTACTAGCGGATCACCTTCAGCGCCCCTCTAAACAGCCCATCGAAATCTCCCGCCAGCGCCTTGTCCTTGCCCACCGCCTGCTCAATCGCCTTCTCTGCCGCCACGCGCTGATACCCAAGGTTCGTCAGCGCGCTCAGCACATCCTCCACCGCCGCGCCCTGCAGTGCGGCCGGCGCCGGGGCCACCGCGAAGTCATCCAGCTTGTCCTTGAGCTCCACCACCAGCCGCTCGGCCAGCTTCTTGCCCACGCCCGGAATGCGCGTCAGTTGCGCGTGATCCTGCGCCCGGATCGCCTGCACCGTGCGCTCGCTCGAAAGCCCGCTGAGCATCTTGATTGCCAGCTTCGGTCCCACGCCGCTCACCGTGATCAACCGCTCGAAGAGTCGCTTTTCCAGGCTATCGAGAAATCCGAAGAGCGCAATTGCGTCGTCGCTCACCTGCGTGTGAATGTGCAGCGCAGCCTCGCCGCCCGCTGCCGGCAGCGCAGTAAACGTGGGCACGGAGATGGTGACGTCGTACCCCACGCCGGCGCATTCGACGATGGCCTGGCCGGGATGTTTGTAAATGAGCTTGCCGCGCAGATGAGCGATCATTGCCTTCTATTGTAGGAGCCCCATGCGCTTAGCCACCCGCTCCAGGGTCTCCAGCGCCTGATCGAGTTGCGCCTTCGTATGCTCGCTGGTGACGATGAGGCGAATGCGGGCTTTGCCTTCCGGAACGGTCGGAAAGGCGATGCCGGTGCCCATGACGCCCTCCTCGAACAGAGCGCGGCTGAACTCCATGGCCACGCGCCCTTCGCCTAGGATCACCGGCGTGATCGGCGTCTCGGTGGCAGGTGTGGTCACGCCGCCCACGTTAAAACCGGCGCGGCGCAGCTCGCCCTGGAAGTAACTTGTGTTCGCCCACAACCGCTCGATGCACTCCGGCTCCTGCTCCAGGATGTCGAATGCCGCGATGCACGTCGCCGCGACCGACGGCGGATGCGACGTGGAAAAGAGGAACGGCCGAGCGCGGTGGTAGAGGTAGTCAATTAAATCTCTTGATCCGCAGACGTATCCGCCCAGCGCGCCGATGGCTTTGGAGAGCGTGCCAACCTGGACGTCGACGCGGCCATGCATGTTGAAGTGATCGATGGAGCCGCGGCCGTTGCGGCCCAGCACGCCGGAGGCGTGGGCGTCGTCGACCATCATGATGGCGCCGTACTTCTCCGCCAGCGCGCCCAGCTTATCCACCGGGCCGATGTCGCCGTCCATGGAGAAGACGCCGTCGGTGATGACCAGCTTATGTCCCGGCTCGTTGGCTACTTCCCTGAGCAGATCCTCGCAGTGCGCCATGTCTTTGTGGCGGAAGACCTTGATTTTGGCCCGCGACAGTCGCGCCCCGTCGATGATGCTGGCGTGGTTGAGCTCGTCCGACAGGATGAAGTCGTCCTTGCCCAGGATGGCGCTCACCGTGCCCGCGTTGGCCGCAAAGCCGCTCTGGAAGACCACGCACGCCTCGACGTTCTTGAAGCGCGCAATCTTCTCCTCCAGCTCCATGTGGATCTTCATGGTGCCAGCAATGGTGCGGACCGCGCCCGATCCGACGCCCAGTTCCCTCGTGGCCTTCAGCGCCGCCTCGATGAGCTTCGGATGGTTGGCGAGACCGAGGTAGTTGTTGCTGGCGAGGTTGATGACCTGCTTGCCGTCGTAGTGGCAGA
>VFSW01006300.1_pt1 | contig 17457 bp, 14 predicted proteins | sample 5358111 | NCBI WGS metagenome assembly VFSW01 (sample SAMN11554181, study PRJNA540505) | mine drainage metagenome | isolation source: sediment from site ElyBrook_90M | place: USA: Ely Copper Mine, Vershire, VT | collected 2017
TGTGGTCGTGCAATTTAGCACGTAATTGCAAATCAACAACCGGACACTACTGATTCCAGATTTTCATTCCAGATTTTCATTCCATGGGTCGTCGGCGGCAAGGCCCATGTGACGCTCAGGATGACAAGGGAAGGAAATTTCTGCGCGTGCGTCAGTCGATCAGGCCGGCTGCCCGGCCCATTCTCTACGCTTCTGGGCTTCAGGATTGGTGAAGACCCCGGCGATGCGCGTGCCGCAATTGGTGCAGCATCCGTTCTTCAGCCGGTTCGACATCACTGAGTGCCAGGAGCGAGTAATCACGGTTTGCCGGCAGCCGGGGCAGATGGTGTTGGCGCCGTCGGAGTAGATGTTGCCCTCGTAAACGTACTTCAGGCCCACCTGGATCGCGAGCCGGCGCGCGCGATGCAGCGTCTCGGGCGGAGTCGGCGGCTTGTCGCGCAGCTTGAAATCGGGATGGAAGGCGGTGAAGTGCAGCGGCACATCATCGCCCAGATTTTCCAGTATCCAGTCGCAGAGTTCTTTGAACTCCGAGTCGCCGTCGTTCAGCGTGGGGATGATGAGGTTGGTGATCTCGAACCAGACGCCGGTCTCATGCCGCAGCCACTTCAGCGTGTCGAGCACCGGCTGTAGATGGGTCAGCGTGACCTTGCCGTAGAAATCCTCGGTGAAGGCTTTCAGGTCGATGTTGGCGGCGTCGATGTAGCGATAGATGTCGAAGAACGCCTCGCGCGTGATGTAGCCGTTCGACACCATCACGTTGTTCAGGCCGGCGGCATGCGCCTCGCGTGCGATGTCGATGACGTATTCGCCCCAGATGGTGGGCTCGTTGTAGGTGTAGGCGAGATGCGGCGCATGATGCTCGAGCGCGGCAGCGACCACATGTTCTGGGCTTAATGCCAGCGAGTTGCCCTGGTCCGATTTTGCCTTGGAGATGTCCCAGTTCTGGCAGAAGGAGCAGCCCATGTTGCATCCGGCGGTGCCCATGGAGAGGATTTTCGTTCCGGGGAAAAAGTGGTTGAGCGGCTTTTTCTCGATGGGATCCATGGCCAGCGCGGCAGGACGTCCGTAGCCGAGTTGCAGCAGCCGGCCGCCTTCATTTTTGCGAATGAAACAGAAGCCGTGCTGGCCTTCTCCGATGTGGCAATGGCGCGGGCAGAGATAGCAATGGAGGCGGCCATCGTCCATGGTCTCCCACCAGCGCGCCTGGTGAACTTCCGGCTGTGATGCTGTTAACTGCACGGTTATTACTCAAATTCTATTGTACCGCCGAAAGGAGTGGTCAGTAGTCAGCAATCAGCAATCAGCCACTCGACCGCCCGTCACCTGCCGGCGTGATGTTTTCCCTACCACAAGCTCCTTGCAACCCGATACATTCATCCGTACCGCAAAAATGGAGAACAGGAATGCTCATGCGAATCGCCTGTATCGTGCTGCTCATATTCGCCGCTACTTCCTCTGCCTTCGCCGTCCAACCCGCCACCATGCGCCTGGACTACTATCACACCGGCAACGCCACGCAGGAGATGTTCAGCTTTGATCGTGTGGTCTACGAGCCGCTGCCATGGCCGGGCAACATGGCGAAGTCCATCGACAATACCAACCTGGGGAACTACTTCTTCGAGGTGCGCGACCTCAAGAGCGGCACGCTGCTCTACTCGCGCGGCTTCAGTTCGCTGTTCAACGAGTGGGCGCAGACCGATGAGGCGAAGAAACTCAACCGCACCTTCTCCGAGTCGCTGCGCTTTCCCGCGCCTGACGCCCCGGTGAAAATCGTGTTGAAGGAGCGCCGGGAGGGCCAGGACGTTAACTTTCACGACGTCTGGACGACCACGATCGATCCCAAGGACAAATTCATCGACCGGATGAACCCGCCGTCACCGGGACCGCTGATCACCATCCAGAAGATGGGCGAGCCGGAGACCAAAGTCAATCTGCTGATCCTGGGCGACGGCTACACCGGCGCTGAACGCGCCAAGTTCGAGGCGGACGCCAAGCGGGCCGTGGAAATCCTCTTCTCCACTTCGCCCTTTCGCGAGCATCGCAAGGACTTCAACGTGTGGGGCCTGTGCCCGCCAGCCAGCGAGTCCGGCATTTCGCGGCCTTCTACCGGCGTCTATCGCCATCCGCCGGTGGGGACCGCGTACGACACCTTTGACAGCGAACGGTACATCATGACCACCCACAATAAGGCGCTGCGCGAGGTCGCCTCATGGGCTCCCTACCAGTTCATCGAGATCCTCACTAACTCACCGACCTACGGCGGCGGAGGAATCTTCAACCTCTACGCCACGGTTGCTATCAACAGCGAGTGGGCGCCGTATGTCTTCGTTCATGAGTTCGGGCACGAGTTCGCCGGCCTGGCGGATGAGTATTACACCTCCGACGTGGCCTACGAGTCCACCACCCAGCGCATCGAGCCGTGGGAGCCGAACGCCACCGCGCTGCTGGATCCGGCAATGCTGAAGTGGAAGGACCTGGTGGTTGCCGGGACGCCCGTTCCCACGCCGTGGCGCAAAGCGGATTTCGAAGCTTACGAGAAGCAGATCCAGGCAGAGCGCCGCAAAATCCGCGCGGAAAATCGTCCCGAGACCGAGATGAACGCGCTCTTCGAAAAAGAGAAGAAGCACGAGGACGAGCTGCTGGGGACCGACAAGTATTCCGACCGAGTGGGCGCCTTTGAGGGCGCGAACTACCAGGCCCGCGGCTACTACCGTCCGCAGGAAAACTGCATCATGTTTACGCGTTATGACAAGTTCTGCGCGGTGTGCCGGCAGGCCATTGAGCGAATTATTGCAATGTACGCGACGCAGTGAAGAACCAGTGGCCAGTGGCTAGTGGCCAGTGGTCAGCAGAACAAGAGAGACCCAAAAGCCCGCTGACCGCTCGATACAGACGGTTGATACAGCAGCGATCTCTATCCATTGACTACAAGAAGGGTGGCATCGTTGCGTGACGCGACGGAGTGAGGGAATTGGCGGCGGAATGTATTTCCTCTGGCCACTAACCACTAGCCACTAAAAAGGGCGGTGGGCGCCAGGTCGTTCTGGTTGGGTTCGGCGCCCACCTTGGATTTGGGTTATTGCTATAGACGAAGGCGGGGAGAAAAAGTTCGCGGCCGATCGCAAGAATTTGGCGGCTTTTACAATTCTTCACGAACTACAATCAGAGGCGTGCCCTGCCAATGCCCCGGCGCGTCCGTCTCCACGCGAAATAGCACGCGCTGAGCACCAGCAACCAGGGAATGCCCGCCTCCAGCGTCACTCGCATGCCTTCCATCCACCAGGTGGAGATCATGATGGCCAGCACCGCCGCTGCGCCCAGGATCGTAGTCAAGGGGAAGAGCAGCATTCGAACCGGCGGCGCGGAATTTTTTCCTGCGGGCAAGGTTTCGTTCCGCAATTCTGCTGGGAATAGCAATTTACGTTCTAGCTTTTCGGCCCTGCGGAAACCCAGGTGCGTGATGAAGATCATCAGCCAGACAAACAGCCCGCCGAAGAGCGCGATGCCGAACAAGTAGACATAGGCCGAGCGGGGGAACAAAATCGCGACCAGTGTTGCCAGACCCAATCCGGCTGCCGAGACCGCCAGCGCGGGAAGCGGCGTACCTTTACGCGAGACGCCGCCCAGCGCTTTCGGCGCGTAACCGGCGCGCGCCAGCGAAAACACCATCCGCGTACACAGGTACAGATTGCAGTTCATGCCGGAGAGCGCCGCCGTCAGCACCACAAAGTTGATGATGTGCGCGGCGGCGGGCACGTGCATCAGCTCAAATACGCGCACAAAGGGGCTGACGGTGAGGCTTTGGCCGGGCTCGATCTGGGTCCAGGGAATGACGCCGATCAGAATGAAAATTGCGCCCACGTAGAAGATAACCAGCCGCAGCAGCATGCTGCGCAGCGCACGCGGAACGGCCCGCTCCGGATTCTTCGCCTCGCCGGCGGTAACAGCCACGATCTCGGTGCCGATGAAGCTGTAGATGACGAAGCCCATCGCCAGCCAGACGCCCAGCCAGCCGCGCGGCAGGAAACCGCCGTTGGCGCGGAAGTTCTCCAGCCCAATGGGCTGCTGCTGGTGGATGCCCAACAGGACGCTGGCGCCCAGCAGAATGAATACAACAATGGCGCTGACCTTGATCATGGAGAACCAGTATTCAAATGTGCCGAAGGCGCCCACGCTATGCGCATTGACGTAGATCAGCACCGTCGCGTAGAGCACCACCCACATCCAGGCCGGCGTATGCGGAAACCACCATTGCGTGTAAATGGCGGCGGCGAGGGCTTCACCGCCCACGGCGATCGACTCCGCCGCCCAGTAGGTGTAGCGCACCACGAAGCCCGCCCACGGCGAAATGTACAGATCGGCATAGACGCCAAACGATCCGGCGGTAGGATGCGCCACTGCCATCTCGGAGAGGCAGTACGTCAGTAGCAGCGCGATTCCCGAGGCGAAGACGTAACTGAGGATGACGCCCGGCCCCGCGGCGCGGACCGCCAGCGCGCTGCCCAGGAATAGTCCCGTGCCGATGGCGCCTCCGATGGCGATCATGCTCAACTGGCCTTCGCTGAGCTGGCGAGCCAGGCCTTGCTCGTTCAGGATGGCCTGCTCACGGTAATCGGGACGGAGGACCGGATCGGCGGCCATCAAACGGTCGCCTTGGCGCGGCCGTGCACGAACTGGGCAGTCAGTTCGGCCAGGCGGTTGATATCCTGGCGATTGTTGAAGACGTGACAGGCGACGCGCACGCCGCCTACGCCTGAGGTGTAGCGCAGCGATACCAGCACCTTGTGCCGGCGGAGAAAGTTGATCAGCGATTCGTTGTCATCCACTTTGCCGACGCTGAAGGTCACGATGCTGGAGCGATAGCGGCGGTCCAGCGGTGTGACAACTTCAACCCCTTCGCGATGCAGAGAGTCGATGAGGTAATCGGTGAGGCAGAGCACCTGATCGGCGATTGTCTCGATTCCGATTTCATTGAGCAGCGCCACGGATTCAGCCAGCGCGATCGCGCCGGGATAGTTCGCCGTGCCTCCGGTTTCCCAGCGGCGAGCATCATCGACAAAATCGTAGTCGCGCACCGGAGTTATTGCCGGCGAGGCGAAATAGCGGTCCCATCCGTGTTCGGGTTCGACCACGGAAAGATAGCCCGCCAGCGGCGCCTTGACTTGGGCGCGGAATTCCGGACTCAAATACAGAAAGCCGCAGCCAAAGGGCGCCAACAACCACTTATGCCCACCGCAAGCCATGGCATCGACGGGAGTCCTCTGCACGTCCAGCGGAATGGCCCCGATTTGCTGAATGGCGTCGACCACCAGAAAAATGCCGTGCTCGCGGCAGAGCTTTGAGAGCGCCTCAAGATCGCAGCGAAAGCCGTTGCTCCACTGGACTGAGCTGATAGCGACCACGCGCGTTGCGGGAGTGATTGCCGCCGCGATGTCCTCAACCAGAATCTGCCCGTGGCGATTGGCGACGCTATCGATTTCGATGCCAAGCTGGTGGCGCTTCTGCACCCAGGGAAGCGCGGCTCCCATGAATTCCAGATCGCAGAGCACAACCCGATCGCCGCGAGCGAGGGGAATGGCATTGGCCACCAGATTCAGCCCTTGCGAAGTGCTTTCCATCAGCGCGATGTCGCTCTCCCGGGCATTGATCAGTTTTGCCACCTGCGGACGCGCGGCGCTGCGCAAACTGTCCATATCGAGGTGCTGCTCGGTGGCCGAGCCTGACGGGCAAAGCGCCGCCATGTCGAGAAAGGCGCGGACCTTCTCGATGGCGCGCTGCGGCGGCAGGCTGACGCAAGCTGAGTCGAGGAAGACCTGCTGGGCGAGGGCGGGAAATTCCTGACGAACGTCATTGATGGTCATGAGTACCCCAAAACGATTGGTTCATTGTACAGAAGCCAGGGCGAGGGTTCGAATTGAACAAAAGATGGCATGGGCCGCAAAATGGATGCGGCATGAAACGCGTATTGGTAGCTACTTCAAATCCCGGCAAAATTCGCGACCTGGTCGGGGCTGCGCTGGCTCACAACGTCCAGATTGAGATGCTGCCCGGCTTCTCGTCACTGCCGTCGGTGGTGGAAGACGGCGCTACTTTTGAAGCTAACGCCCGCAAGAAGGCCGAGCAGTACAGCAAACATGCGGCAGGCGAGATCGTCATCGCTGACGATTCCGGCCTGGAGGTCGATGCACTAAGCGGCGCGCCTGGCGTGCGCTCCGCGCGCTACGCGGCCGACGAGCATACAGCGAGCGGTCTTCGGATTAGCGCTGAAAAGAAGGACGGGAAGGCCGCCGCAGGCTCAGAGCCGGTCCCGTCGCATGATCCTCTCAGGCACGATGGGAATTCTGTCGACGAGGCCAACAATGCACGTCTGCTGCGCGAGCTGCACGATGTGCCCGACGAGTTCCGCACCGCGCGCTTCGTCTGCGTAATCGTCGCTGCCCGCAACGGCCACACGCTGGCGACATTTCAGGGCAAAGCCGAGGGCATTCTTCTGCGCGCATCGCGCGGCTCCAACGGTTTCGGCTACGATCCGCTGTTCTACTTTCCCGAGATCGGCAAGACCTTCGCGGAGCTGAGCGCGGAGGAAAAAGCTCGCTACAGCCATCGCGGCGCAGCGTTTCGCGCCTTTCTCGCCTGGGAAGACGAACGCGCCGGGGATGGAGAAGATCCCGGCGGCGCAGCTCTCGTGGCGCCTGCTGCTTTCGCGCAGCAGGCCAGGGACTTCATAGGGTCGGTGCTGGCGCTCAAGCCTGCGATCGCCGTCTTCGATTGCGACGGCACCCTGTGGAGCGGCGACGCCGGCGCTGACTTCTTCTATTGGGAGATTGAGCGCGGGCTGGTCAGCCCGAAGGTTGGCGAGTGGGCGCGCGCGCGATACCAGGAGTATGTTGCGGGCAGGGTTAGCGAGGTCGAGATGTGCGGTGAGATGGTCACCATCAATCGCGGCATCTCGAATGAAGTCCTGCAACGCGCCGCAACGGAGTTTTTTGAGGAAGTAGTCAGCCCGCGGATTTTCCCCGAGCTGCAGGAGTTGATACGGCGCCTGGCCGAGCAGGGCTGCGAGCTTTGGGCCGTTTCCTCGACGAACAACTGGGTGGTGGACGCGGGGGCGAAACGATTTGCGATTCCGCCGGATCACGTGCTGGCCGCGTGCGTAGAGGTTGAGAACGGCTGCGCCACCGGCCGTCTCATACGCGTGCCGACTGACGAGCTGAAAGCTGTCGTTATCCGCGAAGTCATCGGCAAACCGATGGACGCCGTGTTCGGAAATTCGGTTCACGACCAGGCCATGCTGGAGCTGGCAAAGTGGCCGTTCTGCGTGAACCCCAATCCTGACCTGGAGAAGATCGCGCAGGAGCGGGGATGGACGGTGTACTGGCCTGAAGGAATGAGGAAGTAAGCTGACAACCTGAAGTGCGAGGCAAGTAGTTTCCGAAGGTACCAGCGGGCGCAGCCTCAGATACCGACAGCCTGCTGGATGGCATTAACGATGGCGTCGGTGTGGCGGCGCATTTCGTGCTCGGATTCGGCCTCGATCATCACCCGCGCCAGTTTTTCGGTGCCGGAGTAGCGCACCACCACGCGTCCATTGCCGTTCAGTTCTTTTTCAGCCTGCCGGATCGACTCCGCCACGCCCGGCAGTTGCTCGAAGGGTCGCTTCTCGCGCACCTGGACGTTCTTGATCTGCTGCGGGAAGACTTTCATGTCGGCGACGAGCGCGGCCAGCGGCTGACCGCTGCGCGCCATCACCTCCAGGACGCGTAGCGCCGTCAGGATGCCGTCGCCGGTGGTGGTGTCGATGTCGCGGAAGAGAATGTGGCCGGACTGTTCGCCGCCCAGGCTCGCGCCGATCCCCAACATCTGCTCCAAGACGTACTTGTCTCCCACCGGAGCGCGCAGCATCTTGATCCCGTCCCGCCGGAGGCTGGCTTCCAGTCCCATGTTCGACATGGTAGTAGCCACCACGGTGTCGTTTTGCAGCCGACGGCGCTTCTGCATGTCGCGTGCAGCCAGCAGCAAGATACCGTCGCCGTTCACCACCCGGCCGGTAGCATCGGCAAAGAGGGCGCGGTCCGCGTCGCCATCGAAGGTGATGCCGAGGTCGTACTTTCCCTTGGCGGCGGCAACCGCCTTGGCGACATGCTCGGGATGAAGGGCTCCGCAGCCGGCATTGATATTGCGGCCACTGGGCTCCACGTGCAGGAAGTCGGCGGCGATTCGGCAGTCGCGAAATACCAGCGGAGCAATGGCGGCGGCAGCGCCATTGGCGCAGTCTACCAGAACGCGGAATTGAGTGAGATCGGTGTCGTGGACGGAATCGGCGAGCCACTGCGCGTACTGTTCGCGCAAAGCGGCGTTTCCCGGCAGCATCCCACGATCAGCTACTACATTGTGGGAGGCATGGGCGAGTTGCTCGAGGTGGGCAAAGATTTCCCCTTCGATCTGATGCTCCAGAGCGTCGGAGAGCTTGTAACCATCGGCGCCGAAGACTTTGATGCCATTGTCCTGCCAGGGATTGTGCGAGGCCGAAATCACGATGCCGGCGGCGAAATGGTTGGCGCGGGTAAGATAGGCGATTCCCGGAGTGGTGATAACGCCGGCGCTGACGACCTCAATTTGCGCCGACTCCAGGCCGGCAGCCAGAGCTTGGCCGATCCACGCACTGGATTCGCGCGTGTCCTGCCCGATCACAACACGGGCGGGAGCGGCGACCTTGTCGCGGGGGGCCAATCGTTGCCCCAGAGCGCGGCCGATGGCGAAGACCGTCTTGTGGTCAAGTGGATATTCGCCCGCGACGCCGCGAATTCCGTCTGTGCCGAACAGTTGCCGCATGGCAGTTACCGTAGTGGCCAAGCTCATTTCTCCCTGACGTCTGCGTGCCGGCCAGCGCTGCTCAAGGATGGTCGGCCTTTTCAGGCACCTTAGCGGTGCTGACCGCCACCTGGATTCGCCCGGGCGTCTCCACTCGAACTAACGGATCGTTGACGTAGGCATGGGTGGTGAACGTCGCACTGCCCACCACGCCGCTGGCATCCACCGGATCAGTCATGGCCGTCTGAATCGCCTGTACTCTTTGCTCCGGTCCAACAATGGTAACCGTTGGCGGACTTGCTGTCACGGCGGCTATACCATAGCCGCTGAGCAAGCTGCCAATCACGCGCGGCTCGACCGGCACGGAGCGCGTGGCCCGGCGATCGAAGCTTATATGAAATTGTCCCGGCACGATCTGCACCACCTCCACATTGCGCGGGAGATGGATGTTTGTCCGAAGCAGATCGAAGGTGCGTTCGCCGGGGCCGGCGTGCTGCAGATCAAGAACGGCGTGAACCTGAGAGCGATTCATCGCCTGCAGCCGGCGCTCAGGGCCGCGCAATGTCACGTGTGCCTGCAAAGGGTAATCGGAATTGATCTCCAGATTGGCTGGTGCGTTCTGAAACTCCAATGGCACAGTCATGGGAATTTCGATGGGTTGATCGCGTCCCACGGCCCACCACAGCATGACGGCGATGGCCAGCGACACCAGCTTGAAGGGCAGGTTCTTGAGGACGTATTTGCGGAGGAAATTGCCCAGCATGGTCTATCGCTCCGCTCCGTCAGCCAGATCCTTCGGTTGGTTGAAACGTTGGATATCGCGCTCGTCGCCAGCCAACTCGTGATCGCTCACCGTGGTGGGCAGAGCGGCCGCAGGCACGTGACGGCGCAGAAGGTCGCTGAGGCGCTCGCGCAGGTATTCCACCGTGATGTCCCGCTCGATGGCGCCGCCGGAGGCGATACTGATCGCCGCGTTCTCCTCCGACACCACGATGGAGATGGCATCCGTCTCTTCCGTGATGCCGATTGCCGCGCGGTGCCGCGTGCCGAATTGCGTGGACAGGACGGGATTCATCGACAGCGGCAGGAAGCACGCCGCGGCAGCGATACGCCCCTTCTGCACGATGACCGCTCCATCGTGCAGCGGCGCGCTGGGACGGAAGATGGTGACCAGCAGGTCGAAGGAGAGATTGGCGTCGAGCGGCACGCCGCTCTCGATGAAGGTGCGCAGCCCGAGCTCGCGCTCGATAACGATCAAGGCGCCGGTCCCGGCGTGGGAGAAATGCTCGGCCGCCAGCACGATGTCCTCGTAGCTATCGGTGGCATGAAAGGCGCCGCTTCGCGTCGGCGATAAACGCAGGCCGAGGCGCGCCAGAGCATGACGAATCTCGGAGCCAAACACTACGATGAGAGCAAAGATAGCGTAGGGAAACAGCGTGGTAATGAGCCAGTCGACGGTGCGGAGTTGCTCGATGTGAGCCAGCCAGAATGCCCCTGCCAGCAGGATTACAGCGGACAGCATGGGAATGGCGCGCGTGCCCTTGATGAGCTTCAGGAACTCATAGATCAGGAAGGCCACCACCAGAATGTCCACGATGGAGCTCACCGAGAGTTGCGGGATGTGGGCAAAAGTGTGCAGCATCCTAGTTTGGCTGGGGCAAAGGGCAACCCACCCCGTTTCTTATTCTAAATGCAAGGGATGGTGGATCGTGAATGGTGTTCGCCGGCGCCCCAGCGTAACTCGCGCGCGAAGATTTGCGAGCACCGCCCGGCCCGTTTTTCGATCCACGATTCACGATTCACCCTCTTTCCGAACTTGCTCGACCCGGGCGGTGAATTCGCCTTGCGCGAGCTGCGCACGCACTCGCTCGCCAGGGTTGAGCTGGGCCGCCTGCTTGACCAATCTGCCTTCGTCATCAAAAACCAAAGCGTAGCCGCGGGCTAAAATTGCGGTCGGGGAGAGCGCTGCCAGGCTGCTGTACATTCGCTCCCAGCGAGAGCGCTTACGCAGCAGGACGGTTGCCGGCGCAATACGCAAGGCAGCCCCGAGCCGGTCGAGTTCGACCCGGCGAGCCGCTAGTAGTCGCGCCATGGCGGCATTCAACTTGGCTGTATGCCCATCAAGCTGATGCCGCATGACGCCCGTCCGCACACGGAGGTCATGACGACGGAGATGGGCTTCGAGCGCGTCGAGCCGGCGGAAATGGCTCCTTAGAAGGTGCGACTGCGACTGCGCCAGCCGGAAAACCAGATCATCAACCCTCTGCTGGCGGCGAGCGATGGAATCCCTCATACGCGCAAAAACGGCGTTTTGCGCCAGCGTGGAAAGCGCATTGTTGGCGCGCAGCAGCTTGTAATTCATCACCTGCGTCATGCGCTTGTGGAGGGCCTGTAGCTTCTCCGTAAGCTCGTGCTTGGAGCGAATGACCAGCTCTGCCGCAGCCGATGGAGTGGGAGCGCGCAGGTCGGCGACAAAGTCGCAGATGGTGAAGTCGGTTTCATGTCCGACGGCGGAGATGACCGGAACCTCCGAGGTGGCAACGGTGCGCGCCAGGCCCTCATCGTTGAATGCGAACAGGTCCTCGAACGAGCCGCCGCCACGGGCGACGATGATGACGTCAACCTGGCCACGCCGGTTGAAGAACCGCACGCCGGAGCTTACTTCCGCGGCCGCCGTCTCGCCCTGTACCTGCGCCGGATAGATGAGCACGCTGACCGATTCGTGGCGGCGACGAAGAATGTTCAGAATATCCTGCACGGCAGCGCCGCGCGGCGACGTGACCAAACCAATGCGCCGGGGCAGCAGCGGAATCGGCTTCTTGCGCGCAGGATCGAACAGCCCTTCTGCGGCGAGCTTGGCTTTGAGCTGCTCGAAGGCGATCTGCAACGCGCCTGCGCCTTTGGGCTCGAGGTATTCCGCCTGAAATTGCAGGTCACCGCGCTCGTCGTAAACGGTGACGCGGCCGCGGGCGATTACCTGCAGCCCGTTCTCGGGACGGAAGCGCAGCAGCCGGGCCTGGGTTCGCCACATTACCATGCGAAGTTGCGCCGTGCCGTCCTTCAAGGTGAAGTAGAGATGACCGGATCCCGCGGGGCGGTAGTTAGAGATTTCGCCTTCCACGTAGACATCCGAGAAGGCGCGCTCCACCTGCGTGCGCAGCGCCGCTACCAACTCGCGGACGGGGTAAATCTTGCGCGTCGGGAGCTGGAAGAGCAGCCCCAGTTGTTCCGTGCCGGCCATGAGGGAAGTGTATCAAGGGGAAGGCCGCTGTTCGCTTTTCGTTCTTCGTTCTTCGTTCTTGGCGAAGAATGCGACGTTGCCCGCGACCTAGCCCGCCGACGGGTGGCGGCAGCGAAGTGCTAAAGGCTAAAGGCGAAGCGAAAAGCCAAGTGCAAAGCGGCTCTTCTACCGCATCCGATTCACGATGTACAACACCAGCGACAGGATGGCGCTCAGCACGATGCAGGTCACGAGCGGGAAGTAAAAGGTGGTGTGCTTACCGCGATAGACGATATCGCCGGGCAGGCGGCCAATGGGCAGGTTGGCCTTTCCCGCGAGAAGGATGATCAACCCGATAACCAGCAGCACTCCGCCGAAAAACACCAACATGCGGCCGAAGTCGCCCATAGATCTAGGCTATACGATGGGCTGCCTTTGGGACAGGTCCGGAATTGGTTTCGCTCCCACACTCATGTTCTGCCGATCACAGACGATGGGAGAGAAAGGGGGAATGATTGCCGCCATGAGCAAGGAGCAATTCTCGGAGCTCATGCTGCTTGCCGGCTTCGGCATCTGGGTGGCCTATGGTTTTCTGGCCGGCATGGGACGCTGGCCGGCAGCGGTGACTTGCGGGCTAATCGCCGGCATTGCCCTGGTATTGCTGGAAGCTGGCCGCCATATCGAGATCAAGCTGCTGGATTGGACCGTCGTCGCGTACTTTGTGCTCGCCGCCATCGCGACGTTTCTGGTTCGCGCCAAGGCTTTTCCCCTCTACAGCTCAATCGTCATCTGGACGCTGTACGCCGGGGTGAGCTGGACTTCGCTCCTGGTGGGAGCGCCCTTCAGCCTGCAATACGCGCGCGAGTCGGTGCCGCCGGAACACTGGAGCCATCCCGAATTCCTCGCAGCCAACCGGACGATTAGCTTGGTTTGGAGTGCAGCCTTTACGGTGAATATTGCGCTGGTCTCATTAGCCGTGGTCCCATACTTTAGGTCACTGCTGCTGGCCGTCGGCGCACCGCTGTTGATGATGGCCTCTTGCGCCGTCTTTACCTCGCGTTACAAGAAGATCGCGCGACAGCGAACCCTTGGTTTATGGCAGCGAACATCTGGTAAAAGCCGGAGAGCACAACAATCTCTATGAAAGCCAGCAGGCCATAACGTTGAATCGCCGCGCCCTGGATCTCAGCCGAAATGTCTTGCCAGCGCAGGGTGGAGCGCAACACCGACGCGGCCAGGCCGTAGGGATCGGCAAATTCGCCGGCGGACAGCCCGTCGCTCTGTAGCTGTTCGATGACTTCGGCCGGCACGCCGGCTGCAGCGGCGTGCTGCACGTGATCGTCCCACTCGAATTGAGCTCCGGTCTCGCGCGCGACCGAGAGAACCACAAACTGATACACGTCACGCCGCAGGTGTCCCTGGAACTTCAGGTAATACCCTAGCTCTTCAATGCGCTGGCAGAGCTCGGGGTGATTCATCAGCACCGCATAAGGGCCGTCGAACGGAGCGCCCTGAGTCTTTCGGCGCGCAACCATTGCGTCGTAGATCGCCTTCTGCTCTGGGTTCAGGGTGTTGGGATCGAAAGGTAATTCAGCCACGAGCCTTCTCCAGTGCTTATTCGTGATACGACCATGCTGCGGAGGCGACGGCCCAGTCGTGGACCGGGGTTGCATACTGCTTGCCGGCTTTTACGTCAATGACAGTCGGGCCGGGGACGCTGAGCGCCGCGTTTATGGCCGGCGCCAACTCCTTCGGATTGCGGACGGAGATGCCGTTGGCGCCGAGCGACTTGGCGAACGCGGCCCAATCAAGGTCGGGAAGAGTCGTGAGCTGGTCGGGCACCGGGCCGAGCGTGTGCGCACGCAACCAGACGTTGCCCAAAGCGGCGTTGTTGATGACCACGTAAATGATCGGCAGCCGGTAGCGAGCAGCGGTGGCGACTTCGATGCCATGCATGTGCATGCAGCCATCCCCGGTAATAACGGCGACTTTCTTATTTGGCTGCGCAAATTGCACGCCGACCGCGGCCGGAATCGCCCATCCCATTGGCCCCAGGTTGGTCGCCGAGATATAGGTGAGTGGCGAATAGGACTCCCAGTAGTGGGCGGCAAAGGCGCGGTGCGCTCCGGAGTCGATCAGCACAATGCCATCCCGCGGCAGCGCCTTGCGCAGTTCGCTGACGGCGCGTGCCGGATGGATGGGCACAGCATCGCTGGCACAGTTTTCCGGGTCCTGCAGTCTCTGCTGGCTGCGGATGCCTGCAATCCACTGGCTGCGCGCAGCGCGAGTCGATTCCAGCGAGGGGCCAATCTCCGCTTTGCGACCCTCCAACCATAAAAGGTATTCGCCAACATCGCTCACCACCGAACTCGAGTCAATCTCTGTCGCCAAAGCCATGGGCGAGAGGTTCACACAGACAGCACGCTGCGGCGAAAGCCGCAAGGTCCAATGCATGCTGTCGCGCTCGTTTAGGCCTGTGCCCAGCACCAGCAGCAGATCAGGGGATTGATCGGCCAGCGCGATGCGAGCGTGATGGGTCCCGGCATAGCCGAAAACCCCCAGCGATAGCGGATGATCTTCCGGGAAGACGCCCTTGGCGCGAAGGGTAGTGGCAACCGGGATCTGCCAAGCTTCCGCGAAGCGGAGCAAAGCTGCCGACGCAGTCGCGTGCTCCACGCCAGCTCCAGCCAGCACGGCAATCCGGACCGGCGACTTCCCTTCTTCGCTTGTCTTGAAATGCGCCAGCGTGAGTTCCGCGGCGCTCCGCGAGAATAGCCTCGGGTTAGTGATCTCGGCATCGAGCGGCTCATGCCGCACATCGACGGGCGCGGTCAGGCAGTCCATAGGGACAGACAGATGGACGGGAGCGCACGGCGGCGTGCGGAGATGTACAAGTGCGTGCTGAAACAGATGCGCCAGGTTTTTCGGATTATCCACCGAGGTCGAAAACCGTGTGACTGGCTTGAGGACGCTTACATCATCCAGGGTTTGGCTGCTGGCATCCTGGAAGAGTCCAAGGCCCTCAAGCGCCGTCGCCGCCTCGCCGCTAATGACCAACAGTGGGGAACTATCCGTTTGCGCGGTGGCAACGGCGGTCACGGTATTGGCAAGGCCAGGACCGCCAATGCACATCGCCACTGCCAGCTTGCCGCTGGCACGGGCATAGCCATCCGCCATGTAGGCAGCGCCGCCTTCCTGCGCGGCAACCACGGGCGTGAGCGCGCTCTGACGTCCCAGGGCCGGCAGCATGGGGTCAATGAGACCGCCCGGAACCATGAACAGGTATTCGACTCCCTCGCGGGCGATGCCATCCAGAATGAAATCCGCTCCCAGCATTCTTACTTGCTCCTTCCGTTGGCGCTCAGCCGCTCTCGGAGCGGACTCTCGCCGTACACAGTGGACCACGCGATTCCGATGGCAACAGCAATCCAGAGATGCTTCCTGGGCACCACATTTCTCCTTCAGCCCGCGGCCAAGCCTCCCGAGCTTCCACGAGCGTTTGCAAGATTGTAATAGCTCCCCGGAATGAGCCTATTCGGCCACCGTGGAAGCGAGGTCGGTTTGTGGAGAAACAAGCGCAGGACTCGCCAGTCCGCCGCTCAGCAGGGTGGCAAAGAAACGGTCCACCGCCTCGAGGATTTCCGCAGCGGCCTTTGCTTCATAGACGGTTTTGCGGAGCTGGGCGCCGTGCGCAACGCCATGCGTGAACCACGACGCGAACTGCTTCATCTTGCCTTCGGCGCCGCCCACGCTTTCCTCGACCAGCATAGTGAAGTAGCGGCGAATCATCTGGTAGCGGTCGGCGTCGCTGGGCACGTCGTAAGAGCCAGTCGCGGTGTACTGCTCAATCTGGCGGAAAATCCACGGATTGGACGCAGCGCTGCGGCCGATCATCACCGCATCGCAGCCGGTTTCGGCAACCATGGCTGCAGCGTCTTCCGGCGTGCGCACATCGCCATTGCCGATGACGGGAATCTTCACCGCGTCCTTCACCGCGGCGATCCACTCCCAACACGCTTGTCCGCTGTAGCCCTGCTCGCGCGTGCGAGCATGCAGAGCGACCGCAGCCAGGCCGCAGGCTTCGGCCATCTTCGCCAGTTGAATATGCACCACTTCCCTATCGTTCCATCCGGCGCGAAATTTTACCGTGAAGGGGATGCTCACAGCAGCCCGTACCGACTCAAAAATCCGGCGGATGAGCGGCAGATCGCGCAGCAGCCCCGAGCCGCCGTTACACTTGACGACCTTCTTCGCGGGACAGCCCAGATTCAGGTCCACCAGGTCGAAGCCGAGGTCCTGGACCACGCGCGCGGCATCGGCCAGCGTCACCGGGTCGCTGCCGAAGAGCTGGGCTGAGATGGGATGCTCGTTGCCGTAGAACGTAAGGTACTGCTGCGCTTTTTTATCCTTGTGGCGCACGATGCCATCGGCCGAGGTGAACTCGGTCATCATCAATCCGCAACCGCCGAGGTTGCGAATAAAACGCCGAAAGACGGTGTCGGTGATGCCGGCCATTGGCGCGAGGACCGTGGCAGGGCGAATCGTGACGCCGCCGATCAACAGCGATGCAGGCACGCGAGCGTAAGCGGGCGCAACCCGCTCGCGCGGGCTGTCGAAAAACTTGTGCACGGCTTGATTGTAACTGGTAGGGCCTGGCGAGACGAAGCTGCTTACGGCAATGCCGTCGCGATCTTGGCCGGCGCGGGCGTGCTTTGGCTCGGCGAGGAACCCTGCGGAACCGTCCTGCTGGCCTTCTTGGTAGCGGGCGGCATCGTGAACTCCACCCCGCGGTCATCGTTGGCCTTTATTGTGGCTGGAAGGTCCAGCTCAGCCAGTGCGATCAGCTTCCGCCCATGATCGAAATCGTAGAGGGTATTGCCCATGATGGCGTAATTCGTCACTTCCTGCCGGCGCCCATCACGAAAGACCAGCACCGTGGGATCGCCAGGCTTCACTTCCTGGGGCGGCGGAGGCGGTTGCGTTGGGGTGGGCTGAGCATAGGCTTCCGGCGCCGGCGCTGGCTCGTTATAAGGCTTTGCCGGGGGCTGCTCGGCAAGCATGTGGGCGCTGGGATCGTCGGGCCCAAGCGGCGGACCGGAGTACAACTCCGGACCTCCGCCCCCGCCTACGTAGTCATAGCCATAACCGGCGTCGCCAATGGGGTAGTAGTACGGAACTCCGTAGCCGTAGCCATAGGCATAACCATAGCCCCCCAGGTTCTTGCTGTAGCGGCCGCTGAAGGAATGGCGATAGCCGTATTGATTCCGCGGACCGAGATAGTTGGGCAAAGAGGTAACGCTGGGAAGCGGCGGCGGCAGATGCGCTGCCCCAATTCCTCCCACGGAGGTAACACTTGGTGCCGGCGCCAGGAAGTGTCCGTTATACGTGTTGTGAGATCCACCCCAGCCGCCCCCACCACATTGCTG
>VFSW01006301.1_pt1 | contig 17456 bp, 17 predicted proteins | sample 5358111 | NCBI WGS metagenome assembly VFSW01 (sample SAMN11554181, study PRJNA540505) | mine drainage metagenome | isolation source: sediment from site ElyBrook_90M | place: USA: Ely Copper Mine, Vershire, VT | collected 2017
CGTTGCGGTGGAGCTGAGATACAAGCCCCCTGTCTTCAGACGGGGGTCTCTGACATAAAAGCACGGACGCGATAACGCGGTCCCTACGGATACTTACTATAGGGACCGCGTTATCGCGTCTGCCACGTTAGAGAAGAGAGATGCATCAGGGGCGAATGTGTAGGATCGCCGTTTTCAGAAAATCAATGGGTGGGGTGAGCATACCATCACGTTCAACTAACCAATCCGCCAACAATGTGCGGAGTTCCTGGCGGCTCTGCTCGTCCTCACGCAAGATCAGTTGTTCCGTTAATTCATCTACCGCACCCTCAAGCGTGGGAAACCTGAGCGTGGGCGGCATGGTTACCATCTCTACATCGGCATAGATACCCATCTCAAACAAGACAGCAAGCGCATGAATATAGGCAGGCGGCGTGCAACGTTTCTCGCCATGAAAGTGTTGCCAGATAGGGGCAGTTAAATCATCAAGGTGCGTTGCGCGCATATAGATATAGCAAGATTTGCGCGTCGCCGCAAGCAATTTTGCCAGAAATGCCTCAATATCGTTTACCGCATAGAGTACATGACTACAGATGACAATCTCAGCAGCCAAGTCGGTTGGAGCATCCTGCCAAGTTGCCATGACATACTCAATAGTAGAGATGCCTTGCGCAGCCGCATCTCGTTGTAAGAAACTGAGCATACTCTGGTTTGGCTCGACGGCAATCACATGCTGTGCAAGGGGAGCAAAAGCTAGCGCGAAACGTCCCGTACCCGCTCCCACATCCAGCACGCGCATCTCGGGCGTTACTTCCCGTTTCACACGTAGGAAAAGCGGATCTGTCGCGGTCGTATTTTTTGTCGCTTGATGAAAGCCACGCGCACGCCGATCCCAATAATCTGCACTTGTGCGTCCTAAACGCGCATACGCAGCATCCATCTGCTGCGCACGCGCCTGTAGTAACTCATGCCAACGTTCAACAGCCGTTTGCATTGTTTCACCCACTAACTCGCCGTATCTGCCGTATCTGCAGCCGTCATATTTTTTTTCAGGCAACCGAAAAACTGACCAGTCAGCTTTTCCGCCGTACTATTCATCAGACGTGCGCCCACACTGGCAATCGTACCACTCACAACCACATTGGCTTTCCAATCCATCCGTGTCTGCCCTGGGCTTTCCGCCACAAGATTCATTGTGCCTTCCAATTCAACCGCGCTGCCAGGGGCCTTGCCACGTCCTTTGACGATCATCATTTCCGGCTCTTGCATCTCTGGACGCGTCACATCCAGCGTAAATTTTGCCTTTACGGGACCGATGCCAATGGCAATGACCGCCTTCCAATGCTCTGTTCCCAGCTCCTCTAAACTCTGGAACCCTGGAGCGCAAGATGCCACTTTGTTAACATCCAGCAAATACAGCCAGACCTCTTGTATGGGAACAGCTATTGTCTGAGAACCAGAAAACTCCATTCCAATTTACCTTTCGTTCTGCACAAGATATTCTTGCGGATTACGTTCAAACAAGCGTTTACAGGCCGGACAGCAGAAATAGAATATACGCCCATCATATGTACTGCGATGGCGCGCTGTCGAGACTTCCACCATCATACCACATACGAGGTCCAGCGCACTCGACTCTTGTTCTACTGACAGTATAGACGATGTAGATGCAACAAGAGCTTCCACATCTGGCGACACCGGAGCTGGTGAAGCGTGTGCCCCATTCGCCGCACGGCGTTGTACCTGTACCAGCTCGCCCAGAATACTGATGGCAATCTCCTCCGGTGTAACAGCACCAAGATCCAACCCTGCGGGAGCTTGCAAGCGTGCAATCTGCCCTTCATCTAAACCTGACGTGCGCAAATAAGCCCGGCAAGTATCGGCACGGCGGCGGCTACACACCATACCAACATACGCTGCTTGACCACGCAATACCAATTCCAAGACGTCTTCATCATAGTGCCCATGCGTCGCAACGATGATATAGGTGCGTGCATCTAACGAGATACCACTCACATCGGCTTGCTCCAGGTGTGTTACCACAAAATTCAGTGCGGGCGCAAACTGCATCAAAGCCGTGACGATGGGCGAATCGCCAAACAGGACAAGATGGGGTGAAGGGTAATGCGGCTCCATATAGATATCAAGTGCGCCACCACTAGCGCAAGTCATGGGAAAGGTGCGCACATCACGGCGGTCATGCCCTATCTCTGAGGAGCCAAGTCGCAGCAGATAGGGCGCATCACCTTCGCGCAATGCCCGCTGTGCTTCACGCACCACTACTGGTTGGGCACAACTGCCCCCAATCCAACCCACCATATGTCCATCGGCATCAATAATGGCTTTTGCACCCGGCTTAGCAGAGGTTGGACGTTCGCACCAAACAACCGTTGCGCTAACAAATGCCTGACCAGCCTGCGTCAACTGTTGCGCTAACTCGAGGAGTGTGTGTGATGTATCTGACATAATTTTCTCCAACAAAAAGGGCAAAAGACCGCACGACTATGCATAAGAGGGGAGAAATGCGTAATCGTGCAGCCTTCTTTAAGAAGAGGTTAGTCTGTTGCTAGCCCTTTCTCTTTGAGAACGCTCCAGACTTTCCAGGGCGTCAGCGGCATATCGATATGGCGAACGCCCACATGCGCCAGCGCATCGACAACTGCATTGACAATAGCCTGTGGTGCGCCCACTGTTGGCGACTCACCCACGCCTTTTGCTCCAATTGGATGATGAGGTGAGGGCGTGACTGTTCTATCCGTCTCCCAATGCGGCGTCTCCATCGCAGTTGGAATGAGATAATCCTGGAAATTGCCAGCTAGCAGGTTGCCATTTTCGTCGTAGGCTAACTCCTCGTACATTGCGGGAGCCAGACCCTGCGTCAGACCACCATGGACCTGCCCTTCGACAATCATCGGGTTAATCACGGTTCCGCAGTCATCGACCGCCATAAAGCGACGGATATGGACCTGGCCCGTGCCGCGATCAATATCTACGACACAGATATATGCGCCGAACGGGTAGGTCAAATTGGGCGGATCGTAGTAATTGACGGCTTCCAGACCAGGCTCCAGGTAGGGGGGACAATTGGTATAGGCGGCTAGAGCCAGCTCTTGGATGGTTTTGCCCTTATTGGGTGCCCCCCTCACAAAGAAACGGCCCGGTTCCCATTCCAGGTCTTCCTCGCCAACTTCTAAGAGGTATGCCGCAATCTTTTTGGCCTTATCGCGCACTTTGCGCGCAGCCAAAGCTGTTGCAGCACCCGCAACAGGTGTGCTGCGGCTCGCATAGGTTCCCAAGCCATAGGGAGCGGTATCGGTATCGCCATGCTCAACATCGACATCATCGGGTGAAAGACCAAGCTCGGCAGCAATGATCTGCGCAAAGGTCGTTTCATGACCTTGCCCTTGTGTCTGCGCACCAATACGGGCCAAAATCTTGCCTGTCGGATGCACGCGCACTTCACAGCTATCAAACATCTGAATACCTGCTATATCAAAGTGTTTGCCGGGGCCTGCACCAACAATCTCCGTAAAAGTGGAGATGCCAATACCCATCAATTCGCCGCGTGCGCGCTTCTCAGCCTGCTCGCGCCGCAGTTCAGCATAGCCAACATTATCCATTGCTAGTTTCAGTGAGCCTTGATAGTTGCCACTATCAAACGTCCAGTTGAGAGCCGAGCGATAGGGGAAGGCTTCCGGCTTGATAAAGTTTTGCATACGCAGGTCTGCCGGGTCCTTGCCCAGATCATGGGCCAGTGTATCCATCATGCGCTCGATCAAGTAGGATGCCTCGGTGACACGGAAAGAGCAGCGATAAGCGATACCACCAGGCGCCTTGTTGGTATGGACAGCATCGACATCGACAAAGGCATGTTTGAAATCGTAGGAACCGGTGCAGATGTGGAACAGACCAGCGGGGAATTTGGTCGGCTGTGCAGCTGCATCAAACGCGCCATGATCGGCAAGGGTATGGACGCGCAACGCCTGGACCGTGCCATCTTTATCAGCCGCAATTTCCGCGTGAATATGATAATCACGCGCAAAGCCCGTGCTACCGAGATTTTCAGAGCGGTCTTCAATCCATTTAACAGGCTTGCCCGTCTTGAGCGAAGCCACAGCAGCACACACATAGCCGGGGTAGATGGGAACTTTGTTGCCAAAACCGCCACCCACATCAGGCGAAATGATGCGAATACGATGCTCCGGCAGACCCGAAACAAGCGCAAACAGTGTACGATGCGCATGCGGAGCCTGCGAGGTCAGCCAGATAGTAAGTTTGCCTGTTGCCTTGTGATAGTCAGCGACACAACCACACGTCTCGATAGGTGCTGGGTGAATACGTGGTACGTACATATCTTGCTTGATAACGACACCGTTTTTTTCGGCCTCAGCAAAAACCTCGTCGGTTATCTCTTTCTCGCCTGTCTCCCAGTGGTAAATCTGGTTTGTCGGTTGCTTCTCTTTTTTATCGGGGCGCAGTAACGGGACACCGGGATCGAGAGCCTTCTTCGCATCAATGACAACAGTCAGTGGCTCATAGTCTACCTCAACAGCTACGACACCATCAGCGGCGGCATAGCGGCTGGTCGCGACCACAAAAGCAACCTCTTGCATCTGGAAGAGGACACGATCAACTGCCAGCACAGCCTCCATATCAGCGGAGAGTGTGGGCATCCAGGCCAGGCCAGCAGCTTCCAGGTCTTTGCCCGTGATAACAGCCACGACACCTGGAACCTTCATCGCCGCACTAATATCGATATTCTTAATCAAAGCGTGCGCATAAGGGCTACGCACAATATCGCCAAACAACATACCGGGCAACTGGACATCATCAACATAGTTACCCTGCCCACGAATAAAACGCGCATCCTCTTTACGCTTATACGACTCTCCCAGGCCGTGATGAGCATGCATCTCTGTTGCCATTATTCGCCTCCTTCGCCGACACTGACCGGAACTTGCGCAGATGTGCTCATTTTCTCGGCAGCATACTGAATAGCTTTGACGATATTGACGTACCCAGTGCAACGGCAGAGGTTACCTGAGATACCTTCACGAATCTCTTGCTCGCTCGGATGAGGATTGCGTTTCAGCAGCGCGATACCAGCAAGCATCATGCCGGGCGTACAATAGCCACATTGTAGGGCATGCATCTCATGGAAACCATCCTGCATAGGATGCAGTTTGTCATCCTGCTCTAATCCTTCAACAGTGGTAATCTGGCAACCGTCAGCCTGTACGGCGAACATTGTGCATGACTTGGTGGCTTTGCCATCAACCAGAATCGTGCAGGCTCCGCACGACGTGGTATCACAACCGATATGCGTTCCTATGAGGTGCAAACCATCACGAATCCAGTGAACCAGCAGTGTGCGCGCGTCAACAACACCCTCGTAGACGGTCCCGTTAATCGTTACACTGATAGCGTGTTTGCTCATATTATTCCCCTCCTGTTGCACGTGCCAGTGCTTTCTGTAACGCGCGAACACAAAGCGTATGCACCATTGCCCGCTTATACTCGATGGGGCCACGTGTATCACTGCTCGGTTGTGCTTCTTGCGCAGCCTGATCAGCCGCAGCTCGTATCGACGTTTCGTCAAGCGTCTTACCAATCAATGCCTGCTCGGTCGCACGCGCCCGCAGTGGGTAGGGAGCTGCATTGGTCAACGCAATGCTCGCCTGCGTGACCACGTTTTGACTATCTAGCGTGACACACGCAGCTATCCCCGCAATGGCGTAGTCACCAACCTTGCGCTCCAGCTTGAGATACACGCTACCGGTGCGCTCAGGCAGAGCCGGCACGCGAATCTCAGTCAGCACCTCGTTGGGCTTTAGTGTTGTTTCAAAAGAGGAGTCGGTAAAAAATTCGTCAATGGGAATAATACGCTGACCTGCTGAGCCAAGCACAACCACGCTCGCCCGCAAGGCTAGCATTGTCGCGGGATGGTCGTTAGCGGGATCGGCATGAGCGATGTTGCCACCCACCGTTGCCCAGTTGCGTACAACCGGATCGGCAATGACTTTCGCAGTGTCATGAAGAATGGGATAACGTGTGCTAATAAGAGAGGACTGATCTAACTCGACTTCACGAGTCAAGGCTCCAATGTGGAGAATACCGTCAATCTCCTGAAGATATTCCATTGCTGGAATACGATTGATATCAATCAGGACCGACGGGCCTGCCAGGCGAAAACGCAGAATGGGAATCAAACTTTGCCCACCTGCTAGGATTTTTGCTTCGTCACCATGCTGTTCTAGCAGCGAAATCGCTTCTGGAACGCTTTTCGCTACTACATAGTCAAAGGAAGCTGGTATCAAAATAACACCCCCGAATATCCGTTGACGCGCAATCTCTGCGCTTCATCGTCGAACAAAACGCCAAATCGAAATGGAGGTTGCCTTGCAGAGTGTGCAGGACTCTACTTTTCCAGTATAGTAGGTCAGCAAAACTGCTTACAACCCCTAAAGGTGGGGTTTTGGTAACATACGAATAGAGGGATTATAAACCTTCTTTTGTCAACGTATGGACTTTTTACTTAAAGCCAGCCATGCTTGACGGCAAACATCACAGCCTCGGTACGATTCTTCACGCCCAGACGGTGCAGTATCTCTTGCACATAACCCTTGACCGTATTCTCACTCAAGTAGAGTTGTGTGGCAATTTCACGACTGGATAAGCCCTGCGCAACCAACCGTAAAATGACTAACTGCTGCGCACTGAGCGGCTCGGGGAGCGGCTCCGCGTTCCGTTGGGGCGTGCGCCTCAATTGGGCCAAGACAGCAACAGCCGCTTTCGAGTCAAGCACTGCCTCCCCTCGCGCAACCGCACGAATTGAGCGTTTCAAGTCAACACTCTCCACATCCTTCACAATATAGCCACGCGCCCCCGCCTGCACACACTGCGCAATCAGCTGCTCGTCCGTAAAAGTTGTTAAAATGATCACCGCAACTTGTGGGAAATGCTCGTTTACCTCATGGCAGACAGTGATGCCACTACTATCGGGCAAACGCACATCCAATAGCACGATATCGGGTTGCAATTGCGCAATAAGCTCTAATGCCCGCACAGCACTGGCCGCATCGCCCACAATCTCAAAACCAGGCTCTGCCATCAGGATCGCTCTCAGTCCCTCACGAACCATTTCATGATCGTCAACTATCAAAATACGAATCATAGTGGTACTACCGCCTTCACAATCAAGCCACCATCTTCACCATTGACGAGCGTGAGATTGCCGCCAAGCTCTTCAATCCGGTGGCGCATACCTCTCAAACCCAGATGGACAAGATTATTGTTATATGGCTGCAACGCTTGCGGTAAAAGACCAACGCCATTATCCTGCACAACCAACATCGCCTGCTCATGCATTACCTGCACCGTAACAATCACAATTGTCGCGTGTGCATGTCGTCGCACATTTGAGAGTGCTTCTTGCGCAACAGTCAAAAATGTCATCTCAACATCCGCAGGCGGAGCCACAGCCCATTCGGCTACCACGAGATCAGCCTCAATCGAAGTGGACTCTCGCAAGTCATGAATGAGCGTGTAGAGCATTTTGACCAGGCCCTCCTCCGGCAACTCAACCGATGCAAGGGCAAAAATGGCGTCACGCACCTGCGCCGTTCCTAAGGCAGCTAATTGTTTAATCGAGCGCATCACCGGCATTAAGAATGAATCCGGTGCCAGTTGCTCTTTGGCCCAATCTGCCTTTAGCCCAATTGTAAACAAGGTCTGCTGTACACGATCATGGAGTTCCTGGGCAATTCGGCTACGTTCCTCAACCAACATCTGCCTTTTCTGCACTTCTGTCAGCTCTTGATGCAAATGCTGTAAGTTCGTGGCAAAAACACTTAGGTCCTGATTACGACGTTCCAATTCAGCAGTCCGCTCACGTACCTCATGCTCCAGATGTGCGGCATAAACTTCCATCGCATGCCGCTCTCTAGCAACAAGTTGGGCATTGTGAATCGCAACAACCGCTTGCGCACCGAGAGCCTCAATCAGTTCAAACTGACGCGCACTAAAGCGTCCTGGGTGCGTATCGCCGATCAAAAATGCGCCGAGAATGGTTCCTTCACGTGTTCGCAATTGGACACCGAGAAAACTACGGACAGGAATATGGCCACGTGGGATGCCTTGATAACGTGGGTCTTGCAACACATCATCAATAATAATCGACATGCCTTGCCAGAAAACAGGATACAGGATACCGATCCCCTCTACCGTTCCCAGGTGGCGAAAATGGGCCGCGATGCGTTCTGAGGCCCCGGAGATTGCCGCAAGACTAAAACCGGCTTTTGTTTCAGCAGGGAGAGCAGTTTGGTCCATTACTTCAGGAATGAGGAAAAAAGCGGCATATTCGGCAGCCGTAATTTTACGAGCGGCATCTGTCATCATCTGCAACAGACGCTGCAAATTTAGTTCGGATGTCAGCGCAATCGCGATTTTATTGAGTTGTGCCAGTTCCTCCGCTTGCTGCTGCAAACTTTCAATGAGGTATGCGCGACTTTCATCAGTAGATTGCATCATAGGTTGCCTCTTCTCGCCAAAACAACATTGTGGAGGTGTACGATACATCAGGCATAGGCAAAGTATACCATATGCAGGAATAGCAGGACGAAGACTAGCCCTTGTGACACAAATGCCAGGCATGCTACACTGACAGCAGCATCTCTACAGTACTGAAATAGCAAAGGAGCTTTGAGCAGCATGGGTATCCTTTACGAGAAGCGCAATCGGGTTGCCTATATCACAATCAATCGACCCGAAGCCCGCAACGCCATTGATTTTGAGACGGCACACGCAATGAATCAGGCATGGCAGGATTTTCGCGATGACGAGAACACGTGGATCGCTGTTGTGACGGGAGCAGGTGCAAAGGCATTCTGCTCTGGAGCCGATCTCAAAACATTGATTCCGGCGTTGGGACAGAGCAACCCCAATCAGGAAAACACCAATGATGGCGGCTTTGGCGGCATCACACGCGGATTTGAATGCTGGAAACCAATCATTGCTGCCGTTAATGGACACTGTATCGCGGGCGGCTTCGAGATTATGCTCGCCTGCGACCTGCGCATCGCCTCTGAAAATGCGGTCTTTGGACTAGCAGAGGTGCGTTGGGGCATCATCCCCGGCGCTGGCGGCACACAACGCCTTCCACGCGCTATCCCGTTGGCGAAAGCGATGGAGATCGTCCTGACCGGCGAACCTATTTCTGCACAGGAAGCCCACCGCCTCGGCCTGATTAACAAGGTTGTACCGCAAACAGAACTGGCTGGAGCAGTCGATCACCTCGTCAACACCCTCCTAGAACGCGGTCCGCTGGCCTTGCGTGCCGCAAAACAAGCCATGCTTCAAGGACTCGACCTTTCACTTGACGAGGGCATGCAATTAGAGCAAAGCCTTTTCAGAGGCCTGTTCAAAACACAGGATGCCATTGAAGGGCCACGCGCTTTCGCGGAAAAGCGCAAGCCAAATTTCCAAGGGAAATGACTGTCTATCAATTGACGCGGCAAAAAACAGCCTTGAGGTAAGAGGTCTCTGGCATCGCCAGATTGATTGGATGGTCTACGCCATGGGTATAGAGTTCTAATAATTGGACCGCACGGTTGAGCCGCTGGGCATCCTGAGCCAGAATGCCCAGCAGATCATCCAGACCAACGACGCCCGTGCAAGAACATGAGAGCAAAATACCGCCCGGTCGCATCACCTGCATGCCAAGTAAATTCAGACGACGATAGGCTTTGAGTGCCTGTGCCTGCGCACTCTGTGTCTTGGCAAAAGCAGGTGGGTCTAGCACGACAATATCAAACTGCTCACCACGCTGCTGGGCATCTTCCAGATAGTCAAAAACATCGGCGATAAGAAATTCATACCGCTCAGGCTCTAAACCATTGTGCGTAAACACTTGATGCGCCAGTGCCATTGCCGAGGCAGACGTATCCACACTGGTTACGCTTGTCTCGTGACTAGTCAGAGCCGCATAGACCGAGAAACCGCCCGTGTAGCTAAAGCAATTGAGGACACGCTTCCCTCGCGCATATTTGCGCAAAGCGGCCCGTTTATCGCGCTGGTCGAGAAAAAAACCTGTTTTCTGGCCTTGCCAGGGATCAACCAGAAATGTAACGCCATTTTCCAGGATTGTCACCTGTGACGGCACTTCGCCCGCAACGACGACAGGTTCCTCAACCTCTAATCCCTCGCGACGGCGTGACTGCGTATCATTCCTGAGCAAAATGCCTTTGACATCCAATTCTTGCATCAGTGCCTCGATCAGTTGCGCACGCATAAGTTCCATGCCCATCGTGTGTATCTGCATCACCAGGATATCAGCGAAGCGGTCCACGATTACACCCGGCAAACCATCGCCTTCAGCATTGATTAGGCGATACGCACTAGTCTGCTGCGGATCAAAAACACTGCGTAGTTGCACGGCATGCCGGATACGTGAGCGCAAAAAGTCGCTATCTATCGCCTCTTCGCTATCGCGTGTCAAAATCCGTATCGCGATATCAGTATTTGGATTATAGTAGCCACGCGCGACAAATTGGCCCGTTGCCGATTTCACATCAACCAGTCCACCCGCTTCAATCCAGCGCGGTGCTTGTTGCAATGCTCCTGAAAAAATCCAGAGATGCCCACTCTGTAAAACTTCGTTCTTGTGTGGTTTCAGGCTTGCTGTTGGATAATGCATGGTTGCCATAGAAATCTTTTCCCTCTGTTCTTGCTTTTTGCCCATTATCTCACTCGTGGGAAGAGGGGCAGAAGCAGCAGAAAAGCCATTGCTACGCCCATACCCGTCAGGGTGTCAACGTAGCAATGGCTCTTTAGCGACAAGACTGGTGGCTCGCGTCCGTATTTTGCCTGATCTATAAAGGATTATAACTGTTTTTGCAGATGAATAGCCGCAACCACCGGGTCTGTATACTGCTCTTTGCGCAACATTTCCGCTTTTTTGAGATTATTCGCGCTATTAATCAACGAGATGTGCGTAAAGGCTTGTGGATAGTTGCCCAGTGCCATATCGCTGTGCGCATCAATCTCCTCAGAGAAGAGGCCAAGCTTGCCAGCATAGGTCAAAAGACGCTCAAAGAGAGAACGCGCCTCATCCACACGCCCTTGCATCGCCAGGTTATCGACAAGCCAGAAGGTACACATGCTAAACGTTCCCTCTGAACCAGTCAGACCATCGTCAGCAACATCGGTATGGTAGCGGAAGACAAAGCCGCGCTCATCGGTCAATTTTTCCATAATGCGATCAACAGTTGAGCGCATGCGAGGGTCATCGGGCGGGATAAAGCCGACCAAGGGCAACAGCAGATTGGAAGCATCCAAGACAGAGTCACCGTAGGACTGCGTAAATGCGCCTAGAGTCGTATTGTAACCATGCGTCAGAATATCCGCACGGATCTGGTCGCGCACCATGAGCCAGTGAGGCAGATCAGCCTCTAGATTCAACTGCTGCGCAGCGCGCACCCCACGATCTAGGGCGACCCAGCACATGACTTTCGAGTAGACGAAATGGCGGGCTCCCCCACGCACTTCCCAGATGCCACTGTCGGTCTCTTGCCAGTGGTCACAGACGTGATCGACCAGCATGCGCATCATTGACCAGAGGGGTCCCTCTAGCGTCTCGCCATAGAGTTCAAAGCCGCCTTGCCGACGATAAATGTGGATGCAGTCCAGCACTTCACCAAAAACATCCAACTGTTTCTGGTCGGCAGCACCATTGCCGATGCGCACGGGACGCGAGTCACCGTAACCACTGAGGTGAGGCAGTTCGCGTTCAGTCAGGTCGCGCTCACCGCGAATGCCATACATGATTTGCAGGTCTTCACCGTCAGCATAGGAAAGGCCGCGTAGCCAGTAAGTAAACGCTCTGGCCTCTTCAGTAAAGCCGAGTACGTTGAAGGCATAGAGCGTAAAAGTGGCATCACGGAGCCAGGTGAAGCGATAGTCCCAGTTGCGCACACCGCCCAAGTCTTCCGGCAAAGAGGCCGTTGGGGCGGCAACAATCGCACCGGTTGGAGCGTAGGTGAGCATTTTGAGAGCGAGTACGCTGCGTTGTACTGAGTCCTGATACTGGCCTTGATAGGTACAATTGGCAATCCATTTGCGCCAGCAATGCAGAGTTTGTGCCAGTTCGGCATCGAAATTACGCTGTTGCAATTCGTTTTCTACCAGACGGCGGGCCGCTTGCAGGGTACGTCCCATCCCAAGAGCAAAGAGGAGTCGTTCGCCTTCTCGCAACGTCACTTGCGCGACCAGAGCGGGATGCCATTCTTTGTTTTCCTGCTGTACCGACATGGTAAACGAGGGCAACAGGTTCGCGCCGACGATGGCTAAACCAACGTGTTGTTGTCCTCCAGAGATCAACGCCCCGATATTATCTGGGGCCAGAAACACCTCACTAGGTGAGGCTGCATAATTGGGGCTGGCTTTAAGTGTCACGGTCACAGACATCTCACCGTGCGTGCATTCCACAATACGCACTAAGCAATGACAAGAGCCATCCTCACGCGCCCACGTGTTATTGTTCATGCCACGATACGGCCACGCGCTCAGTGTCTCTACAGGCATAAAATCGGTCAACACAATCTCACCCGCTACGCTGGCAAAACGTGTTTGTAGCACATTACTGCCACGCAGATATTTCTGCGCACCAGGAATAGTCGCCTCTGTTGGGCCTATCTGGAAGTAACCACCACGTTCACTGTCCAGTAAGCGACAAAAGATGGCGGGGCTATCAAAATCTGGCAGACATCCCCAATCCACTGAACCATCCGGCGCGATTAATACGGCTGAATGACAATCGCCGATGACTCCATAAGAATTAATTGGTAGATAATTGCTATTACGTGTGTTAATCCCAGCCATTGACACGACACTTCTCTCTTAAAACTTGGCGGACAAAACCCTTAGAAAAATCTTAAAGCCCCTTAAAGGAGGCTTATAAATGTGATAGACGGAATAGGAAAGCCGATAGTAACAATATCCATGACTATCTTGAACTCTTTTCAAAAATTGTTTTTTGGCATTTTAGAACTCATCCGGTACCGCATTACGACACACTCCACAAGCATCTACTTTCTATACAAACAACACATACAGGCATATTATTCTCCATTGCTGTCCTTTGCGCTATGGTGCTTTCATCCACAGAATGCTATGCTATCATGAGCAAGAACATATGTAACCACTCACGACACATTTCGTGGCTATCAGTCTGGCTCTCTAATAAAACTCGTTATGATGATGAAAGGGCTATTGATCTATGGGTACACTGCAACAGATGCTGCGCCATCCGGCAGGACGCATTGGGCTATCGCTTGGCCTTGCACTCGGTTTCATGGCGGCAACCGCTGGAGAAGCCAGTACCGCTCTACTTTTCGTAGGCCTCTGTCGTTTCCTGGCAGGACGTATTCGCAAATAACAGCAAGACCTGCCAGAAATAACTGAGTGGGAGCCGCAATGAAAATAATACATTTTCCGGCTTCCCACTCAAAAGATTGAAGTATTTTTGGCTAGCCCAGGAGGCTTTATCTCTTCCCTTGCTAGTCATACTGACTAGTCATATGCCTCATCCTCATCCACAGAAAACGTATGATGTCCTTCCAAGCAATAATACTGCATATTGCCATCCACGTCGGTATCGGCGAGTGTTTCTGTCTCAACATCAACCAGCAGAATGCCATCACAATCGTCCAGGTCGCAGGTATGATATTTGATCTGTTCAAGATTCATGGCACGTTTTCTCCTCTCTGTACCATTTTTATAGAACGTCATTACTGATATATCTGCGCTCTCATTTCTATTGACGCAGATACACCATCACTCTTTGGCCTTCCCAGGATGAATGTATATGGCATTTTTCATTTCTTCAACATGCAGACAAGCAACTAGTCACAAGTACTAGTTGCTCTCTTCTTCTTCTTGTCTTATGCGTCGTCTACGCCATTTTGGAAAGGTTGACTTCATCTTCTGCTCTCTGCCATACGCTCTTTGCCTAATGTTCCAGCCATCAACTCTTTCCTCGTGCTTTGTTTTCGCTTGGCACGAAGGGTATGTCGATGTTTTTCCATCTCTTCTCTCGTATTACAGGCAATACCTGATACGCTGCCCTTCGTAGCCGCTTGCATAGCACCCCTAATTGCTTCGGATGGATTAGGCGGTAGTCTTCCAAAAAAATGCTACATACTCACAGTCAGTAGAGGCAAAAACGGCCTGTTCGTTCCATTCATCACACATGAGCCACGCCTGTTGAAACGCGCCTCGCAAACGTAGGTCATATCGAAATAACCGCCCTCCATAATCCTCTAAAAGGTTGGTGAAGTCTTCGTGCGAAATTTCTCTGAAGCGCATATTTTCCTCACGAAGCAAGCTACTTACAAAACCTCTCGAAGCATGGCTTTGTTCCCAAACGTACTGGAATGCCCTGATCCAAAAAGCCACAGCTTCGTGATAGTCATTGGTGCTCCCACGCAGGAACCAGACTGAGACTTCTTCATCGTTATATTTATCATCCCCCTTATAAATTTCAAGAGGCGTGATCAAGTTTGTAAGCTTCTGCTCTACAACTGCACAAAGTACTTCTCTGGTAAATGCCTGTTTCTCCAAACGTGTGCTCCTTTCCAGGTAATCAATGCATCCGATCATCTTTTATAAAGATACTCACTTTTCCATCCCTCTTCAAAAGGATTTTAAAAATCTATCCTCTTCCGCCTAGCAAACGGACTTACTTATTGTGAAAAAGAGCCAAAAATTTTGGCAAAGGACAAATAGGGATATTTAGCATATTCTAAATATCCCTTCATTAACGTATACGCTTATGGGACAAATGGTTCATACCAAGGAAATGCAGTATTAATTGCTCCTGTTTGATCGATCCCCATTTGTATGACCATCCCAGATGACGTTTCGCCTAGGTACCATCCTCCTACCCGTACTCTACCCGCATATGCTTCGTCAATATTATCGAATATCTCCTGCAATGACATACTTTGCGGGAACAAGCTGGAAAAGCCATTATTACTAAATTTGGGCATCCCCTTAACACTTATCTGAGCCTCATACACACCCCTAGCATCAGGAGTTGTTATATTTCCAGTCACCTGACCAGAAGTATTGGGCAATCCTTCCCAATGATAGCCAGTCGCTTCTCCTATACTATTGATTCTTCCTTCAAAGATATGCTCCAATCCATGCTGTGTATACGGTGAATTATATGTTGCTCCATTATACTGTCCCCCAGGAGGTGGGGGAGGTGTTACAGAGGTTGGTGGATTTCCTGGTGGTTGCTGGCCTGCGCCCCCTGTTTGCGTCACACCTGTTCCGCTTCCTATCCCAGCACTGACCGTTCCACCCCCCGTACTGGCAAGCAAGCCATCAGGGGAAACAACACTTTCCCCCAGGAACAAGGCATTGACCCCACGTGGCACCCCTCCCGAGAGATTCCCTCCTGAAGTAAGTGCGGTCGCGCTATTTCTCCCAAAGACAGATGACCAAAGCCAGGAGCCAAATTGGACAACTTTATTGCCAAATTTCCCGATGAGCCAAGCACCACCAGCAATAATACCTCCTAACCCAGGATTGCCACTATCACCACCGCTACCTCCCATCGCGCCACCACCACCTTTAAAATCTTTCGGTCCGCACACCTCATCACAGACCAATTGTCCCGTCGGGTCCGTATAGCTCTCTGGATTCCCACCCACATAGGCATAGGGATCAGATCCCGAAAAATTGCCCTGCACGCTATCCGCGCTGATGAAGCGACCCACCACTGGGTCATAGTAGCGGGCGTTGTAGTAGTCCAGTCCGCTGACGGTGTCCTCGTACTGGCCCGTGAAGCCCTTGAAGGTCCCCATGCTGCCCTTCTGGTACACTTGCGTCCCATAGGGGTCATACACACGATTGCCCTGCACGGCGGCACTGCCCGGCGTGTTGCTGAAGTTTGCTAGCACACTGCCGAGCAGGTCGGTCAGCTATAAAACGAGGAAATGTATAGAAGAATCATAACTGCTGGTATTTAGTATTTCCTGATTCTTCCATATCTTCAATAGAAAAAGGTCTTGGACGTTGCCAGATAAGAGAAGGAAGTAGTAGTCCAAGGCTCTTAAATGGTCCTCTTCCTGCTGGACTATTCCATGTCTGCGCAATATCACGTACCCACTCATGCCCAGAAGCTCTTAGCCAAATAAGTGTCTTCCCATCGTTTATTCCTCTTACAGCAACATCAATAATACGAGGAAATGTTCCATCTTTATATAAAAAAGTGACAATCTCATCAAATGTTTTTTCTTTTCTATACTGGTCATAGTTTGCTAGCTCAAAGCTTATGTCCTGGGGTAAAGAAAAAGCACAATCTTTTTGAGCTAATTGAATAGCATCCCTAATTCCATCTTTTAAGAGTTGAAAGAAATCTTCTTGTGTCACTATTTGCATATACTTTGTTCCCTCTTCAGCAAATTATTATAGTAAGTGATATACTTGTCTTGTTAAGTATATCACTTACTATAAGCTATTTCTATTCTCCTAAACGGATGGTATCCAAGGAGCAGAAAGTATTTTGGGCAAATCCATCTGTTCATACAACTCAAGAAGTGCCTCATCATCAAAATGAATTGAGTTATTACCACCGCCTGGGTCGAAGAACCGATAACCCAATTCCAAAACACTAGTCGGTACGTCAACGCTTGTTATCGTCATTGAAATTTCTCGGTTGAAGATCGAATTTGCAAATTGTATAGCACCTTCTTCAGTAAAAGCAAAGTATTTCCCACCACCACTTGGGGCTAACCCATAATCTCCATAGCGAAGAAGATCATTCAACTCAGCAGGGTTTATAGACCTATACAGAGTTGTTTTCTCTGGCGGTACTCCTTGATTTGGCTCACTTACTTGAGTGTTGGTACCTGTGTTTCCTTGAGGAGATTGCTCCTGCTGTAGTGTATTTTCTGGTCCAGTTTGAGTGCCCCCTTGCCCTTGCCCTTGCTCCTCATGGGCATGGAGGGCCAAGATTTGTGAATCGACGACACGTCCTGGCCCTGGGAGGATATCCGAAGAATTATCAGGAACGTAAATCAACGGTGGGAATGGTGGCGCAGGCGTAGGACCTACCTCTTTCCCTCCATTCCCTGGGGGAAAATGCTGTATCCAGGGTGGCGGGACCGTTGAGGTGACGCACAGCAACGGATCAAGCGTACAATTCGGTCCTTGAGGAGACGTCTGTTGCGGTGGTAAACCAAGACAGGTTCCGGTGATCCCTCCACCTAACACGGGGCAAGGATTCCCTCCCCCAAACGATGCATGGAAGCCCGTTGGATCCGTGTAGCTCTCGGGATTCCCGCCCACATACGCATAGGGATCAGTGCCAAAGAAGTTTCCTATAAGCGGGTCCGCGCTCACAAAGCGGCCCACAACCGGGTCATAGTAGCGGGCGTTGTAGTAGTCCAGTCCGCTGACGGTGTCCTCGTACT
>VFSW01006302.1_pt1 | contig 17456 bp, 14 predicted proteins | sample 5358111 | NCBI WGS metagenome assembly VFSW01 (sample SAMN11554181, study PRJNA540505) | mine drainage metagenome | isolation source: sediment from site ElyBrook_90M | place: USA: Ely Copper Mine, Vershire, VT | collected 2017
CTGCTTGATGAAATCCGGCTGCTGGACCTGCAGCTCCTTTAGCAGCAATTCAACTGCCCGGCGCGAGCGCGCAAATAGGATGGTCTGGATGTTGTAAGCCAACAGATCGCCGGCCAGGCGCGAACTCTCCGCCAGCGAACTGCGCCGGATACCCAACTCGGGAACGATAATCGGCGGATTGTAGAGGATAAAATTCTTTTTACTGTGGGGAGAACCGTCTTGATCGATCAGGGTTACCGGCTCCTCAACCAGCCGCTCGGCCAATTCGTCCGGGTTCGCAATGGTCGCCGAGGTCAAAATGAATTGGGGGTGTGCGCCATAAAAATTGGCGATGCGCTTCAGACGCCGGATCACGTTGGCCACGTGCGATCCAAAAACTCCCCGGTAAACGTGGATCTCATCGATGATAACAAAGCGTAGATTCTTGAAATATTGCGACCAGAGCGTGTGGTGAGGCAGGATGGAAATGTGCAGCATATCCGGATTGGTCATTAATAAACGCGCGTTGGCCCGGATGTAAGCCCGGTGACTGTTAGGAGTATCTCCATCATAGACAGAAACCGGCGGTAAATTGCTATCCATTTCCCAGGTATCCCGCACCAGGCTGGTCAGGATCTCCTTTTGGTCTTGCGCCAGTGCTTTGGTTGGATAGATGTACAAAGCGCAGCCATCCGGATCGTGTAATAAACTATTTAGCACGGGCAGGTTGAAGCATAAAGTCTTCCCGCTGGCCGTTCCGGTGACGATAACCATATTTTTACCCGCCTGGGCCGCCTGCCAGCTATCGAGTTGGTGCGTATACAACCCGGCATACCCGCGCCGGCGCAGGGTTGCGACCAGCCGGGGATGAATACTTTCAGGAAAATCAAATATGTGGGCCGGCTGAGGATTCTCAGTATGCCATTCGATAATGTTTTCCTGGATAGTTGGCTCATCTTTCCAGGTATTCATTAAGTGCTGGATCGAAAAATTGCCTGGGTGTGCCATATTTTCTGCATTATACTTTACTAGCCCGATACTTCATAATTAAGGATAGAAAATGCAGGTTGTCTTTATTCTTGGGAATCTATTATTTGGTTGGGTCCTGGCTCTATTGGTTAATTACCTGTCGGACGTTTTACCTTTTACCCGCTCGCTCACGCTACCGCTGTGTCCGCACTGCCAGCGCCAATATTCCATGCCAGATTATTTGAGCTTGCGAAAATGCCCAAACTGCGGCTCGAAAAGGTCTATTCGCACCTGGGTCATCCAGGCGCTTATCCCATTGATCTTCGCCTGGTTGACATTCTGGCCGCCAGTTCGCCTGAACCTGTGGATGTCGGCGATCATTTTGGGTTATTTTGCCGTCGTGGCAGTCATCGATTACGAACACCGGGCCATTCTGTACGAAGAGAGTATCGTTGGAGCAGTGATTGGTCTGGGGGCAGGCTACTATTTGCACGGCATCCTACCAACCTTACTGGGTGGTGTAGCCGGGTTTGGGATTATGCTGGTACTCTATTACCTGGGCATCCTTTTTGCCAGGGTGGTTTCACGCCTTCGCAAGCAGGACTATTCCGATCCCGGACTTGGGTATGGGGATGTTATTCTGGCAGGGGTCCTGGGGTTGATGTTAGGTTGGCCGGGTATCACTGCCGGCCTGGTACTGGGCATTTTACTGGCCGGTTTGGTCAGCGCAATTTACCTGGTAATCCTGGTTATTGCCCACCGCTATACGATCTTTTCATCGATCCCCTATGCCCCTTTTTTGGTACTCGGCTCGGCCATCTTCCTGTTCAGGCCCTAGATTGCAGGCATTAATCCCATCTTATTCGTAAGGAGAGAAAATGAACGAAAAAGTAAATTTTGTTAATATGTACACCAGTCAATTGACCGAAATCCTGAATGCCTTACCGGAAGACAAATTTATTGAAATAAACGATGTTTTACAAGATGCTCGGGAAACGGGCAGGCAGATTTTTGTGGTCGGGAACGGCGGGAGCGCCGCTGCAGCTTCTCACATGGTTTGTGATTTTGGAAAAAACACGCGCGAAACCGGAAAAAATCGGATGCGTGCGATCTGCTTGAATGACAACATTCCGTCTGTGATGGCCTATGCCAACGATGAAGGCTATGAAGTAATATTTTCGGAACAGTTGCTTGCTTTAGGTCAAGCAGAGGATATTTTGATCGTCATCAGTGGGTCAGGAAATTCGGCCAACATCTTGAAAGTGATCGAAACCGCCCGCCAGATGCATATCAAAGTCATCGGATTAACCGGCTTCAAGGGCGGCAAGATGAAAGATATGACCGATATTTGCCTGATTGTGCCCAGCGATAGTATGGAAATGATTGAAGATGTCCACCTGATTATTAATCATATTCTGGCTGGCCTGCTGCGCGGCGCAGTCATGTATGGCCATTAGGGTAGACCGGCCTGAAAAGAAAGCACATGGATAACCTGGTACTTGCCCTGGATTTTGGAGGAACGAAGCTGGCGGCCGCCGTTGTCGATTTGGGGACAGAAAAAATTGTCAGCCCTGTCATCCGCCAGCCCACCCCGGTTACCGAGGGTGCCAGCGGCACCCTGAAAGCGATGATCGCCTGCGGCAGGCAAGTATTGTCCGCTTTTGATCAATCCGGGTCGGTAAAAGCCGTTGGGATCAGCTTTGGCGGTCCGGTCAGCAAAGACCGCAAGAGCGTCTTGCTCTCCAATCATGTGGCCAATTGGAATGGCGCTCCGCTGGTCGATGAGATCAGCCGGGCCTTCCAATTACCGGCGGTAATGGATAACGACGGTAATATGGCTGCCTTGGGAGAATGGTGGTTCGGCGGTCATCGTCAGTTGGATAACCTGGCATATATCCAAATCAGCACCGGGGTTGGCGGCGGATTTATTTTTGGTCGCCAACTCTACCGTGGCTCCGGGCTGGCCGGCGAACCGGGGCACTATATCGTGGATGTGAACGGTCCACAGTGCTCCTGTGGGCGCCGGGGCTGCCTGGAAAGCCTTTGTTCCGGTTGGGCGATTGCGCGGGCAGGGCAGGAGGCGCTTTCCAAAGGACCTGGAAATTGCCCGACCCTGGCGCAGTTGAGCCAAAACAGGCCTGAGACGGTCACCGCTGCCATGGTTTTTAAGGCCTGTCGCGCTTTTGACCCGGCATGTGTCACGATTGTTGGCGAGGCGTTAAACAACCTTGCGATCGTGGTAGTCAACCTGATTACCTGCCTCGACCCACAGGTGGTGGTCCTCGGTGGAGGCCTGACCCGTTCCAGGGATATTTTCGAGAAGTATTTTATCCCCGTTGTGAGCGAGCAAATGCATCCCTTCTTCAAGGGGCGCTGTCAGATCGAATTTTCAGGGCTGGATGGAAATGAGCTTCTTCTAGGAGCCGCATTACTGACGCGAGAGAAAGCTTAGTATCTATCCTAAAGATCGGAGACGCGCATCGCCGCGTTCAACCAGGCCTGGGTCTCAGCAAACCGGGCTTTGAGTTGCGGATGCGTGGCGATGCCGGTCGTCCCAATTTGTTGGATGATGATTGAGGCGGTCAGGGTGCCGATCATGGCGGCTTCGATCAACGTTGCTCCGACGCTCAAGGCGGCCCCCGCAGAAGCCATGACACTGTCACCCGCTCCGACGATGTCTGTCGGTCCGCTGGTTGGGATGCCTGGGATCCTGGTCGATCCCATCTTGTCCATCACCTGCATGCCGTCCGCCCCGATGGTCAAGAGGATCGGTTTCTGATAATGCTTAAAGAGTTGCTGGCTGAGTTTACCCACAAATTCGGGTGAGTGATCAGGGTGTCCAAGGCCGAACATTTTCGAGGCTTCATTGACATTAAATTTGACAATCGCATTCTTGAACAGGTGCATGTAATCGCGGGAATCGGCCATGAAGACCTTTTCTGGATACTGCTCTGCTAGAGCTGCCAATTCGTCCCTGATAGCATCCGTAACCACCCCGCAGTTTCTACCTTTCGCCTGGTCAATTGCCAGCACGGCTTTGACCTTTGGAATGACCGTTCTCAAGGATTGAATCAGTTGTTTTTCATGTCTGGCTACCAAGGGCTGGCGATTCTTGGTATCCAGGCGGGATTGTTCGACTTCACATCCGTTTTCAAGCAGCATCGGTTTGGTATAAGTGGGGGTAAAGCGGTCGGCAAAAATGGCAAAATGATCCAGGTTGATGCCGAGATTTTTCAGGCTGCGGCGCAGCTCAAATCCATGACCGTCATCCCCCGAAAAACCAATGGCAACCACCGGAACATCCAACGAGCGCAAGATATTGGTGACTGTCCCGGCTACCCCTGGGCTTTTACGGGTAGCAGTCACCTGATAGGCTTCAAGGCCCGTTTCGAGCGAAATTTCGCTCAAATTCTTGTCCAAAATCAAATATTCATCCAGGAAGAAATCACCAATCACAGCAATATTGGATTGGGGAAATCTGGCAGTGAGTTCGTCAAAACGTTCCTGGCTCAGATATTCATCGGGCATCGGCGCTCTCCAGCTTTTTGAGGATCTGGTGATAAAGATTCGGGAAGGTTTCGTTGTGATTCCCGCGAATGTAATGGCTTGTGCCGCCATCCTGAACTGTACGCACTAAAATGGTCTTATAAGGACGAAAATAATAGCGCGCAGTGTACTTTTTGGCTTCCTGGTGTAAATCTTCACCCAGGTCGACCAGGTCAAAGACAGCCGTAGTAAATTCGCATATTTTTTGCTCTTTTTGATGAGCCACATTGCGTGCCATCGAAAGCGCTTTTAGATAAACTTCCGGACCCATTACCTGGGTTCCGTAATTCAGGAAAACGCCATGCTGCAAGCCGGTAATAGATTGAGTAAAGATCAGGAAATCACGATAGGAGGTCTCTCCAAAGGCGGCGCCATTCATATTCGGGTGCTCGTGGATAATATCCTGACCGATCGATACGTGCACCGTTACCGGCACATGCAGTCGATAACCGGTGGCGAGAATGCTGGATCTTCGATGAGGGAATTTTCGCTCTTCGATGGCCTTGCCAACCGCCTCGCCCAATCCCAGCCCCTCTATATAACCGCCCGCCACGATATCATTGATTTCACCGGTTTCCTGCCACAGCCCAAACTGACCTTCTGTAATGTAATGGGCCACACTTTCGGTGGTGGCTCCGATTTTGGCAAATTCATAATCATGGATGACGCCGGCGCCGTTCAAGCCCAGATGGGTAATAATTTTTCGTTCCATCAAGTCGATGATGTAGTTGGCATTGCCTTCGCGGATCACGTGCGCACCCATCATCATAATCACCTGCGTACCGGCTCGGTGAGCGGTGACAATCGCTTCAGCGACTGCTTCCAGCTCGAGGGAATGGAAAGGGGGAACCGGGGCATCCAGCGCTTTCACCACCTGAATATCAAGATCGTTGATGCGTTCTCGCAGCGGCCTTATCTTCAACTGTGAACGGTCAAACATCGGAAATGGCATAAAATTTCTCCTAGCGATTTTGGTGTAAAAAGTAATTTATTAAAGCATCCGTTTCACTAAAATCCGGGATGATCAGGTCTGCACCGGCGGCAATCAGGCGAGTACGCTTCCATTCATCGATGCCGCAGCGCTCTGCTTCATTGGTTGCCACGCCAACTGCCACCCCACAGACCGATTTGGTGTTTTCGATTTCCACGTAGCCATCCCCAAAGCTGATGAACTCGTTTCCGCTCAGATGATGGGTTTGGATGATCCGGTCAATCACCATTTTCTTGCTGAAATTCTGATAATCATCCTGAGCGCCATAGATACCTTCGAAATAAGGAGGCAAGCCCAACAGACCGGCTTCATGAAGGACGTACTTCTCGTCAGTGCCCGAAGCCAGAAAACACTTAATTCCGTTGGCATGCAATTGTTTGATGAATTCGATTGAACCAGGCACAGCCATCAATTCTGGCGGAATCGTCTTTTGTTCAAGATCTGAGATGCGATTCTTAATCCGCTGCATTAAACGTTCGTGATATTCGTTTTTATAAGCCAGCGGATCCAGTGGTGTTCCACCGCGCTTTTTGATTTCATCGGCCAGGCGAATCATCTGGTAGATGGTCTGTTTACCGGTCAATTCGGCAACGAATTTGCGGACGATCAGGACAATTTCCGCTTCAGTCTCATGCCGGGGAGTTTGCATTAGCAGTTCCAACATCATCGGCACCATTATTTTCTGCCAGCCTTCACGAATCAGGGAAATGGTGCCGTCAAAATCGAAGAGTGCAAACTTAAAGTTTCCGCATTCAAAAGGGGTAACCAATTCGAACTTATTAAATTCAGAATTATTGATCATAGCCATCCATCAAAAAGGGGATCTGGTTCTCCGTGGTGACCTACCACGCCAAACCCCAGAGAACCGGGGGTTCCGATATTATAAGCCCGGTTGATTACCGGTTAGAATTGGGTTATGACTTGAAAACTAATAACATCGTTCGATCTATGAACGAAGTTATTAGTTTTATATCCGAATTAGGCTATTGTATTTACAAAGGACATTTGTTATAATCCAGACATTAGACTTTGTCCCTTGTTTCACAATAACAAATCAAGGATATCGCTGGATGATTGCTGCAGAGAAATTCGAAGCAAAGCAAGCATTAACTCTACATGCCCCTATTTTGATGAATAGAGCTGAGGCAGAAGTTATCCGCGCCCTGACCAGGAAGGGCAAAATCTCTCGCACTGAAATTTCCAGCATAACCGGATGGTCAAAAGCCAAGACCTCCCAGGAAATCCGAAGCCTGGTCGAAAAGAGTTACCTGGTTGAGGTGGGTGAAGGAGCTTCACAGGGTGGTCGCAGGCCTGGCCTGTTACAAATCAATGACCAATTAGGTTACCTGGTCGGACTGGATATTGGCGCAACCAGTATCGATACGGTTCTCGCCAATGTAGGCGGAAAGGTTCTTCAGCGGCGTTCCTCACCAGCGGATGTACGCCAGACTCCCGGTGAATTCTTGAGCCGTTGCAGCCAATTGATCCTCGAAATGGTGCAAGCCCAGGGCTGTCATGCTGACCAGATCCTTGGGATTGGCGTAGGTGTGCCCGGCCCAGTCGATTTTACTCGTGGAGTTTTGGTGGCCCCGCCACTGATGCCCGGTTGGGAAAATTTTCTCATTCGCGACTTCTTCCAGAGCATCTTCTCAGCCGCCTATGTAGTGATCGACAATGATGTCAACATTATGGCGATTGGAGAACAACGCGCAGGCGATGGAATCGGGGTAGATCACTTTTTCTTCATAAAGATCGGCACCGGCATTGGCTGCGGAATCGTTTCCAATGGCAAAATTCATCGCGGCAGCATTGGCTGCGCAGGCGATATTGGTCACATCTGTGTGGATAAGCAAGGCCCAATTTGCCGGTGCGGCAATACTGGTTGCCTGGAGGCTATGGCAGCTGGTCCAGCGATAACAGAAAAAGCCATCCAGGCTGCCAGGAATGGTTCCAGCCCGCTGCTGCGCCAGATGATGGAAGCCAACTGCGGCTTTCTGCGATCCGAGGATGTCAATTCTGCTTGCCGCGCAGGCGACCAGGCCGCGGTGGAAATTATCCGCGCAAGCGGGCAGATGATTGGCGATGTGTTGGCGGGGCTGGTGAATTTTTTCAACCCAAGCCATATCTTTATCGGTGGCGGAATCACCAATTTTGGTAATCACTTGCTTGTCTCCATCCGCCGGGCAGTTTTGCGGCGTTCCCTACCATTGGCAACCATGAACTTATCGATAAATTTTTCCCATATGGGCCCTGAAGCGGGCGTGACCGGGGCGGTTGCGCTGGCGCGTGAATATCTATTTATTGTAGAAGGCCAGCCTACCTTCAGGGTCTAAACATGATGCATATTTCACCATACTGATGTAAATCACTTGGTAAAAAGGAGGTGGTTGAACGAAGGTTTTGTAAGTTTTACGTGGCGTACATTTTTGTTCGATAATACCTATTGAGGAGAAAACTTTGAAAAAGCTTTACGTAATTTTCACGTTAGTACTAGCCGTTGCGATGCTCGCTAGCTGCGCACCTGCCCCAACCCAGGCTCCTGCCGCTCCTGCTGCCACCGCTGCCCCCGCTGCCGCGGCCACCGCTCCAAGCGCTAAAGGCAAGGTGATGGGCATCGTCATGCCGAACGCCGATCATGGTTTTACCGGTGAAAGCATTGCGCATGCTCAAGCTTATGCCAAACAGATGGCCGAAAAAGAAGGCTTCACCTACACATTTCTGACCGCTGGTGAAACCTCTGAGCAGAACAACCAGGTCGACACCCTGATCAACCAAAAAGTGGATGCAATCGTGATGTGGCCGATCAACGGCGACGAACTGCGCTCGGCTGCCCAGAAGATCGTGGATGCCAAAATCCCCCTGGTCATCTACGACCGCCTGATCACTGGCTTTACCCCCACTGTTGAATTCATGGGCGACAATGTCACCATCGGCAAGATGACCGGCGATTACTTCAACAAGTACTTCAAAACCGACATCGACGCCGGGAAAGACATCAACATCCTGGAATTCAAGGGCGATCTGTCCACCGTCCCAACCCAGCGTTCGGATGGTTTCAAATCCACCGCCTCCCCGCAATTCAAGATCATGCAGGCTTTCACCACCAACTGGCAGCGTGCCACCGCCATGGATCAGATGGAAACCTTCTTGAACACCAGTTCACCGGCTGACATCGAGAGCGTCAAGGCCATTTTCACGCATGATGACGAAGTTGTCCTGGGCGTCCTGGATGCCATCGCCGCTTACAAGGGCCCGGCCAAACTGGATATCCGCCTGGTCTCTGGTGTCGGTGCTCGCAAAGAAAACCTGGATACTTTCGCTGACTTCAAGGCGAAGTACAACATCGACCAGGTCACCTATGCCTTCTCGCCGGCCATGATCGACTCGGCCGTGCAGCTTGGCCTCGACATCCTGAACGGTAAGACTCCCTCCGGCCTGATCCTTGGCCCGACAGTCGAAGTTGACAACTCCAGCGCGGAAGCCTTCCGCACCAACCCGATCTACATCACCCGCTACAGCCTGGACACCGGGGCTGCTGCGCCGGCTGCTCCGACTGCCACCGCTGCCCCTGTTGCTCCGGCTGCCAGCGCCATGGGAAAAACCATGGGCATCGTCATGCCGAACGCCGATCATGGTTTTACCGGTGAAAGCATTGCCCACGCCCAGTACTTTGCCAAACAGATGGCCGAAAAAGAAGGCTTCACTTACACTTTCCTGACCGCTGGTGAAACCTCTGAGCAGAACAACCAGGTCGACACCCTGATCAACCAAAAAGTGGATGCAATCGTGATGTGGCCGATCAACGGCGACGAACTGCGCTCGGCTGCCCAGAAGATCGTGGATGCCAAAATCCCCCTGGTCATCTACGACCGCCTGATCACTGGCTTTACCCCCACTGTTGAATTCATGGGCGACAATGTCACCATCGGCAAGATGACCGGCGATTACTTCAACAAGTACTTCAAAACCGACATCGACGCCGGGAAAGACATCAACATCCTGGAATTCAAGGGCGATCTGTCCACCGTCCCAACCCAGCGTTCGGATGGTTTCAAATCCACCGCCTCCCCGCAATTCAAGATCATGCAGGCTTTCACCACCAACTGGCAGCGTGCCACCGCCATGGATCAGATGGAAACCTTCTTGAACACCAGTTCACCGGCTGACATCGAGAGCGTCAAGGCCATTTTCACGCATGATGACGAAGTTGTCCTGGGCGTCCTGGATGCCATCGCCGCTTACAAGGGCCCGGCCAAACTGGATATCCGCCTGGTCTCTGGTGTCGGTGCTCGCAAAGAAAACCTGGATACTTTCGCTGACTTCAAGGCGAAGTACAACATCGACCAGGTCACCTATGCCTTCTCGCCGGCCATGATCGACTCGGCCGTGCAGCTTGGCCTCGACATCCTGAACGGTAAGACTCCCTCCGGCCTGATCCTTGGCCCGACAGTCGAAGTTGACAACTCCAGCGCGGAAGCCTTCCGCACCAACCCGATCTACGTCACCCGCTACAGCCTTCCCCAATAGGCCAAATAGGTCGGATGGATAGTAAATTAGTGAAGAAGATGTAATGAAAGATTGGCCGGACGTGTGTTGCTTGCGCGTTCGGCCAATCTTTATCAACAAATTATTTCTGGTTCTTGTCCAGGTCATTTGGCTGTAAAATTAGAGCATCGCCCCATACTGGAAAGGCAGGTTTCCGGATCATGATCCTCGAAATGAAGAATGTAAGCAAATATTTTGGCCCGGTCAAGGCTTTGGATGATGTAAACTTTACGGTTGGTGAAGCAGAAATCCACGGACTTCTGGGCGAAAATGGCGCGGGAAAATCCACTTTAATGAATATCCTGGCCGGCGCCCTGTCACCCAGTGAAGGACAAATCTTTATCAATGGTCAATTGGTCGAAGAAATGACCATTCATAAATCCAATGCCCTTGGTATCAAATTTATCCACCAGGAATTGAACCTGGTGAATGACCTGACGGTATTTGAGAACCTGTTCCTCGGGCAGGAACTTACCAACCGGGCGGGAATGCTTGACCGTCATACCATGATTGCGCGCTCAAAGGCGGTGCTCGAACGGATTAAAGTTGATATCAACCCGTTGGAAATCGTTTCTACCCTCGAACCATCCCGCAAACAGTTGGTTGAAATCGCCCGTGCGTTGTTGTTTGACTCTAAATTAATTATCATGGATGAGCCAACTACAGCTCTTACCAATAAAGAGATTGATATCCTCTTCGATATCATGCGCAGCCTGCAATCCCACGGCTTGAGCATCATTTTTATTTCGCACAAAATGCCTGAACTTTTCGCAATCTGTGAAAAGTACACTGTTCTTCGTGATGGTAAATTCATCGAGACTGGTTATTTTAAGGACATCGATGAGCAAAAAGCCACCAACCTTCTGGTGGGTCGCAGCATCGTCGACAATCAACAGGCAAAAGAGAAACTTACCAGTCCGGTTGTGATGCAGGTCGCCGGGCTGACCAGTAAGGGACATTTTGAAAATATTACCTTTGATTTGCATGAAGGGGAAGTTCTTGCGATTACTGGATTGCACGGAGATGGGCGCGGTGAGCTTTCGGAATGTCTCTTCGGTGCGCGTCACGTTGATTCAGGTACGGTGAAGGTACGCGGCAAACGTCTTAACCTGGGCAACATCCGCGATGTGATGCGCGCTGGGGTTGGGATGGTGCCGCGCAATCGCAAGGAGCGCTCGATCATTAAGGATATGAGCATTCTCAACAACCTGTCAATCGCTTTTTTTGTTGCCAAGCACAACAAAATTTTCATCGACAAGAAGGAAGAAGCTGACCGCTTCCGGAGAAATCAGAAAATTACCGACATTCGTGCCGGCGATATCGATGATTACATTACTTCAATGAGCGGTGGTAATCAGCAGAAAGTGATCGTTTCGCGCTGGCTGGAACTTAATTCCGATATTTACATCCTCGATAACCCAACTCAGGGCATTGATGTAGGTGCAAAATTTGAAATCTATAAACTGATTGGAGATTTAGCTCGGCATGGTAAGAGCCTGATCATCTTCACTTCGGAATTTATGGAGATTTACAAGGTGGCAAATCGCTGTCTTGTGATGTATGAAGGACACGTCAACGCAGAGTTGTATCATGAACAATTAACTGAAATCAATGTGATGTCTTATGCCACCGGTGCCAACAAGGAAGGAATCAATGCAAAAATCTTTAAGCAACCCGTCTAAGGGCCTGACTTGGGAAAAGGTTTGGATATTAATCAGCAAGTATTCATATGTCGTTTCTTTCCTCGGCCTGCTGTTAATTGCTACTCTTATCAACCCGCTATATTTCTCATACGCCAACCTCTCCACCCTGCTGCTGCAAGCATCCATCAAGGGCATCATCGCCCTTGGCATGGCCATGCTGATCATTAGCGGGATGATCGATCTATCGGTTGGCTCGATCGTAGCCCTGGTTGCTGGACTGGGAGTGGTGGTCCTCAATGCCACAGGCAACGCGTGGATCACGCTGGCGTTCTGCATGGTTTTTGGGGCGTTGCTTGGCTCAGTTAACGGTTTACTGGTGGCCTTCGGCAGAATTGCGCCTTTCATTGTCACCCTTGCAACCATGAGCGCCTACCGTTCAATTATTGTTCAGATCGGTCAGGGCGGTCCATTCAACGTCAACAGCGACATTCTACCGTGGTTCCGTATGATTGCCGCAGGCAATATTTGGGGCATACCCAACCTTGCGTTGATCTTCATTGCCATCATGATTGTAGTGGCTGTGGTGATGTCCCGGACTAAGTTTGGGCGCTATGTCTACGCAGTCGGATCGAACGAACAGGCCGCCCGTCTGGCTGGTATCAATGTCAACATGATCAAAATCATGTGTTTCACCATCACCGGGCTTCTGGCAGGTATTTCATCCTTCTTGCTCATGTCGCGTTTGACATCCATCACCGCACCGAACGCCGGTACCGCGTTCGAACTGGATGCCATCGCTGGTGTGGCGATTGGCGGCATCGCCATGACGGGCGGGCGAGGCATGATCGCCGGATCGTTCATGGGCGCTTTGATGGTGCAGATGATCGAAGGTGTTTTGATCGCCGCGCGTATTCCGCCCTTCTTGAATGGCCTGGTTAAGGGCATTATCATCATCTTCACGGTACTCTTGCAGCGTAAAAAAGCCAATAACTAAACGCTAAACCAGGCCGGTTTCGGTTGATTATTTTCAATAACGGGATTTTTCCACCACGGAGAGCCTGTTCGTTCTCCGGGATATATTCGAAATACTATCTTTGCCAATGAGGCCAGCTGTGTCAAAAAATAGAAATTTACAGGTCGGGGTGGTGGGGTTGGGATTTATTGGTCCAGCACATATTGAAGGAATTCGTCGCCAGGGAGTGGAAGTGCATGGGATAGCCGAATTCACTCCAGAACTGGCGCGTGAAAAAGCCGGGCAGTTAAATATCCCGGTGGCCTATTCTTGTTACGAAGAGATGCTCAAAGATCCCGCAATCGATATTGTGCATATCTGTTCGCCAAACTTTCTCCATTTTCCGCAGGCCAAACAGGCTCTTCTGGCAGGCAAACATGTCGTATGTGAAAAGCCGCTGACGATTACTTCCGCCGAAGCGCGAGAGCTGGTTGAACTTGCTAAAACAAAGCAACTGGTCAATGCGATCAATTTCAACTTGCGATTTTACCCGGTAAATTTTGAAGCCAGACATATGGTAAATAAAGATGACTTTGGCAAAGTCTTGATCGTGCAAGGCTCTTACCTGCAAGATTGGCTGCTTTACCCGACGGATTGGAACTGGCGTCTGGACTTGGATCAGGGTGGATCACTGCGGGCGGTGGCAGACATTGGCTCTCATTGGATCGACCTGGTAATGTTTATCACCGGTCTTAAAGTGGATGAAGTTTTTGCCGATCTAAAAACATTTTACCCAATTCGTAAAAAACCCGTCTCGCGGGTGGAAACTTTTTCAAACAAAGAGCAAAGCGTTGCCATAGATTACGAAGATAAACAGATCGAGACAGAAGATTATGGCTCGATTCTTTTCCGCTTTGAAAATGGCGCCAGGGGCATATTTTCCGTTTCACAGATGAGCGCTGGTCGTAAAAATCGCCTGTTTTACGAAATCGATGGAGCTAAATCAGCCGTTTCGTGGGATTCGGAACACCCCAACGATTTGTGGGTTGGTCACCGTGACCGTATGAATGAATTATTGGTCAAAGATCCATCCCTGATGAGCGATGAGGGTAAAGCAGTTTCATCCTATCCGGGTGGGCACGCTGAAGGGTTCCCCGATACCTTCAAACAGCTTCAGAAGAAAGTATATGCGTACATTCTAAAGAATGATTTTTCAGTTGAACCTGATTTCCCAACTTTCACAGATGGCTACATTTCGCTGCAAATCGAAGAAGCCATCCTGAAGAGCTCGCAGACTTGTTCCTGGGTAAAGATATATGAATAAGGCGCCTATTTTTTCTTAGCCAACAACTTCGGGAACCAATACCATAAAACATCTGCAGCAGGCTTTCCGTGAATGGAGGAGGATTTATCCTGTAGACTGACGGGAGGATAATAACCCCGCGAAATGATCCCACTTACCCAACTACGCTGGTTAATCCCAACTAGGATGGCATTATAGATGTTAACCTGGGCTTTCAAATCCAGCGTCCCGGCTCCGCTATTCGAGGAGGGTTGGTCGAGGACATCAAACCCCCGGCATTTACCATCGACGTTCACACAACCGGTCGCCGCTTCAGCGATGGATGGATAATCAACGCCGATGAGAATGGGTTTCTTATAGGTATCCTTGATCGGTTTAAGGCTTTTATCCAGGATATTCAGGAATTCGGCTGTCATCCCGGCCTGAGTAGTTTTGCTCTTATTCAATGGAGCCGAAACCATAACGTATACCTGGTCGACAGAGCTGATAAATTTTGGGAGAGCGGTCAGTTCATCCGGAAAATATAAAGCCAGAATGAGCGTACCTTTAAATCGCTGGCGAATTTCCTTGATCAGCTTGGTCCAGCGTACATCCGCATCGAGAGGCACACCTGAAGCAGAACCGTCAGGTAGTTTTCCATTCAACATAGCCGGCAGCATACCCTTTTCGCCGATGATTAAAGCTTTGGCGTTGGATGCGGTCGCCAGGTCGGCGTAATTGAGCAAAAATGTCCGGTAGCGAGCGAACCAACTGTTCCACCAACCATCGCTTCTTTTGAACTTTGCCCAGGCATTGATATTCTGATCGAAGCGAGACTGGGGGAAAATGGCTACATTCAAAGGCTGAGACTGAAAAGTGGCAGCCATCTGCAGTGTATCCGGCCAAAGGGGATCTTGTCCCGGTTCATTTTCCAGGATAGGCGGATTTTCATTTGTATAATGCCAGGTGGGGGTCAAAATAACCCAATTGGCGCCAATCGCCTGTATATTTTGGGCTGCGGATCCCATGTAAGCCTGCCAGGTCGGTGAATAGTTGCCCGATAATTCCACTCCGGCAATAAATCCCGGCCCGCGTGCCGTCGTCTTGACCGACACCACCTGGCTCGGTTCTCCCGTAGCCTGCATCCAGGCCCAGGTTTTCACTTCATTTTGCAGGTTTTGAGCATCCTTGCCAGGGGTGAAGGCATACACCTGGGCGTTGGGATCCTGGGTGGCCTCATCATCTGCCACACCGCATTGATCGTTCCGGCAAAAACGATATCTCACATCTCCCAATAGACTCAGGGGACTGTTGAGTGTATACGTCCACTGGTTGTTCCCCAGCGGCCACATTGGGATCGCTTCGGTCCAATTGTATGGATTGAATTGGATGCTGACCAGGTCGGTGGAAGGCGTATTATCGGGTACTTTAACGTTGAAAGTTACCGGGCTCAGATCTTTTGATCCCCAGGATTCTATCGTGTCGCTGATGGTCAGGTCTGCATCCGGAACAATCAATTGGCGCACGTTGAATTGGCCATCATTGGTTAATTCAGCATTCCAAAACCCATCCCCCAACGAATATTTATAGCGTAAATCCAGGCCGGCCGGCAGCTCGACCATCAAGAAATATGTCCCGTCCGGCATAGCTTTCATCACCGGAGCGCGATCCGCCACCGAACTGATGCCCCCTAGCAGGTCGGCAAAGGTATTACCCAACGGATATATATTTCCAACCAGTCGCAGTGGAACACCTGTAATGCTCCCCGCAGGCAAATGAACGACAAAAGAAACCTTAACTTTCCTGGTTGGAGTAAGCTGCAGCGGCGCTGGAGTAGTTGAATCAGTTGCTACCACTGCCCCCTGGGTGAATGGTTGGTAAGTGCCCTCAATACTATAGGCGACCAGGTTATGTGTGCCGGGGGACAATCCTTCGAGAAGGAAAGACCCATCCGAGGATGAAATCGTTTGAATTCCACCGGCGGTTACCATAACATTCGGAATGGGCAGGTTCGTATTCGCATCGGTTATCTGTCCCTGGATGCGCCCAAATCCACCTTTATATGGGAAATCATTCCAGGCACTGACCGCATCTTTTACCAGTCCGGGGGTATTCACAAAGTAAAGACGGTACCTGACCTGGCTGCCTTGTGAGTCATATTCTATAGATACCGGGTTGCTTTCGCGAACGTACCGGTAACGAATAACCGAACCAATGGTCACCGGAATTCTGATCGAATAATGAGTAGGGTCTACCCGGTCCATGGTGTACCGCAAGATGTTCAACGGCAGGCCGGTCACTTCATCAAGCACATCCAGGGATACTTGTTCATCTGCCGGGGTCTGGGCAGGCACTTCTACCTGGAAGGTCGTTTCGGCCAAAGGCGGCTGGGTGGCGGTCGCAGTAGGCGTTATGGTTGGCGAAGGTTTTATCGTCGGAGTCTGCGTTGGAACTGCCACAGCCGGAGGTTGGGTGGGAACGTTCAACCCCGGAACGCAGCCTGTGATCAGAATGGCAATGAAGGAGATCTGGAATAAACAGATCAAAAACCTTGATTTAGTCCACTGAAGAATCATGGATAACCCCTTGGTTGAGTTACGGATGAAGCTATAGTCTTTAGGATAATTCTGCTGGAACCGGTCTACGCATCTTTCTTTGCTGTACCGAAGGTCTGGTGGATCTCCTGCTGGCGGTTAGCCAGGCTGCCTAAAACTCCATTCACGAATCTGGGTGTGCTATCCGAACCATAGTATTTTGCTAATTCGATGGCTTCGTTGATGGCCACTTTGATCGGAGTACAACCGGAGACCGCGAATTCCCACAAAGCAATCCTCAGGATATTACGGTCGATGGCGGCTACCTGGTCGAGCGGCCATTCCGGAGCATGTTGGGCGATGAAATCGTCCAGCTTTTGGATTAGCGGAATCACTCCAAAAACGATTTGCCTTGAAAATTCCGAAAGGATATCATCCAACGGCTCTTCAGCCAAACGTTCCATGAGCGCCTGACCTGGTTCATGGCCTGTCATATCAATTTCGTAAAGGACTTGCAAGGCTATACTGCGTGCCTTGGTGCGTGATTTCATAGGAATCAGGATGAGCTTTCCGGGCTATAATCGATATCCTCGATATGCACATTTACTTTGCCTACGTCCATTCCAACCATTTCAGAGATAGCCCGTGAAATCTGGTGTTGGATAGAGCGGCTCACGTCACGTACGTTGACGTCCCGGCGCAGGATCACGAATAGATCCGCATAAACAGTATTATTTTCAACCAGTATCCGGACGCCATTATTGATGCCATGTTTGAACACGCGATTGACTCCCCCAGGAACACCAGCCATGCGGCTTACACCGGGCACGCTGATAGCGCTCAAACGAGCAATCGTCACCAGCACATCAGGTGCAATCGTCGTTTTTCCGGGTGGTCGGGATAGATCACTCATACACTCTCCATTTTATGATAGCAATTGATAATCAATTATAACCCCAATCTCCCAGGAAAGTCTCCGGATTTTATTGGTGTGGGGGGGGGGGGGGGCGGAGGG
>VFSW01006303.1_pt1 | contig 17454 bp, 16 predicted proteins | sample 5358111 | NCBI WGS metagenome assembly VFSW01 (sample SAMN11554181, study PRJNA540505) | mine drainage metagenome | isolation source: sediment from site ElyBrook_90M | place: USA: Ely Copper Mine, Vershire, VT | collected 2017
CAGACCGTCCGGGGGGCAGGCTATCGCCTGACGGCGCTCCCCTGAAGGGTCGCGCTCTGGTAACCTTCAGGGCAACCGGCCCTGAAATCCATGAAAAACTTTTTGCAATACGCTATCCCCGCCACCTTGGTGGCCTTGGTGATGTCCATCACATCAGGCCTGATACTGGGCTGGGTTTGGGGGATGGGGGTCCTGATCGTCTTTCTGGCCATGGTGGCCATCAGGGACTCCTTGAAGCTCCTGACGCTACAGAGATGGTTGCATGACCATGGCACTCGGGACGCGCACGCCCCCGGCAACACTTGGGGAAGTGTGTTTTCACGACTTTCCCAACTGGAAAAAAAATCCACCGAAACCCAGCGGCAATTGCGGGATACCCTGGAGCGCTTTCTTCATGCCGGGGCAGCACTACCGACCGGAGTGGTCATTCTGGACGCCACCGACAGGATCATCTGGTGCAACCCCAGCGCGGAAGCTCATCTGGACATTCGACTGGAACAGGACAGGGGCCAAAGCCTGACCTATCTGGTGCGCCAGACCGAGTTCAATACCTATCTCCGGACTTCCGGAGAAAACGTTCCACCTCTTATCCTGCATCGGGTGCGTGGCCAAAACCTGACCCTCTCGGTACAGGTGATTCCCTACAGCCCGACAGAACGATTGCTGGTCAGCCAGGACATCACCCGCAAGGAACATGATGAACGTATCCGACGCGATTTCGTGGCCAATGTGTCTCACGAACTGAGGACCCCTCTCACGGTGGTGGGGGGGTTCATTGAAACCCTTTTGGACGGAAACCCTCTGGATGACGCAACTCGTCACAGGGTCCTGAGTACCATGCAGACACAGACTTTGCGGATGCAACGTCTGGTGGATGAGCTTCTGACCCTTTCACGTCTGGAAAGCCAACCTGAAAAGGCCCCGATGACCAAAGTACCCATGACCGCCCTGATGCAGCAACTCGCCCAGATGGCCAGGCATCTTAGTCAGGATCGGCACGAGGTCATATCCGGAGACATTCCGGTTTCCGATCACGTCCTGGGCAATGAATCCGAACTCTTCAGCGCTTTTGGCAACCTGGTCAGCAATGCCGTCCGGTACACTCCAGAAGGAGGGAAAATCACCCTGTCCTGGAAAATCGATTCCGGTGAAGGGATATTTTCAGTCACAGACACGGGGCCTGGCATTGAGGCTGAGCACTTGTCCCGTTTGACCGAGCGGTTTTACCGGGTGGACCGCGCCCGTTCCAGGGAAACAGGCGGAACCGGGTTGGGACTGGCTATTGTCAAACAGATCGCAATCCACCATGATGCCAAACTGGAAGTTTCCAGCACACCCGGGCAGGGCAGCATTTTTTCCCTGAGAATCCCCAGAGAACGCGTGGCGCTTCCTTCTTCATCCATAGAAACACTCACTACACATGCCCAGCCGAGACATTGAAATCATCAACAAACTGGGGCTGCACGCTCGCGCCTCTGCCAAACTCACCCAGACCGCTTCCAGTTTCCCCTGCCACATCACCATTGCCAGACAAGGAAAACAGGTGAATGCCAAAAGTATCATGGGGGTCATGATGCTGGCCGCTGCCAAGGGCAGCACCGTGACCCTGAATGCCGAAGGCCCCCAGGACAACGAAGCCCTTGAAGCGTTGACCCTGCTCATCAATAACCGATTCGACGAGCCTGAATGAGCGCCAATGTAGGGTTTTCCATTCATGGACTGGCAGTTGCCCAGGGAATTGCCATTGGGCGCGCGCACCTGTACTTCCAGTAATCTCTTCAGGTCACCCGCTATTCAGTTCCGGATCACCTGCTTGACGTCGAAGTAGCCCGTTTTGACAGTGCCGTGGACAAGGTACGCCATGAACTCCAGGAACTCAGGCAGAACGTGCCTGCGGGAGCGCCGCCTGAATTCGCGGCTTTTCTGGAACTGCACCTGATGATTCTCAATGATGACACCCTGTCAGGTGCCCCCCGTACCTTGTTGCGCCAGCAGGGATGCAACGCGGAATGGGCACTCAAACAGCAGATGAACTCGCTGATCGAACAGTTCATGCAGATTGAGGACAGTTATCTGCGCGAAAGGCAGGAGGACGTCAAGCAAGTGGTGGAGCGAGTGCTCAAGGTCCTCATGGGGCAGATTGCTCCCGCCAACCCAACTCACAAAACCACTGAGGACAGCATACTGGTGGCAGTGGACCTGAGTCCTGCCGACATGCTGCTTTTCAAGCAGCATCCCTTCCAGGCATTCATTACCGATCAGGGTGGCGCCACTTCCCACACAGCCATTCTGGCCCGCAGCCTGGGCATTCCATCCGTGGTGGCCCTGCATCATGCCTGGCCCATGATCAGGGAAGGAGAAACGCTCATCGTAGATGGCATGTCAGGCGTTGTCATCGTGAATCCAGATGCCATCATCCTGTCCGAATACCGGTTGAGGCAGGAACAATGGCATCTGGAAAAGCGCAAACTCAGCAGGTTGCGTACCACTCGTGCCACCACCCTGGATGGAACCTCCATCGATCTGTGGGCCAATATCGAATCCCCCGATGATGTGGAACCAGCCAAAAAAAGTGGGGCCACAGGTATCGGCCTGTATCGCACCGAATTTCTCTTCATGAATCGCCCTGACTTGCCGGGAGAAGAAGAACAGTTCAGCGCCTATCGTAAGGTGGCTCAAGCCATGCGTGATCAGGTGGTGACCATTCGTACCCTGGATATTGGCGCCGACAAGTCCGCAGTGTCTATTGCCCAGACACAATCATTGAATCCCGCCCTGGGACTGCGCGCCATCCGTTATTGCCTTTCAGAACCACGGCTTTTCCTGACGCAGTTGCGCGCCATTCTCCGCGCCTCGCATTTTGGTCATGTGCATCTTCTGCTTCCCATGCTGTCCCAGGTGCATGAATTGAAACAGACTTTTGTCCTGCTCGAACAAGCCAGGGAAGAACTCAGGGACGAAATGATCCCGTTCAATGAGCGAATGCCTGTGGGTGGAATGATCGAAGTACCGGCTGCCGCTCTGGCACTCCCCCTGTTTCTGGATAAACTGGACTTTCTTTCGCTGGGAACCAATGACCTGATTCAGTACACGTTGGCAATTGACCGGGCGGATGACAGCGTGGCTCATCTTTATGACCCACTTCACCCCGCCATACTGCGACTGGTATTCACCACCATCCAGAGCGCCAACCGCGCCAACGTTCCCGTTGCCGTCTGTGGAGAAATGGCGGGGGACCCGCTCATGACCCGGTTGCTGCTCGGTTTCGGTCTTCGGACGTTTTCCATGCATCCGGCGCACGTGCCGGAAGTTAAGCAGAGCATCCTGAAAACCAGCCTGCCTTTGCTGTCAGGACCGGTCAGAAAGATTCTCAGAACCTATGAACCTGAACAGCTGGAGAGTCTCATCGGGAACCTGAACCGGCTGGCGATGTAGTGGCCCCATATTGATCAAGATAGTCCGCCACACGCTGGCAGGTGTTCTCGCTGTCGGGCACGCGTTTGAGATAGGCCAGCAAATGCTCCAGTGTGGCGATGCTAAACACGGGAATGCCGTATGCGGCCGTGACTTCCTGAGCCGCTGACAGTGCCGTTGCCCCCCGTTCCATGCGATCCAGGGCGATCACCACTCCTGCCGGGACTGCGCCCGCATGGCGCAAAAGAGCCACAGACTCCCTGACTGAGGTTCCAGCGGAGATCACATCGTCCACAATCAGTGCCCTTCCAACAGGAAGCGCCCCCACCAGAACCCCCCCTTCTCCATGGTCCTTGGCTTCTTTCCTGTTAAAACAAAAGGGGGTATCGCGACCCCTTGCCGCCAGCGCCATGGCAATGCCTGCCGCAAGGGGAATGCCTTTATACGCGGGACCGAACAGGAAATCGAAAACCACGCCCGATTCCAGAATGGTTTCGGCATAAAAGTCTGACAGGGAGCGCAGGGAGGCCCCTGTATTAAAAAACCCGGCGTTGAAGAAATACGGGGAAACACGTCCCGCCTTGGTTTTGAACTCGCCAAAACGGATCACCTGCTGCTCAACGGCAAAGGCTATGAAACGGGATGCGTGATCACTCATGGGCGCACATCATAACATGCACCCTCTCTTGCCCAGCAGTCGGCCTAACAGGCATGATGCAGCATGAATGTCTTTTTCTCACCCCGTTTACGGGCACTGCTTGGTCTGGGCTTTTCTTCAGGGCTGCCGCTGGCCCTCTGCGGTGCAACCCTTCAGGCCTGGATGGCCAGTGAAGGACTTCCTGTCAGCGCCATTGGCTGGCTGACCCTTGCGGGCATACCCTACGCATGGAAATTTCTCTGGGCCCCGTTGATGGACCGCTTTACCCTGCCCTGGTTTGGTCGACGACGGGGATGGATACTGCTGACCCAGACACTGCTGGTCCTTCTGATCATGGCCACCGGAAGAACGTCTCCCACCGCTCACCCCTGGCAACTCGGCATACTGGCATTGACCATGGCATTTGTTTCAGCTTCTCAGGATATCGTGATTGACGCTTATCGCAGTGACCTGTTACCAGCTCGGGAACGCGGCATGGGGGCAGGACTGGCTGTTACTGGCTACCGGGTCGCCATGCTGTGTTCCGGAGCCCTGGCACTGGTATTGGCTGCCCATTGGGGCTGGACTCCGACCTTTGATTTCATGGCATTGCTCATGGTGCTCTGCATGGTGGTCACATGGTATGCCCCAGAACCCGAGGTGCACCTCGCTCCACCCCCATCTCTGGGTGATGCTCTGAAGCTTCCCTTGCGGGACTTCCTGCAACGTCCCCATGCAGGGTCCCTGTTGTCGTTGGTGCTGCTGTACAAGTTTGGCGATGTGCTGGCGACCGCTCTGACCAGCACATTCCTGATCCAGGGTCTCGGATTCAGCCTGACTGAAGTGGGCATGGTCAACAAGGGCATCGGGTTGGTATCCACTCTGGCGGGGGCCCTACTGGGGGGAGTACTGATGGTGCGCTGGAAACTGTATCGGGCCTTATGGATTTTCGGGCTTCTGCAAGGGCTGTCCGCGCTGTCCTACGCCGTGCTGTCCTTGATGGGACATCAACTGGAAATGATGGTGGTGGCCGTATTTCTGGAAAACTTCACGGCAGGGCTCGGTACGACCTCACTGACGGCGCTTCTGATGGCCCTGTGTAATCCCCGCTTCAGTGCCACCCAGTTTGCCCTGCTGTCTGCCGTGGCATCTGCCGGTCGCGTCTATGCCGGCCCACTGGCCGGAACCCTGGTGGGCGCCCTGGGCTGGACGACATTTTTCCTGTGTTCCGTAGCCGCCTCCTGGCCCGGGCTCTGGCTGGTATGGAAAAACCGCTCCTTGCTTTCGGAACTGCAGTGACCCGACAACAGAAGATCACGAATCTTTTTCGTTAACAAAAGATGTCCACTGCTGGCGTGTCAGACTGACCCGGTCATCCACGGCAACCAGCAATTCATCGCTCCATGAACCTTCCCGCCCAAAAGCAATCAGGTCATCCGCCATGGCCGAACCAGAGCGTCCCGAACTGCGCAGATGATCCCAGGCCAACACACGCCCCATGGTCACGGCTGCCTCCCTGAGTCTTTCTGGATTGCGGCCGCCGTCATTCATGGCCACGCGATCCTCTGAAGGTTGTAGGCCTTTCAGCAGACAGGGAAGGCCATCAAGCACCACCGGATGCAGAAAGGCATGGCTTACAGCCTGCATGTGGGATTGCACGGTAGCGACCCGGACCGCCTCGTTCTGCCAGGTTGTTACCGGGATGCCCGCCTTCAGCAAAGGTGCTTTCAGGGCACTAGGGCGGGCTTCCTTGAGGTCAAGCAGGTAATTACCGTCAGGGGATCCTTTTCCTTCAACCAGAATAACGAAACGCACGACCCCCAGGCTCCCGGTCCCCGCAATCCGGCGCGCCACGTCAAGCACCCGATAGAATCCGGGATTGGACTGTGTGGAGGCAAAAGACCCCATGAAGGCTTCCACGCTCGCACGATCCTCGTCACTGGCCGGAAGCGCCTTCACTCCATCCACCTTCAGATGACGATGGCTGCCCTTTTTTGTCGTGCGACGGTCCAGAAATGTGCGGCGGTCCCGTTTCCGAAGTGCGCCGAACAGATCCTGCACCAGCCCTGTGGCCGTTTCTTCTTCCACCCAGAGAGGTTTGCCCTCTGTCAGGGCCATGCGATAGCCCAGAAGACATTCCCTGCTGACGTGCAATGCCTGTTCATCAGTCACGTTCATGGCGTCCGCGCCACACCTGAGACTGGTGAGCAAGCGCAAAAGATCCCAAGTACAGGGAGCTAGAATCGCTTCGTCAAAGTCATTGACGTCAAAATAAACGAGACGATTGTCACCCTTGTAGCTTCCAAAATTTTCGAAGTGGAGGTCACCGCAGGACCAGGCCAGCGGAGCTTTCATGAGAACAGGCAGGTCGGGAAGCGATTCGTAGAACAGGTGGCAGGTCCCTCTCAGGAACAGAAAAGGATGCTGACTCATTTTGGCCAGTTTCATGGCCAGCCTTTCCGGATCGCGCCCCTTATTGAACTGGATCACGGTATCACGGACTGACGGCATGCTTGGCATGAGAGATCAGGCTTTCGGTCGGATGCGGTAAATGGCCAGACTGCCCATGAGGTTGGGCCAGAGGCTGACATGTTGTCCCTGCACGTCGATGACGCGACGCTCCATGACCTGCGCCCCGATCAGGTCGCAGAGATTTTCGAAGTCCTGCAGGGTGCAAAGATGGACATTGGGCGTGTCGTACCACTCGTAGGGCATGTCCTCGGATTTGGGCATCACCCCCCACAGTACCTGCCAGCGGTTCTTCCAGTACCCGAAATTGGGAAAAGTCACGATCCCTTCGCGCCCCACTCGCAACATGTCCTTGAGCAAGGCTTCCGTATGATGCATGGCCTGCAGGGTCTGGGAAAGAATGACCGTATCAAAGGAGCGATCGTCAAAACCGGACAAACCGGTTTCGAGGTTCATCTGCAACACGTTAACGCCATTGGTAATGGCCGCCACCACCCGGTCCGGTTCGATCTCGATGCCAAAACCATGCACCTGCTTGGTTTGTCTCAACCTTGAGAGCAGCAACCCATCACCACACCCCAAGTCAAGTACCCGGCTGCCGGGGGTTATCCATCGGGCCACCATTTCCAGATCAGCACGCATCATGCGCCCACCTCCCTGGCTACGCGGTCCAGATATGAGCGCACTACTGCAAAATAATGATCGTTCTCCATGAGAAAGGCATCATGGCCCTGTGAAGAATCAATCTCCGAATAACTGACGTTCAGTCCGTTATCCAGCAATGCCTTGACAATTTCTCGGGAACGCGATGGGGAAAAGCGCCAGTCGGAAGTGAAGGACACCACCAGGAACCCGGCTTTTGCACGGGCCATTGCTGCCGACAGACTTCCACCCGTTTCGCTGGCCGGATCAAAATAATCCAGTGCCTTGGTCATGATGAGGTAAGTGTTGGCATCAAAACGCTGGCTGAATTTGTCACCCTGATAACGCAGGTAGGACTCGATCTCGAACTCCACATCCAAAGAAAAAGCTGGTTTCTGTGTCAGCAGTTCACGCCCGAATTTTTCCATCATGGCGTCGTCACTCAAGTACGTGATGTGCCCAAGCATACGCGCCAGACGCAGGCCACGCTCCGGGATCGTCCCATGGGCCTGGTAATCACCTTGGTAAAAATCAGGATCCGTGGTGATGGCCTGGCGAGCCACTTCATTAAATCCGATGTTCTGGGCAGACAAACTTGGAGCGGCTGCGATGACCAGAGCATGGCCCAGTCGGTCAGGATAAGTGATCGCCCACTGCATGGCCTGCATGCCCCCCAGGCTGCCTCCCATGACAGCGGCGAAACGCCGGATGCCCAGATGATCGGCAAGGCGGGCCTGCGCGTGTACCCAATCTCTCACCGTCACGAAAGGGAAACGGGAACCATAGGGCTTGCCGGTAATTGGATCCACGCTGGAAGGGCCGGTGGATCCATTGCACCCTCCCAGATTGTTCACGCCCACCACGAAAAACCGGCGGGTATCCACAGGCTTTCCCGGTCCGACCATGTTATCCCACCAACCCGTGGAACGTGGCACGCCCTCATATGTGCCCGCCACATGGTGGTGCCCGGACAAGGCATGACAAATGAGGATGGCATTGTTCCGTTCCGCATTGAGTTGGCCGTAAGTTTCATACACCAGATCGTACTGTTCGAGACGCGTTCCAGAATCGAGATCCAGCGGCGTATCGAAATGCACCTTGCTGGGAGTTACGTGACCTTGTGCGCTTGCGGATTCCATTCAGCCCGCCAGATGTTTTTTGAGCAGTGCATTGATCTGGGCGGGGTTGGCACGACCACCGGAAGCCTTCATGGCGCGGCCCACGAAGAAACCGAGCACCTTTTCCCTGCCTGAACGATATTCGGCAACCTGTTCCGGGTGTTCATCCAGCAAAGCACGCACAATGACTTCCAATGCCCCCTCATCAGAAATCTGCTTAAGGCCTCTGATCTCGATGATCTGATCCGGATCGCCACCATCCGTCCACAGGACATCAAATACCTCTCTGGCCATCTTGCCGGAGAGCGTGCCATCCTGAACGCGACAAAGCAGAGTGCCCAGTTGTTCAGGGCTTACCCGGCAGTCTTTCATGTCCAGTCCGCTCCGATGCAGGGCAGATGCCAGGTCCCCGTTGATCCAATTGGCCACGGCTTTGGCATCACCTCCTGCCAGCGGTACAGTGCGCTCGAAATATTCAGCCATGGAACGGGAGGCCGTCAGCAGCCGCGCGTCATATTCCGACAATTCATGGTGCTCCTGAAACCGTTTTTGCATGGCTTCCGGCAACTCCGGCAATTCCCCACGCACCTGTTCCACCCAGCTTTCGTCCACACGCAGGGGCAACAGGTCGGGGTCCGGGAAATACCGGTAGTCCTGAGCATCTTCTTTGGAACGCATGGGGCGGGTTTCATCATGATCCGGGTCATACAGCCGGGTTTCCTGGACCACTTGCCCCCCTGACTCAATCAGGTCAATCTGCCGTTGCACTTCAAACTGGATCGCCCGCTCAAGAAATCGAAACGAGTTCAGGTTCTTGATCTCACAACGCGTGCCCAACCGGCCGCTGCCCACAGGACGGACAGACACATTGGCGTCACATCGAAACGAACCTTCCTGCATGTTGCCATCGCAGATGCCAATCCAGGTCACCAGGCGGTGGAGCGCCTTGGCATAGGCAACAGCTTCAGCGGAGCTACGCATGTCCGGCTCGGTCACGATTTCAAGAAGGGGGGTTCCCGCCCGGTTCAGATCAATGCCCGAACAACCATGAAAATCTTCGTGCAGCGACTTGCCCGCATCCTCTTCCAGATGGGCCCGTGTCAGACGAACGTTTTTTTCCTGCCCATCCACCAGAATGTTCAAGCTTCCACCTGCCACAATGGGCCGTTCGTACTGGCTGATCTGATACCCCTTGGGCAAATCGGGATAGAAGTAATTTTTTCTGGCGAAAATGGAATAGGAAGAAATTTCTCCCTGAACGGCAATACCAAACCGTATGGCCAGTTCCACAGCTTTCCGGTTCACCACGGGCAAAACACCTGGCAGTGCCAGATCCACCGCACATGCCTGAGTGTTGGGCTCGGCGCCAAAAGCGGTGGAAGCTCCCGAAAACATTTTTGAAGCCGTCGACAACTGAGCATGGGTTTCCAGACCAATGACCACTTCCCAATTCATGACGGCTCCTGGATCCGTGCCATGGCCGGGACCTGAAGATGCCAGTCCGTGGCTTGTTGGAAACGATGAGCCACCTGTAACAACCGGGCTTCGCTGAAGTGATTTCCAATGATCTGCAAGCCCACAGGTAACCCTTCCTCACCTGGGCCCACGGGAATAGACATGCCAGGAAGGCCCGCCAGGTTCACGCCGATGGTGAAGATGTCCGAAAGATACATCTGGACAGGATCGCTGGTCTTGTCGCCCAGCCCGAAGGCCACCGTCGGGGTGGCCGGACCCATAATCACGTCGCACCCGGCAAAGGCAGCCTTGAAATCTTCCGCGATCAGACGACGGACCCGCTGGGCCTGAATGTAGTAGGCGTCATAGTATCCCTGAGACAACACATAGGTTCCCATCAGCATGCGGCGTTGGACTTCCTTCCCAAACCCTTGAGCACGCGACAGTTCGTAAAGGTCCTTAAGATCAGTATATTCCGGAGCACGCCACCCGTACCTGACGCCATCATAACGGGACAGATTGCTGGAGGCTTCCGCCGGGGCCAGCACATAATATGCCGGAACAGACAATGGCATGTGGGGCAGCCTGACCTGAACGAGTCTGGCCCCGAGACGCTCATACTCCTGCAATGCCTTTTCAATGGCCTGGCGGACACCCGGGCTGATGCCCTCCGCAAAAAACTCTTCCGGCAAGCCGATTTTCAGGCCCTGCAAGGGTTGCTCCAGCAAGGCCATATAGTCTTCGCGCGGACGAGACACACAGGTGGAGTCTCGCTCATCAAAACTCACCATGGTGTTCAGTACAACGCTCAGGTCTTCCGCACAGGGTGCCATGACCCCGCCCTGATCCAGGCTGGAGGCGTAGGCAATCATGCCGTAACGGGACACGAGACCGTAGGTGGGTTTGATGCCACTGATGCCACAAAATGCCGCCGGCTGACGAATCGAGCCTCCCGTGTCAGTGGCCGTAGCCACAGGGGCAAGACGTGCCGCCACGGCTGCGGCGGACCCGCCCGAACTGCCTCCCGGAACCCGCGTCGTGTTCCAAGGATTGCGAACCGGACCATAAAATGAGGTTTCGCTGCTGGATCCCATGGCAAATTCGTCCATGTTGGTCTTGCCCAGCACCACACTGCCTTCATTGTGGAACCGTTCCATGATGTGCGCATCGTAGGGCGCCACAAAATTGGACAACATGCGGCTACCACACGTGGTGAGCCAGCCTTTAGCACAAAAAATATCCTTGTGGGCCACCGGAATCCCTGTCAGCAGGGTGGCCGTTCCCTTTGCCAGTCGAGCATCGGCCTCATCCGCCTGGGCGAGCGTACGTTCCGGATCAATCGTGATGAATGCGCCCAGAACTCCGTCCAGACTCCGTATGCGGGACAAATAGGCTTCGGTGAGCTCTCGGCTTGATATCCGACGGGACTTGAGTGCCTCCGTCAGCTGGCGTAGAGTGGTCCGGGTCAGGTTCATGTCGGGGTCTCACTCGATGACGCGGGGAACAAGGTACAGGCCTTCTTCCGCCTGGGGTGCGAGCGACTGGAAAAGCGCCCTCTGGTCTTGTTCAGTCACGCGGTCCTCACGCAGGGGCTGGCGAACCTCCAGCGGATGGGCCAGTGGCTCCACCCCGGAAGTGTCAACGGCCTGAAGACGGCCGATCAGCCCCAGAATGCCTTCAAACTGTCCGGCCAACGCCGCCAGATCACCATCTTCAAGACGAATCCGGGCCAGTCGACCGAGGTGCAGGATCTGGTTTTCGTTCAGAGTCACAGCCGGCTTCTCCTGCATGGAAGAATGTAAAGGAGTATCATGGAAAGCTTTGAAACAAGTCACCTTATCAAGGACGCGTTACCATCATGTTTGAAACATTGCGTGGATATTTTTCCACCGACCTTGCCATCGATCTCGGTACCGCCAATACGTTGATCTACTCCCGTGGAAAAGGCATCGTACTCAACGAGCCTTCCGTGGTAGCCATCCGGCAGGACGGAGAAACCCACGGCAAAAAAGTGATCCAGGCCGTTGGGCTGGCTGCCAAGGCCATGCTGGGACGCACACCGGGCAACATCACCGCCATTCGCCCCATGAAGGACGGCGTGATCGCCGATTTTACCATCACCGAGCAGATGCTCAAATACTTCATCAAGCAGGTACACGAATCCCGGCTGTTCTCCCCCAGTCCGCGCATCATCATCTGTGTACCCTGTGGTTCCACCCAAGTGGAACGGCGAGCCATTCGTGAATCAGCTCTGGGGGCTGGCGCACGACGCGTGTACCTGATTGAGGAACCTGTGGCAGCTGCCATCGGCGCCAATCTGCCAGTGGCCGAAGCCACCGGGTCCATGGTAGTGGATATCGGGGGCGGTACCACTGAGGTCGGCGTACTGTCCCTAGGCGGCCTGGTTTACGCTGCTTCCGTACGCACGGGGGGCGACAAGTTTGATGAGGCCATCATCAACTACATCCGTCGCAACTACGGCATGCTGATTGGAGAAACCACCGCCGAACAGATCAAGAAAGAAATCGGTTCAGCCTTCCCGGGCTCCGAAGTTAAAGAAATCGAGGTCAAGGGTAGAAACCTGGCGGAAGGGGTGCCGCGCACCTTCACCATTTCGAGCAACGAAATCCTGGAGGCTCTGACCGACCCACTGAACTCCATCATCAGCACCGTTCATTCGGTGTTGGAGCAAACGCCTCCTGAATTGGGGGCAGACATTGCCGATAGGGGAATGGTGCTAACTGGCGGAGGCGCCCTGCTGCGCGACCTCGACCGTTTGCTGGTGGAGGAAACCGGACTGCCCGTGCTGGTCGCCGAAGATCCACTGACCTGTGTGGTCCGGGGTTGCGGTCGAGCCCTGGAGGAAATTGACCGCCTGGGTATGGTATTCACTTCCGATTGAATTCATGGGACCACGCCGGGCATTGAGCAGGCTTGGGCCACGAGACCCAGAGTTGTTCGGGCGCGGCCCGTCTCCACTGGCCAGCGTCGTTTTTTACTGCCTGCTGTCCTTGACCTGCCTGTTCGTCGACCACCGTTACCATGGCTTGTCACTGGTGCGTCAGGGCATTGCTGCCGTGTTCTACCCCTTTCAGGAACTGGCCACCGTGCCCTCCGTCGTAGGTCAATGGATCATGACCCGATTCGAAAACCGCAGGGCCCTGGAGACGGAAAACGCCAGACTGCGCAAACAATTGCTGGAACAGACGGGTGCCGTGGAAGAAAACACCCTGTTCAAACTGGAGCAGGCCAAATTGCATGGCCTGCTGGAACTGAAACAGCAACAACCCGCCACTCGGCATGTGACAACCATACTGGCTGCCTCCCACGACCCGTTTGTCAAAAAGATCATTCTCGATGGAGGGCGCAACCTGGGCATCCCCCCCGGTTCTCCCGTCGTGACTACCGACGGACTCGTGGGGCAGGTCACTGCCGTGTTTCCCTTCAGCAGTGAAGTCACCCTGATCACGGACAAAAGCCAGTCCATCCCGGTCATGGTACTGCGCAACGGGCTGCGCGCCATGGCCGTTGGTGATGGCGAGAACGGAACCCTGTCCCTGCCCTACCTGCCAAGGACATCGGACATCCAACAGGGAGACGTTCTGGTCACTTCAGGCATTGACGGGCTATTCCCCCCCGGCCTGAAAGTGGGCATCGTACAGTCTGTCACCCGTGACGCGCAGTCCCCGTTTGCCCAGGTTACCTGCACCGCCACGCCTGCTGCCACCAGCCACCGTCACGTACTTGTGATTGACGCTCCCCGTATACAGGACAGTGATCACTGACATGATAACGCCCAGTCAGGAATCCACCGTTCTGAAACGACCTGCGCCTCTCAGGCGAGTGGCCATCAGCTTCCTGCCTGCATTCCTGACCATGCTCGCCCCTTGGGGGGACTTGTGGCAATCCCTGCGCCCCGACTTCATGCTGCTCCTGCTGCTGTACTGGACCGTCAGGGAACCCGCTTTGATACGCGGACGTACCGCCTTTTTCCTCGGGCTTCTCGCTGACGTAGCCGACAGCACCACCTTTGGCTTGCATGCCCTTGGATATACCGTGACGCATTTTCTGGCCGGGTACTACCGCACGCGCATCCAGTCTTTTTACATCTTGCACCAGGCCTTCCATATTCTCCTGCTGCTGTTGCTGAACCAGGTCATCACGTCACTCGCGGGACGCCTGCTGATGTATCCCTGGCCCGCTTTGATGTGGTGGTTCCAGTCACCACTGACCGCTATTTTCTGGGTTCTCCTGCCCAGTTGGCTGGAACGCAGTTCTGATCCCGGTACGACACCGTCACGAAGAGCCTGACCCATGCAGGCTCATTTGCGCAACCCAAGAAAGGATCGCTGGGAATTCCAGAAACGCCTGAGAGTGTTCTGGGGGCTGGTGATTGGCATGAGCGTGTTGCTCATACTCCGGCTGGCCTGGTTGCAGATCGTGACCTACCATTACTACCACACGCTGGCTGAAGCCAACCGGATCAGCATCGTCCCTCTTGTTCCCAACAGGGGGTTGATTCTTGACAGGCATGGCAAGGTGCTGGCAGAAAACAATCTCACCTACACCCTGGAAATCAACCCGGCCAATAGTCGGCATCTCGACAAACTGATTGATCAGTTGTCTGAGGTCGTGAACATTGCCTCTTCGGACCGAAAACTGTTCCACAAGTTGCTCGAGGAAACCCACGGACTCACCCCAATTCCTATCCGGAATCATCTGGACGAAGTGGAGGTGGCCCGCTTTTCCGTCAACCGCTACCGTTTCCCTCAGGTGGAGATCCATTCAAGGCTCATCCGGAATTACCCCATGGGTGAAGCCGCTTCCCATCTGGTTGGTTACATTGGCCGCATTACGGAAACCGACCAGGACAACCTGGATGATGAGGACCTGACCGACCAGTACCGAGGGACGAATTACATCGGGAAACTGGGCATTGAAGGCCATTATGAGCGGGAACTGCATGGCAGGACGGGTTCCGAGCAGGTGGAAGTGGACGCCAGTGGCCACGGCGTGCGCTCCCTGTCCCGCACGCCGCCCGTCCCGGGCAATGATCTGTTCCTGTCCATTGACGCCGGTCTGCAAAACGTTGCAGTGAAGGCCTTTGGCACCCATCGGGGAGCCCTGGTCGCTCTGGACCCCAGCACAGGGGAAATTCTGGCGCTGGTGAGCATGCCCGGATTTGCCCCGAGCCTGTTCGTGGACGGGATTGATCAGGAGCAATGGGACCAGTTGAACAACTCCCCGGACAAACCACTGAATGACCGGGCACTGCGTGGTCAGTACCCGCCCGGTTCAACGGTCAAGCCTTTCATGGCATTGGCCGCACTGGAAAAGGGAGTGCGCCGACCTGAAGATACCATCGTGGACCCCGGATATTTTTCTTTTCCCGGCAGCGCGCACCGGTATCGCGACTGGAAAGAAGGAGGTCACGGCATCGTGGACATGCACCTGTCCATAGTCAAATCCTGTGATACCTACTATTACAATCTGGCCAACGTGATGGGTATTGATGCCATGCACGATTTCTTCACGCGAATCGGATTTGGCAGAAAAACCGGCATAGATCTGGACGGTGAAGCCTCAGGCCTCTATCCATCGCCTGAATGGAAGGAAAAACGCTACAAACAAGACTGGTACGCGGGAGAAACCGTCATCTGCGGCATCGGCCAAGGCTACGTACTGGCCACTCCGTTGCAACTTGCCCAAGCCGTGGGCATGCTGGCCAATCGCGGCATCATGATGCGCCCCCATCTCGTCATGGCCATACGCGACCACGCCACCAGGAAAACCCGGCAGGTCTCCTTGGAAACGGTGACCACACTGGCCCTGAAACCTTCCGACATGGATGTGGTGCGCGACGCCATGGTGGACGTCACTCGTCCGGGAGGCACGGCTGCCGAAGCTGGGGCAGGTGCCCCTTATACCATCGCAGGAAAGACCGGCACGGCGCAGGTAGTGGCCGTCAAACAGGGCGAAAAGTATAATGCCAGCCAGACGGCGGAACGAAATCGTGACCATGCGATCTTTGTGGCTTTTGCCCCCGCAGACCACCCCAGAATTGCCCTGGCAGTTCTGGTGGAAAATGGGGGACATGGTGGAGAAACAGCAGCTCCCATTGCGCGTCAGGTCATGGACTATTATCTTCTGGGCAAACTGCCGCCCCCTCCCGTCGTGCCCGGCAGACCGAAGAAGGAACCCCGATGAGCGCATTCAAGGCCATTCGCCAGCGTTTTCTGACCCCTCTTGACCCCATGTTGTTCAACACATGTCTAGTACTGGTGGCATTAGGCCTCATTGTGCTCTATAGCGCTTCCGGGTCTGACATGGCCAAGGTGGTGAGCCAGTTGAGAAATCTGGCCCTGGCCTTTGCTGCCCTCTGGCTGATGGCAGTCACGCCCCCGCACATTCTGGAAAAGCTGGCCTTTCCCGTTTACAGCGCAGCACTGGTGGCTTTGGTGGGAGTGGCCCTGTTTGGTGAAGTCAGTCATGGCGCCAGGCGCTGGCTGCACCTGGGACCCGTCCGGGTACAACCCTCCGAGATAATGAAAATCGCGTTGCCCCTGGCACTGGCCAGCTACTTTGAGTGGCGCGGCAAGGCTATTCACTGGAAGGATTATCTGGTGGCAGCCTTCCTGCTTTTGTTGCCAGCCGGACTGGTCATCCGGCAACCGGACTTGGGGACGGCCCTGCTCATTGCTTCCTCCGGTTTTTACGTGCTGTATTTTGCTGGACTGCCCTGGAAAGTCATGGCTGGAGGAGTCCTGGCAGGCTTGGCAACTTTGCCCGCCATCTGGCACATGATGCATGACTACCAAAGAAAGCGTGTACTTACTCTCATTGACCCGGGTCAAGACCCGCTTGGTGCGGGCTACCATACGCTCCAGTCCATGATCGCGCTCGGTTCAGGTGGCGTGCTGGGAAAGGGCTGGCTACATGGCACCCAATCCCATCTGGATTTCCTGCCTGAACACAGCACCGATTTTATTTTTGCCGTTTTCGGAGAAGAATTCGGACTGATCGGGGAAATGCTCTTTCTTTCAGCAATGCTGATTCTCGTGGCTAGAGGCTTTTTCATTGCCCACGAAGGATCGACCCCCTTTGCCAGGCTGATGGCCGGTTCCCTTTCCATGACGCTTTTCACCTATACTTTCGTGAACATGGGGATGGTGAGTGGCATTCTCCCCGTGGTCGGGGTTCCACTGCCCTTTCTGAGTTACGGAGGAACTTCTCTGGTTACCGTGTTCATCAGTATCGGCATCACCATGAGCGTTCACCACCACAGGAAACTGGTCAAACAGTGAAACTGCGCCAGACCCTTTTTTTGTTCATACCCGCACTCCTGCTTTGGGGTTGCGGCAACGTGCCGACCGAGCAGGGTACGCCCACCGCTCCGACAGAAAAACAGGGGGGAGGCTATTACCTCAATGACGGGCCATTGCCGCACCCGCCCCCTCATCTGGAACTGGTGCCGGATGCGGTTCCAAAAAAAGAACCCTATGCCAAATATGCCAACCGTCCTTACAGCGTTTTCGGAAAAGTGTATGTCCCCGACCTCTCGAACAAACCTTACAAGGCTGAGGGGTATGCTTCATGGTACGGTCGCCGGTTTCACAACCAGAAAACCTCCGATGGCGAAATCTACAATATGTACGGCATGACGGCCGCCCCTCCAACTTTGCCCATTCCCTGTTACGTGCGTGTCACCAACCTGGCCAA
>VFSW01006305.1_pt1 | contig 17446 bp, 16 predicted proteins | sample 5358111 | NCBI WGS metagenome assembly VFSW01 (sample SAMN11554181, study PRJNA540505) | mine drainage metagenome | isolation source: sediment from site ElyBrook_90M | place: USA: Ely Copper Mine, Vershire, VT | collected 2017
AAATTAAACTGTATGATCTATCCAAAAAATTATGTATTTCACTTTTTTGTGTGTGAAAAGCGTAGTTTTTCACACACAAAAAAGTGAAACCTGAGGAAACCTGATGGAACAAACTGCAGAAGAAACCAAAACTGAATTTTATCCAAATGAGCCCTGGATTTTGACCGCCACCATCCTGGCTTCGAGCATGGCCTTTATCGACGGCACGGCCTTGAACGTGGCCCTGCCGGCCCTGCAGGCCAGTTTGCAGGCCAGCGGCGCCGGGCTGCTGTGGATCATTAACGCCTATTTGCTTATGCTGGCAGCCCTTATCCTGGTCGGCGGATCGCTGGGCGACCGGCTGGGCCGTAAAAAGGTCTTCATGTTTGGCATTGGCCTGTTCGGGCTGGCCTCCCTGGCCTGCGGCCTGGCCCCTACCATCGGGTGGATGATTCTCTTCCGCCTGGTGCAGGGCGTCGGCGGGGCGCTGATGATCCCCGGCAGCCTGTCGATCATCACTGCCTCGGTGACGCCTATCCGGCGTGGACGCGCCATCGGCACCTGGTCGGCAGTCACTACCCTGGTGACGATCATCGGCCCGATATTGGGAGGCGCCTTTTCTGACGCCGGCTTTTGGCGCGGGGTTTTCCTGATCAACCTGCCCCTGGCGGTAGCCGCGCTGCTGGTGCTGTATTTTAAAGTCCCGGAAAGCCGCGATGAGAGCAGTATGGCCGGGCCTATCGACGTGGGTGGAGCCGTGCTGGTGACCGTCGGGCTGGCAGGTTTGACCTACGGGTTCATTTCCGCTCCCGATCGGGGATTTGGCGACTCGCTGGTGTGGGGCACCCTGCTGCTGGGGATAATTTGCCTGGCTGCCTTCGTGAGCTTAGAAGCGCGCCTGAAATACCCCATGCTGCCGCTGAAGGTGTTCAAATCAGCCACTTTCAGCGGGGCCAACCTGCTGACCTTGTTTCTATACGGCGCTTTGAGCGTGGGCTTTTTCTTTCTGGCCCTTAACATGGTGCAGGTGCAGGGTTACAGCAAAACCCAGGCCGGCCTGGCAACCCTGCCTTTCGCCCTGCTGCTGACCGTGCTGTCACGTTGGGCGGGCGGCCTGGTGGATAAGCGCGGGCCACGTCTGCCGCTTATTTTGGGCCCCACCCTGGATGGGTTGGGTTTCTTCTACATGGCTTTCGCCGGGCTGACCGCCGGCCCCGGCCAGTATTGGACCGCCTTCTTGCCGGGGATTGCCCTGTTTGGGGTGGGCATGGGTTTTACCGTGGCGCCTTTGAGCACCTCGGTGATGACCTCGCTGGAAACGCACTATTCCGGCGTGGCTTCGGGGATCAACAACGCCGTCTCGCGCACGGCTGGCGTGCTGGCAATTGCTATTGTAGGTTCGATTGCCCTGTTCACATTTTCCTCCAGCCTGGGTGGGCAGGCTGCCGTACTATCGCTGTCACAGCCCGCTCACCAGGCCATGATGGCGCAGGCCAGCCAATTGGGCGGCGCCACCGCCCCGGCCGGAATAGGCGACGGGGCAAAAGCAGCCGTTACTACTGCCATCAAAACTTCATTTGTGGATACTTTCCGCCTGGTAATGTTTATATGCGCCGGTTTGGCCTGGGTCAGCGCCCTCTGCACGATCATTTTTATTAAACCGGGGCTCAATCCGAAACGATTCTAAAATTCGGAACCGGGTCAGGTAAGGCGAAGCGGACGGGGCAGCGTTAATTGAAACAAGGTGAAGGTAAATCATACTTTTTGTTTATAGACAAATTCTCTAATTTAATTTATTATAATAATTACGATTAACTTCTTAGTTGGTCTGGATTTTCCATAGTCAACCCATGGCGGGGACTGATCAAATAGAGGGAGAGGTGCCTATGAGATTGAAGACCGTTTCGCCGATTCCCTGGCGGACCTGGCAGCGCATCATCATTGCACTCGTTATCGTCCTGGTTGTGGCCGCTGTCGCAATCCTCTTCTTCGTAACCCAGGCTCAAGTAACGGCTGCCCCAGCGCAGCCGCTTGCGTTTACCCACCAGACCATGGTGCAGATGGGCATCCAGTGCCTGTACTGCCACAACACTGCCCGGGAATCTCCAGCGGCGGGTATGCCCAGCATGGCTAAATGCATGGGCTGTCACAAGGTGGTCGACCCCAACGTACCGGTGATCAAAGAATTGACCGGTTATTGGGATCGCCAGCAGCCCATCCCCTGGGTGAGGGTCAACGTGATGCCTCGCTTCGTCTTTTTTAGCCACGAGGTGCATATCAACAACGGCGTGAATTGCGAGACCTGTCACGGAGACGTGGGCCACATGACGGTGGACCACCCGGTGGTCAGAATGAACATGGGCTGGTGTTTGGACTGCCACGAAAAGCAGCCTGACGCTTCCCAGTTGATGGATTGCGTTATCTGCCACCGATAGGAGGGACTATAGTGACACCCAAGATCACACGCCGAAATTTCTTGAAAATCGCCTCGCTCGGCGCCGGGGCGACTATTCTGGCCGGGTGCGCCAACCCACGCCGCTGGGTGACGCTCGAGCCTTACGTGCGCGCTCCCGAAGAGCAGTTGGCGGGCGTGGCGACATGGTACGCCAGCACCTGCCGTATGTGCCCGGCGGGCTGTGGCATTATTGTGCGCATCATGAACGGGCGGGCGCTTAAAATCGAGGGTAACCCGGAGAACCCGCTCAACCTTGGCAAGCTGTGCGCGCGCGGGCAGGCCGGTTTGCAACTGCTGTATAACCCCGACCGCCTGGATGCGCCGGTAACGCAGGCCAGCCGGGGCAGTCACCAGTTCAAAGCCATCAGCTGGGATGAGGGCATCAATATCCTGTTTGAAAAGCTCCAGGCCGCCGGCGATGGGGTGGCCGTGCTGGGCGGGTCGAGTATGTCGGGGCATCTCTACGATATCCTCGGGCGCTTTACCGCTGCCATTGGAGCGAACGCGCCGGTAATCTACGACCCGCTGGTGGACATGAACGGCTACGCTGCCCTGGCGGACGTCGATAAAACGCTGTTTGGCCAGGCTGCCCTGCCCACTTACGACCTGGGCAACGCCGACATCGTCATTTCCTTCGGGGCCGACCTGCTGGGCCCCGGTATTTCGCAGGTGCGTTACGGCATCGAGTATGGCAAATTCCGCGGCGGCAAACTGGGGCAGCGCGGCTACCTGGTGCAGGTCGAACCGCACATGTCGTTGACCGGGGCCAAGGCCGACCTGTGGCTGCCCGCCTTACCGGGCACGGAGGGGCTGGTCGCCCAGGCCATCATCAGCCTGATTGCCAGCCAATCTTTCGCCGTGGCCGACCCGCAGCGCGTTGAACGGGCGAAATTGTTTGCCGGGCCGGTAGACTTGAATAAGGTCGCTGTCGCTACCGGCGTCAGCTCGTCTGAACTGCTGCACCTGGCGCAGATCTTTTCCGAGGCGAAGCACCCGCTGGCCATCCCGGGTGGCGGGTTGAGCGGCTTATTGGATGTCAATGCTGCGCTGACCGCCGTACAGGCGCTCAATTTCATCGCCGGTAACACCGGCATGCCGGGAAGCATGGCGCTCTCGGCCGAGACTTCGGTGCCTAAACAGTTTGTCAGGCCGATGCCATCCACGTTCTCGAATATGCTGGCCCTGCTGGGCAAAATGAAAGCCGGGATCATCAAGGTACTGCTGGTCATCGGCCCCAACCCGGCTTACGAGCTGCCTCTGCAGGCCGGTTTTGCCGAGGCGCTGGCCAAGGTGCCCTTCGTGGTTTCGTTTGCCCCCATCGTGGATGAAACCGCAGCCCAGGCCGACCTGATCTTGCCCGAACGTACTTACCTGGAAAGCTGGGGCTACGACGTGGTCAGCCCGGCCTTCGGGGCTGTCGTGATCAGCAGTCAGCAGCCGGTGGTCACCCCCCTGTTCGATGCCCGCTCGGCTGCCGACGTGCTGCTGACGGCTGCCAAGGGCATCCCGGCCGCCGCCAAAGCCTTGCCCTGGAACGACGAAGTGGCTTATCTGAAAGAGATGGTCGCCCAGCTTCCCCCCGGCTCGCTGGCCGATGAAGGCGGGGTGGTGTGGGAACGCTACTTGCAGCATGGCGGCTGGTCTATGGCCCCGCACGCCGCTTCGGCGGCGCCGGGAACACTCGAACCGCAGCCGCTCCAACTTGCCGCCCCTCAATTCCAGGGCGACGCGGCGACGTATCCCTACTTCCTGCATCTGTACGTCTCCAGCCTGCTTTCGGACGGGCGCGGCGCCAACCTGCCCTGGCTGCAGGCTTCGCCTGACCCGCTCACTACCGGCGCGTGGCAGACCCTGGTTGAAATCAACCCGGCGACGGCCCAGAACATCGGCGTGGTAGATGGCGAGGTGGTGAAGGTGACTTCGCCTTACGGGGAGATTGAGGGCTATGTGTATACCTACCCGGCCATGCGCCCGGACACGGTGGCGATTGCCACCGGCCAGGGCCATACCGATTATGGGCGTTACGGCAGCCAGCATGGCAGTAATCCCATCCAGCTGGTTGGAGCGCAGTTGGCCTGGTCGACCGTGCGGGTCAACCTGACCGGCACGGGCAAAAAGGTCAAGCTGTCCATTTTCGAGTGGAAGATGGGCGTCCAGGAAGGCTTTTCTAACCAGGCCTTTCCGGGCGAATAACGAAGTTCCCCACAGAACGGGGATTATAATCCCCGCTCCGTGGGGGCCATGGTCCCCGCTCTGTGGGGACAGGAGGGTGACTCAGATGGCATTACCTGTACATAAATGGACCATGATCATCGACCTGGATAAGTGCACCGGCTGCGGAGCCTGCGTGGTGGCCTGCCATGCCGAAAACAACGTGCCTGTCCAGACTGAACGCGAGATCACCCGCCTGCGCGCCATGCACTGGATCCGCATCGAACGCTACTGGACCGGTGCTTATCCCGACGTGCAGGCTCGCTTTTTGCCGGTGCAGTGCCAGCAATGCGGCAACGCTCCCTGCGAGTCGGTCTGCCCGGTGTGGGCTACCAACCACAGCAACACCGAAAACCTGAACTTGCAAGTCTACAACCGCTGCGTCGGTACACGCTACTGCCAGAACAATGACCCTTACAAAGTGCGCTTCTTTAATTTCTTCGACCCCACCTTTGCGGACAGCTTCACCAACCAGCTCAACCCGGACGTGACCGTGCGCACTGCCGGTGTGATGGAAAAGTGCACTTTCTGCGTGCAGCGCATCCGCCGGGCCGAGGAAAACGCCTTAGTTCAGGGCGTCTCTTTGAAAGATGGCGACGTGGTCCCGGCCTGCGTGCAGACCTGCCCGCCTGGCGCCCTGGTGTTCGGCGACCTGAACGACCCTAACAGCCAGATAGCGACCGTACTCAAGCAACAGGACCAGCGCAGTTTCCGCCTGCTGGAAAGCCTGGGCACCAACCCGTCGATTTATTATTTGAAAGGAGGCCCATCCCATGCCTGAAGAAAACGCAACCCGGCCATATTGGGAACAACCTCTTCCCGAAGATAAAGAGCTGGCCGCCCAGGAAAGCGAGGCTCGCCAGGAAAACCTGCTGCTGGACGTGCGCAACCCGGCCGACGTAAACCGTTACATGATGGAGCCCATGCGTCGCCAGAGCAAACGTTTCTATATTCTGGGCGTCGTCCTGACTGGCGGGGTGTTGATGTGGTTGAGCACCTGGGTTTACCAGATGGTTTACGGTCTTGGTGTCACCGGACTGGGGCGCCCGGTCATGTGGGCGCTGTACATTGTCAACTTCGTCTATTTCATCGGTATCGGCCACGCCGGGACGTTCATTTCGGCGGCCCTGCGCGTGCTCAAGTTCGAGTGGCGGCGCCCGATCAGCCGGGCGGCCGAGATCATCACTGTTTTTGCGCTTTCCACCGCCGGCCTGTACCCGTTGATCCACCTGGGGCGCGTGTGGAAGTTCTACTGGTTATTGCCTTATCCCAACGAGCGCCAGTTGTGGCCCAGCTACCATTCGCCCTTACTGTGGGACCTGACCGCCATTCTAACTTACCTGACCTGCAGTATCCTGTTTGCCTACGTCAGCCTGATCCCCGACATCGCCCTGATGCGCGACCACACCACCGGGCGCTGGCAGAAGTTTTACCGGCTGTTCGCCCTGGGTTGGCGCGGCACGGAAAGCCAGTGGGTTAACCTTGAGAAGTCACAGAACGTGTTCAGTTATGGCATCATCCCGGTCATGTTCTCGGTGCATACCATTGTGTCGTGGGACTTCGCCATGGCCCTCCAGCCCGGCTGGCACAGCACCGTTTTTGGCCCTTACTTTGTAGTCGGTGCGCTGTTCTCCGGCGCCGGGGCAGTCATTATTGCCCTGATCTTGCTGCGTTCGACGATGAACCTCAAGTATTTCCTGCGGCTGGAGCATTTCAACGGCATGGCCATGTTCTTGCTGATCCTCTCGCTCACCTGGGATTACTTCTACTTCAATGATTTCCTGGCGCCGTGGTATGGAGGGGCGCCGGTGGATAGGACGCTGAACATTTTGTTCGAGCACGGGGCCTATGCGCCCTTCTGGTACACGATGCTCTTTTGCAACACGCTCGTCCCTGCCCTGACGCTGTGGTCAAAGAAGATCCGCACCAATCTGCCGGCGCTTTTCTGCGTGGCATTCCTGGTGAATGTGGGCATGTATCTAGAACGCGTGGTCATCGTGCCGCTGACCCTGGCGCGCAACGAGCTGCCCTTTAGCTGGGGCGTATACACTTTGCGGGCGCCTGAAACCATGATCACCATCGGCACGTTCTGTTTCTTGTTCCTGGCCTACATCACATTTACCCGCATCTTCCCCATCATCCCTCTGTGGGAAGTGTACGAAGGCCAGGCGCTGCACGGCCTGCGCAAGGTGGGCCGCTATTTACTCCATCTTAAATCAGCGGAATGAGGTGAATCCCCCGTTTTTGGGGGGGAGGAAAAATGGCAGACATACACTTGCTTGGCTTATTCAATAACGTAGAAGCCGCCGCCGATGCCATCGAGAGACTGCACAAGCTGGGCGTCTCCGATGAACGAATCACGGTTATGTCGAGCTCGCCGATCAAAACAGAAGTGCTTGGTATTCCACAACCGCACAGCCGGATCGGCCTGGCTTCGCTGGGCGGCGCCGTGTTGGGGGCGCTGCTGGCCGCTTTCTTGACGGCTGGCATCTTCTTGCTCTATCCGCTGATCCAGGGTGGGCAGCCGCTCATCCCCATTCCGCCTTCGCTGATCGTATTCTTTGAAGTCATGATGCTGGGCACCATCTGGGCTGCTTTCTTTAGTTTGCTGGTGCTGAGCGGCCTGCCGGCCTTTAAAACCTTGCCTTACGACCCGCTCATCACCGAAGGGTATATCGGCGTGCAGGCTACTGTTACCGAAGAGCAAGCCAACGATGTCGAAGACATCTTCAAAAATGCCGGGTCTCCCACAGTTAATCGCCAGACGCCTGCCCCGGCTATCGATCGCAATTTCAGGCGCTTCTGGGCCACCGTGCTGGGACTGGTGACCGTTGGAGGGGTCGTCTCGCTGCTGTTTTTCTACGACGTGCTGAAAATCGATTTCCCCACCAATATGAATGAGCAATTTTCGTATGGATACGAGCAAGGCCCCCGCCTGGCCGCTCCGGACAGCTCAGTGCCGGTGCAGGGGCCGGCCTTGATTGCCGGAGAGCCGGCCAGTCTGCCGGTGCCTTCCAGTCCCGATTCGGTGCAGCGCGGTAGGACCCTGTTCGGCTATAACTGCGCCATGTGCCACGGGATTACCGGGGTAGGCAATGGGGCCGTCGGGGCCTTCTTTACGCCGAAGCCGTTCGACCTGACCGGCAGCGTCGTGCAAAATCGACAGGATGACGAGCTGTTTATCGTGATCTCACAGGGAGTTGGCGTGATGCCGCCCTTTGCTGAGAATTTGAGTCCTGAAGAGCGCTGGGACGTGATCAATTACGTCCGCACGCTTAAAAAATAATGGAGGGGTACATGTCCAAACGAACCTGGATCACCTTACTGGGCGCGATTTGCCTGATCTTATTCTTGGGCGCATGCAGCCCCAATCCACAGCCCCTTGGGCTCACGCCTGTGCCTTCCCTGGCTCCGGGCGCTACGCTGACGCTCAACCCGGCCATCCAGAGCGGGATTTCCGCCGGGGCGCAGTCCAGCGGTCCGGGTGACCCGGCCGCCGGCGCAGCTATTTTCTTGCAGCACTGCACGCCCTGCCACGGCACCCAGGGCGAAGGCGCTGATACGCTGGTCGGCAAGGGTCCGGCCCTGCGCAACAATGCCTTCATTGCCAGCGCCAATCTACAGGCCGTGATCGATACGATCTCGAATGGGCGCCCGGGCACGCTCATGCCGGCCTGGTTGATCGCCCAGGGCGGCCCGCTCAACGGCGCCCAGGTGCAAAGTGCGGCTACCTACCTGCTCTCCCTCCAAAATGTTCCGGCTATTCCGGCCTCTACGCCGGTGCCCCAGGAAACCGCCGAGCCGGTTCAGCCAACCACCGTTGAAACGCCCGAGCCGGCTGTACCTTCCAACCCTGGCAAACCCGGTCCGGCTGCCAGCCTGACCGGCGATCCCGGGCGCGGCAAGCCGCTCTTCGGGGCTTACTGCGCCACCTGCCACGGCCCGGAAGGCATCCTGGGCTACCCGAACCCCGGCACCGACGACGGTTCCGTGCCGCCGCTCAACCCCATCGACCCGACGATTGCTAATGCGAACCCGAAGACGTTCTTCGACAACGTTGATCTATTCGTTGAGCACGGCTCCGTCCCCGGCGGCGATGCCCCGCTGCTGATCATGCCCAACTTTGGCGACGGCAAGCTGCTTACCCCGCAGCAGATCGCCGATATTATTTCGTACGTGATCCAGCTCAATACGCCGAAGTAATTATTGCCCCGGCGGGGTAAAATGCACGTCCGCCGGCATGCCCGGCTTGAGCATGCCGTTGCTCGGGTCCAGGTTGAGCTTGATGGCGTAGACCGTGGTCTGGCGGCTGTCGATGGTCTGTACGTTGCGAGGGGTGAACTCGGCCTGGTCTGAAATGAAACTGACCGTGCCGGAGAAGGTCTGGCCGGGGAAGGAATCGGCCGTCACCGGGTAAGATTGGCCCAGGAAAAATTGCCCATACAGGTTCTCCGGCACGTAGATGGTCAGGGTCAGCGCGTCCAGCGAAGCCACCACCATCACCGTGCTGCCCGGGGCGGCATACTCGTTGGGCTCGACCAGGCGCTCCAATACCACGCCATCGATCGGGGAAGTCACGTTCTCATTGGTTTTGGTGGTATCGGAATACAAATTTACCAGAATCTGGCCGTTGTGGACCTGATCACCCTGGTTGACGTTCACCTGTTTCACGATGCCACCCGATACGGTGGGCAGGTTGATCTCGGTCGCTTCGATGGTCCCTGAAAACACTGCGTCGGCGTTTTTTGTTGCAATTTGCTGCGTTATAAAGATCACTATAGCAATGACCGCCACCACTCCAACGACAATATAAATAATTGATTTCTTGCGCATATTCCTCCTTATGATCTGATTTTTTGATTGTTCTAACGGTTACACCGTTGGAACAATCAAAAAATCAGGTGTCACTTTGCATTCACTGACGAGATAAACACGTCTTCCAGGCTCGGCGTGATCCATTCGATTGAGCGAACCTCAAAGCCTTCGCCTGCCAGCAGCTCTTGGATGGCTTCTTTATACGTTTTGGCGCTGGGCGTCACGACGTGGATCTGGGCGCCGTACAGGGCCACTTCGTCCAGCGGCAGCTGCCCGCTTTGCTGGGCGGTCTTCAGCACCCGCATGGCCGAGTCCGGGTTCGATACGGTGATTTCCAGCACGTCGCCGTGCATTTGGGTCTGCTTGAGGCGAGCCGGCGTATCGATGGCTACCAGTCGCCCCTGGGTGATGAAACCGACCCGCTGGCACAGTTCGGCTTCGTCCATGTAATGGGTCGTCACCAGCACGGTTACGCCTTCCTTCGCCATGCCATAGATCAATGTCCAGAATTCGCGCCGGCTGATCGGGTCAACCCCGGCGGTTGGCTCGTCCAAAAAGACCACTTTGGGCCGGTGGACGATGGCGCAGCCCAGCGCCAGGCGCTGCTTCCAGCCGCCTGAAAGGCTGCTGGTCAGTATATTTTCGCGCCCGTCCAGGCCAGCCATGTGGATGATCTCGGCCTGGCGCGTTTTTAACTCACTGTCCGACAGGCCATACACCATGCCATAAAAGCGGATGTTTTCTGCGGCGGTCAGGTCGCTGTATAGGGTGAACAACTGCGACATATAGCCTACCACGGCGTGCATGGCCTTGGTTTGGGTGGCAGAATTGAGCCCCAGCACATAACTGCTGCCCGAGGTTGGCCGCATCAGCCCCAGCAGGATGCGGATGGTGGTGGTCTTGCCGGCTCCATTTGGCCCCAGCCAGCCGAATACCTCGCCGGGGCTCACGCTGAAGCTGACCCTGTCCACGGCGGTAAAATCACCGAACTTCTTGGTCAGGTCCTGTACCATAATCGAAGCCGGGTTCTCGGAATGGGAATTGTTTGCCATCACGCTGCCCCTCCTGGCGTAAGGGATTGCGCCTGAGCATTGGCTTCTAACTGGTTCTGACGCTGCACCAGACTGATAAAGGCTTCTTCCATACGGACTTCTACCGGGCGCAGTTCATTATGGGCAATGCCTTCCGCCGCCAGCCCCGCCTCGATCTCTGGCTTGCGCCGGAGTAGATCGTCCACAAACACGTGCAGCTTTTCGCCGTAGGTCTGCACTTCGAAGACCCCATCCATACCAGTGATGCGCCGGATTGCCAGGGCAGAATCGGCCGGGGTAAACTCGATTACGTGGCCCGGCACCATGGCTTTGATCTCGGCCGGGGCGCCCCTGGCGATCAGCCGGCCGGCGTAGATCAACCCGATTTGCGTGCAGCGTTCGGCTTCGTCCATATAGGGCGTATTTACGAAAATCGTCAGGCCTCTTTCGGCGCGCAGGTTGCCAAGCAAATTCCAGAACTCGCGCCGGCTGACCGGGTCGACCCCCAGGGTTGGCTCATCCAGCAGCACCACCTCCGGCTCGTGGATCAGGCAGCAGGCCAGGGCCAATTTCTTCTTCATCCCGCCGGAAAGCTTGCCCGCCAGGCGCCCGGTAAAGTCGCTCAGCCCGGCGAACTCGAGCAGTTCCGGAATACGCCTGGCCTGGTCCTCCTTGCGCATGCCCTGTATCCCGGCAAAAAACTTCATGTTTTCCATCACGGTCATATCGCCGGGCAGCACGTTCTGTTGGGCAATGTAGCCCACGCGCTGGCGGATTTCATAGGTATCGTCCATCGAATCGAAACCCAGGATGCTGCTCTCACCCGCCGTGCGCGTGAGCAGGCCCAGGATTACCCGCACCGTGGTGGTTTTTCCGGCCCCATCCGGGCCGATCAGGCCGTAGGTTTCGCCCTGGGCCACCTGCAGGGATAGATCTTCCACCGCAGTAATGGTTCCCTGGCGGGTTTTGAAGGTTTTGGTCAGCCCTTTGGCTGAAACTGCCAGCTCGTTCGACTTTACATGCTCTAGCATCACTGTACCTTGCAAGGTCAATCCAACCGCTTTTTGAAAGTGCGGGCGACGATCAACACGATAATCGTCCCATAGACGGCTAAGGTCAGGGCATCCTGCCACACGAAGCTTACCCCCACGCCCCGGGTGAAAATGCCGCGGGAAATGCGGATGAAATAGGTCATTGGCAGGATATCCCCGATCAATTTGGGGATGAGCGGCATGGCCTGGCGCGGGTAAATCATGCCGCTCAACAGCAGGCCAAACATCATCGTGGCCAGGGCGCTCTGCTGCGCCTGCCTTTGGGTGGTGGCGCGCACCGAGACCAGCATTCCCAGTCCCAGGCTCGAGCCGATAAACAACAGGGATAGCCAAAAATACAGGAACAGGCTGCCGTGAAAAGGCACGCCAAACCAGAAAACTCCCAGGGCGACGATCACACCCAGCGCCAATAAACACAGCACCAGCAGCGGGATCATCTTACTCAGCACTAACTCGATTGGGCGGGTGGGAGTGACCAAAATTTGCTCGATCGTCCCCAGCTCGCGGTCACGCACCATGATCAGGGCAGCCTGCTGCACGGCCAGGGTTTGCAAAAGCATGCCGACCAGCCCCGGCAGCAGAAACCAGATGTCGATCATATCCGGGTTGTACAGCACACGCGTCGAGGTGACGATCGGCAAACCAGCCGCAGTGAGCTGGGAAGGAGAGTGATAGCCGGTTTTGCGGACGACCTGTTCGGAGATCAGCCCCAGAGAGAAGTTCTGAGCCACCAGGCTGGCGCCGCTGTAGCCCGAGGTGACGCTGGCGCTGTCTGACCCATCCAAAAGCATCAGCACACTGGCCGTGCCCCGGTCGGTGTTGGTGGCAAAATTGGGCGGAATGATCAACCCGGCTTTTACCTGGCCGTTGTCGATAGCGGTGATCACCTCGTTTTCGTTCTGCATGGCCCGGGTGTAGTCAAAATACTGCGAGTTGACCAGCGCCTGGATAAAGGCGCGGCTTTTCGCGTCCTGACTCTGGTCCACCACGGCCATCGGAATATGGTAGACGGTGGTGTTGACGGCGTAGGCATACAAAAATAATTGCAGAAGGGGCAGGCCGAGCATAAAGGCCAGCGCCCGGCGGTCGCGCAGCAGTTGCGTGACTTCTTTGCGGATGAGGACGCCCAGGCGTTGGAAATTGATACCCACTCTAGATCCTCCTCAATCCAAACTCTGCCTGAACAGGCGCGTGGCCGCGAACAGGATCACGACCATCAAGAAGATGGAGGCCGCCACGGGTTCCCAGATGGCGGTCAGCCCCACGCCTTTGGTGAAAACGCCGCGCACAATCGGCAAGAAATAAGTCATCGGGAAAATCGTGCCGATGATCCGCAGCACCACCGGCAGGGCGTAGGCCGGGAAAAGGAACCCGGCTAAAAACATACCCACAAAGTTGAGCATGCCGCCCAGTTGCTGCGCCTGCATCTGGGTCTGCGAGGCGGTTGAAATGGCCAGCCCCAAACCCAGCCCGGTGATGGCGAAGATGAGCGAGAGGAACAAGAACAGCAGCAGGTTGCCCTGGAAGGGCACGCCAAAGGCCAGGGTTGAGAAGAGAAAAATCGAGGTCATGTTGGCGAAAGACACCACCAGATAGGGCAAAGTTTTGCCCAGCATCAGCTCGATTGGGCGGATGGGGGTCACCAGCAGCGCTTCGATGGTACCCACTTCACGCTCGCGCACAATCGCCAGGGCGGTCAAATTCATGGTGATGCCCTGCATCAGGGCTACCAGCAGGCCGGGCACCAGAAACCACAGCTGGTTGAGGTCCGGGTTGTACAGGATGCGAATGCTCATATTCAACGGGTTGGCCGGCAGCTTGATCAGGCTGATGGCGTAGGTTTGCGATATAGCGTTAATCGTGCTGTAGGCCGAATTGGTGATGTAGGAATCAGATCCGTCGATCAAGACCAATACGTTGGCCTGACCCTCTTTAATCTGCGTGCCAAAATCGGGGGGAATGAGGATGCCGACGCTGGCCTGCCCCTCGTCGATGGCCTTCACCAGATCGTTTTGGGAGGACACATTGGACACAATGTCAAAGTAATTCGAGTCGACCAGGGCGTTCAAATAGGATTGGCTGGCCTGGCTCAGGCTCTGGTCCGCTACCGCCATAGGAATATGGGTGATATCGGTATGGATCGCTGCGGCAAACAGGCCTAATTGCAGGATTGGCAGGAGCAACAGCAGGATCAACAGGGCCCGGTCCCGTAATAATTGGATGAATTCTTTTTGGGCCATTGCCCAGGTACGTCTTAACATGCCAGCCCCTCACAACCGGGTTATTTTTTCAAAATCTCTTCATCGGCTAAAAGGTTTTTTGCGTTTTGGCGCATATGGGCCAGAACGCCCTGCAAGCATTCGATGTCCTGGCTGTCGATCCCGTGCATCACAGCTGTTTGCAGCTTGTTGCGCCGGTCAAATTTTTCTTCGGCTAACTGGCAAGCATGTTCGGTCAAGGTTACCAGGGTAAAACGGTTATCCGCCGGGTCAGGCCGGCGGGTGACCAGGCCCTCTGCTTCCAATTGTTTCACCAGGCGGGTAATCACGGCTCCGTCCACGCCCAACCGTTTCTGTAGTTCGGCCTGGCTGAGCTCTTTCGCCGGCAGCAACTGGCTGAAGAACAGGAATTCCACCAATGAAACCCCCATCCATTGTTGTATGGCCGGCAAAATGGTCTTAACTGTAAGCCGGATATCTTCAAACAAGGTGCCCACAAAATCCGAATCCGCCACCGCGCCGGTGAAGGTTGAGTCACTTTTTTCGTCCATTTTTCTCCTAAGCAGTACCGTTAAAAGAGTTATTCCCTCATTGAAGACCTGCAGCAATAGAGTCTATCATCAATGATTGATTTGTCAATAATTGATATTTAGTCTTTTTTTCCCGCGTTCTCCGCTCCTCCGCGTGAAAATTTTTGTCTTTTTCTCTGCACCCCTGCCGGGTCAGCATGACAAAATTCCTAGTTCGTATGTTTCTTGATCACTTTCACCAGCGGGTGCACGCGGCAGTTCTTGAAGGCAAATGACTGCAGCACGCGGTCGATATCCACCTCGGGCATGCCGGCGAAGCAGCGGGCGTAGCTGCGCTGTAACAGCAGCGCCGCGTACCCCGACAGGGTCGCCTGGGCCAGGTAAGTGCGGTTCTCGGCCGGGTCGACCTCGTTATCGCCGATCACGTCCAAGACCTTATCGGCCAGCCCATAGATCTCCTGCTTGAGCGGTGTGGCCGGCAGCCATTTCATCCAGAAATCGGTGGCCATCTGGCGCTTGGCCTCCAGCACCGGGGCTACCACGCCCAGGTACTCCGCATCCGGGGCAAGCTGCACCCAGCCCATCACGTCGATGTCTTTATACGTCCAGGTGGTCCACGAAGCGCCGCCTTCCTCAAACACGGCGATCTGGTCGTCCAGGGCGCGCAGCCGGTCGGGCGTCTCGGCCGCCGGGCCGTTGTAAGCCGCCCCAAACTCGCCCACCCACAGGGGCACGTTGTGCTGGCGGGCAAAGGCCGTGCCGCTGTGCTGCTGGAAAATGCGGTTCTGCGTTTCCGGGTCCCACTGCACCCCGCCGATCTGGCCAGGGTAAGCGCCCGGGCCAAAGCCGGCCCCGTTGTAATTGTGACTGGAGTAGACCAGGTTGGGCGCGAAGGGTTCTTCCAGGCCCTCGAAGCGGCTGGAGAACAGGTCTCCCTCCAGGAAGATGATGTGCTGAGGGTCGATCTCGCGGATGGCGCTGACCACCCGCCGGTATACGTCGTTGATCACCGGCCAATCCGGCACGTAAGGCACGCCGAAACGGCCGCGCGGTGCACCGGTGACCGGCTCGTTCATCACGTTGTAGCCGGCGACGGTCGGGTTGCCATAATAGCGGCGGGCGAACTCTTCCCACAGCGCCACGAAGCGATCCTGGAACTGCTTGTGCTGCCAGAACAGCACATGCCGGCTGGCGTTGTCGCAGTGCCAGTCCGGGTTCTGCCAGCCCTGCACGGCGTGCAGGTCGAGGATCACGTACAGACCGGCGCGGGCGCACCAGGCGATGGCCTGGTCGAGGCGCCGGAAACCGTCTTCCAGGTAATGGAATGGGTCGCCGTCCAGCTCGAAGTGGCGGTAGTTGAGCGGCAGGCGCACCACGTTGGCCCCGCACGATTTGATGAAGGCCACGTCGTCCTCGCCGAAGAAATAATCCAGCAGGCGCTCGAAGAAGAAGTGCGCTTTGGAGGGGCCGATGATCTCGCTCATCGTCGCCCGCAGGCCGTGTTCGCAGCCGGGGTAGCCGTCAATAAAATCTTCGCCGTTCATCCACCCGCCCACGCATGTGCCGCGCAGGCGCACCGTATCGCCGCGGCCGTCCACAATCCGCCCGCCCTGTACTTGCAGCATGTCCATGATTTAATCCTCCTGATAGTGTATTTTAGTATAAATTCACCTGTTTGAATCTAAACTATTCCACCCCGGCGAAACGTAGGGGAGGGTCTGTTGTCGTAACACGCCGCCATCTATCACGACCCAGACCCTCCCCGGCCATGCGCCGCGTTCCCATACCGGGGAGGGTCTGATCGGTTTTTAAATCTAATCCATAATTTTCCCAGACCCTCCCCTACCGCTCGGCCCGGCATGACGTAGGTCTGTTGTCGTAACACGCCGCCATCTATCACGACCCAGACCCTCCTGGCCATGCGCCGCGTTCCCATATCGGGGAGGGTCTGATCGGTTTTTAAATCTAATCCATAATTTTCCCAGACCCTCCCCTACCGCTCGGCCCGGCATGACGTAGGGTCTGTTGCCGTAGCATCTCGCCATCCATCACGGGCCAGACCCTCCTACCGGACCTGCTTGCCGCCCTCTTTTTAATACGTCTGATCAGGCAACTCGCTATAATGAGAAAAGAGCGGCAATGAATCAAAATTTAGCTCACCTCCATCAAATATGGGCACGGCTGCGTTTCTATGCCGCCTTCGTGTGGCGTTTTGTGGCGCTGCAGCGCCCGGAACCGCTCATTTATGGCGTGTCGCTGACCGACCGCTGCAACCTGGCCTGCCGCGGTTGTCATGTTTCCAATACCGGCCGCCCCGATATGAGTTGGGACCAATTGGTCACGGCCATGCAGGCGGCGTGGAGACGCGGGTTCCGTGAGCTGTATTTCAGCGGTGGAGAACCTATGCTGTGGCGTGACGCCGGCCGCACACTCAAGGACGCCATCGCCGAGGCAAAGCGAATGGGTTTCTTCCACGTGCACGTTTACACGAACGGCCTGCTTGGACTCGAACCCTCGGCCGATCTCGTGTGGGTCAGCATGGATGGGCTGCCCGGCACCTTTGAGCTGCGGCGCGGCAATCACTTCCAGCAGGTCGAGCGCACCGTGCGAGCCGTGCGGGCCGGCGCGTCCCCCAGGGTCGCCGTCATCTACGTGATTGACCGCAACACTGCCCAGGGCGTTGAGCCGTTCTTGCAATGGGTGGATAAAACGAAATTTCCCATCCTCGGAGTGATGTTCTACTTCCACACGCCTTATTACGGGCAGGATGAGCTGTTCCTGGCCGCCGGAGAGCGCGCCCCGATCATCGACCGGCTGCTCGCCTGCATCCGCAACGGGCTGCCGGTGCTCAACTCACGCGCCGCCTTGCAGGCGCTCAAGTCTGGCGACTGGCCCAGGCGCTCGCCCATCGCCCGCGTGCTGGATGTTGACGGTGAGTGGGTGTGCTGTCGCGCTACCGATGAGGTCTGCCCGGACTGCGGCTATGCGGCCTGCATCGAGCTCATCCAGTTTCAACGTCTGCGCCTCAGCGCTCTGCTGGGCATGACGAGGTACTGGTGATGAGCCCCGCCAGCCCAGGCCGACAGGTAATCCGCCTGCTCACCCACTCCATCCGCCGCTACCTGGTGGGGCCTGAACAACGTTGGGTTTTCGA
>VFSW01006306.1_pt1 | contig 17445 bp, 13 predicted proteins | sample 5358111 | NCBI WGS metagenome assembly VFSW01 (sample SAMN11554181, study PRJNA540505) | mine drainage metagenome | isolation source: sediment from site ElyBrook_90M | place: USA: Ely Copper Mine, Vershire, VT | collected 2017
CAATTCGAGGCTGCCGGACTCGTGACCCGGCATCACTTCGAGGGCGGGATGGCGGTGTTCGAGCTCAACCACGGAGCGCATCACGATCACATCGTGTGCGTCGACTGCGGGCGCGTGGAGGAGTTCATGGACGGCGGCATCGAGGAGCGCCAACAGGCGGTCGCCAAGCGTCTGGGATTCGAAATCAGCGATCACTCGCTCATTCTGTACGGGCACTGCCGCAAGCTGAATTGTCCGCATCAGAAGCGGCCGAAGTAGCCCGCTCGGGCGGGCAGGGCCCGCGGCGGCAATGCTGCGCAGCGGCGGTCGCCGGCCGCCGCAATCCACGGGATAACTAGCTGCGTCGCGCCGGTGCGCGCCGTTTCTGCAGCCGAGGCTCGGCGGCCGCCGCCCGCGCCAGCATGTCGCGCGCGTGCGCGCGCGCCTGCTCGGTGATGTCGATCCCGCCCGACATCCGCGCGATCTCGTCGATGCGCTCTTCGGCGACCAGCGGCTTCACTTGGGTGCGGGTGGCCTTGCCGTCGGTGAGCTTGGTCACGCGGAACTGGCCGTGCGCCTGCACGGCGACTTGCGCCAGGTGCGTCACGCAGAGCACTTGACCCCGCTCGCCGAGGGCTCGCAGCTGGCGGCCGACGATCTCGGCGACCGCACCGCCGATCCCCGAATCGACCTCATCGAAGACCATGCAAAGCGAGGCTGCCGTGCGGGCGGCCGCGGCCACCTGCACCGCGAGACTGATCCGCGACAGCTCGCCGCCGGATGCCACCTTGGCGAGACTCTTGAGCGGCTGGCCGGGATTGGCGCTCACCAGGAACTCGATGTCGTCGCGGCCGTGTGCGCCGAAGCCGTCGGCGCCGGGCGTGACGTTCACGGCGAACCGGCCGCCCCCCATGCCGAGTTCCTGCATCAACGCGGTGATTTCGCCCGCCAGCGTATCCGCCGCGAGCCTGCGCGCCTGCGTCAGCCGATCCGCCGCCGCCTCGAATTCTCGGCTCAGTGCGACCAGCTGCTGCTGCAGGTCCGCCAGGCTGGTCTCGGCCCGTGCCAGCCGGTCGAGCTCCTCCTCGGTGCGGGCCAGTTGCCCGGGCAGTTCGGTCACGCTCAGCCGATGCTTGCGCGCCAGCGCCTCGAGGGCCGCCGCCTGGCGCTCGATTTCCTCCTGACGGCCCGGATCGACATCGAGCGCCTCGAGATAGTGGCGCAGCGCCTCGCCGGCCTCGCGCGCCAGCATGGCCGCCTCGCCGATGAGATCCGCAGTCGGCTTCAGTCCGGGGTCGATGTCGGCGGCGCCGCGCAGTGCCGTCGATGCCTTGGCGAGCAGGTCGTGCGCGCTCGCGTGATCGTTCTCGTACACGGCCGCGAGAGCCGCGCCCGCCTGCGCCGCGAGCCGGCCGCGTCCGGCGATGCGCTTTTGTTCGACAAACAGCTCGGCGATGGCGGCCGCGGTGGTGACTTCGCTCTTGAGTTCGGCCAACTGATAGCGCAGCAGATCGAGGCGCGCTTCGCGGTTCTCGGCGGCGGCTGCGAGCGCCTCGTGCTCGAGGCGGCAGGCGCGGTAGCGTTCGTAGATCTGCGCCACCGCGGCGCTGAGGCTGCGGTCGGGCAGGCGCTCGTCCAGGAGCTCGCGCTGCGCGCCGCGGTTGATCAGGTGCTGATATTCCTGCTGGCCGTGGATCTCGATCAGAAACTCCGCCAGCTCGCGCAGCGACTGCAGCGGAACGAGCTGGCCGTTGACATAGGCGCGGGAGCGGCCGTCCGCGCCGATCACCCGCCGCACGATGAGCTCGCCGTCGTGCTCCACCGACTGTGCATCCAGCCATGAGAGCGCGCCCGCGGACAGCTGCGCGAAGCCCGCCGCGACCTCGGCGCGCTCGGCTCCGTGGCGCACGATGTCGCCCGCGCCGCGGCCGCCCGCGATCAGCATCAGCGCGTCGACCACGATGGACTTGCCGGCCCCGGTCTCACCCGTGAGCGCGAGAAGTCCCGCGCCGAGTTCGAGCTCCGCCTGGGACACGATGACCAGGTCGCGCAGTTTCAAGTGAGTGAGCATTCCCCCGATCCGTCAGCCGCCGTTGCCGCCGTTGTGGCCGCCCTTGCCCCAATGCAGCTTCGAGCGCAGCAGGCGGTAGAAATCGTAGGCGGGCGGGTGAATCAACGTGATCTGCGCATCCGCTCCTTCCACGATCAACTCGTCGCCTTGCTCCATGTCGCCGAGGGCGGTGCCGTCGCAGGTGACCTGGGCACGCGCCGCGGGGCGCTCCGACAGGCGCAACCGGATGGTGCTGCCGGCGCGAACCACGATCGGCCGGTCGCTCAAGGTGTGCGGGGAAATCGGTGCGAGCACCCAGACGTCCAGATCCGGCTCGATGATCGGACCGCCGCACGAGAGGGCATAGGCGGTCGATCCGGTGGCCGTGGCGATGACGATGCCGTCGCCGCCGTGGGAATTCACGAAGCGCCCGTTGATCGAGGTCTCGAAGTCCAAGGTGCGCCCGGTCTCCCACTTGTTGAGCACCACGTCGTTCAAGGCGAGCGAGCTGACCGGCGCGGCGCCGCGCCGCTCGAGTCGGGCCGCCAACAGCGCGCGCCGCTCCTCGGTGTAGCGGCCGGCGAGGACGGTCTCGATATCCTCGCGCATCGAGGCGGGACTCACGTCGGTCAAGAAGCCCAGGCGGCCGCGGTTGACCCCCAGCAGCGGTACCGGGCGCCCGGCGAGCAGTCGGGCGGCATACAGGAGCGTGCCGTCGCCGCCGATCGCCACGATCAAATCGGCCCTGTCCGCAAAACAGGCCTCCGGACAAGGCACGACCGTCTCCGGGGGGAATTTCAGACCGACGCCGGGATCGACCAGCGCCCGCTGGCCCCGTTCGTGGAAATGGCCGGCGAGGCTCAACATGCATTCGGCCACGCGCAGATCCCCGGCATTGCCGACCAGGGCGATCGATTTGAAGGACTGCGGCATGGAGCCCTTGTAGCATGTTCGCCGCAAGCCGGTCACTCGCAGCGGGCCGGGTGATTCGACGAATTCCCGCAACGCCGGGTTCGGGTTGCGGGAACGGCGCCCGGTGGGTATTCCGAGCGGCTCCAAACGTGCTATATGACCCTACTATGACCGAGAGTGCCGACGAATCGCTCAGCGAGCGGGCGCAGCTGCTGCTCAAGGCGCTCATCGAGAACTACATTCGCGACGGGCAGCCGGTCGGCTCGCGCACCTTGTCGCGCGATTCGGGCTTGAGCCTGTCGTCGGCCACCATCCGCAACGTCATGGCGGACCTGGAGGATCTCGGCTTCGTGGTCTCGCCGCATACCTCGGCGGGGCGCATTCCCACCGATAAGGGGTACCGGTTGTTCGTCGACAGCCTGCTGAAATTGAAGCCCCTGCAGAGCGAGGAGATCGAGGACATCGAACGGCGGCTGAAGAGCGATGTCTCCAACGGGCGCGCGCTGGTGCAGACGGTATCCCAGATGCTGTCGAGCGTGACCCATATGGCGGGCCTGGTGACGCTGCCGAACCCGAACTACGCCGCGCTGTCGCAGATCGAGTTCATCGGTCTTTCCGAGAATCGGGCGCTCGCCATCATGGTGATGAACAACCGCGAGGTCGAGAACCGCGTGGTGCAGCTCGAGCGTCATTACTCCGCCGAGGAGCTGCGGCGCGCCGCCAATTATCTGAACGAAGCCTTTGCGGGGCATTCGCTGCCGGAAGTCCGGTCGCTGCTGCTGAAACAGCTCCAGGAGACCCGGCAGAGCATGAATCAGCTCATGCAGGACGCCATCCAGGTCGCTCAGAAGGTATTCGAGACCAAGAGCAGCGAGGGCCAGGTCGAGTACGTCATCGCCGGGGAGACCAATCTCATGGGGTTCGCCGAGCTGTCGAACGTCGACCGGCTGCGGCGGCTGTTCGAGGCGTTCAATGAGAAGCACGACCTGCTCAGCCTCCTCGATAACTGTCTGCGGGCCGAGGGGATCCAGATCTTCATCGGTCAGGAGTCGGGCTACCGCATCCTGGATGACATCAGCCTGGTCACCGCGCCCTATACCCTGAACAACCAGGTGGTCGGGGTCCTGGGGATCATCGGCCCGACCCGGATGGCCTACGAGCGAGTGATCCCCATCGTCGATGTGACCGCAAAACTCCTCGGTTCGGCCTTGAACGCGCGCAAATAGCCCCCAGTCAGTCGACCGAGCGGGCTTACCCGCCTTCTTCGAGGGCATTGCTAGTGAATGAGACCAATCAGCCGGCGGGCGCCAATGCCGATCAGCCCGACGCGGCGGCCCATGCGGCGGACGGCACGGATCCATTGACCGCGGCCGAGGCGAAGGCGCGTGAGAACTGGAACAGCTACATGCGGGCGGTCGCGGAACTGGACAACTACCGCAAGCGCACCGAGCGCGAGCTCGAGCAGGCCAGAAAATTCGCCATCGAGCGCTTCGCCCAGGAACTGGTGACCGTCGCGGATGCGTTGGAAGCCGGCATCCGGGCCGGCGCGGCGACCCCCGGGCCTGCCCTCCTGGAGGGCGCCCAGGCGACTCTGAAGGAGCTGAACCGCGCCTTCGACAAGGCGGGCATCAAGATCATCGACCCCGTGGATCAACCCTTCGACCCCAACTGGCACGAGGCCATGGTGGCCCAGGAAAACCGGGAGCTGCCCGCGAACACGGTGCTGTCGGTGATCCAGAAGGGATATTCCCTGAACGGCCGGCTATTGCGGCCGGCGCGGGTCATCGTCAGCAAAGCGGCCTCGGAAACCAATTGAAATCGTTCGAGAACCCCCCAGATCAACGGGCACGGTTCGAATTTTTAGAGGGTATCGACTATGGCAAAAATGATTGGCATCGATCTGGGCACGACCAACTCCTGCGTCGCGATCATGGAGGGCGGCAAGCCTAAGGTCATCGAGAATAGCGAGGGTGACCGGACGACGCCGTCGATCGTTGCCTTCACCAAGGACGGCGAGGTGCTGGTCGGGCAGTCCGCCAAGCGCCAGGCCGTCACCAATCCGCAGAACACCGTGGCGGCGGTCAAGCGCCTGATCGGGCGCAAGTTCACCGACGAGGTGGTCAAGCGCGACATGAGCATGGTCTCCTACAAGGTCGCCAAGGCCGACAACGGCGATGCTTGGGTGGAAGTGCAGGGCAAGAAGATGGCACCCCCCGAGGTGTCCGCCCGCGTGCTGATGAAGATGAAGAAGACCGCCGAGGACTACCTGGGCGAGCCCGTCACCGAAGCGGTGATCACCGTCCCGGCCTACTTCAACGACTCGCAGCGCCAGGCGACCAAGGACGCCGGCCGCATCGCGGGCCTGAACGTCAAGCGCATCATCAATGAGCCCACCGCGGCGGCGCTGGCCTACGGCCTCGACAAGGACGGCGGCGACCGCAAGATCGCCGTGTACGACCTGGGCGGCGGCACCTTCGACATCTCCGTCATCGAGATCGCGGAAGTCGACGGCGAGCGCCAGTTCGAGGTGCTCTCGACCAACGGCGACACGTTCTTGGGCGGCGAGGATTTCGACTTGCGGGTGATCAATTACCTGGCGGACGAGTTCAAGAAGGAGAGCGGCATCGACGTGCGCAAGGACCCGCTCGCCATGCAGCGCTTGAAAGAGGCTTCCGAGAAGGCAAAGATCGAGCTGTCCTTCAGTGAGCAGACCGAAATCAACCTGCCGTACATCACGGCGGACGCCGCGGGACCGAAGCATCTGAACATGAAGCTCACCCGGGCCAAGCTCGAGTCGCTGGTCGAGGACCTGGTGCAGAAGACCATCGAGCCTTGCCGCATCGCGCTGAAGGATGCGGGGCTCTCCATGAAGGACGTGGGCGAGGTCATCCTGGTCGGCGGCCAGACCCGCATGCCGATGGTGCAGCGCGCCGTGAAGGACTTGTTCGGCCGCGAGCCGCGCAAGGACGTGAACCCCGATGAGGCGGTGGCGGTCGGCGCAGCCATCCAGGGCGGTGTGCTGTCGGGCGACGTGAAAGACGTGCTGCTGCTCGACGTGACCCCGTTGTCGCTCGGCATCGAAACCCTCGGCGGCATCATGACCAAGGTGATCGACAAGAACACCACCATCCCGACCAAGGCGGCGCAGACATTCTCGACCGCGGACGACAATCAGACCGGCGTGACCATTCACGTGCTGCAGGGCGAGCGCGATCGCGCGGGCGACAACAAGTCGCTGGGCCGCTTCGACCTGACCGACATCCCGCCGGCGCCGCGCGGCATGCCGCAGATCGAGGTGGCGTTCGACATCGATGCGAACGGCATCCTGAACGTATCGGCCAAGGATGTGAAAACGGGCAAGGAACAGCGCATCGTCATCAAGGCATCGAGCGGATTGTCGGAGACCGAGATCAAGCGCATGGTGTCCGATGCCGAGGCGCATGCCGAGGAGGACAAGAAGTTCCGCGAGCTGGTCGGCGCGCGCAACAAGGCGGATGCGACGGTGCATGCGGTGGAGAAGGCATTGGCCGACGCCGGTGACAAGGTGTCCGAGGACGAAAAGAAGTCGGCGAACGATGCGATCGCGGCTGTGAAGACTGCGATGGCAAGCGATGATCGCGAGGACATCGAGCGCAAGACCCAGGCGCTGGAGCAGTCCTCCACCGCGCTGATGCAGAAGATGTATGAGGCCGGCGCGGCCGGCGCGCACGCGCCGGGGTCGTCGTCGGGCAGCCCGGGGGGCGGCGACACGGGCGGCAAGCAGGACGATGTGCTCGATGCGGAGTTCGAAGAGGTCAAGGAGAGCGACCGCAAAAAGGCTTGAGAGGCCGGCGCGGGTCGCGCGATGATTGCGATGAACGAACCGCCGGTATCGAGGTGCCGGCGGTTCGTTTTTATGGTGCGCCGGCGGGACTGCATTCAGTGCGCGGCACGGGCGGGCGGATCTAGGCGTGACGGCACGATGGGGATGAGCTCGATCTCGATCTAGGTGGGTGAATGGCCAAGCAGGATTACTACAAACTCCTCGAGGTGCCGAGAAACGCGGCCGAGGCGGACATCAAGAAGGCGTATCGGCGCCTTGCCATGAAGTTTCACCCGGACCGCAATCCCGACGATCCGGAGGCGGAGCACAAGTTCAAGGAGGCGAAAGAGGCCTACGAGGTGCTCACCGACGCGCGCAAGCGCGCCGTGTACGACCAGTTCGGTCACGCCGGATTGGAAGGCGGGCGGGGCGGCGGATTCAATACCGGCGAGGCCTTCGGGGACATCTTCGGCGAGATGTTCGGCGATATTTTCTCCGGCGGACAGCGCAGCCGCAGCCAGGTCTTTCGAGGCGCGGACCTGCGCTATGAGCTCGAGCTGGATCTCGAGCAGGCCGTATTCGGCACCGAAACGGACATCAAGATTCCATCGCTGGCCGAGTGCGGCACCTGCAAAGGCTCGGGGGCCGCCAAGGGCTCCACGCCCAAGACCTGCGATACCTGTCACGGCCAGGGTCAGGTGCGCGTGCAGCAGTCCATCTTCACCATCCAACAGCCATGCCCGCGGTGCAAGGGCCGGGGCAAGATCATCAACAATCCCTGTGATTCGTGCTACGGGCAGGGGCGGGTCCGCCAGGAAAAGACCTTGTCGGTCACCGTTCCCGCGGGGGTCGACACCGGGGATCGGATTCGCTTGAACGGCGAGGGCGAGGCCGGCCGCAACGGCGGCCCGACCGGGGACCTCTATGTGGAGGTCCGCGTGCGCGAGCACGCCATCTTCGAACGCGAGGGGAGCCACCTTTCGTGCGAGGTGCCGATCAGCTTCACCACCGCGGCGCTCGGCGGATCGGTCGAAGTCCCGACTCTGAACGGCGAGGTGGTCATCAAGATCCCGAGCGAGACCCAGTCCGGGCGGGTATTCCGCGTACGCGAGAAGGGCGTGCGCCCGGTGCGCGGCGGCAGCGCCGGCGACTTGTTCTGCCGGGTGGTGGTCGAGACTCCGGTGAGTTTGGGCGCCGAGCAGAAGGAGCTGCTGAAGAGATTCGAGGCGACGCTCCAGCAGGGCGGCCACAAGCCGCGCGAGCAATCGTTTTTCGAGGGCGTCAGGAAGTTCTTCACGGGCGCGGTCGATTAGCGTGGCGCCCGGACACCGCATCGAGAGGGGCCGGTAAAGTGCCGGGCGTGGCGATTTTCGGGATCACGGGACGCATGGGTCAGTCGCTGCTGCGGGCGCTGCAGGAGCAATCCTCGAGCGGCGCGGCCGCCGCAGGCACTGCCGCGCCCGGGACCTTGCCGCAGCCGCCGCTGCGACTCGCGGGCGCGCTGGCCTCGGCCTCGAGCCGGCGGCTCGGGCTCGATGCGGCGGCGGAGGGGCCCGCCACCGGCGTGCGGGTGACGGCCGATCCAGCCGCGGCGCTCGAGCGCGCGGCGGTCGCCCTCGACTTCAGCGCGCCGCAGCAGCTCGGTGAGCATGCCGAGGCCTGTGTGGCGCGAGCCGTGCCCCTCCTGGTCGGCACCACGGGCTTCGATGCACCGACCCGAGCGCGGCTCGAGGCGGCGGCGCAACGCATTCCCGTGTTGATCGCCCCGAACACCGGCGTGGGCGTCGCCGTACTGAAACAACTGGTCGCCATGGCCACGGCGGCGCTCGGCGAGGGCTTCGATGTGGAAATCGGCGAGGCGCACCATCGGCACAAGCGCGACGCACCGTCGGGAACGGCGCTCGCCTTGGGCGAGGCGGTGGCGCGGGTGCGCGGGCGCGCTCTCGCAGACCTCGCTGCATACGACCGTCACGGTGGGTCCGATCCGCGCCGGCCGGGCAGCATCGGATTTTCGGTGCTGCGCGCCGGCGACATCATCGGCGAGCATACGGTGACCTTTGCAGCCGCGGGCGAACGGCTCGAGCTGCCCCATCGCGCAACGGATCGGATCGTGTTCGCGCGGGGCGCGCTCGAGGCTGCGAAATGGCTGATTGGACGGCCGGCCGGTCTTTATGGGATGTGCGACGTGCTCGGCTTGTGAAGAGCATGGACAGCCGTCGCGCCCACCGCTAATATTCGCGCCCGGAAACTAACCGCGATTTGACTTACGAAGCGGGAGGACGTTCTTGTGAGCGCCTCCCGCTTTGCACATCTGCAGAACGTGCGTTCGCAGCGCGAGGAGAGGAAACCGGAGTGTCGACACCTGCAGTGCTAGCTCTCGAGGATGGCACCGTGTTCCGTGGCGTCTCTGTCGGCGCAAAGGGAAACACGACGGGTGAAGTGGTTTTCAATACGGCCATGACCGGCTATCAGGAGATCCTGACCGATCCCTCGTATTGCCGACAGATCGTCACTCTCACCTACCCGCACATCGGCAATACCGGCACCACGCCCGAGGACCTGGAGTCCGGGGCGGTGTACGCCGCGGGCCTGGTGATCCGCGACCTGCCGCTGCTGCATTCGAACTGGCGTTCGACCGAATCGCTCGGCAGTTTCCTGCTGCGCTGTAAGGTGGTGGCGATCGCGGCCATAGACACCCGCAAGCTCACGCGGTTGCTGCGCGAGAAGGGCGCGCAGGCGGGCTGCATCATGACGGGCGAAGCCATCGACGAGCACGCCGCGGTGCGGGCGGCCAGGAAATTTCCCGGCTTGAAGGGGATGGATCTTGCCAGGGCCGTGTCGACCAAGAAGATTTACCAGTGGAATGACGGGGTCATCTGGAAATCGACCGCCAAGCCGCCCCGGCCGCAGAGCCGCCTGCATGTGGTGGCCTACGACTTCGGCATCAAGCGCAATATCCTGAGAATCCTTGCCGAGCACGGTTGCCGCATGACCGTAGTGCCTGCGCAAACTCCGGCAGATCAAGTGCTTGCGATGAATCCTGATGGTATTTTCTTAAGTAATGGACCGGGGGATCCCGAGCCGTGCGACTACGCCATCGCGGCCATCAGCCGGTTCCTGACCACCGACATTCCGGTGTTCGGCATCTGTCTCGGACACCAGCTGCTGGGACTCGCCAGCGGGGCGAAAACCGTCAAGATGAAATTCGGGCATCACGGGGCGAATCATCCGGTCTGCGAACTGGATTCCGGGCGGGTGCTCATCTCCAGCCAGAATCACGGCTTTGCCGTGGACGAGAGCACGCTGCCGGAGAACCTGCGCACCACCCACCGCTCGCTCTTCGATGGGTCGCTCCAGGGAGTGGCGCGCACCGACCGGCCGGCGTTCAGCTTTCAGGGTCACCCCGAGGCGAGCCCTGGCCCGCACGATCTGCGGCTGCTGTTCGAGCACTTCATGTATTTGATGGTGAAACGCATCCAAGCGAATTCGCGCGGCCGCACCGCGGTGCGGGCCAAGAACGGCAACAGAACCGCGGACGGAAACGCGGCCGAGCGCAAGCTCGCTGACGCCAAATCCGCGCCGAACAAGAGCGCAGCCGAGGGCCAGCCGGCGGACCCGGGGACTGCTCAGGCCAAAGAGCCGCCGGACGCGAAGCCGGTCGAGGCCAAGTCGCCCGACGCGAAGCCGGCCGATGCAAAACCGGCCGAGGCCAAGTCGCCCGACGCGAAGCCGCGGGACGCGAAATCGGCGGACGCCAAGGCGCTCGAGGTCAAGGCTGCGCAGAGTCCGAAGAGCGCCGAGGGCAGCGGCTGACCATGGCCAAGCGTACTGATCTGACGAGCATCCTCATCATCGGCGCGGGGCCCATCATCATCGGCCAGGCCTGTGAATTCGATTATTCGGGTGCCCAGGCGTGCAAGGCCCTGAAAGAGGAAGGTTATCGGGTCATTCTGGTGAACTCCAATCCGGCCACCATCATGACCGATCCGGAAATGGCCGACTCGATCTACATCGAGCCCATCAACTGGCGCACCATCGAGCGCATCATCGAGAAGGAACGGCCGAGCGCGCTGCTGCCCACCATGGGCGGACAGACCGCGCTCAACACGGCGCTCGATCTGGTGCGCGAGGGCGTGCTCGAAAAGTTCAACGTGGAAATGATCGGCGCCTCGCAGCGCGCCATCGACATGGCGGAGGATCGGGAGCTATTTCGCCGCGCCATGGCCGACATCGGGCTCGAGACGGCGCGGGCACGCATTGCGCACAGCATGGAAGAGGCGCTCGCGGTGCAGTCGGAGATCGGCTTCCCGACGGTCGTTCGACCCTCCTTCACACTGGGTGGCAGCGGCGGGGGCATCGCCTACAACCGCGAGGAATTCGAGGCCATCGTCGCGCGCGGCCTCGATGCCTCGCCCACCAACGAGGTGCTGCTCGAAGAGTCGGTGCTCGGCTGGAAGGAATACGAGATGGAGGTGGTGCGCGATCGCAACGACAACTGCATCATCGTGTGTTCCATCGAGAACGTGGATCCCATGGGGGTGCACACCGGAGATTCGATCACCGTGGCCCCGGCGCAGACCCTGAGCGACCGCGAGTACCAGCGGCTGCGCGACGCCTCGATCGCCGTGTTGCGCAAGATCGGCGTCGACACGGGCGGTTCCAATGTGCAATTCGCGGTCAATCCGGATGACGGACGGGTATTGGTGATCGAGATGAACCCGCGCGTGTCGCGTTCCTCGGCGCTCGCCTCCAAGGCGACCGGGTTCCCGATCGCGAAAATCGCGGCCAAGCTTGCGGTGGGCTACACGCTCGATGAACTCAGGAACGAGATCACGGGCGGCGGTACGCCCGCCTCGTTCGAGCCGACGATCGACTACGTGGTCACCAAGATTCCGCGCTTCACGTTCGAGAAGTTTCCGGGCGCCAATACCCGCCTCACCACCCAGATGAAGTCGGTGGGGGAGGCCATGGCCATCGGGCGCAGCTTCCAGGAGTCCTTTCAGAAAGCGCTGCGGAGCCTGGAGCTCGGTTATGACGGGTTCGACGAACAGCTCGCGCTGCCCCTGAACGAGGAGGCCGCCGACAAGCTTTCGTACGAGCTGCGCTGGCCGGGCCCCGCCCGCATCCTGTATGTGGCGGACGCCTTTCGGGCCGGCTGGACGCTGCAGCAGGTGTTCGGGGCGACCAAGATCGATCCCTGGTTCTTGTCGCAGATCGAGGACCTGCTGCACGAAGAGAAGAGACTCCGGCGGGATGGTCTCGAGAGCCTGGACATGCCGCGGCTCCGTGCCTTGAAGCGCAAGGGATTCTCTGACGCGCGCCTTGCACGCCTCGTGGCGCGCGAGGAGCACGAGGTGCGCGCGCGGCGCCGCAAATTCGGCCTGCACCCGGTATACAAGCGCGTGGACACCTGTGCCGCCGAGTTCGCCACCTCGACCGCGTATCTGTACTCGAGCTACGACGACGAATGCGAGGCCAATCCGAGCACGCGCCGCAAGATCATGATTCTCGGCGGCGGCCCCAATCGGATCGGTCAGGGGATCGAGTTCGACTACTGCTGCGTGCACGCCGCCATGGCGCTTTCCGAGGACGGCTTCGAGACCATCATGGTGAATTGCAATCCGGAGACGGTCTCCACCGATTACGACACTTCGGACCGTCTGTACTTCGAGCCGCTGACCTTCGAGGACGTCATGGAGATCATCGAGAAGGAGAAGCCCGAAGGGGTCATCGTGCAGTACGGCGGTCAGACTCCCTTGAAGCTCTCGCGGGCGCTCGCGGCGGCGGGTGCGCCGATCGTGGGCACGACCCCCGACAGCATCGATGTTGCCGAGGACCGCGAGCGCTTCCAGAAGCTGGTCGCGAGCCTCAAGCTCAAGCAGCCCGCAAACGCGTCCGCGCGCACCGAGGATCAGGCCGTGATCATGGCGCGGGAGGTGGGCTTTCCGTTGGTCGTTCGCCCGAGCTACGTGCTCGGCGGCCGGGCCATGGAGGTGGTGTTCAACGAGGACGATCTGCGCCAATACATGACCGATGCGGTGAAAGTGTCGAACGACAGCCCGGTGCTGCTCGACCGCTTCCTGGATCTGGCCATCGAAGTGGACGTGGATGCGGTGAGCGACGGCGAGGATGTGCTGATCGGCGGCATCATGGAGCACATCGAGCAGGCGGGCGTGCATTCCGGAGATTCCGGATGTTCCCTGCCGCCGAACGGTCTGTCGCCGGAAACCCAGGACGAACTGCGCGCCCAGACCAGGAAGCTCGCCAAGGCGCTCAACGTCGTGGGGTTGATGAACATTCAGTTCGCGATCCAGAGCGGGGTGATCTACATCCTGGAGGTCAATCCGCGAGCCTCGCGTTCCGTGCCGTTCGTCTCCAAGGCCACCGGAATTGCGCTCGCCAAGGTCGGGGCCCGCGTCATGACCGGCAAGTCGCTGGCAGCGCAGGGACAGACGGTGGAGCGGGTCCCGCCCTACTTCTCGGTGAAGGAGTCGGTGTTTCCGTTCATCAAGTTCCCGGAGGCCGATCCGATCCTGGGGCCCGAGATGAAATCCACCGGCGAGGTCATGGGCACGGGAAGTACTTTCGGCGAGGCCTATGCCAAGGCGCAGGCGGCCTCCGGGGTGGTCCTGCCGACTCGCGGGCTGTGTTTCGTGAGCGTGCGCGACCGCGACAAGCCGGGGGCGGTTCAGCTGGCGCAGATGCTGATCGCGCGCGGCTTCGAGATCGCCGCCACCGGCGGCACGGCGCAGGTGCTGGAGGAGGCGGGAATCGTCTGCCGCCGCGTGAACAAGGTGCGGGAAGGTCGCCCGCACGTCGTCGATATGATAAAAAACGACGAGGTCGCCCTCATCGTCAACACGACCGAGGGCAAACAGGCGGTGCGCGAGTCCCGTTCCATTCGCCGCGAGGCGGTGGCTCGCAGGGTGACTTACTACACGACCGTGGCCGGCGCCCGGGCCACCTGCGACGCGCTCGACCATTTGGGCGACATCGAGGTCAACCGGCTTCAGGATCTGCACAAGGAATTGGCGTGAAACGAACTCCGATGACTCTGCGCGGCGCCGAGCGGCTGCGGCAGGAGCTGAAGCAATTGAAGAGCGAGGCGCGCCCGAACGTCATCAAGGCGATCGCGGAGGCCCGCTCGCATGGCGATCTGTCGGAGAACGCCGAGTATCACGCCGCCCGCGAGCAGCAAAGCTTCATCGAGGGACGCATCAACGAGATCGAGGGCCGTCTGTCGAATGCGGAAATCATCGACGTGACGAAGCTCAATGCCAGCGGCCGCGTGGTGTTCGGCGCGACCGTCGAAGTCGAGGATCAGGACGGCGGCGCAAAGCTCGTCTACCAACTGGTCGGCGACGACGAGGCCGACATCAAGCGCGGCCTGCTGTCGGTGTCCTCGCCGATCGCCCGTGCGCTCATCGGCAAGTCCGAGGGCGACGTGGTGGACGTGACCGCGCCCGGCGGAACGCGCAGCTACGAGATCGTCTCGGTTCGCTACGTTTGATGCCGCCACGTGGCTGCTAGGGTATTTCGCGTCCTTCTGGTGCTGTGGGCGGGAAGTCTCTGGTCGCTCGCGGCCTGGGTCGCCCCGACCTTGTTCCTCGCCCAGGGCGACCGGCATCTGGCGGGCGTGCTCGCGGCGCGCCTGTTCGGCATCGAGACGTATCTCGGCATCGCCGCAGCCGGGATGGCGGTGGTTCTCCCCGGCAGGGGCGCAATGGGCGGAGTGTATGCCGCAGCCGCGCTGCTCGCGGTCAATGAATGGGCGCTGAAGCGGTTGATGGAAGCGGCGCACGCGCATGGACTGGCCGCCGGCCTGACCTTCGGCGCCTGGCACGGCGTCGCCGCAGTCCTCTATGTCGCCGCGTGTCTGGCGGTTCTGCTAGTGATCTGGAAGGAGAACTTTCGCTAGTCCCTCGGCGCGGCGATAGAACACGCCGATATGCCCGACGCGCTGTACGATGACGGCCGAGGTGCGGCGTGCCAATTCGTCCAGGGCCGTATTGCGCTCCATGCGTTCCCCGACCCGGACGCTCACCTTGACGAGCTCGTGGTCGTTCAGAGCCCGGTCGAGCTCGCCCACGACGCCGTCCGTCAGCCCGGCGTTGCCCAGCATCACCACGGGATGCAGCGGGTGGGCGAGGCGGCGCAGATGCTTCTTTTGCTTCTCTGATAGGTGCATGGCCGTCATTATAGTGGCTCCGAGTCCTGGTTCTCTGCGCCACCTGCCCGAGTAGCATGCCGAAACGTTCCAAGAGTAGCGCGCGCTGGCTCGCCGAGCATGCGAGCGATCCGTTCGTCAAACAGGCGAAAGCGCAAGGGTGGCGCTCGCGCGCGGTGTTCAAGCTGGCGCAGATCCAGGAGCGCGAACGGCTGCTGAGGCCCGGCATTCGCTGCGTGGACCTCGGGGCCGCGCCCGGGGGCTGGAGCCAGTATGCGGCGCGCATCGTCGGCGGCACCAGCCGGATCGTCGCCACCGATATCCTGCCCATGGACGCGATCGTCGGAGTGCGCTTCGTTCAGGGGGATTTTCGCGACGAGTCCGTTCTGGAGCAGGTTCTGGCCGCGGTGGGCTCCGAGAAGGTCGATCTTGTATTGTCGGACATGGCCCCCAATATGGCGGGTATAGACGCGGTCGATCAGCCCAGATCCATGCACCTCGCCGAGCTGGCGCTGGAGTTTGCCGATCGCGTCCTCGCCCCGGGAGGCGATGCGCTCGTCAAGCTGTTCCAGGGGGCGGGGTTCGACCAGATCGTGCGGGAGGCCCGTCGACGGTACGGCCGGGTCGTGACGAAAAAGCCGAAGGCGTCACGAACCCGCAGTCCCGAGATCTACCTGTTGGCGCGGCAGTTTGGGATGGTGTAAGTTCGATGAGCCATTCCAGAAGCGCCGAAAAGGGGTGCAAAGAGGGTGGATGGGAACGCGGGACGGGGTCTTTTGTCGTAATATGCGTGCGGCCGTAGGTGAAACTTGAACGATTTGACCAAACAGATTCTTTTGTGGGTCGCGTTGGCCGTCATCCTGCTCGCGATTTTCAGCCAATTCGGCATGCGAACCGGCCAACCGCAGACCATCGATTACTCCCAGTTCCTGACGGACGTCAAGAGCAACAACGTCGAGTCGGTGACGTTCAAGGGCGAGATCATCGAGGGCAAGCGCCGCGACGGCAACCCCTTCGTGGTGTACAACCCGGAGACCAACAATAGCGCGCTGATCGGGCTATTGAGCGGTCAGGGCGTCAAATTCCGCGGCGAACCCCCGAAACAGCAATCGGTGCTGCTGCAGCTGTTGATCTCGGCATTCCCAATCCTGATCCTGATCGGCTTCTGGGTCTATTTCATGCGCCAGATGCAAGGCGCATCCGGCGGCCGGGGGGCCATGTCCTTCGGCAAGAGCCGGGCACGGCTCCTGGGCGAGGATCAGGTCAACATAACCTTCGCCGATGTCGCGGGCGTCGAGGAAGCCAAGCAGGAAGTGGTCGAAATCGTCGACTTCCTGAAAGATCCCGGCAAATTCCAGAAACTTGGCGGCAAGATCCCGAAGGGTGTGCTGATGGTGGGCTCTCCGGGCACGGGCAAGACACTGCTCGCCCGTGCCATCGCCGGCGAGGCGAAGGTGCCGTTCTTCACCATCTCCGGCTCGGATTTCGTGGAAATGTTCGTCGGCGTGGGCGCATCCCGCGTGCGCGACATGTTCGAACAGGCCAAGAAGCACGCCCCCTGCATCATCTTCATCGATGAGATCGACGCGGTGGGCCGCCATCGCGGCGCCGGCTTGGGCGGCGGCCACGATGAGCGCGAACAGACGCTGAATCAATTGCTGGTCGAAATGGACGGCTTCGAAGGCAACGAGGGCATCATCGTCATCGCGGCCACCAACCGGCCCGATGTGCTCGACCCGGCGCTGCTGCGGCCGGGCCGATTCGACCGTCAGGTCGTGGTGCCGCTGCCCGATGTGCGCGGCCGCGAACAGATCCTCAAAGTGCACATGCGCAAGGTTCCGTTGGGCGACAACGTCAAGCCGTCGGTGATCGCGCGGGGTACGCCCGGCTTCTCGGGGGCGGATCTGGCGAATCTCGTGAACGAGGCCGCCTTGTTCGCGGCCCGGGGCAACAAGCGCTCGGTGACCATGGAGGAGTTCGAGCGCGCCAAGGACAAGATCATGATGGGCGCGGAGCGCCGCTCCATGGTCATGACCGAGGAAGAAAAGCGCAACACCGCGTATCACGAGTCGGGCCATGCCATCGTCGGCCTGTCGGTCCCCGAGCACGACCCGGTCTACAAGGTCACCATCATTCCGCGAGGCCGCGCGCTCGGCGTCACCATGTTCCTGCCGGAACAGGACCGCTACAGCACGAGCAAGCGACAGCTGGAGAGCCGCATCGCCACCCTGTTCGGCGGGCGCGTGGCGGAGGAGCTGGTGTTCGGACCCGATGCGGTCACCACGGGCGCGTCCAACGACATCGAGCGCGCCACCGAGCTCGCCCGCAACATGGTCACGCGCTGGGGCTTGTCGGATCGGCTCGGTCCGCAGACCTACAGCGAGGAGTCGGGCGAGGTGTTCCTCGGCCGCAGCGTCACCCAGCACAAGCAGGTGTCGGACGTCACCGCGCACGTCATCGATGAGGAAGTGCGCCGCGTGATCGACAGCAACTACCAGCGCGCCTACAAGATCATCCAGACCAACATGGACAAGC
>VFSW01006307.1_pt1 | contig 17443 bp, 14 predicted proteins | sample 5358111 | NCBI WGS metagenome assembly VFSW01 (sample SAMN11554181, study PRJNA540505) | mine drainage metagenome | isolation source: sediment from site ElyBrook_90M | place: USA: Ely Copper Mine, Vershire, VT | collected 2017
CCAGTCCAGGATCGCGGTCAGCAGGGCCCCGCTATGGCTCAGAAAGGCCACGTTTCCCGGCCGGGCGATGGTCTGCGCGAACGTGGCGTTCAACCCGATGCTCGGGTTCATGATCCCCAGGCAGTTGGGCCCAATCAGGCGCAACCCGCCTCGCAGGAGTTGCTCGGATACGCGGTTCTCGATGGCCACGCCTTCCGCCCCGCGCTCGCGAAATCCGGCGGAGATCACCACCGCGGCGCGCACTCCGGCATCCACGCATTCTCCAATCACGGCGGGCACCGTCGCGGCCGGAGTGACGATCACGGCCAGATCGACGGGCTAGGGCACCTGTCCGATGGCGGGATAGGCAGGAACATCGAGAACCCGGGAATGATGGGGATTCACCGGATAGATGCGGCCTTGAAAGGATGCCTTGAGGAGATTGGCGAGAGTGACGCGCCCGACGCTGCCTTCCCGATCCGTAGCGCCGATCACCGCCACCGTGCGCGGTTGAAAGGCGCCGTCGAGGGCGCGCCCTTGTGGTTTGCGGATGTCGCGCGAGACGTCTTGGGTATCCACGGCAAGGCGATTATCGCTCACATCCACACTATCGGCACGTACGAACCTTTTCTAAAGCCCCTGCGGCGAGCGCCGGGGGTCACCCGCAAACGGTCAGGACCGGACACATCGCATGGGCCACAACCTGGTGCGCCGTGGTCCGCTGGACATGGGAGGCCACGCCGACGTGGCCGCCCGCGTTCCGCACGCCCAATACGATCAAGTCGGCGCCGCTCTCTTTGGCCGTCTCGAGAATCCGCTCTCCGGGCTTTCCGTACTGCACGATCGTTTCCGGGCGGCACCCCAGCTCCGCCTCCGCGGGCACCAGCTCGTGCAGGCGGCGCGTCGTATCGGCAACTACGTCTTCCGCGATCTTTTCACCCGGTGGCTGTTCCGGTCCCGGCACGACGTGCAACAGGATGAGCCGCGCCTGATTTTCCTGCGCCATGGACATGGCGTAGGGCGCGGCCGCCAGGGATGCCGGCGAAAAGTCCGTGGGAAAAAGCACCCGGCGAAATCTTGCCGCTTGATGCAATCCCTTGCGCGCCCATGGCCCGATGGTCATCACCGGCACGTGCGAACGGCGGAAAATTTCCTCGGCCACGGAGCCCAGCAATAACCTTTGCGGTCCCGTCCTCCCGTGCGTGCCCAGGACGATCAGATCAATGCGATATTCCTTCACGGCATGTTCCAGAGACGGCCAGACGCCGATTCCCCGTTCCACAATGGTTTCATGCGTCAGGCCAACCAGCGCAGCTTCCACCTTCTGCATGTCCGCCTGCGCAACCTCTTCTTCGGCCGCGACGCCCAGCGCCGCCCCTTCCGGCGCCGCGTAGATAAAAGGGGACGGGATCAGAACATGGAAGGCGTAAATTTTTGCGCCAAATCCCCGGGCGACTTCCGCCGCGTAGGGCAAGGCAGCGTCAGACGGCTCCGAGAAGTCCGTAAGGTACATGATGTTCTTGAGCGCAATGCGCGCACCGATTTCGGCTACTCTCATGGTTTCCTCCCCTCCCCGGTTTTCATGACGCACCGCTTCCGGGACATCCGCTGTGGCCCTCATCAGGTCTCGCCGCCACGCTGCCCACTGAGTCCAGCGGCAGTGTACCCACTGGAAGCGTGACCCTCAGGCTCACCCACCCTCGGGCACGGGACGGCGCTCGATGCGCCGCCCCGCGGCTCCTTGCTGCAAAATAAGCTCCATCGCCTTAACCATCTCGAAGGGCTGCGCCTTGTCTACAACGCGGAACGTATCCGGACCGCCGAAATCGTGGACAGTGCTCTTTCTGCCTTGCGGCTGAACCAGAATTACACAGGGGTGTGACGGAATACTGCAAACCTTGGCGATCAAGTGACCGACGTAGAGGTCCGGCACATAATCGTCCACCACCAGCGCGTCGTAGCGTTTGGATGCGATTTCCTGAAGCGCTTCCCTGCCGCTCCAGGTTGTCCAGACCCCGTAGCCGTCGTGTTCCAACAGCTCGCGCAGCGGCGCAATTTGCCGCTCGTCGTCGCTCACGATCAGAATCCGTTCTCTTTTCTCGGCAGCCATGGGAGGTAGGGCCTTTTCGCGGATAGATTGAAACAAATCACCCGCCAAATCCGTGATCTGTATCACCCATCTTTGTGACGTGCCGGGACCAAGGGGAATCGCCTACCGGATCGGCCAACCCGAGATCGCTGGATCACCATCAAATATGAGGATCAGTGATGTGGGTCACAGCATCGGTCCCCGCGAAGGATGACAATCATTCCTGGGGCAGATGATATGCGAGGGGATGAACGCAACCTGCTGGATGTTTTGAAGGCAGAGCTGGAGTTCCTGCAAAAGGGAGGCTACCAGCACACGTCCCCGTTTTCGTGCTGGCCGCCGCTCATTTTTGAGGATTCGCCGACGTGCCTGAACTTTCACGCCTTCGATCGCCGGAAGCCTTGCTCGGAATGCCCCTTGATCGGGCTTGTGCCTCCGGATCGCCGAACCGCCAAAACTCCCTGCCGTCATATTCCTCTCAACCTTGAGGGGGAAACAGTCGATAACTTGTATCGATGGGCGTCGGCGGAAGAAACCGAAGCAATTGTTGCCAGTTGGCTGAAGGCCACAATAGGCAAACTTGAAAGCGATCGGCCAGAGGGGCGGTCTCCCGCAAGCACAACCGCCCCGCGAGCCAAGTCCACTGCCGCTTCCGGACAACCGTAGGTCGTCCGCGGGACAAGATGAGGTGCCCCGGTGTTATCACACTGCGCGAATCCTGCCTGTGCAAGAGAATTTGATCACCGACACGGACAATTCTTTCGATTCCCGAGAAGCACCCGCGAGGGAGAGCCGCCCGCCAATACGCATTCCGTCCAGCATTTCTGGCTGTGTGGCAATTGCTCCGAGGTTTACACGCTCAGCTACCGCAGCGGCTGCGGCGTCGTCATGACGGAGACCTTCGCCAAACCGTCCCGCAGTGAAACGCTTCGCCTCATAGCGGTCGCCTGAGACGGGACCAGCCGTTGTACGAGCCGGCGCCCTCGGCCGCAGCCGTGCCCACGGGTGTCTCCACCGCGTCTGCGGCACGTCGGCAGGCGCCCGTCGGTTCCCAAACGGGCTATTCTTGCTTCCCACGGGCAAACGGTGCTAGTTTGGTTGCATGGAACGGGTAGCACTCACGCCCGACCGATCGGAAGTCGGCCCCGCCGAGGAAAACCTCCGCAAGCTGCTCAACGGCATACCCGCGGCCCTGCTTATGGTGGATAGTGCGGGTCGCATCGCCCTGGTCAATTCGCAGACCGAACGCATGTTCGGGTATTCCCCAGATGAACTTCCCGGCCAGCCCATCGAAGTGCTCGTCCCAGAGCAGTTTCGAGAAGCGCATCTCCACCATCGCGCCAGCTATTTCGAGACCCCTTTTCTCCGCCTGATGGGCGCGAAACTTGAGCTCAAAGGTCAGCGCAAGGATGGGAGTGTCTTCCCGGTCGAAATCAACCTGAGCCCGGTGGAAGGCGACAGCGGCTATGTCATAAGCACGATCCGGGATATGACGGGCCGCAAGCGAATGGAACGAGCGCTTCTGTTGAGCGAAGAGCGGTTCCGCGGGCTGGTCGCCGAAGTGAAAGATTACGCCGTTATCGTGCTGGACCCGCAGGGACGTGTGCAGAGCTGGAACGAAGGCGCGCAACAAATCCAAGGATATCGCGCCGAGGAAATTATTGGCCAGCATGTCTCGCGATTTTACCCCACCGACGAAACCGAATATGGCAAGCCCGAGGAAGCCCTGAAAACCGCCGCGATGACTGGACGAGTGGAACTCGAAGGCTGGCGAATCCGAAAAGATGGATCGCGCTACTGGGCCAACATCATCCTAACGGCGATTCATGACAAGGAAGGCGAACTCGTCGGTTTCACCGTCATTGCGCGAGACATTACCGAAGGGAAACGTGCCCGTGAAGCTTTCCTTCTAGAGATCACGACTACGCTGCTTTCCAAGCTGGACGTTTCCGAACTTCTCGCCGCGATTGCCTCGAGCATCCGCCTGGTGAAGGATTTCGATTACGCCACGCTGGCCCTCTACGATGCGGAAACCAAGATGTTCCGGATCCAACGGCTCGATTCTTCCACGGCCGAAAACACCCCTCCGAACGAAGTCCTGCTGCCGGTTGCAGGATCTCCGGCCGGCTGGGCCTATGCTTCCGGCAAGCCTCTCTTGTTCAAAGGCGAACCGGGCGAGCAATTGCCGATCGAAATGCCGCCCCATCTCCTGTGGCAATCGGTGAAATCCGGGTGCTGGATTCCGCTGCGGGGCCGCGAAGGCATGCTCGGGACCCTCAATCTCTTCAGCCGGCGCCCGGGAGCCTTCTCCGCGGATGACGTCGGAGCCCTATCTCAATTGGCCAACCAGGTGGGCATCGCGCTGGACAATGCCATGGCATTCGGGCGCATCTCCGATCTGAATAAAAGGCTGGCGAAAGAGAAGCTGATCCTCGAAGGCGAACTTCGGACCGACCACACCTTCGAAGATATTATCGGCGAGAGCCAGGCTCTGACCAAAGTGTTGAAGCAAGTGGAAACCGTGGCGCCGATCGATTCAACCATCTTGATTCTTGGAGAGACCGGCACGGGAAAAGAGCTTCTGGCGCGAGCCGCTCATGATCTCAGCCCCCGGCGCGATCACGCCTTCGTCCGCGTGGATTGTTCGTCCATTCCCGCCGGACTCCTCGAAAGTGAACTCTTCGGCCACGAGAAGGGCTCTTTTACCGGCGCGATCGCTCAGCAAATTGGAAGGTTCGAACTGGCCCATCGAGGAACGCTCTTCCTCGACGAAGTCGGCGAAATCCCCCTCGAGTTGCAGTCCAAGCTCTTGCGAATCCTCCAGAACAAGCAGTTCGAGCGGCTGGGAAGCGGCCGCACGATTACCGTGGACGTGCGTGTTGTGGCCGCCACCAACCGCGATCTTTCCAAGTTGGTGGCCTCGGGGCAGTTCCGCAGCGATCTTTTCTACCGCCTGAGCGTGTTTCCGGTCGTCATGCCCCCGCTCCGCGAGCGGCCCGAAGATATCCCGATCCTGGCCCACCACTTTCTTTCCAAATTCGCGTCGCGGATGAAGAAGAACATCCGCTCCATCCCGCCAGAGTCACTGGAGGCTCTGTGCCGTTACTCGTGGCCCGGCAATGTCAGGGAACTCGAACATCTCATCGAGCGAGCCGTGATTCTCTCCCCGGGCCCGGCCCTGCGGATTCCCCCGTTTGAACCAGTGCATGCGGACCAGCCCGCTCCCGCAGGCTCTTCCACATTGACCGAGGTCGAGCGGGAACACATCCTTCGTGTGCTGCGCGAAACGAAGGGCAAGATCGGAGGGCCGGGTGGCGCGGCCGAGCGCCTGGGGATGAATCGCACCACTCTGAACTCCCGCCTCCGGAAGCTGGGCATCTCGCGGGCGAGCCTGTGATGTTCCCGGGCGCGCCGCCCGCAATACGCATCACACGTCATTGTGACAACCGTCACTGTGCCGCCCCCCTCTTTTTGAGAGACTTTTAATAAGAGGCGCTGGCGCCCTGGTGATCTGCCAGACCACGCCGCAAGTTATACCTCGCGGGCGGACCCGGCACCGCCAGCGCCACCCCTTTGCGGGAGCAGCCAGGACCGTCTGTCGCCAACCGCGCCCTTGCGCGGAGTCACCAGCAGATCGGGACCTGGATTCCCGCCACGGAGGGCGGCGATCATGCAAAAAAAAGGGGCAAAACGCAGAACGAAGAGGAGCCGGGCAACTCCGCCGGTCAAGACGCACCACCGGCGCCGGAGGAAGGCGCGCCTGAACGAAACTGCCGTTATCCACCAGGATATCTACTCCGCGGAAGCCTAGGTTTCGGCCCGCAACTGGCAGAAGCGCCGCGCGCGCGTCCTTTGCGCTTGAAAGAAAAGCCTCGGGAACCGCCGCCGGCCCGCACGCTCACTTCGCGATGAATCCCACGGGCGGCGAAGGCCCCGGGGTCTCCGGGCGGCGAACATCCTCCAGCACCTGCTGTACCGACACTCCCGGCCGGCCCGAAAAGTAAGCGTTCATCAGATACTGCGCCATCATCCTCTGCGCGTTGAAGAACGATCCGTTCAACGCAATCGAATGGCGCATAACCTCCAGATACGACCTCTGGCGCCCGTAGAACATGGGCAAAATCCTGTGCTCCAGCTTGTCGTAGAGCGAAGCGATCTCTTCGGTGGGCGTGTCGGGAACTTCATCGTGCCCGATATCCCATCCGGTGGCGGACTCGACATGCCCTTCGATCCACCACCCGTCAGGCACGCTGAAACTCGGCACACCGTTCAGCGCCGCCTTCATGCCGCTCGTCCCGGATGCTTCGTGAGGTCTCTGGGGCGTGTTCAGCCAGAGGTCCACGCCGCTGGTCAGCAGTTGAGCCCAGCGCATTTCGTAGTTTTCCAGGTACACAACCGTGACGAACTCCTTCACGGCCGCTATCACTTCAAACACGCGCCGGATCATGTTCTTGGCAGGTTCGTCGCGGGGATGGGCCTTGCCGCCGTAGATCACCTGGAACGGGCCCACATGCCGTGCAATCCACTTCAGGCGTTCCATGTCCGAGAACAGGAAGTCCGCCCTTTTGTAGGTGGCGGCACGACGGGCAAAACCAATCGTGAAAAGGGCGGGGTCCAGCGCCACGCCCGTCTTGCCTTTGACGCCGTCCAGTAGCGCTCGCTTGGCCTGCTCGTGAGCCTCATGGATTTCCCCCAACGTAATGCCAATGGCGTACCGCAGGTAGTTGTTGTCGCGCCGCCATTCGGGAATGTGCTTGTCGTAGAGCTGCTGAAACGCCGGCGAGGTCCACGTCGCGGCATGCACACCGTTGGTTATGGCATGGATGGGATACTCCGGAAACATGCCGCGCGACACTTCCCCGTGCTGCATGGCCACTCCGTTGATGTAGTGAGCCCCCCGCAATCCCAGGTAGGTCATGTTCAGAACATCTCCACTCAGGCCGTTCATCCGTTCCAGCGTCGCCAGGCGCTCTGGCCCCAGCACCCGGCGAACCAGATCGCCGGGGAACTGGTCGAATCCGGCCGGGACCGGCGTGTGCGTCGTAAACACGCATTTCTTGCGCAGAAAATCAATATCCTCAGCGGTGGCCTGCGCCGCCGGGCGTCCCTGGAGATGGCGGTCGAGGATGGCCAGCGTGAGCAGCGACGAGTGCCCTTCGTTCATGTGGTAGGTCAGGATGTGGTGGTGACCCAACTCGTGCAGCATTTCCACGCCCCCGATGCCCAGCACGACCTCCTGGCACAGGCGATAGTGCTCATCCCCGCCGTAGAGTTGATCCGTCAACGCCTGATCGAAAGGGCTGTTCTCGGCAAGCGCGGTGTCGAGCAAGTACACGGGAATCACATGTCCCGCAACCCCGCGAATCAAATACTGCCACGCGCGGATTTGCACCGTTCGCCCGTCGATCCGGACATTCGCCCGCGCCCCGGCTGGTTGCAAGACGGTTTCAGGACTCCACACAGAAGGGCTCTCGGTCTGGTTGCCAGTCGCATCCAGGTGCTGCTCTAAATATCCCTTGCGATGCAGCAGCGTGACTCCCACTAGCGGCAACCCCATGTCCGCCGCGGCGCGCAGCGTGTCCCCGCCCAGAATCCCCAGGCCACCCGCGTACGTGGGCATGGCGGCCTCCAGCGCAATTTCCATGGAGAAATAGGCGGCGAAGCGCGGATGAAGATTCAGCGGCATTTCGCTTTCCGCTCCCGATTGCGCGGCTTGCCGGGCCCGATGTCACCCCACCCCGCGCGGCATCTCATCTCGTTCCCATAGCATCGAGGTTCGGCAACCAAGCGGCAGTGAGGCTAGTCACATCCGACAGTGACTCAGATCACGAGAAACCAGGATGCGGCCCACGGTGCTGTGAGAAGACCCTGGATCTTTCGAATCGGCCATTGCTCCGGACAGGCGCCCGAGAACTTGAGAAATGGGATAGAATCCGCGAGGAGCGCACCCTTGCCGAACCCGGTCGAAGCCCCCGAAATCGCGACGGTTGCAGGCCACATACCGGGCCGCGTTTCGCTTGCCGGGTGGAAGCTTGGTTCCGTAATTACCGCGGTTGCGGGCGGCGGGATCGTTCTTCATCTTGTTCTTCGGTTTGCGGTTCATGTTTCACAGTTGGTCTCGCTCGCCCCACTCTATCTCGTGCTTGTCGTTGGCGGCTTGCCCCTTCTGTATGGCTTGGCGCGCAAGTTTCTGGCGCGCGAATTCGGCAGCGATCTGCTGGCCGGCATTTCGATTCTGACGGCCGTGGCCGAACGAGAGTACCTGGTCGGGTCCATTGTGGTGTTGATGCTCTCCGGAGGCCGGGCGCTCGAGGACTATGCCGCGCGCCGCGCCTCCTTCGTCCTCGACGCCCTGGCCAAGCGCATGCCGCAGCGCGCGCATCGCAAGAGCGGAGCAGACGCCGCCGATGTGGCGCTGGACGACATTCGCGTCGGCGATCTCCTAGTCATCTATCCCCATGAAATTTGTCCGGCGGACGGGACCGTCGTCGAAGGCCAGGGCATGATGAACGAAGCCTTCCTCACCGGAGAGCCCTTCGAGGTGCCCAAGGCGCCGGGCTCGCAAGTGATTTCCGGCGCCCTCAACCGCGAGGCCGCTCTCACCATGAAAGCCCAGAAACTGCCGGTGGACTCCCGCTACGCGCGGATCATGCGCGTAATGGAAGATGCGCAACAGCGCCGGCCGCGACTCCGGCGTCTGGGAGACCAGTTGGGCGCCTGGTACACTCCGGCGGCCATCGCGGTGGCCATCGCCGCGTGGCTGTTGGCGGGAGACCCGCATCGCTTCCTGGCAGTGCTCGTCATCGCCACGCCGTGTCCGCTCCTGATCGCCATCCCCGTCACGCTGATCGGAGCCATTTCCCTGGCGGCCAGCCGCGGCATCATCATCAAGAATCCCGCCGTCCTCGAACAAATCGACGCCTGCCGGACGTTTATCTTCGATAAAACCGGCACGCTCACCTACGGCAAACCCGAACTCACCGAAATCGAATGCACCGCCGGGTTCGAACAACACGACGTGCTGCGCGCCGCAGCCAGCCTGGAACGCTACTCGAGACACCCCTTGGCGAGCGCCATCCTGGACGCCGCAACTCGCGCCAACTTGCGGCTGGAACCGGCCTCCGAAATTTCCGAATCACCCGGGCAGGGACTGCGCGGAATCGTCGATGGCAAAGGGATTGTCCTAACGGGAAGAGGCCGGCTGCCTCAGAAAGAAATGACTATCCCGCCGATTCGGCCGGGGCTGGAATGTGTTGTGCTCATCAATGACCGGGTTGCCGCCCTCCTCCGTTTTCGCGATGAACCGCGGAAGGAAACGCGTGTCTTTCTCGATCATCTGCATCCCCGCCACGGGGTCGCGCGGGTACTCCTGGTCTCCGGCGACCGCGTGGAAGAGGCTCGCTACCTGGCCTCTCAAGTCGGGATCCGGGAAGTGCACGCCGGCAAAAGCCCGGAAGACAAAGTATTGATTGTCCGCGCGGAAACGCAGAGGGAAAAGACATTGTTCGTGGGAGACGGCATCAACGATGCCCCCGCCATGCAGGCCGCGACGATCGGCGTGGCCTTTGGACAAACCAACGAAATTGCCGCGGAAGCTGCTGACGCCGTGATTCTCGAGTCTTCCCTCGCCAAGGTGGACGAGCTGATTCACATTGGCCGCCGTGCCCGCTCGATTGCACTGCAAAGTGCCCTGGGCGGCATGGCTCTGAGCATCATCGGCATGCTGTTTGCGGCGGCAGGCCACTTGCCGGCCATCGGCGGCGCGATCGCGCAGGAGGTCATCGACCTGCTCGCCGTCCTCAACGCGATTCGCGTCGCCCTTCCTCTCAAGGCTCTCAAGGACTTCTAACAGGACGCCTAAAGAACCGCAGAGCGTTGTAGGTCGCGGTTTCAGCCGCGACATAAGCGCCATAAAATCAATGGGGCTTTAGCCCCTGAAGCTCCCGGAGGCGCCTTTTTCGGCACCCTTTTGAACGCGGGAGCTTGCGGCGTCTCTGAGTCTAATGAGGGAGTTCACACCACAAATCTCACCGAGTATGACCCATGGCACAGTTCATTGTGACGCAGGTCACTGCCGCCCGCGGGCCCCTCCGCTAAGTTGAGCTTTAGGATGGGCATTGGGAGGCCGGAGGGAGGTCCGCGACAATGCGACCGACAACCGCCAAGGCGGTAGCCGGACTTATCTTGGCCGTGTTGGTCACCGCGCCAACGGTATTACTGCCCTCCCCTGCTCCGGCGTCGCAGGCGACGTCCGGGCCTCAGCCGCCTTCCGCCCCGTCAGGAAAGCAACCACTCCCAGCACCTCTTCCAAACGAGCGGGCAAATCCTAGCGTCATCTCGGTAGAGTCCGCGCTCGTCACCGTGGATGTGCTCGTGACCGACGACATCGGGCGGGTACTGACGGCGCTGAAGAAGGACAACTTTCGCATCCTGGACAACGGGCAGCCGCAAACGATCACGACGTTCGCTCCCGTGAACGCGCCCATCACCATCGTTCTGCTGCTGGAATACAGCGAGGCGGCCAGCGATTATTTCGCGTACAAGGCTGCCGACTGGGGATCGGGCTTCCTCAGCCACCTGGAAAGCCAGGACTGGGTGGCGCTGGTCACCTATGATATGCAGCCAGCCGTCCGCGTGGATTTCACACGCAACAAAGCCGCGGTCCAGGACGCACTCTACAGCCTGGGATATCCGCCGTTCCACGAAACGAACCTGTTTGACGCCCTCATGGATACGCTCGACCGTCTTCAGCCCATCCAGGGAAAGAAGTCGGTGCTGCTCATCACCACCGGTTACGACACCTTCAGCGAACATACTCTCGACGCCACCTACAAGCGCCTCAAAGAAAGCAATGCCACGGTTTTCTGCATCGGCATTGCCGAGCAGGAATACGGGCTGTCCGAAGCGGGAGGGATCGGCTATTTTCAGGCGAAAAATCAGCTCGACACTTTTTCCAGGCTGACCGGCGGAATGGCTTGGTTCCCTCGCTTCCAGGGTGAACTCCCCAGCATCTTTCAGAGCGTCACCGGCTTCCTTCGCAACCAGTACGCCCTGGGCTTTTCCCCGCCCGAGCCGGCACACGACGGCAAATATCACAAGTTGACCGTGCAAGTCGTCGGCGCGGATGGCCGGCCGCTGACCGTGGTGGACAACAAGGGGAAGCGCCACAAAGTCAAGATCCACGCGCGGGAAGGCTACACGGCTTCCAAGCGAACCTCCGGGAAATAGGGTCCGAACGAGAGAACGACCACTATGCCAGTTCGTGCAGGGAATGCGGTGAATTTAACGAAGGGGGGATTGCCATGAAAGGACTTGGCCGGCGCATCATGACCATCTGTCTGTGTGAATGCCTCATCGTTCTTCCCGTCGAGAGCGGCGCTCGCCGCAGCGCCCCTCCGGCATCTCCCGCCGCAACGACTTCGCTCCGGGATTACTTGCAGAAGCCTTATCTGCAACTGTTCGAGCTTGCTCCCACGCTGGAGTTCTCCCCCGCCGAGATTCAAACCCAGCAGAACGCGCTCGAAAGCGGCAAGAAGCTCTGCGTGAACCGGTTCAAGGACCACTCCCGGCAATATGGCCAGCAGATCGACACGGCACAAAAAGACCTCAAGAAGAAGACATCCAGCCTGGGCGAAAGCGAGCGCAAGCAGATCCACTGCAACATTCAAAACCTCAGCGTCCTCAAAAGCGAAGCCGACGTGCTGTCCGGGCACGCCATCCCCACGGCATACGACAATCTGTTTGCAAAGCTGGAACTCATCCAAAAGTGGCCGCTGGCCTACCGCCAAGCGCAGCAGGACCTCAGCAGCGGGGAATACATGAAGCGGCGATGGGCCGACGTGAAAGACATTGGATTCCGCCAGATTGCCTCGGGGCAGCAGGACGACATCAAACGCGGCCAGCAAGCCATCGAGGAACTGAAGCGCTCCGGCATGCTGCCTCCAGAATTGGAAAACAAGGCGATTCAGGAGTATGTGAATTCCGTCGGCCAGCGCGTGGCGAAGTACTCCGACCTGAAGGTCCCGCTGCACATAAGCGTTTTGCAATCACGCGAGATCAACGCTTTCGCGCTGCCCGGTGGTTACCTCTTTGTCGAACGCGGCCTGCTCGAAGCCGCCGATGACGAATCGGAACTGGCCGGCGTGCTGGCGCACGAGATCGCGCACGACACCGCGCGCCACAGCGCCAAGCTAATGAAGCGCGCCACCATCGCCAGCATTCTCTACCAGGCCGCTCAAGTCGCCGCGATTGTCTTGACCGGCGGTATCGCCGGCATCGGCCTGTATTACGCCCTGCAGTATGGCTTCTACGGCCTGGGGCTCGTGATCAACCTGAAGCTGCTGGGCGTGAGCCGCGACTACGAGATGGAGGCCGATCAGCTCGGCATCCAATACGCCTGGAACGCGGGATACGATACGACCGGCTTTATCCGCTTCTTTGACAAAATGGCCACCGAGAAGGGCTACGTGAACAGCGTGAGTTGGTTCCGAACCCACCCTCCCTTCTACGAGCGGATGGTGCAGACTGAGCGCGAACTCCTCTTCCTGCCCTCGAAACCCAGCGCGATTGTGCAAACCTCTGCCTTCGAGGAAATGAAAAGGTCGCTCGCGCCCGTCACGGCCGCTGCGGAAAAAGAGGAGTTCGGAAAACCAAGCCTGCTGCTGACCCGGGAAGAGGGGTGCGAACCCCCGAAGAAGCTGGAGTATAAATCCGGACAACCCGTCGAGGAACTCTGCGCCACGCCGGTGCGAACAGCAGATCCATCAAAATGAGCCGGGCAGGCCCGCGCCCCATGACAAAATAACAGCCAGCGGGAAACCCGAGCGTCCTAGCCAATACCGCTCGGATTCCCCGTTGGCTGAGTGAAAACCATTACTGCTACGGCGACCGTTAAGCGACCGCCAGAGCCCGCAATTCGGGCTCATTCCGAATCAGCACCACCGGTCCACTGGTGAGAATAAGATTCTTGTTCTTGAAGTCCGATAGCGTGCGCGTGACGGTTTCCCGCGATATACCAATCATTTGGGATATTTCCTCATGGGTCAGGCCCAAATGAAAGCGTTTGCCCTGGCTGGTTTCCTGGGCGCGCTCCGAAGACTCCAACAGAAACTGGGCGACCTTTTCGGTGGCCGTGCGCGACAGCCCCAGGTAGCGGATTTCCTGACAGGCCTGGCGGTAGCGTTCGCTCAGCTGGCGGATGACGGCGGCAGACACCACCGGGTGTTCGCGCATGAGCCGCAGAAAGTCGTCGCGTCGGATGAAGTCGATCTGGCACGGCTGGAGAGCCTCGGCCGTCAGTTCGTAGGGATGGCCCGATAGCGTGGCGTGCAGCCCCAGGATTTCTCCCGATTCACGAATCCGCACGATCAGCGTCTTGCCTTCCGCCGAATTCATCGTCAGCTTCACCCGGCCCCTGCACAACACGTAGACGCCCCGCGGCTCCTGCCCCTCCACAAACAGCACGGCGCGAGACGGATAGGCACTGGCGTAGGTGACCTTGCCAAGCGCGTCCATCGCCGGCCGGGACAACTCGCAGAAAAAACCTTCTTTGCGCAGATGGCAAGCCATGCAATTTTCCACTAGATCCAAATCGTAAGGCGCGTGCATATCAGTCCCCCTCCTCATTCGCTGTTGAGTCAGCTCCGCCCCTGGCTCCCTGTTCCAAAACGAATCGCAGAAACGCCGATGGCTCGACAAATGACGCCCCTTCCTGTTGCATCCGCAAAAGAAGGGCCTGCCCCCGCGTGTCGGCAAAACGAACTTCCTGCAAATCCACGAGAATTTTCTCGCCTCGGTTCCGCCGGGCTGCGCCGAGCCAGACCTTGCTCAGTTCGTCCACCCATGGCCCCTTGACCGCACCTTCCAGCTTCAGCACCAACGAGTCTGCTTCTTGATTGGTTGTGATCTTGAGCATGGTTAACTTGTCCACTCGTCACAATGCAATGTGATGACCAGTTCGATGCTTTCCCATGGAAATTGTCCAAATGCATGAAAGATAGGTGAATAAGCCGAAATTCGAGCGCCAATCAAGAAGGATGCGCAGTCACAATGAGACGAATAATCGCCGACTGGTGACATTTCGTCATATTGCCGTTTCCTATCGCACTGGACTGTCCTGTTTTGAACTAATACTAGAAATATTTCTTAGAGTCTTGAGATGGCAGTTTTGACATTAGAACGCTCCAAAAATAGAAGCGTTAGACTCTGAGGACCGCCTGCGGGGTGGGGGGCGGGACATCTGTGAGATGAGCTGTAGATCTAGATTCGAACCACATTATAAGATTCACTCTATGCTTCAGCCATTTCGTGGGGGGAGATGTTCCTTCCTTTCTTCAGTAAGCTCCGTCAACGTGGTCTCACATTTTTCAACTCCGCTTCTTGCGCCATCGCCACGCCATCATTGCAGACGCTGCTTGCCTGCCGTGAAAATGCTCCTTGTACACTCGAATCCCTGGGCCTCGTGCATCGTCCCTCATGCCGGTCAAGAACGGAATACCGCGGCCAGCGGCGCTCCCTCCCGCAACTCATCCGCAGGGACAACGTAGACGGGCCCTTCGTGGCGCAGGGTCAGGACAGCGGCAAGATTCAGCAGTTCGTCGTCCCCTGGCTCTTGCCCGCTGTGCAGATGCACCGTTTCCGGCAGGACCAACGAACCCCACTGCTCGCCCGACGGCGGCACGAACAAGTACCGGACGCGGCCCCGCTCCGCCGCCACGAGAATTTCCCGCAGGTTGCTGGAGGTGCGCTCGGTGTTGACGAGTTTCTTGTACATCTCCAGCGCGCTCATCTTGGCCTCCTCCAGATACGACTCCACCAGTTTCCACGAGCTCGCATGCAGCGCCTCCGGCGAAAGAATATCCGGGTTTCCTGCCACACCGCTTTCCAAAAGATGCGGGTAGGTGTTCGCTGTCTTGTACAGGGGAAACAAGTACTCGACGGCCGCCAGCACCAGGGGCGCGGACTGCCCTTTCAGCGATCGGGCCACCGTGCGGTCGACGGTTCGGAGAAAATGAAGGATCCTTTCCTTCTGATTGATATCCGTGCCGTAAAAAACTGATCCCCTTTTGCCGGTGCTCTTGGGCGCCGCCGAATGAAACTGAGACTGCCTGTCGAATTCCTGTCCTTCCAGATCTTCGTGCAGGCTGGCGGGCGCCATCTCGACCGTGAGCTTGTGAATCCCGTCCCGCGAGCCCTCGTATAGCGCCGCATGCTTTTGGCTCACCGCCAGCAGGAAAAACCGCCCACGGGCGATCATCACAGGCAGCAACGGCCGCACAAAAAAACCGCGCCCGACCACGGCGCGTTCGGCTACCGGCTCGGCCAGGTGATGACATCCGAAGAAGTTCCCCGCCATGAAGATGGCGCGCCCCGGGGCATTCTTGTGAGCCGCGGTATCTTGTTCCACAACAGCCCACTGCGACCGGAGTTGCTCTTCGGCCTTTTCGACCGTCATCGGCGTGCCTGCCAAGCCTTCCCGGGCCGTTCGCAGGAGCGCCATCCAGTGCGCCAGGTCCGCCTTCCCGGCTGTTCCCGCGGAGCTATACAGGGAAATACACGGCGATTCGTGCCCGCCTGTCAAAGCGGCGAACTGGGACGTCTCGATTGCCCTGGGTGCCGTCGTGACTTGCGTTTCAGCGTTCATGGTGGCGTTACCTTTCCGCCGGACAAACCACAGCCCGGCCCGTGCAGTGCTCGGCGCTCCCGTTGGCCGCGCCTGATCCCGCAGACCACACACATCGTTGCCGCTGAGCTGCGAGAACTGGTAGCGGCAAAGCCTGCGGAGCGAAGTTCCCGCGGTACTCGCCTGGCCGCTCTACCGAGCCGTCGCCGCGCGCGTCTCCACCAACTGCGGGACCCGAGGCCCATAGATTCTTTGCAGCGTGACCACAATGTCCCGGGGGGCAAGTTCGGCTGTCTTCCCTGTGCCCGCTGCGTCCGCGTGCAGAACGATATTGTCCATCGAAAGGATTCCCTCCAAACGGCCCTCTTTGCTTATCACCGGCAGGCGCCGCACCCGGTTCCGCGCCATGGTGTCCAGCGCCGCATGGATGTCCTCCTCCGGCCGGCAGGAGTACACGGTGCCGCTCATCACATCGCTGACCGCCACTTCCCCCGCAAGTTGGTTTCGAGTCCCTAACGCGATGCACAAGTCACGGTCGGTAATGACGCCGATGACCTTCTGCTGTGCGTTGACGATGGGAAGGATGCCGCAATTGCGGCTCCACAAAAGCTCCGTTGCCGCTCCCAAGTTTGTCTCGGGACCGCAGCTCACGGGCGTGCGCATCATCACATCTTCTACTCTCACGACGTGCCTCCTCATTTCCAGAATAATCGGCTCGCGGGCCCTTCCTCATGAACGCCTGCTGCGATGGACTGCGGCACAGGGCTAAGGGCCCGCCCGAACCCGTCTGGCCATGCCAGCGCATCGTTGCGAGAAAGCTGCTCCCGGCTGAATCGCTGCCCCGTTCAGGCGGCCTTGGGCTGAACCGGAATCGTGCGTGTCTTGGCGGCCGTCTTCGGCATGCTCAGCTCCAGGATGCCGTTCTTCAGCGTCGCGGTGGCCTTCTCCGCATCCACCTCCGCCGGCAGATGGATGATCCGCATGAGCTGGTCCGAGCACGTCTCGGAATAGACGATTTTCCCCTTTTTCTCCTCTTTCGCGGCCTCTCGCTTGCCGGTTATGATGATCCGCCGCGGCTCGACGTTGATCTCCAGTTCCTTCTCGCTGAAACCGGGCACCTCCGCCTTGACCTCCAAAGAGTTGTCTGATTCCGCGACGTGGACGTGAACCGGGTGAAACAGCTCCCGCTCCGCCTGAAACCAATCTTCCCAGTCGCGGCCCAGCGCGCGGCCATTTCGTTCAAAGATGTCGTAGGCTCGGCGCGAAATCGTGTCGAGCACCTCATCCATGCTATCGAAAATACCCTCAAACGTGAGCGGCACCAGCGCCGTTGCCGCCGTTGGCTCCTTTGCACGTTGAACCCCGGTCGATTTTTCAGCCATGACTCTCTCTCCTTGCTTTCCATCCGTGTCAGCGCTGGCCACCGTCAATCGATCACTTGGCCCTATGCTGCGGCCTTGTCGACAAGACATCCCAAGTCCAGCGCTGTACCCCTACCATCGCAAACGGGGAGAGAAACCACAGTGATGACGGTCACATGCGCGTGTGACTCCCCCCGGGTTCCCCTCCCTGATGGGGCGCGCGACTGCTGGAACGGCAGCTCGGAGGAGTCTGTGGGAAGAAAAGTCTTGGCGGACCAGTACTAGCCGGCGGCCCGCAGATCACTCAGGCGGGGCGGCTTCGGCGACCGGCGGTGCGGCGGAATGGGCGCCCTGCAAAGCCATGCCATTACGCGACATGCGCCGCTGCAGTAT
>VFSW01006308.1_pt1 | contig 17442 bp, 16 predicted proteins | sample 5358111 | NCBI WGS metagenome assembly VFSW01 (sample SAMN11554181, study PRJNA540505) | mine drainage metagenome | isolation source: sediment from site ElyBrook_90M | place: USA: Ely Copper Mine, Vershire, VT | collected 2017
GGTTCAGGGATGCCGGACACGGGTAATGCGAATGCCGACAAGAACGCGCGTATCCGGCTTGAATTGGCGCAGGGGTACTACCAGCGTGGTCAGCCGGAGGTTGCACTCAGTGAAGTCAACCAGGCCCTCAAGCTTGCCCCCGATTACGTGCCAGCCCACACGATGCGGGCACTCATCGAGATGAATCTCGGCCAGAATGCGCAAGCGGAGGCGAGCTTCCGCAAGGCGCTGTCGCTGGCGCCAGGCAACGCCGACGCCTTGCACGACTACGGTTGGTTTCTGTGCAGCACCCGCCGCTTTGACGAATCGTTCAAGATGTTTCGCCGCGCGCTGGCGACTCCCGGCTACCGTGACGTGGTGCGTACGGACCTCGCCTACGGTGTGTGTCAATACCGCGCCGGTGATCTCGCGGGTGCAGAGAAGACCTTGCGAGCGGGTTTTGCGCTGAACGCCTCGGATCCGATGCTGTCCACAAATCTCGCCCTCGTTCTGTACCGTGAACACCAGTTCCAGGACGCCTTGTTTTACATCCGCCGGGTGAATATCGGCCCGGGCGCAAGCGCGCAGTCGCTCTGGCTGGGGGTACTGATCGCGCGTGCGAGTGCAGCCGCGAACGACGCTGCCGACTGGACCCGGCAACTCGTGCAGCGCTTCCCTGACTCCCAGGAGGCGGTTGCCGCGCAGCAGGGTCGCTTCGACGCCTCGCCGCTGCTTGCGCCCTGATGACTGCGATGAGCCATCCACCGGAATTCCGACCCACGCGCCAGCCGGACGATGCTGCCGCGGCGTTGCGCGAAGCCCGCATACAAGCAGGGGCGCAGCTGCGTGCGGCGCGCGAAGCGGCTGGTCGCAGCGCCGCCGAACTTGCCACCCAACTCAAGGTATCACCCGACAAGATCAGCGCGCTCGAAGCGGGCCAGTGGGAGGCGCTGCACGATGCCGCCTTCGCGAGGGGATTGCTTCGTGCGGCGGCGAAGGCACTGCGAATTGACGCAGACGCGTTGATGCGCGAACTTCCCGCGATCTCTCCGGCGCCGCTGACGGGTGTGCCCCGGGTCACGCCCGCGCGGGCTGGAGGCACTGCGGGTGGTCGGCTGTGGTGGGTCGCGCTGACGGTGCTGGTCATAGCTGCGCTTGTGGTGCTGCTGCCACGCGCGCGTGAGTCTCAACGGAGCGTGCAGGCGACACCCGCGCGCGCGCCCGGGCAATCGACGACTGCTGCGCCGCCGACAGTACCCGCCGTGCCCGTACCCGCTGCCGTACGACACGCTAGCGCGGTGGCGTCGCCAGTTCCGGCAGACTCGGCGGCGGCGACATCGCTGGTCTTGCGCGCGACGGCCGACAGTTGGTTCGAAGTGCGTGCCGCGGACGGTAAAGTGCTGGCGTCCGGCATGTTGCACGCCGGTGATCATCAGCAAGTGCCGCTGCAGGCTTCCGACCGACCGCTGCGCCTGACCATCGGTAACGCAGCTGTGACGCAGGTCACGCTCGGTTCGCAGATGATCGGCCTTGGTGCCGGATCTCACGGCAATGTTGCCCACGTCGTGGTGCCCTGAATCCATGTCCGCCATGCATGAACCCTCATTGATCCCCGACGCGGTGCCCGCGCGTCACCGCACCCGTCAGGCTGTGGTTTGCTGGGGCAGTCGGCGTGTCACCGTGGGTGGTGATGCGCCGGTGCGCGTGCAGTCGATGACCAACACCGACACGGTCGACGCCGTCGGCACGGCGATCCAGGTCAAGGAGCTTGCCGCCGCCGGATCTGAACTGGTGCGGCTGACGGTCAATACCGACGAGGCTGCCGCCGCCGTTCCCTACGTGCGCGAGCAACTCGACCGCATGGGCGTTGACGTCCCGCTGATCGGCGATTTCCACTACAACGGCCACCAGTTGTTGCGCGACCACCCGGCATGTGCCGAGGCGCTGTCGAAGTACCGCATCAATCCTGGCAATGTCGGCAAGGGCGACAAGAAAGACCGTCAGTTCGCGCAGATGATCGAAGTCGCCGCGCGCCTCGACAAGCCGGTTCGGATCGGCGTGAACTGGGGAAGTCTGGATCAGGAGCTTCTGGCCGGATTGATGGACGCCAATGCGACTTCCCGCCGGCCGCTGGATGCGCGCCAGATCATGTACGAGGCCTTGATCCGTTCGGCATTGGAGTCAGCGCGGCGCGCCGAGGACCTCGGTCTTCCGGGTCACCAGATCCTGCTTTCTTGCAAGGTCTCCGGCGTGCGAGACCTCATCGCGGTCTACCGGGAGTTGTCCCGGCGTACCGACCATGCCTTGCACCTCGGACTGACGGAGGCTGGCATGGGGACCAAGGGCATCGTCGCGTCCACGTCTGCGTTGGGGGTGCTGCTGCAGGAAGGCATCGGCGATACCATTCGGGTTTCGCTGACGCCGGCACCGGGAGAGTCCCGTACGCAGGAAGTTGTTGTCGCACTGGAAATCCTGCAGGCACTCGGGTTGCGGACCTTTGTTCCGAGCGTCACGGCTTGCCCGGGCTGTGGACGGACGACCAGCAGTGTGTTCCAGGAACTGGCGCAGGACATCGACTTGCATCTGCGCGCGCAAATGCCCGGATGGCGCGAACAGTATCCCGGGGTCGAGGGACTCCGCGTCGCCGTGATGGGTTGCATCGTCAATGGTCCTGGAGAAAGTCGTCATGCCGATATCGGCATCAGTCTTCCTGGGACCGGCGAGCAGCCTTCGGCACCGGTGTATGTCGACGGAGAAAAACGTCATACCCTTCGCGGTGCCGATATCGCGGCCCAGTTCATCGACATCGTTCACGGCTACATCGACCAGCGTTGGGGCCGGCGGGCTGATTGATCCCGGATCCGAGATCGATCCGCCGTACTCTTCTTTCAACATGAACGTGAAACTCAATGCCGTCAAAGGCATGAATGACCTGTTGCCGCCGCAGTCGGCGGCCTGGGAGTGGTTCGAGGCACGGGTCCGCGACCTGATGCGCTCCTACGGCTACCGCAATATTCGTACTCCCATCGTGGAGCCGACGGCCTTGTTCGTGCGCTCCATCGGTGAGGTCACCGACATCGTCGAAAAGGAGATGTACAGCTTCTCCGACGCCCTGAACGGCGAGCAACTCACCTTGCGCCCGGAGAACACGGCGGCCGTGGTGCGCGCGGCGGTTGAACACAACCTCCTCTACGAGGGCGGCAAGCGCCTGTGGTACACGGGCCCGATGTTTCGTCACGAACGTCCCCAGCGCGGACGCTACCGCCAATTCCATCAGGTTGGAGCCGAGGCACTGGGTTTCGCTGGTCCGGATGTCGACGCCGAACTCATTCTCATGGCACGCCGGCTGTGGGACATGCTCTGCCTGCGCGACGTACGCCTGGAAATCAACTGCCTGGGCCAGCCCGATGAGCGCCAGCGCCATCGGCGCAAGCTCATTGCCTATTTCGAGGCGCACGCCGACCAGCTGGACGAGGACGCCCGCCGCCGCCTTCATGCCAACCCGCTGCGCATCCTCGATACCAAGAACCCCGCCATGCAGGAGCTGGTCGCTGCCGCGCCGAGCCTGCTCGACGAGCTGGGTGAGGAGTCGCGCGCCCATTTCGAGGGCGTGCAGACGCTGCTGCGTGCCCAGGGGCAGGAATTCACGCTCAATCCGCGGTTGGTACGCGGGCTCGACTACTATAACCTCACGGTATTCGAGTGGGTCACCGACCGGCTTGGTGCCCAGGGCACGGTTTGCGCTGGGGGGCGTTACGATGGCCTCATCGAGCAGATCGGGGGGAAACCGGCGCCGGCCTGTGGGTGGGCGCTGGGGATCGAGCGTGTTCTCGATCTGCTTGAACAGGACGGCGCCGTGCCCGCGCCGCCGCAGCCCGACGCCTATGTGGTCGTCACCCACCCGCCTGCACAGGAGCGTGCCATGCAAGTCGCCGAGCGGCTGCGCGCCGCGGGCTTTGCGGTGGTGCTTCACGTCGGGGGTGGCAGCATGAAATCCCAGATGAAAAAAGCGGACGCGAGCGGCGCCCGCCATGCGCTCATCCTCGGTTTCGACGAGTGGGAAGCGGGCGAAGTGACGGTGAAGTCGCTTCGCGAGGGGCAAGGTCTTGCAACCCAGCAGCAGCAAGTTTTACTCGATGCGCCGGGCGCGCTCGAAAGGCGCCTGGCAGGCGCCCTAGAATGACCCCCTGACGTTTCCATGCCAACCGTCGTGAACCCTTTCAATCGATGAGCTACGACCTCGAAGAACAAGATCAGCTTGCGCTCGTGCGCGAATTCTGGGAGCGCTGGGGCAACCTGATCTCATCGCTGTTGCTCGCCGTGGCCGCGGCCTGGGCCGCATGGGGTGGGTGGCAGTGGTGGCAAGGCCGGCAGGTGCTGCAGGCGGCATCTCTGTACGCCCAACTCGACAGCAGGGTCGCCGCCGACGACCTGCGGGACGCCGATCCGATCTGGGCCGAACTGCGAGATCACGATGGTCATGGAGCTTATGCCCAGATGGGTGCATTGCGGATTGCGCGCGCGCAAGCGGCCAAGGGCGACGTCTCCGCAGCGGAAGCATCCCTGCGCTGGGCGGTAAAACATGCGCAAAGCACCTCGTATCGGGCGGTTGCGATGCTTGATTTGTCGGCCTTGCAAGCCGATGCCAAGCAACTGACGCAGGCGCTCGCCACCGTGGCCAGCGCGCCGGCGCCGGAATTCGATGGCGTGTTCGCGGCGCGCCGCGGTGATTTGCAGGCGCTCATGGGCCAGCGAGCCCAGGCGCGTGACGCCTACCGCAAGGCATTGGTGCTGCTGCCACCTGACTCGTCATACCGTGGTCTGGTGCAGCGCAAGCTGGAAAGCGTTGGAGGTGCGGCATGAAGCGACTGCTTGGTTTGACGCGTGCGGCGCTGTTGCTCGCCTCGGTGGCCTTGGCGGCCTGTTCGTTTGCGCCGAAGCGCCCCGATCCGACGCCTCTGACACCGGCGCCGGGTATTTTGAAGGTTCGGGCGGCATGGTCGGTGCGTAGCGGACCCGTGCCTGCAACCTTCTCCACGACGGTGGCTGATTCGGGGGCGTTCGTCGCATCCAGCGACGGGACGGTCATGCGGATCGACGCCGCCAGCGGCGCAGTGAACTGGCGCGCCCAGGTGGCGGGAGGCATCGAAGCCGGCGTCGGCAGTGACGGCAATTTCACGGCGGTGGTGAATCACGCCAACGAGGTCGTCTCCATGGGTCCGAAGGGGCAGATCCTGTGGCGATATCAACTTCCGACCAGCGTGATCACCGCGCCAGCGGTGTCCGGTGGTGTCATCGTCGTCCAGGGGGCCGACCAGCGTCTCTGGGCTTTCAATGCCGCCACGGGCGCAGTGCTCTGGAGTGACGAGCAGCGCGCACCGGCCTTGTTGCTGCAACAGGCGGGAGGCATCGTCACGATGCGCGGCGCCGTTGTCCTCGGCGATGCGCTTGGGCGTCTCACGGCGCTGCAGCTGACCAATGGCGTACCAATCTGGGAGACCCCGCTCACCCATCCGAAAGGCAGTACCGAAGTTGAGCGCGTGGTGGGGATCACCGGTTTTCCTTCGTTGGCTGACCGCACGATCTGTGCCCGCGCTTACCAGTCTGTGGTTGGCTGCCTTGACCTTAAAGGCGGGGTCTCGCGCTGGACAGTCCCGTCGAACGGGTCCACCGGGGTGAGTCAGAACGGCCGCATCGTCGTCGGCACCGATAGCGACGGAACCGTCCAGGCCTGGAGTGTCGCCGACGGCAAATTCGTTTGGAAGAATACCCAACTGCGCTATCGTTCGGTCGGCGCGCCATTGCTGGTGGGAGCCACCGTCGCCGTTGGCGACTATCAGGGCGAGGTGAGTTTTCTGTCGGCCAAGGATGGCACGCTGGTCGGACGTGTGGCGACTGACGGGACCGCGATCGCATCCGCACCGGTCGCCGCGGGCAATGTCATGATCGTCGTGACGCGCAGCGGCGGCATCTACGGTTTTCAGCCCGAGTAATCACATGCCCATGATTCCCGTGGTGGCGTTGGTTGGCCGGCCCAATGTGGGCAAGTCGACTCTCTTCAACCGCATCACCCGTTCGCGGGACGCCATTGTCGCCAACATTCCCGGACTGACCCGTGATCGGCACTACGCGCGGACGCACTGGGATGGGCGTTCGTTCCTGGTGGTGGACACGGGGGGATTCGAGCCGGTCGTCGACACCGGCATCGTTGCCGAAATGGCTCGGCAGACGCGCCAGGCGATCGCCGAAGCCGACGTCGTCGTGTTTCTTACCGACGCGCGCACCGGCCTGGCGCCCCAAGACGAACAGATTGCCGCGTATCTGCGTCGTACGGGCAAGGCCGTTCTGCTGGCGGTCAACAAGGCCGAGGGCCTGCCGCCGACGGCCATGGCGGAATTCCACGAACTCGGATTGGGGCAGCCCCTGGCAGTCAGTGCTGCACATGGCAGCGGAGTCGGGATGCTGCTGGATGCAGTGGCGGCGCGGCTGCCGGCGCCCGAAATCGAGCCTGACGACGTGGCGGCGGCCGAGCCGGGCATGCGCAAGGTCAAGTTGGCCATTGTCGGACGTCCCAATGTCGGTAAATCGACCCTGGTCAACGCACTGGTCGGGGAAGAGCGTGTCATTGCCTTCGATCAGCCCGGCACGACACGCGATGCCATTGAGGTGCCGTTCGATCGCGACGGGGTCTCCTACACGCTGATCGACACCGCCGGCCTGCGCCGCAAGGGCAAGGTGTTCGAGACCATCGAGAAGTTCTCGGTCCTCAAGACCTTGCAGGCGATCGAATCCGCGAACGTCGTGGTGCTGCTGCTCGACGCCTGCGAGGACGTGTCTGATCAGGATGCGCATATCGCCGGGTTCGCGGTGGAATCAGGGCGTGCCGTCGTCGTGGCTGCGAATAAATGGGACAGGGTGGACGACTATCGTCGGCAACTGTTCAAGAACAGCATCGCCGAGCGTCTGCCATTCCTGGCGTTTGCGCGTCAGCATGAAATCTCGGCGCTCAACCGGCGCGGCCTTGCGACGCTCCTGAAGTCGGTGAACGAGGCCTACAAAGCGGCATTCGCCAAACTCTCGACCCCGCGTCTGACGCGGGCGCTCCAGGAGGCAGTCGCATTTCAGCAGCCGCCGCGCGCCGGCACAGTGCGGCCGAAGCTGCGATACGCGCATCAGGGGGGGCAGAATCCGCCAGTGATCGTGATTCACGGCAACGCGCTGGACCGGGTTCCCGGCAGTTACACCCGATATCTCGAGGCGCGCATGGCGCGGACGTTCAAGCTCGCCGGGACTCCGCTTCGCATCGAGTACCGCAGTTCTCACAACCCATACCGCCCGGACTGAATCGTCGGCGATGACGTCGTCGTTACGACAGATTCCAGTCGCTTTGACGGGCTGTTAATACGGGTTTGGCGCCTTCGATTGCGCGCACTCGAGTATGCTGTGTACGCTCGCGCCGGCAGTTGCTGGCTCACTATTTCAACTGGAGTTTTACATGAGTAACAAAGGGCAGTTGCTACAAGACCCCTTCCTGAACCTGCTGCGCAAGGAACACGTCCAGGTGTCCATTTACCTTGTCAATGGCATCAAGTTGCAGGGACATATCGAATCGTTTGATCAGTATGTCGTCCTTCTCCGCAACACGGTGACCCAGATGGTCTACAAACACGCCATTTCGACTGTGGTCCCCGCACGTCCCGTGAATTTCCACGTTGGTCCAGCCGAACCAGAAGTCGCCTGAGCGCGCGCGGGGTCTCCCTGCATTGTCCCAACCTCCATTACCGACGGCCCAGACCGGGTCTGGGCCCGTCCCCAATCCCAGCGCGATCGTCGTGGGTGCCGAAACCGGGGAGCCCTATGCCGACCGCGAACTGCACGAACTGCGCGAACTCGCGTCTTCCGCCGGGTTCATCGTGGGGGGAAGCCTGTGGAGCACGCGTCGCCGGATCGATCCAGCGCTCTACCTGGGCTCGGGGAAGGTCGACGAACTCAAGCAGCAGGTGGCGGCGGCGGGGGCAGCGCGGGTCCTGTTTGACAACGCCTTGTCGCCCGCGCAGCAGCGAAACCTTGAAAATGCGCTTGGCGTGCCGGTATGGGACCGCACCGCGCTGATCCTCGAGATTTTCGCGCGGCGCGCGCGTAGCGCGGAGGGCAAGCTCCAGGTCGAACTTGCCCGCTTGCGACATGCGGCCACCAGGCTGGTGCGGGGCTGGACCCACCTCGAGCGGCAGCAGGGAGGGATCGGTTTGCGCGGCGGTCCGGGGGAAAAGCAGATTGAGCTCGACCGTCGCATGCTTGAGGACAAAATCAAGCAACTTCAGATTCGCCTCCGCAAGCTCGAGCGCCAGCGCGGAACGCAACGGCGCGCCCGTGCCCGGGGCGGCCAGTTGCGGGTGTCCATCGTCGGCTACACCAACGCCGGCAAAAGCACCCTGTTCAATGGACTCACGCGCGCACAAGCCTATGCGGCGGATCAGCTGTTCGCGACACTCGACACCACGACGCGCCGCGTCTACCTGGCACCGGCGTGCTTCGCAGTCATATCAGACACGGTAGGATTCATTCGCGAACTTCCGCACAGCCTGGTCGAAGCATTCAAGGCGACGCTGGACGAGGCGCTGGAAGCCGACGTGCTGTTGCATGTGGTCGATTTATCCAACCCGCAGCGCGATGCCCAGATCGAGCAGGTCAACACGGTGCTCGCCGACATCGGTGCGAAGGACGTTCCGCAGATCCTTGTCTACAACAAGATCGACAGGCTCGATGCACCGGTTCCGTACTCCCAGCGTTACGCCGCCCATGCCGGCGGGCAAGGGCGTGATAGCATCGTCAGCTTTGATGTCAGCGCGCTGACGGGCGCTGGCATCGACGCGCTGCGCGCGCATCTGGCGGAGCTTGCGTTACGACAGCTTGCAGAATTCGAGCGCGGCACCATGCACGAACCGCCCCCCAACCACAACGCCTGAAGCTTTGGATCCAATCATGCAGACCCCGCGGCCCGCCATGCTCCATGCGCAAGCGTCGTCCATGCGGGCGGCGGGATCGACGCTGGACGCGCACATCTGCCTGCAGACACCTCCCGATCCGCGTCAGGATGGTGGCCGTCGCGATGACCGGCGCGGGACGTCGCCCGGATCCCCGCCCGACCTCGACGAGCTGTGGCGCGATTTCAATCGCAAGCTCAACGATCTGTTCCGTCGGCGCGGGGGAGGCTTGGGCGGTCCGCGCGGTCCGCGCCGTTCCGGCTTCAAACCTTCCGGACCGCTTGCAGGAATGGCAGCGTCCGTGGTGGCCGTGCTGTTCGTGTTGACGTGGCTGGGATCGGGATTTTTCGTCGTCCAGGACGGCGAGCAGGGTGTGGTCACGCAATTGGGGCGCATCGTCGGCCTGGAGGATCCGGGTTTGCATTGGCACCTGCCGGGGCCGTTCGGGGGGGTGCAGATCGTTGACGTCGGACAGTCGCGCGTGGTTGATCTGGGGATCGGCGCAAGCGATGGCGACGGCGGCATGGGGCCTGGCGAACTTGTCACCGCAGATGGCGACATCGTCGACGTGCGCTATTCGGTGCGTTACCGCATCATCGACGCGCGCGCCTACGTGCTCGCGGGCAATGATCCTGACGCATTGGTACGCAATGCAGGGCGCGTCGCGGTGCGCGAAATCGTTGGGGCACGAACGGTCGGCGCATTGCTCGGCACCGGGCACGCAACGCTGGCTGACCAGACGCAGCAGCGAATCCAGGCTCTGCTCGATCCCGTCAAGGCAGGCATCGATGTGACGGGGGTTACCGTGAAACAGGTGCAGCCTCCAGCGGCGACACGTTCCGCATTCGCGGCACTGTCCGCGGCCAGGCAGGTCAGCGACCAATGGATCGCCGACGCGCGGGGACACGCCGGAGAGGTCGTGACCAGTGCCCGCGGGACTGCCAGCGCCATGCTGCTGAAAGCCGAGGCCTACCGGACGCGCGTGGTGGCCGAGGCGACCGGGGATGCAGATCGCTTCAACAAGGTGCTGACGCAGTACCGCAAGGCGCCTGAAGTCACGCGCGAAAGCATGTACCTGCAAGCCATGCAGGACATGCTCAGCAAGGTGACAAAGGTTGTGGTTGACACCCATGGCAGCGGAACCGTCATCAATCTTCCTCTCGACAAGTTGCTGGCGGCCGATGGCGCAAGCCAGGCGTCGTCGTCGCTACAGGAGGGAGTGCCTGCCTCGCTGCGGCCCCCGGTATCTGCACCCCTCTCGCTCACAGCGCCGCAGGCATCGACGAGCGGCAGTATGCCAGCGGCCTCGTCTGCTGGTGGCGCCGGCACCGCGCTCGCGCGCCCGTCGGCGGCGGCATCCTTGTCGACGTCCGCGCCCCTGCCTCCGACAAATCCAGCTTCGGCCGGCGATCCGCGCGTGCTCTCGCGCAATCGCGACGCCCGTTGAGTTCACCGCCCATGATGCGACCGATCGCTTTTGTCCTTGCACTGGCCATTGCCGCGGCGCTGGCTGCTTCCTGCCTGTTTGTCGTCGATCAGCACGACAGCGCGGTGTTGTTCTCGATGGGGACGATCGAACACGGAGTCGACGCCCCGGGGTTGCATTTCAAGTGGCCGACGCCATTCGAGAATGTGCTGTACGTGGACATGCGGCCACGCATCGAGGATAGTGCAGGATCGGTGCGTTTCAGTACCGCTGGAACGCCTGGTGTGATGCTTGCGTGGTCACTGCGTTGGCGTGTCCGCGATCCCGTGCGCTTCGTACGGCGTTTCGGCGCGGTCGACCGGCGTGCTGACGCTTGGCTGCAGTCGGCAGTCCACACTGCGCTGGCGGCGCAGGTGCGGTCGCTCAATGTTGCGCAGCTTGTCGGCGCGCCTGGTGACAAGGCGGCGCAGGCTGCCGGCGAGGCTTTGGTTGCGTCGGTGGCAGCCAGTGGAATCGAGCCCTTGAATCTGCAGATCACCAGGGTGTCCTACGCACCGGATGTCGCGCAATCGGTCTATGCGCAGATGGGCGCGAGGCAACGCACCGCAGCGGTGACGCTACGTGCGCAAGCGCAGGCTGAAGCAGACACCATCCGTGCCGAGGCTGACAAACAGCGCGCGGACATTCTCGCTGCGGCCTATCAAAAGTCGCAGTCCATCATGGGGGATGGTGATGCCAAGGCGGCGCAGGCCTATGCGGCGTCGTTCGGCCAGGATCCGAAATTCGCGGCGTTCTTCCGAAGCCTGCAGGCCTACCGTGCGAGTTTCTCCAAGCGCAGCGATGTGATGGTCTTCGATACCTCGAGCGAATTTTTCCGCTACATGCGTGGCGCGGCCAGCGCACCTGCGCGCGGCAAACACTGAGCGGCCCCAGCGCGGCCGCCGGTGCGGCGCCACGCGGCTCGGGCGCTGACACGCCTAAAATGCAATGTTCGCCAGCCGGCGGATGATTTCCGTTCACTTTCAATGTGGTCTATTCGCGCATGAATGCCTGGCTCCTCCCCGAGCAGATTTCCGACGTCCTCCCGAGCGAGGCCTTCACTGTGGAGTCATTGCGCCGACGCCTGCTCGACGATGCGGTGGCGCACGGCTATGAACTCGTCATCCCGCCGATGCTGGAGCACGTGGACTCGCTGCTTTCCGGGGCAGGCCAGGACCTCGAACTGCAGACCTTCAAGCTGGTCGACCCCTTGTCGGGGCGTACCCTCGGCTTGCGCGCCGACATGACACCGCAGGCGGCACGCATCGACGCGCACTTGCTCAACCGCAAAGGCGTGACGCGGCTTTGCTATTGCGGAAGCGTTGTGCATACCCATGCCCAGGGCGTCAACGCAACGCGCGAGCCTTTGCAGTTTGGTGTCGAGCTCTACGGGCACGCCGGTCTCGAGGCCGATATCGAGGTGCAGCGCTTGGCTGTACAGGGGCTTCGCCTCGGCGGCGTACGCCACATGACACTCGCGTTGTCGGACGCGCGCCTGGTTCGCGGCATCCTGGGTGGAATGATGGCCGGGCCTGAGCACATCGGTCAGATTCTGGAGGCACTCGCCCGCAAGGACGTTCCGCGCCTGCAGCAGCTGACCCAGGGCACGCAGACGGAACAGCGTGATGCCATTCTGGCATTGCCAGACCTTTTCGGTGACGTCTCGATCCTTGCGCAGGCGCGCGCCGTCCTCCCGGACCGCCCGCTGGTGGCGCAAGCGCTGGCGGACCTCGAGCGCCTGGCGCGACTGCATGCGTGCCCCGACGTCGACGTGCAGATCGACCTTGCCGATTTGCGCGGCTACCACTATCACACTGGCGTGATTTTCGGCCTGTTTGCAGCGTCGGAGCCCGATGCGCTGGTTCGCGGTGGCCGCTACGATGAAATCGGTGCGACCTTCGGGCGCCCGCGCCCGGCGACCGGATGCACGCTTGACCTGCGCGCGCTTGCGCGCCACCATCCACGTCCGGTGGCGCGCCCGGCGATTCTGGCGCGGTGGTCGACCGCCCCGGGCTATCACGCCGCGGTGCAGGCGCTGCGAGCGCGAGGCGAATGCGTCATTGAACAACCGGTCGAGGCCGTGCTGGAAGGCCTCAGCTTTGATTGTGATCGCGAACTCGCTTTCGACGGCGAGGGCTGGGATGTTCGTCCTTATCATGCGGGCTGACGCCGCACGGCCGCGGGCCACGGGTTTTATCCCCTGGTTTTGTACAGGCGCCCATCACGCTTCATTGTTTTCATCCAATATCAATCTCATTTCCAGGCGAGAGGTCTCGTGAGTACAGGACGTAACGTGGTGGTCGTCGGCAACCAGTGGGGCGACGAAGGCAAGGGCAAGGTCGTTGACTGGCTCACCGATCAGGCACATGGTGTGGTGCGCTTTCAGGGCGGGCACAATGCGGGCCATACCCTGGTGATCAACGGGCAGAAGACCGCGTTGCAGCTTATCCCGTCGGGTGTGATGCGTCCGGGCGTCGCCTGCTACATCGGCAATGGCGTCGTGGTCGATCCCTCGCACTTGCAGCTCGAAATCGGCCGACTGGAGGCCGCTGGGGTTGATGTGTGCTCGCGTCTGCACATCAGTGAGTCCTGTCCTTTGGTGCTCCCCTCGCACGTCGCCCTCGATGTGGCGCGCGAAGCGCGTCGCGAGTCGTGCGGGGTGGGGAAGATCGGCACGACCGGCAAGGGGATCGGTCCCGCTTATGAAGACAAAGTGGCGCGGCGGGCGGTGAGGGCACAGGATTTGAAGCATCCGCAGCGGCTAGCCGAAAAGTTGCGGGAAACCCTCGATCTTCATAATTTCATGTTGCGCGCTTATCTGCACGCGGATGAGGTCCCGTTTGCGTCGACATACGCGCGCCTGCTCGAGCTTGCGGGTTTGGTGACGCCGATGCTGGCGGATGTCGGTGACCTGATTTACAAGTGTCATGTGCGTGGCGAGCGCTTGCTGTTCGAAGGCGCTCAGGGAACCCTGCTCGATATTGATCACGGCACGTATCCCTTTGTCACCTCCAGCAACTGTGTCGCTGGCAATGCTGCCGCCGGCTCGGGTATCGGGCCCGGATATCTGGACTATGTGCTGGGCATCACCAAGGCCTACACCACCCGCGTCGGCAGCGGACCGTTTCCTTCAGAGTTGCCGATTGACGTGCCGGGTACTGTCGGGCACCATCTGCATACGGTCGGTCAGGAGCGCGGCACCGTCACCGGGCGGCCGCGACGCTGCGGCTGGCTGGATACCGCGGCGCTCAAGCGGGCGAACATCATCAATTCCACCAGCGGGCAATGCATCACCAAGCTCGATGTCCTTGATGGACTGGCGGAGATTCGCATGTGCGTTGGTTACCGTCTCGACGGAAAGGTCATCGATATCCTGCCGCTCGACGCGGACGACATCGCCCGTTGCGAGCCGATGTACGAATCGATGCCGGGCTGGACCCAATCCACCGCCGGTGTCACGCGCTGGGATGCCCTCCCGCAGGCGGCACGCAACTATCTCGACCGCATCGCCGAGCTCAGCGGCACGCCGATCGCCATGGTGTCGACCGGTCCCGATCGTGAGCACACCATTGTGCTGCAGCACCCGTTCGGCGTTTGAACCCGTCTCGCGGATATCGTCACGTCCCCCAACGCCAGGAAACCCCGGAACTCTTTATGCTCAGCGAAGACGGCAAGCATATGTACGTGTCGTGGGACGAATACCACGCACTGATCGAAAAGCTCGCGCTCAGGATTCACCAATCAGGCTGGGAATTCGACCAGATTCTCTGTCTCGCTCGGGGTGGATCCCGTCCGGGAGACATTCTGTCCCGAATTTTTTCCAAGCCGCTGGCCATCATGGCGACGAGCGCATATCGCGATGGCGCCAGTGAACGCGGTGCGCTTGATATCGCACGCACCATCACCATGGCACGCGGTGAACTGCAAGGCAATGTGCTTCTGGTCGACGACCTGGCTGATTCCGGCGAGACGCTCAAGGCGGTCGGTGACCGTGTGCGCAGCGGAATGCCGGGTATTCGAGAAATGCGAAGCGCCGTGCTGTGGGTGAAAGGGGTCTCGACCGTGCTGCCGGATTATTACGTCGATATGCTGCCGTCAAGCCCTTGGATTCACCAACCTTTCGAGGACTATGACAGTATTCGTCCGGCGAAACTGGCCGAGCGCTGGAAAATCTAGGCTCCGGGTTTGCGTGTGAGTCCGCGCGAGTGTGAAAAAATCCACGCTTGGGTCGTGCGTTCACCGTTAGCATCTTGCGTGGGCGCGAGACGGTCGCGGGATGGAGAGATCGATGAAAGCGGGCGGGAGTGGATTCACTCTGATTGAATTGCTGGTCGTCGTCGCGATCGTGGCGGCGATCGCTGCGTTCGCCGTGCCTGCCTACGAGTCCCATGTGATGTCCTCCGAAGTCAAGGCTGCGCAGACCGCCATGCTGGCTTGCGCAAATGATCTGCAGAGTTGGGCGCAGGACCACGAAACATTTGTCGGCGCTTGCCAGAGCCCGCCCCAGGCGACAAATTTCACCATCAGTTGTTCCGGACTCAGCGCCAATGCGTATGTGGTCACTGCCACCGGAACCGGGATGAATGCCGGATTCACCTTCACGCTGGACCAGACCGGCATGCGCGCGACCACTGGCGCCCCCTCGGGCTGGGCCACCAACGCCACTTGCTGGGTCAGCGACAAGCAGGGCGATTGCGCACCACTGTAGACGAAGATCGTATGCGCGCCCGAGGCTTCACGTTGATCGAACTGATGGTGGTCCTCCTGATAGCGGCCGTCATTGCTGTCATCGCGCTTCCTTCGATACGCAACCCCGTGCGCGACCAGCAGACCGAAGCATTGGCGTCGCGCTTCCAGCAGGATCTGGCGTGGCTTCGGGGGCAGGCGGTGTCGGGTGCAACGACCGCGACCTTGACCATCGGGGCGGGCTGCACCTGGACCGTGGCGACGGGTGGTGGAAACAATGACGTGGCGCATTCCATGACTGCGGCCACCTTGGCTGCCACGGCGCCAGGGACGACGTGCAACGCCACCATGACGTCGATCAGTTTCGATCCGCTGGGCATGGCAACGATCGCGCCGGGCACACTCGCCAGCCAGACCATTGCATTCATTCCAACGACCGGGAGCAGTGTGACCCTTCAAATCTTCGATTCCGGCGCCATCGTGAGCAATCCCGCCAATGCGTCGTGACCGTCAACGTGGCGTGGGCCTGATCGATGCATTGGCGGCGTTGCTGGTGTTTGCGGTCGGCCTGCTGGGTCTTGCCCTTCTTTACACGCGGGCAGCGCCGGCACCCATTCAAAACGCGCAGGCGGCCTCGGCACAGCTCGCCGCGGACAGTTTCCTGGCCACTGTTGCCGCGAGCCCGAGCGTGCTGCCGCTGACGCTGAGCAATGTCACTGCCTCGAGCGGCATGCCGGCCAGCCTGCAGGGGTGGTTTACACAATCGGCGCAATCGATGCCATTGCTGACGGTGAGCGTCGTATCCAGTGCAGACGCGTCTGGCAATGCGTGCTCAAGCCAGAGCTGTGCGCTGACCCTGACCCTGCAATGGGGTCCAACAAGCGCCGGGCACATACAGGTGTTCCATGGACAGATCGGTTTCCACTAACCGGGGTATGACCCTGGTCGAGTTGATGGTCGCCCTTGGGGTCGGCTCCATCCTCGCAATTGCCGTCGCCGCCGTCATGGTGTTTGGGTTTCAAAGTGAGCAGACGGGTATCAAGCTCACGGACCTCAATACCAATGCGCGCGCTGCTCTGACACTTCTCACGCGCGATATTGGCAGCAGTGGGTTCATGCAACAGGGTGCGCAGGGGCAATGCGGCGCGACGCTGACCTACGAAGCATCGCCAACGCCGCAGTACGGAACGTTGGCGCCGATTCTCGCGACTTCGCAGTCGCGAGGAAGCAATCTTGCCACGACCGGTACGGCGATGACCTATCCGGCGTCGGGAAACACCAATCCGGCCGGATTCACGCAGGCGATCCAGGTCATTGCCGCGCCTAGCGCATCCGCGTTCGCGAACGCGGCACAGAGCCCGATCAGCACCGTCGCCATCACCGGAGCGGATCCGCTCGCGACCAACCTGCTGCCGGTCCCGGCGTTGCAGGCGGCGGCCCTGCATGTCGGGGACGTTGCCCTGGTGCAGGTACCGCTCCCCCAGGGCGTCGCATGCCTGCGGGTACCGATCACGGGCGTCGCAACCCCGACTGGCGCCGGCGCAGCCGCATACATGAATGTTTCGAGTAGCGGATCCGCTCTGATGCCCTCAAACGGCTATGCAGGATTCTCGGCGCAGCTTTCAACGCTCTACAACGTGTCGCTTGCAAGCTCCGAGCTCACGCATGCGCGGTTGATCGATCTCGGGCCGCAGGCGGGGTCGACGCTGCAAATCGTGCAATACTGGATTGCCCAGCAGGCGTTGCAGGGAGGAAGCACGGCCCCTGTGTTGATGCGGTCGACGTTCAGCGCGCTCAATGGGGCGCAGTTGGATATCCATCCCATCGCGCCGGGCGTCGTGAGCTTGCAGACGCTGGCCGGCGTCACGACGACGCCGGGATCCGCGATCACGTGGAAATCGTGGAGTAATGTCACGTCCACCGATACGGTGGTTGCATTCGATGTGGCACTGGTTTTGCGCTCGCTGCACGACGACCCGCAATACACGGCGCCCTCACAAATCACGGTTCCGCAGCCCGCCAGCGGCTTGACGACAAGCAACAGTTTCGTGCCGTACACCGTCCAGACTGGAGAAACGCATCGGCATTTTGGTGCCTACACCGTCGTGATCAATCCTAGAAACATGGTTGGCTTCACGACAGGAGGAGGAATTGCGGGGGGCAGCTCAAGCGGAAACTCGGGTGGAAGCTCAAGCGGAGGCTCAAGCGGAGGCTCAAGCGGAGGCTCAAGCGGAGGCTCGAGCGGAGGCTCGAGCAGCGATTCTGGTGGCGGTTCGGGAACTGACTCCGGTGGTGGCTCGGGTCATGGCGGTCATGGCGGTCATGGCG
>VFSW01006309.1_pt1 | contig 17440 bp, 18 predicted proteins | sample 5358111 | NCBI WGS metagenome assembly VFSW01 (sample SAMN11554181, study PRJNA540505) | mine drainage metagenome | isolation source: sediment from site ElyBrook_90M | place: USA: Ely Copper Mine, Vershire, VT | collected 2017
TTCTCGGATGGTCTCTCAACCGAGGACAGTGTCTATTAATTTAGGGCAAGTCCACCTCCACATAATATTTTTGTTCCCCGCTTTACTTGGGGCGGCCCGTTCTTTCTTGCAGAAGAGAACACAATGGGCACCTGTTCTCCGTTCCCTTACAAAATCCCCGGAACCGCCGCACACGCTTGCCCGTTTGCAAGCCGCACGAAAAAAGCGGGAGTGGCGAAATTGGCAGACGCACTACTTTGAGGTGGTAGCGCCGCGAGGCGTGGGGGTTCAAGTCCCCCCTCCCGCACAAAAATCAGAATCTGGATTACGCGGAGGATGCGGATTTCCAGGATGGGTTGTCGGTCAACATAACATTTCTCTGTTCAGGAAAAAACCAAAAAAGTCAATTCGCGTAATCCGCATCATCCGCGTAATCGTGGTTTTGCTTTTGGGATGGAAAGTGTCTTCCACTCTTCCCCTTTCCGGTGCTTGCCGATATAGACGATTTGTCCGGTGTGATACGCAATGTGGCTCAAGGCACGGAGTAATGCTTCCATCACCGTATGCGATTCGCCGCGAATAAATACTTTGCGCGACAAATCGGCTTCCTTTAGCGGGCGGATAGCTGCGAAAACACAATCCCATCCTTCCCGCCACATCTGTTTCAACTCTTCGAGCGAAAGCGCGTGCTCGATAAACTCTTCATCCCTATGCCGCGCGGGTTTTTCGCCGTCCGTCGTAAGAAAATCGGTAAAGCGCGAGAGCATATTGCCGTGAAGATGCTGGACGATCACCGCGATCGAATTCGATTCCTCATCCGGCGACCAATGGACATCGCCGTCCGATAATTGCGCGAGCGTCTTCTCGCCCTGCGAGCGAAGCTGCTCGAAACGATCCTGGATGAGATTGAGAAAGTCATTCATAGGATTCAATATTTACTCTGTCATCCTGTAGCGGAGAAAATCTTCGCAACGCGAAGATTTTCGGAGTCGAAGGATCTCCGGTCGTTCACCACGGTGCCAAACTACACGAGATCCTTCGACTCCGATTTTCCTCCCTTCGGTCGGAAAACTCCGCACAGGATGACAATCAAGAAAGAATTGTAATTGAAAGTTTAGTACCCCGCCGAGACCAATCCCTTCCGTAGCATATCGAGATAGGTCGGATGGACCTCGCCATAATAGAGCGCGCTCGGTTCGAGCACCAGCGTGCCGAAGGTCGAAGGATTCCCAGCCTGGTATTGGCTCGTCGCCTGCACAGTTACTTCGTTAGGCCGCGCGGGATCGTCCACATCATAAACAAGTGCGGTGAATCCCAGCGTGGCGGCGTTGGTAATGCTTGCGGTTGCACCGAGATTGCCCGCCGCGGCAAACTCCTTCGAAGCGATCGGCACCGGGGTTTCGTACGCGTGCTCGGGATTGGTTTCAAATCCAAGAAATGCGAATGGAATTTTCAGCGTGAGCCGGTAACCATTCACCGCGTTTCCACCGTCGGTATCGTATTGCATCACGGCTCTTACCTTGCTTAACCCCTCCTGTTCCAGTGGCGTAAGCGGCGAGACCGTGCTATAGGTCACCTGCTTCACTTTGCCCGGATGCGCGGGCAGAACGAAGGTGATGTTCGAGACCAGCGAATCGAGCGATGTGCGAAACGTCGGGAACCCGCCTTCCTCCGAAAGGATGTGGCGATCGCGGTTCAACCGGTCGCCGGTATATTTCGTGTCGAACCAAAACGAGACGCGATCGTTGGCCGCCACATTCGCCTGCCCGCCGGTAACGTAATCATCCCGCACGCGGACGGCGAGATAAAGATAATCATCGTCATACGCGGCCTGCATCGAGCGGATCGAAAGGTCCGTGGCATCCCGGCGAAGCCCCTCCCCTTCGATAATAAAATCTTTCGAGGTATCCGTAAGAATGTGCCCATATCCGGGATAAATTTCGCGCAACCGCTCGTATGCCGGCAACGTAAAATAGGATTCGGAGAGCATCGAGCCAGCGGCCGTTCCGGTAAAATAGGATTCGCGGGTCCGGAGCGTCCGATAATTGCGATAGATCTCATGCCCGAGCGGATGCGGCTTCCCATTCCCCGCGCCGGCAAGATTTTCCTGTTGGGTTTCGAAACGATCGATGAGCGTAAGATCGCCATAGACAATCGAATAGCCCTCCTGGGTCCAATGGTCCTGACCGATTTTTTGGGTGATCGTTACCACGGAACTGTCGATGGAAAGTCCAACTTCCATCGGAGATTCGACGTACGGAATTTCGCGCTCGAACTCATCAGCCAGCGTTTTATTATCGACATTCTCGAAGAGATAGACGCGCACGCTGCTCCGCGCGCGCCCCGGATCGTAAAGCGAAAGCGCGAGATCGGGCAGCGAATCGTTCGTGAAATCGCCCGTTGCAAGGCCCCATACATGGACGTTCGCATAATCGGGAATGAGGTCGCGGAGCTGTTCGGCAAGCGCGGGATTATGAAGCTCCGCGCCGATTCGCGGAAGTAAGCTATCGAGCGTCATTCCCTGCGCGAAGGCGCGCGAAGCGCAAAAAAGGAGCGGCAGAGCGAAGGCCCAAATAAACCGATATACCCTCATTCTTCTATAAATAATGTGGTGCTATCATCCACCATGAAAGAAAACAATTCCGTTATGTAAACCTCGAACCACTAACAGGGCATTCCCGGAAATGTTTTTGCGCGAATAGTTTAAAACAGAACCAATTCCACGCCGAAGCGTTTTTATTTATAATATGACTGGAATCCATTATGTAACCGATGAGAAAGGCGTTCCCACGGCGGTGCAACTCGATCTCTCGGAATGGGGTGAACTTTGGCAGGATATTTACGATGGAATCGTCGCGGATCAGCGGAGAAACGAGCCCCTCGTTCCGTGGGAAGAAGTGAAACGACAGCTTGCCGAGCATCATGGCACATCAGGTTGAAGTCCGCGCTTCGGCCGTCAATGAAATTCTCTCCCTTCCGCAAAAACTTGCGGAGCGAGTCCGAACCGCGATCGATGCGCTGGCAGAACAGCCAAGACCCTTCGGGTCTATCAAATTAGAAGGATTCATAAACCTTTATCGAATCCGCATAAGCGATATTCGCATCGTCTATTCGATAGACGATACTATAAGGATTGTTGAGATTATAGAAGTATCGGCAATCGACGCGAAATTTATAAGAAGCGATAACCTGAAAAACTTTGGCCTACCCTTTTTCTGAAATCGAACTGAAGTGGCAGGAATACTGGCGCAGCCACGAGACCTACCGCACCCATCGCGATCCATCGAAGCCAAAATACTTCGTGATGGATATGTTCCCCTATCCCTCGGGCGAAGGGCTGCACATGGGACATCCGATGAGCTACACCGCAACGGACGTCGTCATGCGGATGAAGCGGATGCAGGGCTTTGCCACCATGCATGCAACCGGCTGGGATGCCTTCGGCCTTCCGGCCGAACAATACGCCGTGAAGTACAAACTGCATCCGCGCATCACGACCGAACGAAATTTCTCGACCTATCGCCTCCAGCTCGATTCTTTTTTTTTTTTTGATTATGGGTCTAGCGAGATCTACACGACGGACCCCAATTATTTCAAGTGGACGCAATGGATCTTCCTGAAATTTTTTAACTCGTATTACGATACGGTATCGCAAGGCGCGAAGCCCATCGATGATCTCATCGGTCGCATTGCGTCCGGTGGGACGCATGGAATTCCGTGCTCTCTTCCACGAGACACAAAGCATTATACTGAAGCGGAATGGAAAGCCGCGACCAATAAACAGCGCGCGGATTTTCTCGCGCAGTGCCGCCTGGCCTACGTGGCCGACGCGCCCGTCAACTGGTGCCCGGAATTGGGAACCGTGTTGGCGAACGAAGAAATCGCGGAACAGGAAGAGAAAGGTTTTACCGTCGTTCGCCGCAACATGCGCCAGTGGGTCTTGCGCATCACGGCCTATGCCGACCGCTTGCTCCGCGATTTGGATACCGTCGATTGGCCGGAGAGCACGATCCACAGCCAGCGCAACTGGATCGGACGCAGTGAAGGCGCCGAAATTGAATTCCCCATCGCCGGAACAACCGAGACAATTCGCGTCTTTACCACCCGGCCGGACACGCTTTTTGGCGCAACCTATATGGTGCTCGCGCCCGAACATCCGCTTGTCGATCAAATTACGACGGACGCGCAGCGCGGCGCGATCGAGAATTATCTCGATCAAGTCCGCCGCAAAAGCGATCTCGAACGAACGGAGCTTTCGAAGGAAAAAACCGGCGTGTTCACTGGAGCGTATGCGGAAAATCCAGCGAACGGGAAGCACATTCCGATCTGGATCGCGGACTACGTGCTGATGTCCTACGGTACCGGCGCAATCATGTCCGTGCCGGGCCACGACGAGCGCGATTTCGAATTTGCAGAGGCCTTCGGCCTTCCGATAACCCGCGTGGTACAGTCGCTGGGCGTCGATCCGAATGAGCCGCTCCTCAAGCCCTTTACCGAAGAGGGCATCGCAGTCCATTCGGGATTTATTTCGGATCTTCCGACCGCGGAAGCGAAAGAGAAGATGATCGAATGGCTTGAAATGCACGGCAAAGGAAATCGCGCTGTGAAATATAAGTTACGTGACTGGCTTTTTTCGCGCCAGCGCTATTGGGGCGAGCCTTTCCCTATTATTTATGTGAACGATGGCGATGGCGAATATCCGAAAGCATTGCCGGAAGATATGCTGCCGGTGATCTTGCCGGAGGTAGAAAGTTACCAACCTTCGGGCACGGGCGAATCACCGCTGGCAACGATTCCCGAGTGGGTGAATACCACCGATCCCGAAACGGGCAAACCCGCGCGGCGAGAAACCAACACTATGCCGCAGTGGGCCGGCTCGTCCTGGTATTTCCTACGCTATCTCGACACCAAAAACGACCGCGAACTCGTCTCGAAAGAAGCCGAGCGCTATTGGATGCCCGTCGATCTCTATATCGGCGGCGCGGAGCATGCCGTTACGCATTGGCTCTATTCGCGCTTCTGGTACAAGCTGCTTTACGATTACGGCATTGTCTCGACACCGGAACCGTTCCAACGCATTTTCCATCAGGGGATGCTCCTGGGCGAGAACGGCAGCAAGATGTCGAAATCGCTCGGCAATGTGGTAAACCCCGATCAGCTTGTTTCGCAATTTGGCGCGGATACCGTGCGCTCCTACGTGCTCTTTCTCGGCCCGCTGGAAGGAACGAAACCGTGGGATTCGAAAGGAATCATGGGCGTTCACCGGTTCTTAAATCGCGTCTGGCGGATTCTTGTGGAAGAAGATAACACGACCAGGAGTGCCCATCTGACAGCCTCAGCGTCTTCCCCGACTCTGGAACGGCTCTTGCATCAGACCATCAAAAAAGTTGGCGAGGATATTGACGGGCTCCGATTTAACACCGCAATTTCCGCGCTGATGATCCTCCTGAATGGAATGGAAGACGAAGCCAACGGCATTTCCCGGCGAGCATTCGAAGTGCTGATCAAGCTGCTTTCTCCGTTCGCCCCGCATGTCACAGAAGAATTGTGGCAACGGCTTGGAAATGAAACGTCGATCTTCGACGCGCCGTGGCCCACTTATGAAGAAGCAAAGACCATCGAAACATCCGTCACGCTTATTTTGCAGGTGAATGGCAAGCTCCGCGATAAGCTCGAAGTCCCGCGTGGACTTTCGCGCGACGATCTCGAGCGATTCGCCCGGGAAAGCCCGAATGTGATGAAGCACACTGACGGCAAGGAAATCCGCAAAGTGATCGTGGTGCCGGATAAGCTCGTCAATGTGGTGGTTTGAGCCTGCGTAGGGACGGTATTAGGAGTACGTACCCGGTTCCACGATCACAAATTGTGATCATAGATTTTCGCGAGCGGACCTCAGACGAAGTCCGCCCGTTTTTTTTGCAGCCAAAGGCCCGCAAGTAATTTAATCATTGAGTATAGTGACAGTGATAGCACTGCGATCCGCGTTCCCGGGGATGGTGAACAATACTGGCGTCGAGCTGTCGATCCTCTTCCGAATGAGGAGCGGCTCAAACTGCCGCCTTCCTGCCAGAGCCTCTCCCGACGGCGCGCCCTTGCCTTTAATGGGCATCTTTTCGTCGTTCGACCATTCCCGAGTGATCTTGATCCTGGTGGTCTTGTTATTGCCGGGACGATATCTGGCTAATTTATTCCCGGACCGATCGACAAGCTGCACGCTGTACGTTCCCGGCTTCAGCCCGGCAACTTTGATCTCTTGCCCACTGGCGCACTGAATTATCTTCTCATAGCCACTCGCGGCACCGCCAATGCCTTTGATTTTGAGAAAGTAATCAACCGCCGCTCGGGATGAGGTTACGCTTACCATGAGCACCATGAGAACCGCAAACGCCGAGATTATCGTACTGACCGTCCGACTGTTATTCATAGACACTCCTTTTCTTAAAGAATTAGTGATGAGGGAACATTCATACTTTAAAATAGTTTCACTACCAAGCTTTGTTTCGGAATGACTGAAAAGTAAACAAAAAAACAGGATTGTTGCGCACGATTCCCATTTATAGAAATTTCATTCTCACGCTCTTTGCGATTATGGTATCACTGCTCGCCCACTCTACACGAGCGCAGCAGGACACGGCCAGCATTGCGGACAGTTCTACGAGCGCACCGAAATCTCCGCCGGTTCAGCATTCGATCCAACCATCGCTTGGCGTGACGATCGAATCCACCAGTGAAACGGACCAGGAGACGTTCAGCGCCATCGCCATTGCGGGGCTGGACGCTAATTATTTCGCCGGTGGCGAGCCGTGGCAGCTTGGCGCGAAGCTTTATGTCCGTTATGGCCAGCAATATTCCGCCAACGCGCCACCTGTAAAATCGCAGGACGATCTTATCCTCAGCATTACGCCATCTCACACGATCTTTCCCGGTCCTAAAATTCGGCTGTTCCTGGAAACCACCGGTGAAACGCAAATGGCAAAAGGAATCGCGGCAGATAGTTCGCCCACCAAATTTCTCGATCCCCTCTTCATCTACCAATCGCTTTTTCTGGGCCGGCGATTTAGTAATTCCGCCGACGATGGATCGTGGCAATATGATTTGACCGTCGGCGTTGGATATGCGCTGCAAGAAACCCTTGCGCAAAATTTCATCCTGAGTGGAAACCGCCAGTTTGTGGTGACCGACCACAATCCATTATCGAGCGTGCAAAACGAAGTCACTCTCGAATCGGGATTTAGCGGAATCGTCGATTTCAATTGGCAGGAACAAATTGGAGACGACCTGCAAATGAACGCGGGCTGGAAGACCGTCGCAATCAATCGCGTCCAGACGCCCACACTGCCCGAGGCCACGACATTCCTCGAAAATGCCCGCGTGACCTCGCTCCTCGAATTCGGACTGCAATATAAGTTCCTCAGCATTAACTACTCCGGCAACCTAACCTATGACCGGAACGTCTCCCTCCGCCGCTCGCTCGATCAATCGCTGGTATTTGGATTCAAGGTAACAATATAAGGAACCGCTGATGTAGTCAGCTTTGCTGTCATTGCGAGAAGAATCGAACGACCGAAGGGAGTTCGATTCGACAAAGCAATCCGTTCGCCACAGGCCGAACGCCTCAGTCAGTGCGAGACAATAATGCGCTGCCGGTACCGACCACTCCTTGACCGAACTTCCACAAAATAAATTCCATCCGGTAATTCGGATGTGTTCAAGTTGAAGCTTTTGCCTGGCTCCATTTGTGATTCAAGCACCCGCTCGCCCAGTATATTTTGAATGGTAACTTCCTCAATGTCCTCGCCCGAAAGTGAGATTGCCGCCGAGCGGTCGCAGGGATTGGGATTTATTCGAAGCGAATTCTCTTCCGCGACATGAGGACTTATGCCAGCGGCAACCCCCTCGCCGAGGAGGATGAGCATGGTGGAATCGTTGCGGAGAGGGTCGTAAATATACACCGTGTCAACATATTTCCCAATTTGCTTTGGACTAAAACTAAAGAAAGCATTATCGTAGAATTGCCGATTACATTGGCTATAATCAGGCAGGAAGTCTCCAGTAAATGAAAAAGGGCTTGTAACGCCGAATAGTTCAAAGGTTGGATAAGCACTGCTATCCGTATCCATCTTGATGTCGAGCTTTAACGAAGAATCGATTCCAATGGGAACATTCCCGAAATTCAACGTGTCGCTCGCAAGTTTTACTTTGCCCTTTATTTGAGGATTATATGAGTAACCATAAATCCAAAGTGGCTGCACAGTCGCTCCTTGAACAAATAATCCAGCAGGCATCCCTCCGCCATAACAATTTTGAATGCTGTCGGTATTAACCTGTACAACAACATTCACGTATTCATCCGGCTCATGACCGTATGCAACAATGGTGTCGGGGTTGGCGCTAACCCCAAGGGAGCCCGTCAATATCAAAACGATTGAAAATGAATTGTCAAAGTGAGAATCCACCAGTAAAGTCGTCGTAAAAGTTCGAGTTCCGCCATTGCCAGGGCTGGAAAATGTTATAAATCCGGGATTGAATGATCCATAAACCTGGGCCTTTACGTCCGAAGAAAAAAAGTAAATAGCCATCAGCGAAGCCAAAATAAAACATTTATTTTTCATCCCACAAAGATACGACATTTCCCGGCGGTCCGCAAGGTCAATTCGGAGTGACCTATTTTTATTGCCGAAAATAGTGGAAAATGGAGGGAAATGGGATGGTTTTGGAACTACTTCACGGAGTTATGCGTAGCGTAACGCATACGGATTTTCTTTCTCCTGCCAATGATCATAAGTTTTCGGGATAAGCGGACGCGAGACTTTGCGGCGGGAAGATTCGTTAGAGCGTTTTCTGGCATCGATCGAGCGGCGCGGCTTAAGCTCGACCGCTTAGAAGCGGCGAGGGACTTGCAAGACCTTGCCGCTCTTCCAGGAAATCGATTTGAAGCTTTGAAGGGAGACCGAAAAGGTCAATATAGCATTCGCATAAACGATCAATGGCGGATTTGCTTCGAATGGTCGGAAAAACTAGTGGGAGCGGAGAACGTCGAAATAGTCGATTATCATTAAGAGAAATATGACACGAATAGTAATTCACCCGGGAGAACACCTTGCCGAAGAGCTTCAGGAACTCGAAATGAGCGCCTCCGAGTTGGCGCGGCAATTGGAAGTTCCGGCAAATCGAATAACGGAAATCCTAAATGGCGAGCGCGCAATTACCGGAGACACCGCGCTCCGGCTCGCCCACTTCTTCGGTACGAGCGCGGAATTTTGGCTTAACCTTCAGAGCCTCTACGAACTGAGGATCGCGGAGCAAAAGTCTGGAAAACTGATACGCACTCTCCCGCGGCTGAAACAGACCGTCCACGCGTACTCACAGGGCCGTTAATTGAACACGAATATCCTGAAGTGACATCCGAACACCTGGCCAAATACGAGCCGGTCATCGGCCTCGAAGTTCACGCGCAGATGCTGACCGCGTCGAAGGCATTCTGCTCGTGCTCGACCGAATTCGCCGCGCTGCCGAACCACAACACCTGCCCGGTATGCCTCGGACATCCCGGGACGCTGCCGGCGCTGAATGAGAATTTGCTGCGATTTATCGTCCGCATGGGGCTTGCGACGAATTGCGAGATCCGTGAACGCTCGATCTTCGCACGCAAGAATTATTTTTATCCCGATCTTCCGAAGGGCTATCAAATCTCGCAATACGAGACTCCCATTTGCCACGATGGATTCCTCGATGTCGAAATGAAGGATGGTTCGACAAAACGTATTGGCATCACACGCATCCACATGGAGGAAGATGCCGGAAAATCCATCCATGATTTCGGCGCAGAGACGCTAGTCGATCTGAACCGAGCTGGCGTGCCGCTCATCGAAATCGTGAGCGAACCGGACATGCGATCGAGCGACGAAGCATACGCCTATCTAACCACGATCAAGTCCATCGTGACCTATCTCGGCATTTGCGATGGGAATATGGAGGAAGGCTCGCTCCGGTGCGATGCGAACGTTTCCGTTCGGCTGCGCGGGGCGGAGAAATTCGGACAAAAAGTGGAAGTGAAAAATATGAACAGCTTCCGCAACGTCCAGCGCGCGCTGGAGTCCGAGATCGAGCGGCAAATTGCGCTGGTGGAGCGCGGAGAACCGGTCATCCATCAGACCATGCTCTTCGATGCGAACAAAGGCGTCACACGCGCGATGCGGTCAAAGGAAGAAGCGCATGACTATCGCTATTTCCCCGAGCCGGATTTACTGCCGGTCACCGTTTCGAAAAATTATTTGAGCGAAGTGCAAGCGGAAATCCCTGAATTGCAACGCGCGCGGCGAGATCGGTTTGTCAAGGAATATAAACTTCCGAAGTACGACGCTGGAGTGCTTACCGCCGATAAAGCCGTTGCAGATTTCTTTGAAGAATCGACAGCCAGCCTTGCAAACAAATCCGATGAAGGTATTAAAGCCATTTCGAATTTTATCATGGGCGATGTGATGCGGCTAATGTCCGAGCGGAAGGAAAATGTTCTTCAACTGAAGCTTCAACCTCGGCACTTATCCGAGTTGATCGGACTCATTCAAGATAAAACGATCTCGAATAAGATTGCAAAGGATATTTTCCCGGATTTACTCGGCAGCGATTCTTCTCCAAAAACAATCATAGAAAAACGTGGGCTCGTGCAGGTGACCGATACCGAGACCCTTCGGCAAACCGTTCTCGAAATTATTGCAAAAAATCAGACTCAGCTTGCGCAATACAAATCTGGCAAAACGAATCTCTTCGGATTCTTCGTAGGTCAGGTTATGAAGGCCTCGCAGGGCAAAGCGAACCCGGAGATGGTGAATGCGCTAATGAAGGAAGAATTGGAAAGAGCTTGAACCTAATTCTTCAATAAGTGTTTCGAAATTCATGACCGTACGAGCTCATTTTGATGGCCAACAGATTCAACTCGATGTTCCTGTTGAGCTTCACCCTGACACAGTGATGTGGGTGACCGTATTTTCTCCGGAAGAAAAGATTGAGCTCGAACAAGAGCGCAACGAATGGGAAGCCTCATCGCTCGCGAACCTTGCTGAATTTTATAAAGACGAACCCGATCTTTATAGCGACGATATGATCATTGAGCGAAATCCTCATTACCGTGAAACCTGGTGATATTGTCTTGGCCGTTGTCCCGCAAAATGACGACGTTCCGAAGCGGCGCCCGACACTAATCCTCAAACAAGTACCCCCATTCGGGGATCTTTTAATTTGCGGTATAAGCACACAGCTTCGGCATTACATTCCCGATCTCGATGAACTCATTACTCCACAAGACTCCGATTTTGAATCCTCACAATTAGTTGAACCCTCACTTATTCGCCTTGGCTGGCTTGAAACTGTTACGGAGCGACGAATCACGGGCACCATCGGTCGTATTGGCGAACCGCGATTGAACAGACTGAAAAGCCGGCTTGCCTAATTCATCCGGAGTTAAAATGCCCAAATTCATCGTCGGTAATTGGAAAATGCACGGCTCGTTGTCCGAGACGCATACGCTTCTCGGTCAACTCACTGAAGCTGGCGCATCATTCGAGCGCGTGGAAATCGTAGTGTGCCCGCCATTCACCGCTCTCTTTGTTGCGAAGCAAGAGTTGGAGCATTCGCGCATTAAGCTCGGCGCGCAAAATTGTTACATTGGGAGCGACGGCGCGTTCACTGGCGAAATCTCTCCCTCGATGCTTGTGGACATGGGCTGCGAATATGTCATCCTCGGCCACAGCGAACGGCGGCAGTTCTTCGGTGAAACGGACGAACTCGTTGCCCGAAAAATCTTTGCCGCGCTCGAAGCCGCGCTTACTCCGATTGTTTGTATCGGCGAAACCGAGGAGCAGAGGGAGAGCAACCAGAGCGAATCCGTCTTATCCCGTCAGATTGGTCAGAGCTTGAGTAAAATCACCAGTGCCGAAGCCGGAAAACTGATCATCGCTTATGAACCGATTTGGGCCATCGGAACCGGAAAGACCGCGACCCCCAGACAAGCGCAGCAAACACACGCTTTCATCCGAGCAGAGCTTCGCAAAAAATTCGGCAGCGTCGCCAACGACATGCGGATTCTTTATGGCGGCAGCATCAAGCCGGAGAATGCCGAGGCCCTTTTTCGGGAACCCGATATCGATGGCGGATTGGTTGGCGGCGCTTCGCTCAATGCAACGTCGTTCCTTTCCATTATCGAAGCTGCTGGCGCATGATCGGTGAGGCGTGGCGCACTTATCCTAATCTTGATGTTATGCACTAATTCAATACATCACGATTCAGTCGAATGCGAATTTATTTCATCGGTATCTGTGGCTCCGCAATGGGCAATGCCGCGCTTTTAATGCGCGCGTTGGGCCATGATGTTATGGGATCGGATGACAACATCTACCCACCCATGTCCCTCCTACTCGCGGAGCAACGGATTAAGATTCTTCCCGGTTATCGCGCCGCGAATTTCGATGGCTTCGATGGCACCGTCGTGATCGGCAACGCCATGTCTCGCGGCAATGAGGAAGTCGAGACTGTGCTCGATCGGCGGCTGCCCTTCGTCTCGATGGCAGAACTCCTGGAGCGCGAAGTCATTCAAGGCAAAACTTCGATAGTTGTTTCGGGTACGCATGGCAAATCGACCACCTCTTCGCTTATGGCCTGGACGCTCGAATCGAGCGGGCGCAAGCCATCCTTCCTGATCGGCGGGGTTCCGGAGAATTTCGGCGCGGGCTATCAAGCGCGGCCCGAAAGCGAGTTCGTCGTGCTCGAAGGAGATGAATACGATACCGCGTTTTTCGATAAGCGTTCGAAGTTTCTTCATTATATTCCCACGACGCTCATCATCAATAATATTGAGTTTGATCATGCCGACATTTTTTCGTCGCTCGATGAAATTAAGCTGGCGTTTAAGCGGCTCACGCTCCTCGTTCCGCGCAATGGGCTGATCATTGCGAATGCGGATGAAAAGAATGTGATGGAAGTGGTGAGCGGCTCGATCGCGCCAGTGCTCACCTTTGGAATTTCAGAGAATGCCAACGCACTCGCGGAAGATATTCGATACGCTGACGTATCTACCAGTTTTTCGTTCCGTGCCATGGGCCATGCCGAGGCCCGGCTGGAAATTCCGCTTTTGGGAGAATTCAACGTTCGAAATGCGCTCGCCGTGACCGTGGCGGCGCGCCATCATGGACTTACGTTCGAGGAAATTCAGCGCGCCTTCTCTTCGTTCAAGAGCATCAAGCGGCGGCTGGAATTCAAGGGCGAGTTCGGCGGCGTAGAAGTCTATGACGACTTCGCACACCATCCAACCGCCATTCGCGCAACGCTCCGCGGCCTTCGACAGCGGCATCCTCATGAGCGGGTGATCGCTATGTTCGAACCGCGTTCGAATACAACGCGCCGAAACATCTTCCAGAAGGAACTTGCCGAATGTTTTGACGAAGCGAATGTTATATTCATCTCGCAAATCGCGCGGCTGAACTTACTAAAGCCGGAAGACCGCCTCGACCCGGAACGCGTGATGGATGATTTGCGCGCGCGTGGCAAAGAAGCATACTACTTGCCTGACGCCCCATCCATCGCGGAAAAAGTATCCGAAATTGCCAAGCCGGGCGATGTAGCGATCGTCATGAGCAACGGCAGTTTCGGCGGAATTCACGATCTATTAAAAGAAAGCCTTTCAAGACCTCGATGACTATTACAACGGAAACTCAAATTCTTCACGTTGAAAATGGCGAGATGGGAATCTATATCGCTCGTCCGGAAACGGGCCGTGCCCCGGCAATGCTCGTTCTGCAGGAAGCCTTCGGCGTGAACGATCACATCAAGGATGTCGCGCAGCGGTTTGCCGAGCAAGGCTATCTTGCCGTCGCGCCGGAACTGTTCCATCGCACGGCTCCGCAAGGCTTTGCCGGTGACTACGCGGATTTCCAATCCATTATGCCGCACGTGCAAGCGCTCACCACGGAAGGCACGGCTGCCGATGTCCTCGCGGCGCATGAATGGCTGCTCCGGGATTCTCAGTTCGATAAATCTCATGTGGGTTCGATCGGTTTTTGCATGGGTGGACGCGCTTCGTTCATCGCGAATGCGAAGCTGCCGCTCTCGGCCGCTGTTTCGTTTTATGGCGGCGGCATCGCGCCGGACCTCCTCGACATGGTGAAGGATGAACATGGTCCGATGCTTTTTTTCTGGGGAGGACTCGACCAGCGTATTACTCCAGAACTTCGCCGCTCCGTCGCCGACACGATGACCGCCGAGGGAAAGCAATTCATTACCGTCGATGTTTCCGATGCCGGTCACGGATTTTTCTGCGATGCGCGACCCGTCTATAATGCAAACGCGGCGCGGCAAGCGTGGGCGCTTACGCTTTCGTTTTTGGCGACGTATTTAAAGTAACGAGCGGATGAGTAATGAGTAACGAGCGGATGAGTAATGAGTAACGAGTGGATGAGTAACGGGTAACGAGTCGGATGGAAGCGGCTCGTTACTCCTTCCTCGTTGCTTCTCGTATCACTTGTTCGTGTGCGATCTCCATCATGCACCGGAAATGTTTCTCAGGACAATGTTCCAGGCCGTTTGCCGTGCAGGGCCGGCAGTAAAGACCTTTCACTTCGAGAACCACAGCGTCCGCAGCGCGGGGCTTGAAGCCGAATTGCGCTACCGTCGGGCCGAAGATCGCGATTACACGGGTACCCACGGCCTCGGCAATGTGCATAAGGCCGGAATCGTTCGTAATGATCGCGCCAGCGTTTCCGATTTCTCGTGCGATTTCCGCGAGGCTAAGTGTGCCAGCAAAATTTGAGTAGGAGCCACTGGGTAATTCCTTCGCAATTCGTTCCGCCACGTCTCTCTCCGCTTTCGAGCCATGCAAGTCAACATGATAACCGCGTGCAATTAATTCCTTCGCAACGAGACCAAAATTCGCCGCCGGCCAGCGCTTGTTCCAATGTCGGGAGCCGGGAGCGATCGCAATTCGCGTCGCATCATGATTCGAAGCAATATTCAATTTCGGTCCCGAGCCTGTATCCTTCACTCCAAGCGAAGCGGCTGTTTCAAAATGGCGGCCGATTACATCGGGCGCATGTTTCAGCCGGTCGAGTTTGTAGCGAATGAGCAGCCATCGCTGGAAGCTTCGCTTATTGATCACGGAGAGATGCTGCCCAAGTCCGCGCCGAAGAATGCGAGTGCGAAGGACGTTGTGAAGATCAAGAACGTAATCGTAATTTCCCTTTTGTAGGATTCGGCGAAGTCCAAGCAGTCCACGAAGTCCACTCCGTCTGTCAAAGAATCGGACGTTCGAAAGTCCCTGCATAAGCGAAACTATCGACTCGTATTCAAGGCTGCTAACTAAGTCGATGCGGCTCTCCGGAAACCGCTCCCGAAGCGCGTGGATAAGCGGCGTGGTCAGAACAATATCGCCCAGCGAGCTTAATCGCAATAGCAGAATGGATGGCATCGGCGGGTTCAGGTGGAATTCGTTCGACGAAGCGTACTGTTGAAATTGATGCTCGTGGAACACAAAAGACTTATAAATAAACCCTTCCCTGCAACACCATGGCGCGCCTTTTTTTCGCAGTTGAAACTCCTTACATTCTGAAAAAAGAGTTAGTAAAGCTTCAGGATGCGCTCGCCGAAGATTTTCTAAAAATGACGACCGCCCCGAATTTCAAGCCTGAACATCTGGCGAATTCTCATTGCACCATCCGGTTTCTGGGGAATGTCGAAGAATCGAAAGTCACTGGCATTGCGGAAGAGGCACGCACGGCGATTGCTCAGGCGCGCATTCCTCCGTTCGAATGCAAACTCAAGGCGTGCGGAGTCTTTCCTAACCCGCGACACGCGCGGGTAATGTGGATCGGCCTCTCACCCGAAGAGCCATTCCAGCAAATCCAGGAAGCGATAGACGAAAGTCTCATTGCGGCAGGTGCTGCGTTCAAACAGGAGCACCCGTTCCACCCGCATCTCACGCTCTTTCGATTTCAGGAGCGTTACCGGTTGCCCGCAAATTTTGAGTTTCTCGATTTCAGCGAGAATGCTCCTTCCGTACTCGTTTCCGAAGTGGTGCTCATCGAAAGCAAAACCTTCGTGGACGGCCCAGTACATGCCACGCGAGCTAAATTCGAGTTGCAATAGAACGTGCGACCGGAGATTTGTCCGACGATGTAACCTGGTAATTTGACAAGAGAACGCTTCGGCGCGTTCGGCTCCTTTTTGTCGCCAAACGTTCCTTGCAACGACATTCTTATCGGACTCCCTTGCAATGCCGTATTTTTGTAGCCCATGCTACGCACACTTTTTCTTGCATCTCGATCTCCGCGCCGCGCGGCGCTTGTTCGCCTACTCGGAATTCAAAGGATCGAGATTCATCCTGCAAACCTGGAAGAAGCGATGGATCCCTCGCTCGATGCAAAGGAGAACGTCCGCCGATTGGCAGTTGATAAAGCCCGGTGGACCGCAAGCGAGTTGGCCCAGCAGCATGGCGTGGTACTCGGCGCAGACACGACGGTTGCAATTGGAAATCAACTTCTGGAAAAGCCGCTCGATGCCAGCGATGCCGAACGAATGCTCCTGCTCCTCAGCGGTCGGACGCATACGGTCCACACCGGCGTGGCGCTCATCGACATCGAAACGCAAACTGAACAATCGTTCGTCGAATCGACGGAGGTGACGTTCCGCCCGCTTTCCACCCAGGAAATCCGTGACTACATCGCGACCGGTTCGCCGATGGATAAAGCCGGAGCCTACGGCATTCAGGAAGATTTCGGCGCGGTGTTTGTGCGCCGTATCGATGGCGATTATTATAATGTGGTCGGCCTGCCGCTCTCGCGGCTTTATACAACATTGAAAAGCTTTGCACCTGACTTATGGAAATAGCGAATCGAGCGGAAAGTGGAAAGTGGATAGTGGATAATCGGCAAGATAATGGAAATGGATTAAAAAAACTCTCCACTATCCACTTTCCACTATCCACTACCACCTGGCTGCTGCTTTCGCCGTGGCTGCTTACGCTGGTCCTCTTTTGGGCGTGGCCGCTCCTGTATGCGCTCTATCTCTCCTTCACCAAATATTACACGCTGACAAACCGGACAGTTTGGATCGGCTTCGATAATTACACCAAACTCGCCCACGATTCCGCCTTCTGGCAGGCGGCACTAAACACGCTCCTCTTCGTCGTCGGAACGATTCCCTTCACGATGATCTTCGCGCTTTTCTTCGCGGCGCTGCTCACGCGCGTCGAGCGATTCCAGCATTTTTATCGCTCCGCGATGTTTCTGCCGAGCGTCACGTCGCTCGTTGTCATCGCGCTCATCTATACGAATCTCTATTCCTCCGGCGGGTATGTCAATGTGCTTCTCAAAATGGCTGGAATCCTCGGACCAAAGATCGGGTGGCTGCTCACGCCTGGTCTTGCCCTGCCCGCCATTATGGTGATGGATATATGGATTTCCATTGGATATTACGC